>OFES01000008.1_pt1 | contig 189979 bp, 177 predicted proteins | sample 1521151 | NCBI WGS metagenome assembly OFES01 (sample SAMN04272335, study PRJEB24112) | coral metagenome | biome: Coral reef; feature: Shallow seawater; material: Coral tissue | host: Coral | place: China: South China Sea | collected 2014
AGGGGACCGACTTGTACACACTAAAGCCTTTCTGCCCTACAACATTGACAAAAAAGCAAACAACATAGTGAGTAGTAGTTAAATCTCCCAATTCAATTGGTGATTTGTTGTTGCAATTGGGAGAGTAGAAACTGCCAGAAAGTGTGATTATCACTTCATAACATGACTGTCATCCCCAGTAACACAATCAAAAAAGAAATTGTTTAAAGCAGTATAATCCTTACCTAACAGGAAAGAGACCTGATCACACATTCCATAAAGCTGTCCAAATGAAACCTTTCCAGTATCTTGTGCAATTCCAAGCTCCTTCATTCTATTAAGAAGCAGTCTGTCCATTAATAAATTCCTAGTTTATTTGTATGACCTAAACCTACAATTGACAACTCCAGGGTTAGGACCAAAATATGCATATGTCACATATTAATTATTTTATTTAAACATCTTATATAATTTTATTTAAAAAAATCTTTCAATAATTATTAGCATAATAAATCATAAAAAACAAACCTCTAATGAGCAAAAAATCACTAAAAACAATCATAATAAAAGCTCAAATTATCGCTTCTTTATTTCACGTAAAATCAGCATATACAGAAACAATATTGAGCAATAAATTTCCTGTAATGATAAAGGAAAATGAGATTTTTGTAGAGGTTGCCGACTCGGAAGAGGAAAGAAAAAGAGGGCTTATGTGGAGAAAAAAGCTGAACAACAATGCAGGGATGCTGTTTGTTTTCAAGGACAGCTCCATCAGGTATTTCTGGATGAAAAACACCTTTATAAGACTTGATATGGCATTTGTTGATACAAATATGGTGATAAGAACTATCCGTACTGCCGCCAAAACAAACGATTCAACAACCATTTACAGCTCATTTGTGCCGGTACAATACGTTCTGGAAGTAAACGCAGGATGGTTTGAACAACATAATATCGAGCCCGGTGATACCATTACATTCGATAAAACACTCCTCATGCAGGAAACCAGGTAATGCGTCAATGCATCAACCCGGGCACCCGACAATCAGCTCAAGCTCCACACTTGCGTTCAGAGGCAGCTCTGCAACACCCACAGCGCTTCGCACATGTTTTCCATTCTCTCCAAACGCTTCATATAACACCGCTGATGCCCCATTCGCGACAATATGCTGATTGGAAAAAAATGATTCGCTGGCAACAAAGACCGTCAGCTTCAGCACCTTCTCGATCATATCCAGATCCCCTATAACCCCTTTCACCGCAGCAAGAGCGTTCAGCGCAGCTATGCGTGCAGCCATTGCGGCCTGAGCCTGATTTATTTCGTTTACCTTCCCTTTGCCTCCCTGCTCCATGAGCTCACCATCAACAAGAGGAAGCTGTCCGGAAGTATACACGAGTGATCCAAATCGCAGAGCCGGTACGTATATACCTGCCGGACTTGCAATCTCAGGCAACATTACACCTGCTTTTTGAAGTTTTGCTTCGATCTGTGACATGATAAAGGTATTTATGGGCGTCTTTATTAATTGCCGAGAGCACCTTGAGTGCATAACAAATTAATAGAGGTGCCCTTATATGAGCGAGTTTTCTTTCAATGTACGCTTTTTGGAATTCCCGCTCCCCTCCCCTGCCATCCTGAACAGTGAATCCCGGAAAAGCGCTCACTTTGTTAATAGGGGAAAAATCATTATTGTGGAACCGTAAGAGCAACGACAGTTCTTCACGCTTTTATCCGCATGAAACCGTCAAAAACAGAGTTCCCCCGGCTGTATATGGTAAGTAACTGCCAGGGGCTTTCCAGCCCTGAAAAGCAGTTTCCCGAGCTTGTCAGCAAGATAACCGCACATCTCCCGGTCATCATCCAGCTCAGAGAAAAACATCTTACCGCAAAAGCCCTGTATGAACTGGCTCTCAAGACTATCAGCCATATGCTCGGCAACCGTTCACTGCTTTGTGTCAATGAACGGTTCGATGTGGCGCTTGCAGCAGGAGCCGATGGCGTACATTTTCCCGAAAACAGCTATCCGCTTGACAAAGCACTTGCTGCATCGCCCGGTATGGTAGCGGGCAAAAGCACACATTCGCTGAAACAGGCTCTATCCGCCGAAGCTGACGGTGCTGATTATCTGGTTTTCGGACCGGTGTTCGAAACGCCCATGAAAAAGCGATACGGACCACCCATGGGACCGGACAAACTCAACGAAGTATGCCGGAGCGTCTCCGTTCCGGTTTATGCAATCGGCGGCATTACTCCGCAGAACACCCTGCAATGCCTTGAGCATGGCGCATACGGTGTTGCAGCGATGTCGGTTTTTTATACCGCAGACAACCTGGGCCGCACCCTGGATAACTTTCGTACTGTCCTTGAACGATGAAAGCACAACATGCAATACTTTGCTGCATAACGACCGATTCTCAATGTCCGGTAACACAGGCAGAAAAAGCCCTCAAAGGAGGTGCTGCGATGATTCAGCTCCGACATAAATCGGCTTCAGGATCCGAGCTGTATAACTGGGCACTCGACCTGAAGGAACTGTGTCATGCATACAATGCAATATGCATTATCAACGACCGTCTTGATATTGCTCTTGCCGCCGATGTCGACGGTGTTCATCTCGGGCAGGAAGATCTCCCTGCCAATGCAGCGCGAAAGCTGCTCGACAAAAACAAGATCCTCGGGGTATCTGTTTCATCGGTGATCGAAGCAGAAAAAGCGGTTCAGTCCGGAGCCGACTACGTTGGGCTTGGACACATCTACCCGACAGTCTCAAAGCGGAAATCCGGTGAACCGGTCGGTCCGGGACGCATTACGGAAATTGCAAAGAATCTGGCCGTACCGGTCATCGCTATCGGCGGCATTACAGACAAGAACGTCTGTGAAGTAATCAGGGCGGGGGCATCCGGCGTAGCAGTCATTTCCACCGTAGCCGATGCCCCCGACCCTGAAAAAGCAGCATCCTTGCTCATACAAAACATGCAATCATGCCTCCTGTAAAACCGGAAAAGTATACCACTGTTCTCACCATCGCCGGTTCAGACGGCAGCGGCGGAGCTGGAATACAGGCAGACCTCAAAACATTTGCCGCCCTGGGCTGTTACGGGTTAAGCATCGTTACCGGTATTACCGCACAGAACACGAGAGGCGTTCGTCGCTCATCAGCACTTTCGCCTGAACTGGTAACAGAGCAGTTCAAGGCACTTGCAGAGGACATCGAAATTCATGCTGTCAAAATAGGCATGCTTTCATCCCCGGCCACGGTTCAGGCTGTTGCCGCCGCACTGCGGAGCTGCCTCCCGGTACCGGTCATTCTCGATACCGTCCTCAAATCGTCTGACGGTATGGAGCTTGTTCCCGCGGAAGCAAAGGCGTTGATTGTACAAAAGCTTTTTCCCCTGGCGACACTCATAACCCCAAATCTTCCCGAGGCTGCTGAACTGGCAGGCCTGGAGAGCATACCCGCATCGAAAAACGATATAGAAAAAACAGCCCGGATTCTCAGAGCGGAAAGAGCAAATGCCGTGTTGATCAAGGGCGGGCACATGCCGGGAGCTCTTTGTGATGATTATCTGCTTTCGGAAGAAAGAGGTGAATGGTTTTCTTCATCCAGGATCCCGACAAAAAACACACATGGAACAGGCTGTACGCTTTCCTCAGCCATTGCTGCCTGCATGGCAAAGGGCCTTGATCTTCATGAAGCTGTCGGGAAAGGGCGGCATTTTACCGTAGAAGCACTAAAGGCCGGCTCCCTGTTCCTGCTGGGCGAGGGAACAGGGCCGCTGCATCATTTCTATCGATGGTGGTGATCCACGCACCTCGGCTTTCTGCCTATCGAGTAGTAAGTAAAGCCGAGCTGTTCCATCAGGTCCGGATTGTAGATATTGCGACCGTCAAAAATCACCGGGGCGGCGAGCTGTTCCTTGATGCTCTCGAAGTCAGGGCTTCTGAAGACCATCCACTCCGTAACAACCGCCAGAGCGTCCGCTCCTTCCAGTGCATCATCAGGGTTTTCGACAAGCAACAGGTCATCTCTCTCGCCATAAAGCCTCTCCGCCTCGTTCATGGCAACCGGGTCATAGGCCCTGACCTTTGCCCCCGAAGCCCACAGTTCTTCGAGAATTCGCCGGCTCGGTGCCTCACGCATATCATCGGTATTGGGCTTGAATGCAAGCCCCCACAATGCAATGATCTTTCCTTGCAGATCGCCATTGAAATGGCCTTTTATCTTGTCAACCAAAGTTGTTTTCTGGTCATGGTTGACCGCCTCGACCGCCTGGAGAATTCTGGCATTGTAGCCGTATTTTTTCGCGGTTCGTTCAAGGGCTTGCACATCTTTTGGAAAGCATGAACCGCCATAGCCGACACCGGGATAGATAAATGAAAAACCGATCCTGGAATCCGACCCTATACCATGCCGGACAGCTTCGACATCAGCCCCCACACGCTCGGCTATATTTGCGATCTCGTTCATAAAGCTGATCTTTGTGGCGAGCATTGCGTTCGCCGCATACTTCGTCAATTCTGCCGAACGGACATCCATTGCAATAAACCGTTCGTGACTCCGGTTGAAAGGCGCATAAAGATTCCGAAGCAGCTCTTTCGTGCGGGGGTTGTCCACACCGACAATAATACGCTCCGGCTTCATAAAATCGCTGACGGCGTCGCCTTCCTTGAGAAATTCGGGATTCGACACCACATCAAAATCTATTGCCGCCCCGCGCTCCTGCAGTACCGAATGGACCTTGTCCCGAACCAGATCAGCGGTACCGACAGGAACCGTTGACTTGTCAATAATAACGCGGTAGTCTTTCATGTACCGCCCGACGCTCTCTGCAACGCTCAGCACATGACGCAGATCGGCTGAACCATCCTCGTCAGGAGGCGTCCCGACGGCTATAAACTGAAACAGTCCAAACTCCACACCCTCTGACGGGTCCGATGTAAACCTTAAACGCCCGTCCCGGATGTTTTCAATCACCATCTCCTCAAGACCCGGTTCATAGATCGGGATCTCCCCCTTTTTCAGGCGGCTGATCTTTTCTTCATCGATATCCACGCAAAGCACGTCATTACCCACTTCAGCAAAGCATGCACCTGTCACAAGGCCTACATATCCTGAACCAAATATGGTGATCTTCATTGCACCCCGTTTACACATTGAGAAATATAGTTCTGCACAGAAACGCCGGATCTGGCGTACCTGCCCGCAAATGCCCCTATATATATAAAAATTATGAGAAAAACGGTACTTTCCATTTACCGTAAAACATCAACAAAGTAACAGAGTTTGCAAAACAACAAACTTCTTGCCGGAATAGTAACCGGGATTGTTGCCGGCGCTCTTCTCGGGGGGCTGAACCCCGAAGCCGGTCTGGCCGTTAATTTCATCGGCCATCTTTTCATTACTTTTCTGATGATGATCGTCATGCCGCTTATCATTGCGGCAATGATAAGCGGCATATGCAGATTCGGCGACGTCAGAAAACTCGGACCGCTCGGATTAAAGACGCTTATCTACTACCTGACCACAACGGCCCTCTCCGTAACAACGGGAATAGCACTTGTCCTGATGATCCATCCGGGGCAGCTTGCATCGGAAACCGAACAGATTGAAGCGAGAGGAGGTATCGTGCTCAAGGACGCCTCCTACAGCATAGAAAACAATACCATCATCATAGACGGCGCATCGTTACCTGGAGAATACACCTCATCATACTCCGTACTCCTGCTTGACCGAAACGTTAAAGGCGGAATAGAGTCTCATCACGGCAAAAACGGTGGTGAGACTATTGAAGTTTCCTCATGGACCCAGGACGAGAAAAATCTGAAAAATCTTGCTGTTACGGGCAAAGGTATTGTTATCGACAAGCTTCCTGCAGAAAGGTTTCTGCAGGAGGAAAGAACCATCACCGACATTCTCAGAGAAGTACTGACAGGCCTTATTCCCTCCAATCTTTTCAAGGCAATGGCTGAAAACGACATTCTTCCCGTCATCACGTTTTCGCTTCTTCTGGGGGCTGTACTTTCAACACTTGGCGTCCAGGGGAAACCTGTGATCGATTTTTTCAACGGCCTCAATGAAGCGATCATGAAAATCGTTCACCTTGCCATGTATGCCGCACCTGTCGGCATCGGCGCCCTGATCGCGGGAAGACTTGGCGAAGCGGGAGGATTCACCGGCTTTCTCCCCGAACTGCTTCGACTCGGAAAATATGCGTTTACGGTCATCGCCGGCCTTCTGATCCACAGCATGGTTATTCTTCCCCTCATCCTGAAATTTTTCGGCAAAACCGGCATCATGCGCTTTGCCTATAACACCTCCCCGGCCCTGTTGACGGCATTTTCAACAGCATCAAGCTCGGCAACCCTTCCGCTGACCGTGGAATGTGCAGAAGAAAAAAACAATGTTTCTCCCCGTACCGCAGGCTTCGTGCTTCCTCTCGGAGCAACCATCAATATGGACGGAACCGCCCTCTACGAAGCTGTTGCCGTTATCTTCATCGCCCAGATTAACGGCATTACCCTCGGCCCTCCCGAACTTGTCATCATTTTTCTTACCGCGACACTTGCAGCAATCGGCGCAGCCGGAATCCCCGAAGCCGGGCTGGTAACAATGGTACTTGTCCTGAAAGCGGTCAACCTCCCGATCGAGGGAATTTCACTGATACTTGCAATCGACTGGTTTCTCGACCGGTGCAGAACAACCGTCAATGTCTGGGGCGACAGTGTAGGAGCAAAAATAATCGACAGGTATGTAAAACTCGCTAATCATCGATAACGATAACAAGACATCGGGATTTTTTCCAGAACTCGGATTCATCCTTGATGAGAAGCAGTGAAGATGTTCTGCCGGCAACGATCTCATAAGAGCTTTTCGTATGAGGGGTTACAATTCTCAGTTTTTTTGCGGGTTTATTAAAATACAGGTCGTGTGTTTCAGTAATATCAATCCTGTTGAAAAGGGTGACATCGAAATCCTGGGCAAGCTTGTAATCCGTATCGAAGATCCTCGACAACGGACTTTTCGACCCTGCCAGTATCCCTTTTTCAGCAAGCTCATCATAACTGCCTGATATGTAGTATGCATAGGCGAGGATGTCCTCCTGTTCGAGAATAAATTCATCGAGCACATCAACAGTTTCAAGCAGCTCCGACACCTGAGCATCGAGCTGTTGAACCTCCGTTTTGAGTTCCTGTATCTCCTGATCCTTGCCTTCAAGCGTGTTGCGCATTTCAGCCACAAGCTGATCAAGCGATTCGACACGGTAGGCTGAACTCCTGTTTTCTTCCTCAAGTCTGGTGATCAGATTCCTGCTTGCCTCAAGTGTGGAGTCGATAAAACGGATACTGGCATAAATATCCTTGCCGAGCTGGTCGGCGCTTTTTTCCTCGCGTCTTTCCATATTGGACGAAAGCCTCTCGACAACCGCCTCTTTCTGCTGAATCCTGCCAAGATTTTTCTGGACCTGAGTCAGGATAATCATCATCGAGTCAATATGTTCACGCTGAGATTCAGACTCTTTTTCAGGTCTGGTGCATCCGCTGAGAAGCTGAACGAAAAGCAGAAAAGAGGTAAGCAGAACCCTGTATGCAGCTCTATTGTTTACAACCATCGTATCCATTGTTCGATCCCTTCCCCGGTGCCGTACCACCTGGTATGCGGGGTCGGCAGATGTTCTATCCCGGAAATTGTGACATTTTCCGCACCTTTCAAAAAACAGCTCGTTACCGGTACGATACCGTCTCCGGCAACATTCCCTTCACCTAAAACGTTTTTATAGAACATATAACACATCCGTTCGATCACCCCTTTATCCAGCGAACCGGTGTACTGATTGCTCACTACGGAAACAACCTTGCATCTTTCAAAAAAGTCGGGTTTGAGATGCTTGTCGATAAAATCGGTCTTGATCCTTGCGTAATGCTCTTTCGTATGAAAGGGAGTCCCCAGTGTCAGCAGTTTACCGACCGATTTACCGCGATGATACACATCCCCCTGAAAAGTATGTTCGAGAAGATATATCAGGGCGACGGTACCTCCCCCGCTATGAGCGACAATAGTGATTTTTTCTTCAGGATAACGCTTCTGCATCATGGCAAGTGTCCGGTCAAGCACTGCCATAACCCTGTTTGTCGAACGTTCAGGGGAAAGGGGAAAACCGACCCAGTCAAGAATATTGACCGGAGCTATGGCAATTTTATTCTCGGGAACATGTGCGGAAAGAACCTGCTTCATCCCTGCATAAAGGTTGTCCCAGAAAAGAACCCCGGGGAGAATCACAACCGGGTTTTGAGCTGTTTGAGTCATTGCCTGTTCTTATCTCCACGCTCTCAGAAGATCCACGAGCAGACGAACGCCAAACCCTGTACCTCCCTGTTTTGTCTTGCCTCCCTTGGTTGAAAAAGAGGGTCCAGCTATATCGATATGCGCCCAGGTCTTGTGACCTTCAATAAATTTCTCAAGAAACTTTGCCGCTGTTATCGAGCCGGCACCTTTCCCTCCTGTATTGTGTACATCGGCCACCTCCGATTTGATAAGCTCATCATATTCCTCCCAGACAGGCATTCTCCATACCTTTTCTCCTGACCTTTTTCCGGCATCGTAAATCTCCCTGGCAAACCTGTCGTTGTTGCTGAAAAGTCCGGCAACCGAATATCCCAGAGCGACAATACACGCTCCGGTCAACGTTGCGAGATCAATAACGGCATCCGGATTGTAATGCTTCAACGCATAAGCGAGCGCATCTGCAAGTATAAGCCGGCCCTCGGCATCGGTGTTGCCGACTTCTACGGTTATACCGGAATATGTCGTAATGACGTCCCCCGGTTTTTGAGCCGCTCCTCCCGGCATATTGTCCGTAGCAGGGATGAAACCCACTATATGCAGCGGGAGCCCAAGCAGTGCAGCCGCCTCAATAGTCCCGATCACAGCCGCTGCACCGGCCATATCGGATTTCATCTCGTCCATTCCGTTGGCGGGTTTGAGCGATATACCGCCGGAATCAAAAGTAACTCCCTTGCCCACGAGAGCAACGGTGGCAACCGGTTCCGATTCGGGCTCATAATCCAGTATTGTAAATGTCGGCGGACTATGACTTCCCTTGTTCACCGCCAAAAGCCCCCCCATTCCAAGCTTCTCAATCTCCGCCTTGTCAAAAACCCTCACCTTGCATCCTGACTTTTCAGCCGATTTCCGGGCGGCATCGGCAATATCCTCGGCATTGAGCAGGTTCCCGGGAAGGTTGACCAGATCACGGGCAAGATTTCTTGCATCGGCTATGATCACTCCCCTGCCTGCCCCTTCCGCAGCCTCTTTTACGCTTCCCGCATTAACACGTATCTTCAGTTCCCTGAGCCGTATCTTCTCTTCTCTTCCTTTTCCTTTCCCTCTCTTTTTCTCCGCTTTACCGCTTTTCAGTCGGTCGAAACTGTATGAACCGTAAAGAACCGCGTCGACAAGAAGCTCAGATAACGACCCGACGGATTCACCGGTATTGCGGGCCCATGCCGTTATCGATGAACAATCGAGAACAAGGTTCTGCACCTTGAGGGAGCTTGCCTGGTGAGCGATTGCAAAGGCTGATTTGCGAAAATCCTCGATCTTCGAGGCGTTGCCAAGACCAACCAGCAGGATCCTGGGAGTCTTCAGCTTTGAACCGCCGGAGTAGACAACAAGAGAATCGCCTGCCTTGCCGTTACAGTCTTTCAGGGCCGTCACATCGAGACCGAATGTCTCAAATGTCTTGACAGCGTCTTTCTTAAGCTCTTTTGCCGCAAAAGGCATAACGAGCAGACCGCTTCTAAGACTTTTCAGCGAACTTTTGGTTACGGTTACCTTTGTCATAGCGAACAATATCTATCTGTTCAGGGAGTCTCGGACACAGTGAGGCCCGTTCACAAATGCCTCATGCCTTGTGCCGGGTTACCCTTTATTAACAATTTCTGAACTTTTCAGGAAATCCCTTACATCGGACAACACGATCTGCATCGCTCTGTCAGGAGCCAAACGAAGCAGACAGCCCGCCGCGTTTTTGTGCCCGCCGCCACCATACTTTTTTGCAAGCAGGTTAACGTATATGTCACCCCGCGATCTGAAACTCACCTTGGTTCTGCCGTCATGCATTTCAACCATCAGCACGGCTATGCGAACACTTTGAACACTCAGCAAATATTTGATGATAAGATCCGTATCAAACAGTTTACTGCCCGTATCATCAAGCATCTCCTGGGAGATAAACAACCATGAAACCCTGCAATCGTCAATAAACTTTATTTCGCTGAGCGCAGCACCAAGAAGTCTCAATGCCTGCGGTTTGAGTGAGTTGTATACCTTGTCATAAATGTCGTTCGGATCCGCACCGTTTGCAACCAGATCACCTGCAAGTCTGTACACATAGGGGGTTGTTTTCGGGAATCTGAACGATCCCGTATCCGTCATCAACGCCACATAGAGCCCTTTTGCCACCTCCGGAGTGACCAGTTTTTCCCCGACACGGGTTTCTATTGCCGATACAAGATCATAAATCAGCTCACCGGTCGACGATGCGTAGGTTTCGCATACCATCAGATCAGCAAAGTCCTCCGGATCAAGATGATGATCGATACAGAGGACCTGAAGCTTGCCAAGTTCACGGGCAAAACGTACATGGCTCCAGATACCTCCCATGCGATCACTCAGGTTCGCATCGAGAAGCACAACCAGGTCGGCGAGAGATATTTCCTCGATAAGCTCTTCTGCCTGCTCATCGAATACAGATATACCGGCAACCTCCTGCAGGAAATTGTAATTAGGAGGGACTTCCGTAGGATTGACAATCGAAACCTTCTTGCCAAGCTTTCTCAATACCGCGGCAAGAGCTACTTCGCTTCCCAGGCCGTCCCCGTCGGAATTAACATGCGTTGTAAGGACGATGTGCTCCCCCCCAAGCAGCATATCAATGCATGACGCCCAATCTTTTTCTTCAAGTCTCCGTCCATACTCAGGTGTAATCATCAGTTCCTTAGTTTCAAATTTTATCTGAACTTTAATTTACGGTTAAATTATCCCGTTGACAAACCGTAACGAAAAACGCCAAAATGCCGTTTTTTTCTCAACTGGTAATTCAATACCTTGTGGAACATATTCACCAGGAACTACTGCCGAACACTTTATCCATCATTTTATTTTTTAAGTTATTTTTAAAAAAGCGGATAACTATAGACAGACTGTAACGGATGCTTAAAATTTTTGAAAAGATATTCGGGTCAAAGCACGACAAGGACATAAAAAAAATATACCCCCTCGTTGACCGGATCAACGAGATTTACTCGACACTCGCCTCTCTCTCCGATGACGAGCTTCGTGCAAAAAGCAAAGCTCTGAAATCGGGTCTGCAGCAAAAACTGAACGGGATTCAACAGCAGAGAAACGATCTCCGGGAAAAACTCGAGAACCCTGACATCACCATCAATCAGATAGAAAGCATAAACAGGGATCTTGATGAGCTTGAAAAAACCTATGAAGAAGAGGCAGGGACTGCACTTGAGGAGCTTCTGCCTGAAACGTTTGCCATTGTAAAAGATACCTGTAGAAGACTCAAGGGATACAGTTACGAGGTTATGGGACATACCATGACCTGGGATATGGTTCCCTATGATGTTCAGCTCATCGGAGGCATTGTCCTGCATCAGGGAAAGATAACCGAAATGGCTACGGGTGAGGGAAAAACGCTGGTATCGACCCTTCCCGCCTTTCTCAATGCCCTGACCGGCAGAGGCGTTCATATCGTTACAGTCAACGATTATCTCGCACAACGTGACAGGGAATGGATGAATCCGATCTTCGAGTTTCACGGCCTGAAAACAGGGGTCATACTCAGCCGCATGCGCCCGGAAGAACGACAAAACGAGTATGGATGTGATATAACCTACGGCACAAACAACGAATTCGGCTTCGATTATCTCCGGGACAATATGGCCGGTTCGCCCGCCGACCTTGTCCAGCGGGAATACTATTACGCTATCGTCGACGAAGTTGACAGTGTCCTGATTGATGAAGCGAGAACTCCTCTGATCATATCGGGGCCCGTACCCAATTCAGACACCGGCAAGTTCACCGAGATCAAACCCTGGATAGAACGTCTGGTCAAAGTTCAGCAGAATCTGGTCGCAGGATATCTCACCGACGCCGAAAAGCTGGTCAGGGAAGACCCCAATACCTTTCAGGCAGGTCTTGATCTTCTGCGTGCCAAGCGGGGCCAGCCTAAAAACACGCGCCTGATAAAAATATTGTCACAGACCGGGATGGCAAAACTCGTGCAAAGTGCTGAAAACGAGTATCTCAAAGACAATGCAAGGAGAATGCATGAGGTTGACGACGAACTTTACTTCTCTGTTGAGGAAAAATCAAACTCTATCGATCTGACCGACAAGGGCCGCGACTTTCTCAGCAAGCTCAGCCAACAGGACAGCGACCTCTTTCTTGTTCCCGACGTGGGCGCTGAAGTAGCAGCCATTGAAAACGATCAGTCACTTGATGCTCAGCAAAGGGTCAAGAAAAAAGATGAAGTTTACCGGCTCTTTTCCGAACGTTCCGAAAAACTTCACAACATCAGTCAGTTGCTCAAAGCTTATTCGCTGTTCGAAAAAGACGACGAATACGTCGTGCAGAACGGTCAGGTCATGATCGTAGACGAGTTTACAGGCCGTATTCTTCCCGGAAGGCGTTACAGCGACGGTCTTCACCAGGCGATCGAAGCCAAGGAAAACGTCAAGATCGAGGGAGAGACACAAACGCTTGCGACAATCACCATTCAGAACTTTTTTCGTCTCTACAAAAAACTTGCCGGCATGACCGGCACGGCTGAAACGGAATCGGCGGAATTCTATGACATCTATAAACTCGATGTTGTCGTCATCCCTACCAACAGACCGGTTATCCGGAAAGACCAAGATGATTATGTGTACAAGACACGAAGAGAAAAATACGCCGCTATCATCGGCAAGATCATGGAGTTACAGAAAAAAGGCCAGCCTGTACTCGTTGGAACAGCAAGCGTCGAGGTTTCCGAAACCCTTTCAAGAATGCTTCGCGCAAAAAAAATAACGCACAATGTCCTGAACGCGAAACAGCATGATCGGGAGGCTGAAATTGTTGCTTCAGCCGGTCAGACCGGAGCGGTAACCATTGCAACCAACATGGCCGGTCGAGGCACGGATATCAAGCTTGGCGAAGGCATCAAGGAACTGGGGGGTCTTTTCATTCTGGGGTCGGAAAGACACGAATCACGGAGGATCGACAGACAGCTTCGAGGCAGATCAGGACGGCAGGGCGACCCCGGTGAATCCATATTTTATGTATCCCTGGAGGATAACCTGATGCGTCTTTTCGGTTCGGACAGGGTTATTTCCGTCATGGACAAGCTCGGCCATGAAGAAGGGGATGTCATTGAACATTCCATGGTTACCAAGTCGATCGAACGTGCACAGAAAAAGGTTGAAGAGCAGAACTTCTCCATACGTAAACGTCTTCTCGAGTACGACGACGTGCTCAACCAGCAGCGTGACGTGATCTACAAAAGACGGCGCGGAGCACTCACCAAAAAACGTTTGACCGCAGATATATTCGACTTGCTTCGCGATTATTCGGAAAACACCGTTAACCGCTACGCAAAGGAGTTCAACGTACAGGAACTCGAAGAACAGGTTTTGAGGGATCTCTCCGTGGAATTCAGGACAGACAGCGAAACATTCGAAGCTGACGGCACAGAAAAAACCGCCGAAAAGCTCTACCAGACTGCGCTTGAGTTCTATAAACGCAAGGAAGACGCCATCCCGGAAGAGATCATGCGCCAGATTGAAAAATATGCCGTACTGAATGTTATCGACCAGAAATGGAGGGAGCATCTGAGGGAAATAGATACACTCAAAGAGGGCATTAACCTGAGAGCCTACGGCCAGAAAGATCCGCTTCTCGAGTATAAACAGGAAGCTTACAAGCTGTTTGTCAACATGCTTGGCGAAATCGAGCACGAAACCCTTTCTCTTGCCTTCAAGCTTTTCCCGGTGACGGAAGAAGCCAGGGAAAAGATCGAAGCGGAGCAAAAAAAGTCACAGGTGAAGCAGGACCGGCTTGTCGCCCGCCACGATGCGGCGGAAACAGCCTATAACAGCTCCGCATCACAAAACGAAGGCCGAAGAGACAAGGCCCGGCAAGGAAACGAGGGCAGAACACAGCAGGATCAACCCCAGCAACCGGTCAGGGCCGAGAAAACACCGGGCCGTAACGACCCCTGCTCCTGTGGAAGCGGGAAAAAGTATAAAAACTGCTGCGGCAGGTAAAACAGCGAGTCGAAAACAGCTACGAACATGACACACAAAGAACCTGAAGTAACCCTCGAACTTGCAAAGGAACACGGGCTGAATGAAGAGGAATACGAAACCATTCTCGGTATTCTCGGGCGAACCCCGAGCTTTACCGAACTGGGCATCTTTTCTGTCATGTGGTCCGAACACTGCAGCTACAAAAATTCCATTGCCGTTCTCAAAAAGCTTCCCCGGGAAGGAGGAGCCCTCCTTACCACCGCCGGAGAAGAAAATGCCGGGCTTGTCGATATAGGCGACAATCTTGCCGTCGCGTTCAAAATCGAGTCGCACAACCATCCTTCAGCCGTTGAGCCCTATCAGGGGGCAGCTACAGGTGTCGGAGGGATACACCGCGATATTTTCACCATGGGAGCCAGACCTGTCGCTGCACTGAACTCCCTTCGTTTCGGCTCACCAAAGGATCCGAGAGTACGGTATCTTGTCGACGGCGTCGTCAGGGGAATCGGCGATTACGGCAACTCTTTCGGAGTCCCGACAGTCGGCGGCGAGATCTATTTCGAAGACTGCTATACGGGTAACCCGCTGGTCAATGCAATGTCAGTCGGCCTGGTAGAACACCATAATACCGTCAGTGCAACCGCCGAGGGTGAAGGCAATCCTGTTCTTATCGTCGGCTCATCCACCGGAAAGGACGGAATCCATGGCGCGACCTTTGCGTCCGAGGACCTGAGCGAAGCCTCTGAAGACAAACGCCCCAGCGTACAGGTCGGCGATCCTTTTGCAGAAAAACTTCTGCTCGAGGCAACCCTGGAGGCAATCGCAACCGGACACGTCGCAGGACTTCAGGATATGGGAGCGGCGGGCTTAACCAGTTCCACTTCCGAAATGAGCTCCAGAGGCATCAGCAAAAACGGTTCCGGAGGCATTGAAATCGACCTGGACTTCGTCCCTGTTCGTGAAAATGACATGAGCGCCTACGAAATCATGCTGTCAGAATCACAGGAGCGTATGCTTGTTGTGGCGGCAAAAGGTTTCGAACAGGAAATCATTGACGTTTACAGAAAGTGGGACATTCATGCCGTTGTCATCGGCAAAGTCACCGACGACAATCTGTTGAGGGTAAAACATCATGGTTCGGTAGTTGCGGAAATACCAGCCGAATCGCTTGTGCTTGGAGGAGGCGCACCTGTCTATATCCGCGATGCCGTAGAAAAGAAACCTGCTGCTCCTCCCGCCGACCTCGCCCCTGACGTTTCGCTCGATCTGCATTCCATCGGTCTTCGTCTGCTGTCCCGTCCCAACATTGCCAGCAAACAGTGGGTTTACCAACAGTACGACTCGATGGTCCAGACCAATACCGTCACGGCCGCCGGTCTGACCGATGCTGCGGTTATCCGCATCAAGGGAACGACAAAAGCATTGGCGATGAAAACGGACTGTAATGCCCGCTATGTTTATCTCAATCCCGGAAAAGGAGGGATGATTGCCGTCGCCGAATGTGCAAGAAACATAGCCTGTTGTGGAGCCGTACCGCTGGCTATCACCAACTGCCTCAATTTCGGCAACCCTTATAAACCGGAAGTCTATTACCAGTTCAAAGCATCCGTCGAAGGAATGGGTGAAGCCTGCAGGGCATTCAATACTCCCGTAACCGGTGGTAATGTAAGTTTTTATAATGAATCGTCCCTCACCGGAACAGCAGTGTACCCGACACCGGTTATCGGCATGATCGGGCTGCTGGACAATATCGAACACCTTACCGGCTCAACGTTCAGGAACCCGGGTGACGCAATCCTCCTGCTCGGTGACCCTGCATTGACACTTGACGGTGCCGAATACCTCGTCATGCAATATGAAACTCCCGGATGCGATGCCCCTGCATTTGATCTCGAGCATGAACGGAAACTTCAGAAACTGCTTGTTTCACTGGCACAATCAGGATTGACGGAATCAGCACACGATATTTCCGACGGAGGCCTGTTTACAGCGCTTGCGGAAAAATCAATAATGGACCGGGCAAACCCGCTCGGTTTTGCCGTAGATCTTGAATCCAGTCCAAAACACAGTTCGTTCGCTCAGGAGATGCTTTTCTCCGAAGCCCAGGGCCGTGTGCTCCTGAGCCTTGCACCTGAAAACGCTGTAAACGTTATCGATATGGCACACAGGCACGGCATCGCTGCAAAAGTTATCGGTCAGGTTCGTGAAAAAGATGCCTCGATCGAAATCAACGGCAAAACCGCACTTTCATTCACAACCGAAGAACTGCTGCAGGCCTACTACCCGGCACTCGAAGAAGCGCTGCATCTTGACGAACTTGAAATCTCATATGATGAACCATGTTGCCAATCCTGACCGCTGAAGAGATGAGCCGGGCCGACCGTGCAGCGGTCGAGCTGCTGCACACTGACGAAGCAAGGCTCATGGAACTTGCAGGCCGTGAAACCTCGCGGGTTATCAGAGAGTCTTTCGAGACACAGGAAAGTGGTCTAGAAGGACTCGCCTTTCTCATTGTCTGCGGAAAAGGAAACAACGGCGGGGACGGGTTCGTTCTTGCAAGGCATCTGCTCAACCTTGGAGCCGAGGTCGATATTCTGCTCATCTATCCTTCCGAAACCCTTTCCGAACTCAACCGTGAAGGCCTTGCCATTATAGAAGCCTATGCCTCGAACACCGAACGCATCAGGATATTCAATAGTCATGACGAAGCGTTGCCTTTTGTGGCCGAACGCCTCTATGACGGCATTGTCGATGCGATTCTCGGCACTGGCCTGCAGCTCGAAGCCGAGAACATTGAACTGAAAAACCCTGTCAAACAAGCCGTAGAACTTGTCAACAGTATACGCGAAAGAAGTTCGGCCGTCACAATCTCGCTTGACCTGCCAAGCGGTCTGGATGCCACAAGCGGCTTCTCCTCCCTTCCCGCGGTACAGGCGGACCTCACCGTTTGCATGGCCTACCTGAAAACCGGATTTTTCTTTAACAGGGGCCCGGCTCTTTCAGGAGAACTGCATGTTGCAGAAATCTCGATTCCCGAATTCCTTGTACGGCAATCAAAGTGCCGCCTGACCGACAAAGAGTTCGCCGCAGAGAATTTTCTGTTGCGGGATCCCTACGGGGCAAAGCACACAAACGGCAAACTGCTTGTTATTGCCGGTTCAGAGAACAGCAGGAGTTCCATGCTCGGAGCTTCCCTGCTCGCCGCGAAAGCAGCGATCGTCGCCGGCGCGGGCTATGTCTCAGTTTCACTGCCGCCGGAACTCGCAGGCCCGCTTCATACCTTCGCTCCCTCGGCAACAGTAACGGGCAGGGACATCGAATCCATCCTGGAAAAAGCCGCCTGGGCCGACGCCATTGTGATCGGGTGCGGACTCGGCAGGGAACAGGAAACCATAGAGCTTCTGCACCGGCTTCTTGAAAACCCGGTTATCGCCTCCAAAAAACTTGTGCTCGACGCCGACGCGCTCTTCGCTCTCACAGAAGATGGGTTTTCTTTCGACACGGCGCAGTTCCAGGATATCCTGCTGACACCACATGCAGGAGAATTCAGCAGGCTCTCGGGCCTCTCCGTCGACGAAATACAAGCCGGTCCTCTGGAGGCCGTACGCCGTTATGCCGCTGAAGCCAAGGTAAACGTGCTGCTGAAAGGCAACCCCACCTGCATTACGGACCCTTCCGGGAATGCCATCATCAACAACAGCGGAACGGAAGCGCTCTCGACAGCCGGAACGGGAGACATGCTTTCAGGCATGATCGGCGCACTCGCAGCAAAAGGTGTAGACACGTTCCATGCCGGTGCTGCTGCCGCATGGTTCCACGGCCGTGCGGGAGACCTTGCCAACGACGTTTCAAGCCTTGTCTCGTCCGAGGATGTGCTCCGGGCCATCCCCGAAGCCATCGCCGAAGTCTTTTTCGCCGAGGAAGAATAGTCCGGGGTTGCCTGCAAAATATTTATTCTAAGTATGTCTTTCTATACTTCATCCCCAGCTTGTCCATCCTGTTTCTCAGTGTATTGGCATTGATTCCCAGCCGTTCAGCTGCACCATCCGGCCCATGGATTTTCCCTCCAGTCTTGTCGAGTACTTTTTGGATATGCCGGGATGTCATTTCATTGAGGTTGTCGGTTTCCGTTAAAAAATCATCGGAACTACCCGGGCTCTCCATTGTAAAATTGAGTTGATCAAATGTAAGCGGACCGGTAGGATTCAGGATTAAAGCCCTCTCAACGATATTCTCCAGTTCACGAACATTGCCCGGCCAGTTATAGGCCATGAGTAAATCTATACTCTCAGGAGCGACTTTGGGGAGTGAGGGCAGTTTTAATTCTTTCACTTTTTGCACAATGAAATACTGGAGCAGGGCAGGAATATCAGATTTTCTTTGACGGAGTGGCGGGATCATAACTGGAAACACATTGAGTCTGAACCATAAATCTTCTCTGAATGTATATTCCCTGACCATCTCTGAAAGATTTCGATTTGTAGCTGCAATGATACGAATATCCAACGTAATCGTTTTGACACCCCCGACGCGCTCGATCTCTTTGCTTTGCAAAACTTTTAATAATCGAACTTGCGCTGGTAAGGGAAGCTCTCCAATTTCGTCAAGAAAAATAGTGCCTTTATCAGCTCGTTCAAATCGTCCGCGTTTCTGTGCCAGGGCGCCGGTAAAGGCGCCCTTCTCATGACCAAACAACTCGCTATCCAGCAAGGTATCGGGAATAGCGCCGCAATTGACACTTACGAACGGACCGTCTTTGCGATTGGATGAATAATGAATGGCATTGGCAATAACATCTTTTCCGACACCCGTCTCTCCCAAAAGCAGGACAGGGCTGTCCATTTTCGCAACTTGCTGCACACTCTGCATAACCTGCTTTAAGCCAAATTTGGATCCTATGATCTCATCCCCGGAGAGTCGTCGCAACTCACCCTGTAAATAGCGATTATCATCGGCCAACAACTCTTGCAGCTTTAAAACCTCGCGATGTTTTAATGTATTTGACAGCGCTACAAAGAATGGCAGCTTTAGCGTTGCAAATAGTTTTGCATGTTCTTCATTGAACCGATTCAGGCCATACGCAAGCAAGACCAGGGTTCCAATAACCTTATCTTTCAGGATTAAAGGCAGACTCAGAGCGGATGATAATGGCTCATTCAAGGCAGTAAGCATACATTTGGCGACGGGTTCATTTTCAGGATCATTAATGATCAGTATAGGTGGAAGGTTTCCAGCTCGCCACACATCCGCCAACGCCATTAATTTTTCTTTTGCCTCCCGATCAAATGGAACATAGGCATCCATTTTTTCAAATGTATCCTGATCGGCTCTGGCAATCAAATTCATAGAATGAAGGTCCTGCTGATATCGTTGCAAATACATTCTATCAGCCGGTATGAATTGTGAAATATATTTAATGCACTCGTGCAGGCCTTTTTCAATGTCAAGATCCCCGCAAATCTTTAGAGTAACTTCACGAAAAAACTCATTCTCGTTCATAACAGATTTCAATTTTTCAACATGTATTGGAGCTATCGAAACGATATGATAATCGCAATATAAAACAATTACCGTATTTGGTAAAATTATTACCGCATCTGGTAAAATCAAAATCAACCGTCCTCTCTAACATACTGATATATAATCATTTAAGCGTTTGGCACAACTTTTGATTCAATCATATATAGAAACGGATTGCACAGAAGAATACATCAATAGAAAATGCTTGAGATCATCGAACTTCAAATTACCGGTAACGATTCTGAAAAAGTAAAAGCCTGTCTAAAGCAACTGTTCAAACAAGTGCAAAAGGATAAAGATATAATGATCAAGGTTTATAGTAAGCTCGATTTAGATAACGACTTTAGTATTCACCTGGCTGATAACACTAACACGTTAGAGCAGCATGGCAGTGCGCTTGGCCAGCATCTCGTCTCAGTCTTGAAAGAATTCGGACTGGTAAACCATAGCATGTGGATTGAAAAGACAACCCAATAAATGGGCCTGTCTGCTTTATCAAAGAACGTCTTCTCGGCAGTTGAAGTGAAATCCTGTTTAAAGCAAGCAAATCGGGGGAGATAACAATGAAAATCAAGCATTACCTGTACAACGCCTTTATCATCGAATCCGGAGATAAAAAAATTGCTATCGACCCGGGCGGGTTTTTCCTGTACTATTTCAGGATGACGACGCTGATTCCAAAATCAGAATGGAACGACATCACACATATCTTTGTAACGCATGGCGATCCTGACCACCACTTTCATACGGATCGGGTAGCAAATGCTTCAGGTGCACAGGTTATTTGCAATGAAACGATGATGAAAACAGTCAATGGCAAAGCACTGATGCTTGGCCCGCGAAGCAAAGGACTGGCCTTCACAGCGGACATCCAAAACGTCAACACACTTTCCGCCAACCAGTCTATTCAGCTTGATGGTATGACCATTACCGGGCTCGTCGCCGAACATGGGCCGCTCACGTTGAAAGTCGGCCTGCTGAAAAAGACCGTCTATCCCGGGCCTGAAGAAAGAGTCGGTTGGGGGAACATGGGATTCAAGATCGAGATACATGGAAGCACCATTGTAAATCTGGCCGACACACTGCTGCACATTCAGGACTGGCAGTCGATTAAAGATGCGGATGTACTGATGATTCCAATTGGTGGCAGGGAAGCTCATAATACAATGGACGAAACTGATGCCCTACAGGTTGTAAAAGAGTTAAGACCAAAAGTTGTCATCCCATGTCATTATAATCTACCCGCCTTGTTGACCAAAGAATACTGCAAAGCTGATGTGGACATGTTCAAAACTGAGGTGGAGAAATTGGGTGCCGACTGCCGGATTATGAAGTATGGTGATGAGATAAAAGTTTGATAAATGAAAGTATCTGTATCCACAAAAAGACCAATCCTTTCTCCGTGTGGACTGAAAGACATTGAGTATCAAGTCGACACCTATATTGGGTGCGAACATTATTGCTATTATTGCTATGCCCTACCCCTTGCTGAAACGGATTGGTCAAAAGAAATCCTCATCCATAAAGATATTGTTGACCAACTCGATCAAGAACTCGACAAGATAGCACCTCAGACAATATATTTGGGTTATCAAACCGATCCTTACCAGCCCTGTGAAAAGGACTATTGCCAAACTCGAAAGGTTTTGGAACTACTTTTTAAAAGGGGCTTTTCAGCCAGTATTCTCACAAAGTCAGACCTCGTTGTTCGTGATATTGATATTCTGAAAGAAATGAACGACGCCGCAGTCAGCGTTTCAGTTGCATTCAAAAACAACAAAACACGCAAGCTGTTTGAAGCCAATACCATTGAAACGGAGAAGCGGATTACGGCCCTGCAACAATTGAAAGAAGCGGGGGTAAGGACTGGCACCCTGCTCTGCCCGATTATTCCCTATATCACGGAAACACTTCAGTTAATCGATATGCTGGAACCCTATGCTGATGTCATCTGGATTTACGGCCTTGGGTTCAATGATCGTTCGGCAGAAAACTGGCTGAACGTTGAAAAGATTTTGAATTGTCACTTTTCCGCTTTACTCGAAAAAATTGAACCGATACTATTCTCAAAAGAGCATCGCTATTGGGCGGAGCTTGGACAAAGCCTGGAGACGCTAAGAACGGAACGAAAATTGAATTTGAATATCCATATATAGCACATAAAACCACACGGCTGACTCGTGGCGTTAGGCTCTTGAAATTAGCAATAAGAATTGTATTGGAAAGGAAAAGCTATGAGTTTACACAATCAGCAAAAGCCTCTAAAGAATCCGATATTGCGGACCATGTTTCAAAGCTGGATACAAGCATGCGGTGAAGGATGGACACATCGGCAAGTGTTAATTGCATATGCCTTTTCCGTACTTTTTGCTGTGGGATTACTTGTGTATGCGAGCATGATGGGATTAGGATGGTCCTGGATTCAAATGTGTGCTGCAGGACTAATAGCGTGGGACCTGACTGGCGGTGTCATAGGATATAATCACCATGCAATCAAAAGGAAAAGTCTCAAAGAAACCAGCAAATTATCACCATTGCATCATAATCTACAACATATCCATCCTTTGATTTTAATGTTTTTCAATAATGAGTCATGGCTTCTTGGTGTTACGATATACTGGTTTATAACATTTTTCTTGTACGTCGAGTTTTTAGAAATCAAGCCTGCAACGGGTCAGCGTAGAATTGGAAAAAATGGGCAGCACGTGGTAATCGGATTCGAATGTGCCGTAGCACTCTTTCTCATTACAAGCTCGTTCTTTGTAGCTGATATCCCTACAGATTTTCAAGTATTTGGTATTTGTGTGTATAGCATATCCTGTGTATTGACGCTCATATTGATGAATACGCCGCTACCATTTCAACGAACAACGGCCATCATACAAGTTGTCGGGATGATATTTTTGGGAATGATGCTGTTTCCTCCAGATGGATCTCAATGGGTCATCCCTGTCTACTTTTTAAAGTTATTAGTGGGATTTACCGCAAAAGAAGCTGTGGATGGAAAATGGCGTTACTATCAATCTAAAAAAAGAGGAATTTCAAAATGTCCATTGAAAAAAAGACCTATCGAAGTGGCCCATACCAGGAATATTTCGCCCAGGGAACCCGGGTTGGAAATGTTCTCTATCTATCGGGTCAAATTGGAATTGATCAGGATGGGAAGACCCCAACTGGTATCGCTGACCAAACAAAGGTTGCCTACATGAATGTAAAGGATGTTCTCTCACAATTTGGAGCAGATATGGGCAACATCGTTGATGAAACCTTCTTTGTTGGCGATATGGATGAATTCTTTGGTAATATCGAAGATGTATATGGTACAAGAGAAGTGGCATACGGTGGAAATCCTGAAGTATGTCAAACCTTAGTTCAAGTAGTGGCTCTTGCCCAACCAGAACTGAAAATCGAAATAAAGTGTATAGCGCATCTGTAGTCCGGACAATAACAAATAGTCATGACTGACGCAGAACAACAAGTCTTCTGTCGGAAGATAATTGGTAACCGGATAAAACTCTTTAGCCATGAAATACAATACCATTGTCATAGGTGGAGGTCTGGCAGGATTAATCGCTGGGGCTTCACTTTCAAAATTTGGAAAAAAAGTGCTGCTACTCGAACAGCACTACAAACCAGGTGGCTGTGCAACCACCTTTAAGCGAGGAGATTTTATTATGGAGGTTGGCCTCCATGAAATGAGTGGCCTGGCTGAGAACGGCACAATAAGGGATCTTTTCAAAATGCTGGAAGTGAATAAGCACGTTCAATTTCAGCAAGTACCCGAGTTCTACGGCGTGCTATCAGATAAAGAAGATTTTGTTTTTCCTCATGGCTTTGAAGCGGCGACCAAAGCACTCATCGACAGATATCCTGAAGACGAAAAGGGCATAAAAAAGTTAATGAAATTGATTGCCGGTATCAGAAAGGAAGGAGTCAGCTTACCTCGTACACCCTTGAAACGCAAGCTGATTTATCCGTTGATGCCCTTGCTTTACCCCAACCTTGTGGAGGCATCTCGACATACGGTTGGGTCTTGGTTAGACAAGCACATCAATAATGAAAATGCAAAACTAGATCTTGTCGCACACATTGGCTACTGGGGCGATGACCCTTACACATTATCGATGTTTTATTTTGGTTTGCCTTTCTCTGGCTTTGTTGAGAGTGGTGGTTACTTTATAAAAGGCGGTTCTCAACAACTTTCCAATCATCTAGCCGCATACATTGAACAACAAGGCGGCAGTGTTTTATTGGCGAAAAAAGTTGAGAAAATTGTCACCAAAAATGATCAGGTAACCGGAGTCACCTTCCGCGATAGTTTTAACAAAAGCGAAGAACCCGTCACCATTGCTTGCAACAATGTAGTGGCCAATTGTGCCATCCCATCGGTACCGGCTTTGCTGGATGAGCCACATGCCAGCTCACTAAAACAAAAAATCAATTCACACGCAAATTCTTGCTCATTATTATGCATTTATCTTGGTTTTAAAACAAATGTGGAAGCATTTGGTGTCAAATACTATTCAAATTTTATCCAAGGAGACGATGTAAAAACCTTGAAGGACGTACACCTTAACCAACTTGGTGATTGGTCTAAACGCAGCTTCATTTTTGTAGATTACGGCAAGATAGATGCCCAACTGGCACCGCCTGACAAATCTGTAGGTGCAATCTGCGGCGTAGATTATCTGAAAAAATGGGAAGGTTTGAGTAAACAAGAATACAAAGCAAAAAAGGAAGAAGTCGCCCAGGTTCTACTGCAGCGATTAGAAAAGAAATTTCCCGGAATACGAGAAAGCGTAGAATATTACGAAGTCTCTACACCTAAAACCATTCAACGATACACCTCGAATCCCAGTGGATCAGTTTATGGTTTTGCCCAAACTAAACAACTATCAGGGGCTAAGCGATTTAGAAATAACTTCTTGATACCAAACTTGTATTTTGCATCAGCATGGACATTTCCTGGTGGTGGCTTTGAGGGTAGCATAATGGCGGGTTTTTTGGCTGCTTTGCAAATGAATCGAGACAAAATATGGTCGGAATGTGATGAGGCAAAGTATGTTGACCAGAGAGTTGTTCCGCTTTTAAAAACCAACAAAATCGATGACAAAACGCTCGAATTGAGCTTTGAAAAACCAAATGGTTTTCTGCACCAAAAAGGTCAATATTCTATCCTCAAACTCATAGCACCAAAAGTGACAGAATTAGACTTGCCTTACCGCTGGCTACCTGTAGATTCCACATCTGAGGAATCCGAACTTAAGTTTCGAATCACACTGGAAAACAATAGTTTTTCCAAAAGCTGTGAGCAACTAGAAATCGGCGATGAGGCTTTGATATTTGGCCCTATGGCTTGAAAGAACGAAATGAAAAGTAGCACGAAAGGAACGTGAGCCCGAAAAACTGTTCCCCTTTCGGGTTGACTCCTGAAATCGAACGCGGCAGGGTGTTGTAATCTTCAGCGAGTCCAAGGGACCATGCACTGTACTCGTCGAAAAGTTCGGCAAGCAAATCCGACGAAGGATTGGATTCCATTATTGAGAATCTAATTCTGGTGCGTGATTCACGGCAACGGGTTCAGTTCATTCCTTGCGCCTTGAGAAACTTCCTCACATTCCTTGCCGCCTGGCGTATTCTTTCCTCGTTCTCGATCAATGCGATCCTGACATATTCGTCTCCGTAAGGACCGAAACCCACCCCGGGACTGACGGCGACCTTTGCTTCCTTCAGCAGTTTCTTGCTGAACTCCAGACTTCCTGCTTCACGGAACGAGCCTGGAATTCTTGCCCAGACAAACATCGAGGCCCTGGGCTTTTCAATGGTCCATCCCGCGTTGGCAAAACTTCTCAGCAGTACATCTCTCCGCCTGCGGTAGGTGTCCCGTATCTCATCGACACAGGCCTGGTTCTCGTTCAGTGCGATGGTCGAAGCCACCTGTATCGGTGTAAACATGCCATAGTCAAGCCAGCTTTTGATTCTCGTCAGAGCACCGACAAGTTTCGGATTACCTACGAGAAAACCCACTCGCCAACCTGCCATATTGTAGGTTTTGGAAAGAGTATAGCTCTCAATAGCAACATCTTTTGCTCCGGGAACCTGAAGAATCGAAGGCGCACGGTAACCGTCAAAGGTTATTTCAGCGTAGGCAATGTCGCTGATGATATAAAACCGCTCCCTGCGTGCGATAGCGACAAGCTTTTCGTAAAAGTCAAGATCAACGGTGGCAGTTGTAGGATTATTGGGGAAATTCACCACCAGATATTTCGGCTTTGGTGCTGATTCACGCATCGCTGTTTCGATATTCCGGAAAAAGGCATCTTCGTCAGGCGTGAAATCATCTTTAAGAACCAGCCGGAAACGATGCACATTGCCTCCGGCAAGAATAAAAGCCTGTGAATGAATAGGATAACAAGGGTCTGGCACCATTGCTACATCACCGGGGTTGATGATTGCCTGTATGAGGTTGACATACCCCTCCTTTGAACCCATCGAAGCCACGACTTCCGTATCAGGGTCCAGCTCCACCCCGTATTTATCGAGGTACCAGTTGCAGATGGCAAGACGAAGCTTGTAGATGCCTTTGGAAACCGAATAGCCGTGCGTCCTGGGCTTCTGCACACTTTCAACAAGCTTGTCGATAATGTGCTTTGGTGTCGGGCCGTCCGGATTTCCCATTGAAAAATCTATAATATCCTCTCCGGCACGCCGTTCAGCCATTTTCAGCTCATCAACCGCAGCAAAAACATACTTCGGAAGCCGCTTTATCTTTTCAAACTCTATCTCATCAAACATACCGTGTCCGGTAATATTTCATAGTAAACGCTGGAACTAATCTTACAGAAAAAGAACGAGATGACAAACAGCAGTAATTGATTTATTTTATCGGCCTGACTCATGCCGCACCTGATGCGGCATCGTTACAATTCAGCAGGCTTAACCATGGATTCCCGTGTCAAGCACGGGAATGACTCAGACCATTTCTATTTTTGACTTTTTACTTCTGAATTTTGACTTCCCCTTTCACTCTTCAATAAAACAGAACGGGTCCCTGTCCCGAAAAGGATCGAGCCCCGTGCCGTGCACTACGGCCATACATCCCCCGCAAACCGGGCGCAACCTGCATTCACTACAGGCTTCCGGGCCGTTTCTGTAACGCTTGGCTTCCTCCGACTCATACAGCGTTAAAAAATCACTCTCGATAATATTACCGATCAACGAGGGAAACTTCCGACAGGCATGCACCTCTCCATCGGGCAAGAGCGCCACAAAGTTGAATGCCGCACCGCAACCGAAACCTGTACACCCCCCGAAAGGCGCTATCCCCCGGCTTTCACGCAGAATATTGATCAGGTTATCTTTCAAACCGATAACAGGATTGCCACCTGCAGCGACAGTATACGATTCAAGAAACCGCCTGTAAGCCTCCCGGTCAGGAAGCCAAAGACCAGCACCCTCACCGACCTGAGAGAGACGATTGAACGTAAAGTGATCCGTTTTCTCCCGCAATATTTCCGCAAGCGGAAGAACCTGGTCGATGTTAGCTTTTGTCAGGGTGAGCATGACAGCAGAGGAAACCTCTTTTTCCCTCAAGAGGTCGAGAAAATTCATAACGCTGCGGTAATATCCTTCCCCTCTTATAACGTCATTGTGCGCTTCCAGCCCTTCCAGACTGACCTGAAAATACTCAGGCATGCGTATATCTATAACACGCTGCAGTTCCTGCTCCGTCACAGGATTACCGAGAATGGAAACAGCGAACCCCTTGTCTGCCGCCGCTGTGTACAACCGGAAAAAGTGTGGTGACATGAAAGGGTTTCCGCCTGAAAAACAGATATGGCCGCGCACATTTTTTCCCCTGCAAAAACCTTCAAAGTCATCGATGATCCTGAACCCCTCTTCCGCCGTTAACGGTGAACGTTTCTCCCTGTCGTAACAATGCTTGCAATGCAGATCGCAGGCATTCGTTATATGCCACTGCAAGGTAAAAACGGAGGCTGTCAGGTACTTTTCAGGGATGTTTTCTCCTTTGGGGAACCTCTGCAAAGAACGCGAGACAAGGTAGGGCGCTTTCAGCACAATACCTTTACGCGCGGCATAATCAATCGCCTGGTTGACGACGACCAACTGGTCCCCCTGCAATTCCTGCTGTTCTTCAGAGAGGACTTTCAGAGCCAGCAGCATCTGCTCATCCGCCTTTTCAACATAAAACCTTCCCGTCTCGGGCCCTTTCCACACAAGAATCCATCCATCATCAGGCTCGATGCGATCGGATACTCCGGCCTCCCTGTCACTGAAAAAAGGCGAAACATCATAGGTCACCGGCACAATCTGCAGCAACGGATTGATGACAGCACCATGTGCAGGCCTGCTGAAAACCTCATCCACCTGCCCGACGCTCCAGTACGCATATTCGACAGCCGCCAGATCGGCAAGAAATGCCAGCTTTGAGGGATAGGGAAAACGGTTACGCAGCAGCTCAGGAAGCTTTTCGGGAGTTGCAGCGACTCCTTCCGGTTTTCCCTCGCCAGCAAAAACAGTGGAGGATTCAACGTGTGACAGCGTTCTGGGGAAAATTTTTTCAATCGGCACCTGGGTAGACATACGCTCGCTTTCTCATAAAATTCAACTTTAGGGCACCGCTATTAATTGTAGTGAGCGAGCTGAAAACAAGGCGGACGGAGCACAGAAACCCTCTACTATCCGCCCAACGAAGTATTCGGGTCGCGCAACAAATTAATAGAGGTGCCTTTCGACACATAATGAAGAACGGCCCGCTCGAACGGGCCGTTTGCTCTCATGACAAAGGTTTTCAGAATCCTGTCTGCAACCGGAACGGCTACTCTTTCGACCCTTCTCCTGCGTCTGTATTATCTTTCATGCCCGAGCATGAGCTGGTTCCTTCACCTGACTTATCTTCCATCCCCGAACAGGAACCCGTTCCCTTTCCCGACTTATCTTCCATTCCTGAACAGGAACCCGTTCCTGAGCCAGCCTCTCCACCCTCGACTTTTTCCGTTTTGCTGCAGCTTCCCGCGCCGCAACTTCCGTTAGCTTTCTGGCAACCTGTCAATGTCACACTGGTCACAAGACCGGCAACGCTCAAACCGGCGAGAACTTTTTTCACTGCTGACTTGTCCATAGTTCTGTCCCTCACTTTCAGTGAATCTCCGCCATGCAATCAGCGGGATCCGCTTTTTTTGTTTATCAAGGCTTCATCAAAAAAGGCAAACACACTCATGAATGAATATACATAAACGAGAAACGAACCAAAAAATTCCCGCCTGACCCGCCACAGCCACATCCGGATCAGAATCTGACGGCGGTCGCTTTTGCAGCCTGTTCTTTAAAACGAACCTTCCAGTCAGCACCGGAAAGCTTTTCAGCAATTGCAACCGCAATATGAAGAGGCTCCACTCCAAGACCCCTGTTTCTTCCAAGCCCCTGAACACACGAAGGGCAGTTGGTCAGTATGACACCCTCCCCTGTCTCCTCTTTTGCATCACGGATTGCATCCCTTTTGCGCTGCAGCATGGAATCGGTAATATCGGGCCTCGAAAGAGCAAGCGTACCGGCTTCGGAACAACAATGATCGACAGGGGTTACAACCCCGAATCCTCCAAGTTCGCTCAGAGTCTCCAAAGCCTTTCCCTCTAAAGAATCATGACATGGGGCATGGTACATGCAACGCCCGTTGCCTTCGAGCTTCAGACCATTTCCAACTGCATAGTTCGCGACATCGACAATGTTTCCTCCGAACAGCTTTCTGGTCTCCATTCCACCCAGAGCCTCCATACAGGTGCCACAGGAAACCACACAGGCATCAAAATCCAGATAGGCCAGCATTTCACGAATCTGAGAAAAGATCACCGTGTTGCGGAGCAAAATCTTCGTATGCTGATCGCTTTGTGCGTTTACATAGGCCGGGAAGCCACAACATAAAAAAGGCGGTGGCAGAACAACCCGCGCTCCTGACTCCAGAAGCAGATGAATTGCCGCCATGGAGATTGTCGAATGGAGTCTTTCAGATCCGCATCCGGGGAAATAGAAAACCGTTTTACCGCTGTCTGCCTGTTCAAACACCAGGGCCTGATCCGGATCACAGGGAGGGAGCACATCCCTCAACGTTTCTTCCGGCACAGGTGGAACCGATGAACTGACAATCTTGAGAGGATAAAAGGCAGAAGGGCCTTCCGCAGGCTGAAAAGGTTTGGCAAACCTGTTGCCGGTACGAATCGCAGCACCGCCTACACGCACAACGCTGTTGCGGAACATTTTGTTGACAAACGGCGAACGGCTTTCAAGATATTTGAGCGTCATCTGCGTAACCGCGGAAAAATGCTTGTAGCCGCGTGCCTCGAGAATACCGCGCTCAAGAACCGATACCTCGCCTGTATCGATATCAACAGGACAGGGTTTCAGACACTTGTGACATATCGTACAATGATCGGCAACATCCTCAAGCCACTGAAGCAGCTCAAACTCGGTGGACCTTTCACGCTGGGCCACGTAGAGAAGCGCCTCTATCAACGAACCGATAGCAAGGTTCTTGTTTCTCGGATGGTAAAACATACCCCTGGCAGGATAATAAACACAGCAATCCGTTTTACACTTGCCGCAGCGGATACAGAAATCAACGTTTTTCGAGAGCTCCTCGATCTTTGCTCTTTTCAGAATATGGGCTTCAAGTTCAAGAAGGTTGAAAGACGGAGTAAAGATGTGATCGAGAACGTCGAAATCATCCAGTTTGCCCGGGTTCATGATTCCTTCGGGATCGACCGTTCTCCTGTATTCCGTAAGCTCGGCGACGTGCTCCCTGTCCATATACTTGAGCTTGGTAACACCGATGCCATGTTCACCCGAAACAACGCCGCCGAGAGAGATAACCTTCTCCATGACTCTGTCCACCACATGGTGCGCCCTTTTCATCATCGGCTGATCGTTCGAGAGAACAGGAATATTCACATGGACATTGCCGTCACCGGCATGCATGTGTGTGGCGATAACAATGCGCCTGTCCCTGACATACTGAAACGAATCGTCAAACGCCGAGACGACATCCGGGTAACCATGAAAAAGTTCATTGAACTTGCCTCTGAACTCCTGCACTTCAGAGAGGGCACGAAGAATTTTCTCATCAGCCTTGTTCAGTTTTTCCCTTGTCGCTGCACAAAGAGCACCTGCAGGAACCATCTTTGCTGCAAACTGTTCACCAGCCTCCTCTATTACTGCTTCATGCAGCAACGCATGAACAGCATCGATGAAGCCAAGCTGGGAATAACGCTCTTCTTCTATATTCAGGGCATCGACAAAACGGGCGAACTCCGCCAGTGCATCCAGAGGAATCACAACATCCTCGTTTAACTTGAACGCATTGGTTCTTCTTGCAATCGCACTGAGCTTTTTCCGGTCTGCCCAGAAACATTTCGCCTCTTCTGCATTACGGGCTGTAAAAAGCAGCGTATTGGGGTGTTTCTCGAGGAGCTGTTCAACCTTTTTAACTCCCCCTTTTACCGTACCCGGATCATGACCGGCAATATCGATCAACAGTACGGCTTTCGGCATCTGTGTCCGTGCAGCCTTAACCTTGTAATCAATAGCCTTTATATACTCGTCGTCGAAATGTTCCAGAGCAAGCAGTGCTTCGGAGTCATCCTCAGGAAGCGGAAAAATACGCGACAGTTCAACAATAACCCGGCTGGCTTCATCCATGTCCGGGCCGAAAAACTCGAGACAGAGCGTCGCTGTTTCCTCGTATTCAGGGTACAGCACAAACAACGCCGAAGTAATCACGCCGTCCGTACCCTCTTTCTGCAAACCGGGAACACCGCCAAGAGCTTTGTTGGTAATATCTTTCCAGAGACCCTTCTTGCGTATATCGGTACCTTTGAGCTGTATCTGTCTGATGCGCTCCCCTGCACTATCGAGTACTTCATAGGTAACGATATCGTCAGGCATTATCTTGCGAAGCCTGTGGTCGGTTCTGCGAACTCTCCAGCTTTCTCCGGAGGGCATGGCCATGACCCACTCAAGAAGATTGTCGATACAGGTCCCCCAGCGAACCGCTTTTTTCCCGCCTGCGTTTTCCGCAATGTTGCCGCCGACGGAACAGGCCCATTCGCTTGTCGGATCGGTAGCGAACACAAGCCCCTGTTCACCGGCATACTCCATGGCTTTTTCAGTAACAACACCTGCCTCAACCTCGATAACCGGAGCGGAAACAGTCTCTTTGTTGTCAAGCCGAAACCGATACTGGTGAATCCCCCGTATCCTGTCAAGCTTTTCAGTATTGATGATCACACAATCCGGACGAAGCGGAACCGCACCCCCGGTTAACCCCGTTCCGGCCCCCCGTGGAATAGCTTTCAGACCCAGCAGTCCCGTTACCTTGAGCAGCGGGGCAACCTGACTCTCGTCATCAGGAGTAATAACGGCTACCGGCAGATGCAAACGCCAGTCTGTAGCGTCGGTCGCATGGGCAACCAGCGAAAAAGGATCGAACAGCACATTTTTCGCACCAACAACAGCACCGAACTCCCTTTTCAGCCGCCTTCTGAACTCCGGCACCCTTTCCACCTCAGCCTGGAATTCATCAAACAGCTTTCTCAATGCCGCAAGTATCGACAAAACCCGCTGCTCCCCGTTTGCAGAGCTTTCGATGGTATCGAGATCCTTGATCGCCTGTTTTAACAGCCGGGTTCTCCGTGCAGGAGAATCAACAAGCTCCTGAAACAGATAAGGATTTCTGCGGTGAATAAGAACCCCGCCGATAATACGCATCAACAACCTCGCCGAACGCCCGGTGACACGGACATCTCTCAGTTCATCGAGCATGCGGGCGCTATCCTCGCCCAGAAGGTATGACAGTAGCTGCCTGTCAGTGGCAGATGTATAGTTATATGGTATTTCTCGCACAGATATAGTATCCACAGTATTGGCTTGAAAATTCAGCCAAATATCAGAAAAATAATGCTCATATCCATGCAGGTTCAGCGACAACCTGCACGGAAGTACAAGAGCAAACCGATAAAAACCTTAGAAAATTCACTCCCGGTAGGAAAGTCAAAATTCAAAAGGAAAAAGTCAAAAAAAAGGAAGGAAGAAAGGGCGGGGTGGATCTATAGCGGAAAAGAGGGACGTTCCTTACTATTACAACAAGACAAATCAAGACAGACTCCAATTCACTGCCGAAGCTGATATGCGTCATGCCGAACATGTACGTACCTGCCTCTCCGCTTTTCAGCAGGAGATGCACATGATTACTCGTTAAACTACTTCCTTCAATCCCCCGAACCATAACATGGCGCAAGGTTCGCGGTACGACAAATATGGATGCATAGCAATAACATAAAAGACTGATGCAAGAGGCGTTCCGATATGAAATGGATATCTTAAACAATACGCAATGCGAAGTAACAACCAGGCTCTATCAACCCTCCAGCAGGCTCTCGACATGAACATCAGAACACTCCGCCGGATTCACACAAGCACTTTGTTTGCAGTTTTGTGGCTTCTTTTCTCGACCGCTCATACCGAAGCTGCCGAGCTTATCTTCAAAAGCCATCAATACTCGTTTCAATGCCTCAGAACCATGGGTTATGCCTGCACCGGAGGCGCGGACATCGGAGAGTGTCTCACGACCGCCCATAGGATAAAAGAGGGGGACAATGAAAGTTGGTATACAGAATGGGTAAAAACATCCAAAAGACTCGAAAAAACAGCCAACCGGTTCCTTGCAAAGGGGCATACCGAAAGCGCAAGGGAAGCTTATTTCCGCGCATCCAATTACTACAGAACTGCAGAGTTCTTCCTCCACGAGAATCCTGAGGATCCCCGGATTCTCAAAACCTGGGGTAAAAGCCGTGCGTGTTTCCAGAAAGCCGCAAAGTTCTCCGAACACCCGATCACATCGGTCAGAATCCCTTTTGAAAAAACAACATTGCCCGGCTATCTGTGCCTTGTTGACGATTCCGGCAGGAAAAGACCGTTACTGATTATTCATAGCGGGTTCGATGGGACAGCCGAGGAGCTCTACTTCGAAATCGGTGCTCTTGCAGTGAAACGCGGTTTCAACTGTCTCCTGTTCGAAGGTCCCGGACAAGGTGAAGTTATTCGCAAACAGAAAATCCCGTTCCGTCCGAACTGGGAAAGCGTTGTAACCCCGGTTGTAGATTTTGCCCTGACGCTTCCGGAAGTTGACCCCGAAAACATCGGGCTCATCGGGTTCAGCTTTGGCGGATATCTCGCTCCCCGAGCCGTTGCGTTCGAACACCGTATTAAAGTATGCGTTGCCAACGGGGGAGTATACGATTTCTATGACAATGCCATTAAAAAGTGCCCGCCTGAAACCGAAGAAATTCTTGAAAATGAAGAAGCATCAAAGGAGTTTAACAAGGCCATCATGGAAAGAATGAAGACGGATGTGGACCTTGGCTGGATCTTTGCGAACGGCATGTTTACGTTTGATGCAAAATCACCTGCGGAATTCCTTCTCATGCTCAAACCTTACACTATGAGGGAATGCGCAAAAAAGATAACCTGTACCATGCTGGTAGCTGATTCAGAGGGTGACAAGGATCTTCCCGGACAAGCCCGGCAGTTATACAATGCTCTGCAATGCCCGAAAAAATACATGCTCTTCACAAAAGAAGAAGGTGCTGAAGAACACTGCCAGATGGGTGCCATCATGATATCGGGCGAGAATATCCTCAACTGGCTTGAGAATAAACTTCTATAGCAACTTACCGCACTGCCCCCAAGGAAAAAAGGGACGCTCCTTATCACTACAATAAACCAATTCGTAAAAGGACCTGATTTACCCCAGATGCAGATATACCCAACAACCTTGCAGCTGCTGCGTAGGACAATCCGAGTTCCTGCACAAATTCAACCACAAGCTCTTTGCGTAATGCCGAACATGCACGAACCCGACTACCTGCTGACATCATTGTCACAGAAATTCCCGTTTCTTCACAGGCAAGCATCAGCCGATCTCGAGTTTTATCTTCTATCGCAACCGCCGGCAAGTGCGAGCAATACGCAAATTTCACAATTGAATGGCAGCTTGGACATTATGGTGCAAAACAAAAGTGTAAATTAGTCGTATCACTATTAGAAAAATATCTATAACAAATGCCTAACAAGTAAGAACTATAAAGTCATTAGTCGTCAATTGCAGTGTTAGACTTTAGAGGAGGAAAATCATTATGTCTATGACCATCAATTTTAAGGATGAGGCAAATGATGTTGTTGATACGCATTTCACTGTCAAGTGCCCGCACTGTGCTGTTCCGTCCGGCCTCTCTGCGATAAGCATTCCCCGCTACAAGCTACTCCAGCGCTACAAACCCAGGCACACAGGGGTCACCTACCAGTGTGACGCATGCGGAGAGCCTGTCTTTCTCCGCTTTCCAGTTCGGCATGACTACGGAAACTACAAGGTCTATCTGGGCGACACAAAGTACGAAGAAATCCAGAGGCCTCAAGAAAATTATGAGTTCAAGTATTTGCCAGACGATGTCGCAGCAGATTTTCGCGAGGCCCTTAATTGTTACGCCCAATCATGTTTCAATGCTTTCGCTGCAATGTGTCGCAGATCTCTGCAGGCTGCGGCAACTGACCTGGGTGCCAAAGGCAAGGACAAAGTACAGAAGCAAATTGAAGACCTGAAAAACATGGCTGAAATCGATGGCGAAACATTTGAAGTGCTCCAAACAATCATTCTTGCTGGACACGATGGCGCCCACCCCCACCTACCGCCACTTTCATCAGACAGAGCTGAAATTCTCCTGGAATTAATAAAAGATGTTCTCTACCAACTTTTTGTTCGAAAGAAGAAGATTGAGGAAGCGAGTCAGAAACGTAATGAAGCGATTCAAAAGAAAGCTCGATAGGAAACCCGCCGCATCGAACGCTAAAAATGAATTCACCTCTGGCGGATCCATTTGAAGATCATGCGAAGGAATATGGCTAAGTAGACCGGGGGGAACGGAGGAATCCCCCCCCCAGCCCCTTGCAGAACCGAACGTGAACGTCTCCACTCATCCGGCTCCCATTATCAAGCCTTTCGGGATGTAACCCGCTTTCCAATGCACAAACACTTCCCCGACATTGCTCTCGCCATTCGTTCCATGTTACCAAACGACATCAATACCTGCAAAGGCGAATTTTTGATCGCTTGAAATTACTGGAATATCAAGCCATTTTGCAGTTGCAAGTATGAGCCTGTCGTGTAAATCGGGAAACTGAAACTCATTGGCAACTTTTAGGACCGCTGTATTGAGATCAACAATGACATAGTTTGAAGATCTTTCTAGTCGATCGATAGTTTCATTCAGTTGAATTGAAATTCGCTTCTTCTCTGCCAGGTACATTATCTCCATCAGGCTAATAACAGATATCATAAAAACATGATTGCTGTTTCCTTTTGCATCAAGAACAGCTGCAGCTTTTTTACCAATATTCGCACTCCCGGCAAAATGCCTCACTACGGCAACTGTATCCAGCAAATATTGCATATCACAATGCTTTGTTCAGAATATTTCCCTGTAACTCTTTTCTCGTTTCACGAACAGCCTCTTCAAGATCAACCAGTTTCTCAAAACCGCTGCCTTTCCATATTCCTTTCAGGCTTTTTTCTCCAGATGCTTCTTTTTCCACATCGGCCAGAAGCACATCGAGATACTTCTTGATTTTTTCAAGCCTATTCTCCGGCACAAGGGATAACTTCCTGAGAATATCGACTTTGTTTGCCGCAACTTTATTCATTCCTTACCTCTTCTCTGCATTTCCATATCGAAAAGAAAAATCAACACATAACACAATATAACACGATTAACCGGTCAATCATTCGCTATAACACCGACAAGTAAGACGTCTCCTGGGGGCCTGTTGACCTGACGGCTTACACGCCAAGGTTCACAGAGTCATGCCACATTTGATGCGGCATCCATACTCACTTCCGACAAAAGATGGTTTTCCGGGTAAAGCCAGAAGGTGACAGTCAATAATAAACGCTCTCCTGCTTCCTAACTCAGAGCTGAGCACTGTCCCGTCCTGAACTACTGATACTTATTGGGCGCCTCTCCTTATTGTCATGAGCGCTTCAAGTGCAAGGCGAAAGGAGCGCAGAAAACCCTTTCTATCCGCTCAACGAGGCAATTGAACCGCGGAATAGATAAGGAGAGGAGCCCCCTACTTCTTCTCTTTCTTCGCTTCGAGCGGCGGGCAGCCGCCGTGTGAGATGTAATCGATGTACTTTCCATCGTCAAACGGCACCAGATTGATCTCGCCAAACGGGTTTTTACGGTTGAGCCATTTGATGAAATCGCTGTGGATCCATTTTTTAAAGTCACCCTGAAATCCCTTGCCGTCAGGGTACATACCGATGAACTTTTTGAACAGTTCCGTGGTAAATGCTGCTTCCTGCCCACCGGCTTTCCAGGTTTTGGTGCCTTTTTTACACAGGCCGGAGTCTACATCGGCAAGACTGCACAGATCACTCTTTTTTGTAAGGTAACCGCAATGGCTGCCTTTTTCCACATTGGCAACGACGGCCCAAGAGTTGCTGCCTTGGGGCGCAAGCTGGGAAAATTCTGTCGTTATGGAAGGATCGGGCGACCATGCCGGTGGTTGCGAATCTTTCAGACAGGCGCTGTCGCACTCCCCGATGATCATGAGTATGGGCAATTCTCTTTCGGCCAAAACCTTGCGATAATCGGCCATGCCCGGCCCGATCAACGGCACTTTCTGATCAACAGGAGAAAGCTGCACAAGACCTACAGGGTTGGCTCTCTCTTCTGGCGCCCACCTGGACATGCGTTCGGAATACTTTGGCAAAAACTCCCGGTCATAGATCACAGGATCGAAAGGCCGGCATGTGTCTTTCCCTATCTTTTGCATGGTCTCAAACCCTGTAGCAGGAACCTGAGCATGCGCTCCGCCAACTGAATGACCTGCGAAGATCACGTTGTTCGACCGCATGAAACGGGCTTTTTCAACGTCTTCCGGCTTGTACAGAGCGGTGTTTTTGTACTTTTTTTCAGCCTTGTAAAACTCGTCTGTCACGCCATACTTGATAAGATAGGAGGCTGCGGCAAAAGCTTCCTGCCCTACTCTCGGGTTACCCCCGAAATCGGTCCAGGGAACCCCCTGCATCTGCAGATGCACAGCGGTAACATATGCCATGGCCCAGTGCTGGTCGGCCAGAGCCCTGGAGTAATTGTAGTAGTAGGAAGGATGAACGCCGAAAAGAGGTGTATCATTGAGAAACGAGCCGATAATTTTTTTCGGATAGTACAAAAGATCGACACCGATAAGAAAACCGTGGTTGAACATCACGAGTCCGTTGGCCTGACGGTCACGGGGATAAAAAATCTCGATAGCTACTTCAACAAACTGGGGAATTGAATGATCATATTGAATCCAGATATGGACGTGGTCAAAGCAGTAGTCGTTGATGCAGATCGGTTTCATATCATGAGGGATTTATGGTTAGCAAATACCAGCCTGTCCTGAGTTGTGTTAATGCCAGAGCCCGCCGCCGCATTTTCGTCCCTGGTAGGACTTTCCACTCTCTTCAACATCGCAGAACCATCCCGGAACCTGTCCCAGTACTCCTGGAGACAGCGAAGCCCTGGCTTCATCGAGTTCCCTTTCGTTGAACTCAAAGCCTGCCTGGGTCACCAGCTCCGTCCTGAATCTGGCAAGCTCGCTGATAAGCGAATGGCGAAAAGCATCATCTGATGTAATTTTTTCCAGAAACTCCTTGGCTGACTGTACTGACATAACTTTACAACATTAATGGTGTTGGGAAACAAACTACTTTTTTAATATCAGCAATATTTACGTCTCATCCCAGCAATGAACGGCAAAAACAGTAACTGGCGAAATCAACTCAGGAAACGATCATCTTCCTGGGAAGAACCTGCAAACAACTTGAAACCCACAGTGCTGGTCATGGAATGAACGGCGCAATTGATTTTCCCGATGAACATGTCAAGATCGGTCACCTCGAAAGACTTTTCCGATGCCGTCTGCTCCATAAACTCTATAAAGTGGTGGTAACGCATATCACCAATCCTCGATGACCATGATTCTTCGGAAATCCTGAACGCACAAAGAGGCTCGTCGATCATATACAGATCACCGAGCCTGAGAAGCTGCAGCCAGAATTCCAGATCGATGGTGTAGGGAACCTTAGCACTGTATCCCCGGGTGTGCGGGAGAAGCGCCGTCGGATAAAGCCCGCAGACCGGTTCACCGAGTATGTTTGTTCCCATGCGTATGAGTTTCCTGGTAACGTCGGAAGCCTTGTGTCTTCCTTTGTCCACCAGATTGATTTTCTTTATCAGGGACTTTCCTTCCGGATCGATAATTGTCCGCTGGCTGCAGACAAGGCTTACGCCGGCATGCCGTTTGTCTTCAAAAACAGCAACCTGCCTTTCCAGACATTTCGGATAGAGAATATCGTCACCACAGATAAGCTTGACATACTTGCCCCTGACATCCCCTATCGCCTTGTTCCAGTTTCCTTCCGGACCGAGGTTTCTGTCATTTCTGACAACACGTATCCTTGAATCCCTGAAAAAGCTTGCAATCTCGTATGACGCATCGGTCGAATTGTCATCATAGATCAGCAGTTCGAAATTCGTATATGTTTGAGCAAGGATCGATTCAATCGTCTGCCTGATGAACCTCTCATTGTTATACATCGGAATGGTAACCGTCACCAGCGGTTCGCCTTTTCTTTTCATATCGCTCGCAAATTTTCATTTCCCCAGGGCAGCGGCCGTTCCTCTAAATCCGTATCATTGCAATGCCGCCGCACAACACCTGTCAGGGCATTTTCCTGGTCTCCGACATCATTCCCGGTCACGGTACACCGCACCAGCCTTTTCCGCCCATTCAGGGGTTGCTTTCGTGCCGGTTTCCAGAACTGTCCGAGCATCGACAATCACACCTGTCAGTAGTGTCCAACTGAGGTTTGCTCTCCAGAGATATGCCCCCCGAAGATCGGCCCCCTGAAGATCGGCATTCGTCAGATCTGCTTCTCGAAGATTTGCCTCCCTGAGATTTGCGCCCCTCAGGTCCGCTTCGACAAGATCGGTACGTTTTAACAAGGTACCTTTTAGATCGGCATTTCGTAAATCCGCTCCATCCAGCACCTTCCTGCTCAACCTTGCCCCTGCAAGACGGACAGGTTCCTCCGGATTCTGTTTTCTCATTTTGTTCCACCGGGAGACACTGTCTACCAGCAGCTCACGCTGATGCACATCATACGGGAGCAACCCGGCTTTATTGCGTGCAACGCCGAAACGGATCTTCTGCTGCACGGGATTTACCGGCCAGCTTTTGTCCAGGGCCACTGTAGCAGTATCCCTGTCCATACTTTTTGTTCCGGAGATCGAAGCCTCGCCACCCGCGTCGTTTTGCTTTTCAGCAACATCGTTTTTTACGCCGGCAAGCCCTGAACCGCTGCTTTCAGGCATCGCCAACAGCGCACCATGTTTATCAGCCCATGTCCGATCGGCATATTTTCCGGTTTCAACAACAGTAACCGGTGTTACAAAAGTTCCCTCAAGATTCGCTCCGTCAAGAATCACACGCCACAAATAAGCACCATCAAGATTGGAACCTGCAAGATCAGCCTTTCTCAGACTCGCTGCGCGCAAATCCGCCCCCCTGAGACTCGCCTCCCTCAGCAAACTGTTACCAAGATCTGCCTGCTTCAGGACAGCCCCATCGAGGACAGATCTCCGCATATCAGTTCCGTCAAGACGGGCTTCCTCGATATCCGCATCGCGCAACGAAGCGTCACGAAGCAGTGCGTCATATAACAGGGCGTTGTTTAAAGAAGCCCCGTTCAGGGAGGCTCCGCGGAGGTCGGCATCACTCAGGTCAGCACCTTTCAAAATCGCCCCATCCAGGTTGACGTTGCTGAAATCAATACCTTTAAGGTTTTTTCCTTTCAGATCGGCGCCACTGAGATCAAAACGCGTTTCCGGATTATTTGTTTTCATGGCATTCCACGTCTTGACCCCTTGTTGCAAAACGCTGAAATGCTCACTGCTGTAAGAAAAACCCGTAGCGGGAAGAATCAACGCACAAACCAAAAATGTTCCTACGATTCCAAGCTGTTTCATAGATATCTTGTTTGTGTTTGCATACCTTATGCCGAACGATTCCGGAAGGCTTTTCCAAGGTTTATTCTTGAGTAATATACCGCAAACCCGAAAACAACACCGGCAAATGCCAGCAGAGAATTGTTTTCCAGATAAAAAGCAAGCAAAACAGACGTTGCGGCAACAAGGGCAATGGTTAATTGCCGGAAAGCCCTGGATAAAGTCCTGCTGTCGAGCAACTGTGAAAGTGCACTCTCCGTACGCATTTCCTCAAGGGAATTCGAGCAAACAATGGCTGGCACTACAATATAAACCATACCCGTAAACGAGAAGGTTATCCATCCCAGCAAAGCGGCATGAGTATGCGAGTGATAGATCCACATCCTGTCCTCCGGAATGGGAGGCACAGCACCGAACCATTTGAAAAAGTAAATATTCAAAATGCCGTATGCACTTGCTGCAAGAAGCATAGCAAGTCCTGAAAGCAGATAAGCAAGCGCAGGGTGCCTGAACTGACTGGAAAAGAAACGGTAGAGATAGCGGGCAAAACCTGCCAGAAGAACCATAACACCTAACATGAGAGTGTGGCTTACCAGCATCATACCGGGATAGTTCCCCATGAGAATTGCAATAAGGAACACCAGAACACCGCCAACAAAAATGTACGACCAGATACTGAAAAGCTGCCTGACCAACCCGTTTCCTGTCGAACGACGCCAGACATAGGCATAAAGAAACCCCATAACACTGATACTCAGGGGAAACGATGAACCCAGAAAATAAGCTGACTGGGTCACGAAATACGGGACAATACCTGTTTCGGGAAACGTTTCCTTTAGTCCCAGGGCAAATAACCCGAGATTTGCAACGAATAAGAAGAGTACGTCAAAAATATAGTAACGCACCGACACTTCACGCCATATCTTTCCTACGGAAAGCGCCGAAAAAATCTCTTTCCCTGCAACCGCAACCATGATCATCAGAAACAGGCCGACAAAAGCCTTGAGAACCGGCCAATCCAGGTATACCGCCGCCACAATGAGAAACACCGAAAGCAGAACGCCGTAAATAGAGCGCTTCTGTTTTTCCGGCGCCACTTCCAGTTCGGGATAGATTGCCGAAATCAGATAGCGGTTGAGAATAATAATCGCAAGATTGCCAAATCCTGCAAAAAAGACATATGGATGGACTGTGTTGAGAAAAGTACTGCCGGTCCACGCCCCCGCCGCACCCAGAAAAGATGCCGTGGTTATGATAAACACCGATACTGAAAGATATATCCTGACAATTGCACCGGGCTCAATGGCAAACCTGTTCTGTTTATCGCTCTGCAAGGGACTTTTTCTTTCTGAGTTCACTGTAGGCTACGAGAGACATGCCGATAAGAGACACGTTGAGGATCAACGGATTAAACGGCAAGGTAAAAAGACCCGGCTGGAAAACCGCAACGTATGTCAGAAGAATGAGCAAGGCAAAAACATTAAGCAGGAAAACCCAGGCGCGGCCTGTAAAAAGAAGAACTGTTCCGAAGACAATCTCACCGTACCCCATCCAGGTAATCATGGCACAGGCCAGCTCATTAGCCTTGATAACATGCTCCAGCAGTTCGATTTCTTCCGGACTTCGACAGATAATTTTCGGAACTGCCCCCTGGTATATCCATGAAAAGGCCAGCACAAGGCGAGCGATGAGAAGTACCGGCGGGTTGTCTTTAAACACTTCCTTCATTGAAACCTTTTACATACCGACACAAAAAAGCTGAAAAAAGATACGCAAAACACTGTAAAAACATGGCAGGAAAACAGGGAAAAAGTGTTGCATAAAAAAAGGCGAACAACCATTCGCCCTTTTCAACTACCCGTGTTACCCTGCAGAAATACCATTGCCCGGATCACACCAGCATTCTGGCAATATCGCATGATATGTCGGCCGACATCTTTACATGTTCGACAACGGACAGAATACCTGTGGAATTGGTGATATTCTCGTCTGTGACCTCTTCCTTGAGCTTTTTAGTCGCCTTTTGATAAATCTCATCGATCTCTTTCATCATGTCAAGCGTTTCGGAAGCATGCTTGTTGTTGCCGCTGACAAAAGCCTCTACAGCCTTCTTGATCATCTCTGCGGTAATATCCCCCATGGGCTTGAGATCATATTCATCTCTGTGCAGCACGTCAATATTCGCAAGCTGGATGTATTCGGTCTTGTCGGCTATATTCAGTGCGTACTGACCTATAACCTCAAGCTTCTGCATTATCTCGCGGGATGTATCGACAATCTTCTTGTTTCCTTCATCAAGGTCCTGGAAACAACTGTACGCCAGACAAAGATACTCAACCTCGAACTTGCCTTTCTGGATGTACTCCTTGTCAAACTCGAATGCAGACTGTGCAAGATCACTGTTTTTCTTGGTTGACGCACGAATGACGAGCATCAGATTATTTTCGACATTGGAAGACAGCTTTGTCAGTTTCTGCTTCAGTGTTTCAAGCTGTTCGTGAACCGGACCATCCGGCCTGGTTGCAAGACTGAATTTCTCCGGATCAATCTTGATGGTAAAAGCATCAGGACGCGCAACTTTTTCTATTCCTTTCTTTGCCCCACTGCCACCGGCTGTTCCGCTTTTTTTTCCAAAAAGTTTCATTGTTCAGTATCCGCTAAGCTGTTTGTAAAGGGAAAATAACAGAGTAATGTTCATTGCCAACACTCATCTCAAGTGGTCATAATTTAGCTGAGCGGAAGGGTCAATTGCAAGAAAAAAAATAAAATCCGGCCCAAAGGCAAAGAAGATGCCGGGATCCGCACGCAGGGCTAATCTTTCAAGGACTGGATGAGCTTTTCAAAAGAACCTTCCGTGTGCCGGATAATCTCTCCGGTGATGAGATAAAGCACTTCCCTTGCAATCCTGGTCGCATGGTCGCCGATTCTTTCGATATATCTTGAAATACTCATCGCGACGATATACTGACTGGCATCGGCCTCTGCATGGCGTATCTCTGCGGACACTTTTTTGAAAACCGCACGGTGCATTGCATCGAGTTCTTCATCCATATCGCAAACCTCTTCTGCTAACCGGCGGTCTTTGTTAACGAAAGCCTGTATCGATTTCTGTACCATCTCCTTGGCCAGCTGTCCCATCTTTTCAAAATGGAAATCTCTGAGAAACTCCCTGTCGATTTCCGGAATTCTCTCGGAGATGTGTACGGCCAGATCACCCATCCTTTCAAGGTCGGTGTTGATCTTGAGGATGGTGATAATAGTTCTCAAATCCCTTGCCACCGGCTGCTGCAGCGCCAGAAACACAAGACACTGCTCCTCGAGCCTGACTTCGGATGCATCGATCTCACCGTCGGCAAGTTTGATATCTTCGCCCACCATTGTATTACTGCTCAACAAAGCCTCCATTGCGCCCGTAAAATTTTTCAAGACCTTGTCGGAAAGGATAACCAGAGAACTGGATAAATCCTTTATATGCTCGTGTACGGGTCTGTCCGCCATAGAAGTGGTGTTTTAGTTTTCATTTCAGCTGAATCTTCCGGTAATATAATCTTCCGTGACCTTATCCCTGGGATTGGTAAAAAGCTGCTTGGTCGGAGCATATTCCACCAGATCACCTTCATAATAAAACATGGTGTAATCGGAGACCCTGGAAGCCTGCTGCATGTTGTGAGTAACGATCAGAATTGTATAACTGCCACGCAATTCCTCGATAAGATCCTCGATTTTAGCGGTAGCCTTCGGGTCGAGGGCCGAGGTCGGCTCATCGAGCAGCAGAATCTCCGGTTCCACGGCAAGAGTTCGCGCAACACACAACCGCTGCTGCTGTCCTCCGCTGAGACCCAGCGCGTTTCTGTCAAGGCGATCTTTGACTTCATCCCACAGGGCAGCCTTCTGTAAGCTTTTTTCAACAATTTCCTCAAGAGCCTTTTTATCCTTTACACCGTGAAGCCGCGGCCCGTATGCGATGTTGTCAAAAATCGATTTCGGAAAGGGATTCGGCTTCTGGAAAACCATTCCGATTTTCTTTCTGAGCTGTACTTCATCGGTATACCTGCCGTAAATATCCTCTCCGTCAAACAGCAGTGAACCGGATGTATAGCAGGAAGGGATAAGATCATTCATCCGGTTTATCGCACGCAGAAATGTGCTTTTTCCACACCCGCTGGGCCCTATGATAGCAGTTACATACCTCGAGAGAATATCAGCATTGACCTTTTTTACCGCCTCGAAATTTCCGTAGAAAACCGAAAAATTCTTTGCGCTCACGTGAGGGGTTCCCCCGTCCTTTACCCTTTCCCGTTCAGGGGGAAGAAAAATCTCCCGCGTCGCATTACTTTCAGTTGCAACCCTGTTTGTATCTTTTTCTTCAGCAGTCATCTGCATCAGTATTTAACCTTTTAATTTTTTGGAAATTCGAGCTCTCAGCAATATAGCCGATAAGTTCAGCAAAAGCACAATGGAGATCAGCGACAACACCATGCCGTACTGAACATGCCTGATCTCATTGGCAGCTTCATGTTCACTTGCAAGATTGTAGATGTTCCAGGAGAGAGCAGGTGTCGGCTGAGTAAACACATCGGCAACCCCGATTGTCGCTCCGACACTGACGGCCGCGGTGAAGATGATGGGAGCGGTTTCACCTGCAGCACGTCCCAGACTGATAATTCCACCGGTTATGATACCGGGAAGTGCTGCCGGAAGTATAACGGTCAAAATAGTTCTCCACTTTGTAGAACCCAGGCTCATGGAAGCCTCTTTATATGCCCTGGGAACCGCAAGAATCGCTTCCTCGGCAGCCCTGATGATTGTCGGGAGAATCATGATCGCCAGAGTGAGCGAACCGGCCAGAACACTCTTCGAGTCGGAAACCTTGATTGTATTGATAAAAAATGCCAGGCCGAAAAGGCCGAAAACAATACTCGGCACCCCGGCAAGCGTACTGTTGGCGCTACGCAGAACACTTGTAAAAAAGTTTTCCCTTGCATACTCCGTAAAATAGATAGCGGCAATAACCCCAAGCGGGAATGCAAAGAGCATTGCCCCGACTGCAAGAAAAAAAGTACCCTGGATTTCGGCCCAGATGCCTCCGAAAATATGCGCGTCAAGTGAACGCTCGGTGAGAAATCCCCAGTAAAACGTCTGCTCGGGCAAGAGCATTTTGTCAAGGTTTTTCTCCATATAGGGAAATAGTGCCGCAAGTGCTGTCCCGGCAAACTCGTCAGCTCGCGGCACAAAATATTGCTTGGCCATTTCTTCCGGATTGGAGTAATCCCATTTTGTTGCAAACACCAGATCATGCAGCGATTCTTCTGCCTTTTCCCAACGCGTAACTCCGTACTGATATCGCAACAGAATAGGCTCAGGGTCGCCCGGAATAGGCCCAAGAAGATGGGCAACAAGATCTCTTACGTTTTTATATTTGGAAAGATAGTCTCTTTTCTTGGCAGGCTCCATCGTTTCCATGTCCGCCTCAAAAGCATCGAGTATCCTGTACACCTCCTGTCGATACGGCGTCACCTCGGCTATCTGTCTGTCGATAACCTTGCGGCTCCCTTTTTCGAACTCGTTGTACTGAAGTTTTCTGTGCTCAATCGTACCCTTGAAAAATATCGCACCGATTCCTCCGCTGAAAATCGGCACAACAACAACCAGAAGGGCCGTTGCCATCAACAGAATCGAGGTTATACCAACTGCGGTAAACGATCGATCAAGTATTTTCCTGGTTCCGAGATTCATGGTTCAGCAGTTACATGATTGCGGGTTACTCGCCGGAAAGAATCCTTCTCTGCCTGAGAACAATTCTTTCACTGACAAGGTTACTGATAAAACTGAAAACAAGAAGCAGAAGACCCATGGCAAAGAGAACATGATACCGTGCCGAGCCGGTGACCTGATCAGCCTCGCCCATATCGCCGGCAATGGTTGCGGTCAGGGTTCGTATGGAGTCAAGATAATTGAACCAGGGTTCTGGAATATGAGAAGAGTTGCCCGATGCCATCCACACGACCATGGTTTCACCCAAAGCCCGCATGATGCCAAGGATAACAGCGGCAAGGATTCCGCTGCTGGCTGCGGGCAGAACGGTTTTCACAATCGTTTCCGCTCTTGTTGCACCAAGGGCGTAACTGCCCTCTCTCAGCTCCCTTCCCACCGCCTGCAGGGAATCCTCTGAAACACTGACTATTGTCGGCAGCGCCATAAAACTCAGAATCAGTGAGACGTTGAGAGCGTTTGTCCCGCTGAGAATCTGGATTGCAAAAAGAGTCTGCCCCACCCAGTAAAGAAACAGCACAGCAAGAAACGCAAGCACTCCTGTAAGCACCATACGCACAATTTTGCGTTTCGAGCCGTTACCCTCTTTCGAAGTCAGCAGATCGCCCACAACTATGACCGCAAGAAAAACAAAAGGGCCGGCAATCAGCCACCATGCCCACATCAGTATCGGTCCGCCGTAGTTCTGCAACAGGGGGGCAAAAATCACCAGGGCAAAAAAACCGTAGGCTACGGATGGAATTGCCGCAAGCATCTCGATGACAGGCTTGGCATACTGTCGAACCGAAAAAGGCAGCACGTCGCTGAGGCAGATTGCAGCGGAGATACCCAGAGGCACCGCAATAAGAGCCGAACCCATCGTCACCATCCCGCTGCCGTAGATAATAGCAAGCGCTCCAAACTCTCCGGGTTCATCGGCAGGATACCAGCCCGTGCTGGTAAAGAATTCCATAAAACCGCGCTGCTGAAAAAACGGAATTGCATCAACAGCGACGAAGTAGAAAATGAAAAGAACAACAACAGCAACAAATGACGCTACTGCAAGCAGTGCACCCTCTCCTATAAATTTTGCAATTCTTTGCCTGCGAAGTTTCTCAGGGCTGAGCACAAAAGCTTCGGATTTTTTCCCGCCGGCCGCAGTCGCTTCCGCCATATATAGAACCTGTTAAATCTGAAAAAGATAGAGCCAACCGATCATTGAAAATTGTACTGTAATGTATACTCTCATGCTGGAGTTGACAACGCTCTTCATGTTACAACTCTGTTACATCTTCGAAATAAACAAAAAGACCGCCTCATAAAACTCACTTATGAGACGGCCTCTTTATGTCGAAAAACTCGTTGTGCAGGATTGACCGTACTTAGTAACGGTTGACGTAGCCAAGCTCGCTGATCATACGCTTACCATCATCGGTTTTCGGCAGATCGATAAACTCCTTGACAACGCCTGCCGGCTGGCCGTTTGTATACATGAACAAAGGACGGGCAACAGGATAAGAACCGTTTTTAACGGTTTCCTCGCTGGGAACAACACCGTTGACAATCAGCGGTTTTACAGAACTATCGAGAAACCCAAGACCGATGAAACCGATAGCGGCGGGAGTCGATGCAACGCGGCTCTTGACAGCACCGTTACTTGCCTGGGTTTCAGCCCGCTTGGTAACAGGATTGCCTTTGCCGACAACAAGCTTCTTGAAAGAGTCCTGTGTACCACTGTTTGATTCACGCTGTATCACGACGATCTTTGCGTTAGGACCGCCGACCTTGCTCCAGTTGGTAACCTTTCCGGTGTAAATGTCGCGAATCTGGTCGGTTTTCAGTGCAGCAACATAGTTGCTTGGATGCACGATGATCGAAAGACCGTCAAGCGCAACAACATGCTCGACAGGATTGACACCTTTAGCCTTTGCAGCATTTGTCTCCTTCTCTTTCATCGGGCGGGACATGTTTGCAATGTCACAGGCACCGTTGATAAGACTTTTTGCGCCGTTACCGCTGCCTGATTCACTGACGGAAACCTCAACACCTTTTGTCTTTGTAAAATAAGCTGCAAAGGATTTGGCGATCGGGCCCACAGTCGTTGAACCGTCCATAACAATATTGTCCGCCTGAACAGGACCTGCCGCGGCAAAACAGAAAACCGCAACAAGCATCAGCATTTTTTTCATCTTGTTCATAATAATTACTTTTGATTGAAAGGTTTGAAAAACAAAAAGGACTTACACAATCTCTTTTAAAAATAACCGCCTCTCCCCTCAGGGGAGAAGCGGTAGCAGCACAGTCGATGAGTCTCTTGCAACTCATCTCACGAAGAAAGAACAGCAACACAAATCACGAAAACTTGTTCAGACATCAGAACTTGACAACCATGTCGGCTTGCAGCACATGCAGATTTTCATCACTGTCAATACCGATTTCATGGCCGAGATACTTCAGACCAAGCGTCATGTTCTGGACAAGGTGGTATTTACCGCCGATCTCGATACCCTGGCCGTCTGTACCGCCGCCCCAGCGGTCGGAATCAGTGTATGCACCAAGTAAGGCATCTTTTTCGATGTAGCTGTAATTGGCATCGAGTTCCCACTGCCCGACTTTCTTGGCCTTGCCCAGCTTGAAACCGATGACATAACCCTTGTCATCTTCTTCGACACCGTCGGCAACGTTCATGGCATACTGGCCGTAGAGCTTCCATGGAAGGTTGCCGGTGAACTTGCCGCCTACGTTGGCAAACAGCTCAAGAGTGTTATAGTCGAAGTCATATTCTCCGCCGCTGTTGGAGTTTCCGAAGAAACCTTCACCATCAGCCCAGTCACCTAAAACATCATCTCCGGCGCCTGCAATATTGTTATAATCATAATAACCGGCTCCAAGCATAAATCCGAGATCTCCCGCCTGGCCGGTATATGCGAGCTGAGCCGCCCAGAAGAAAGGATCACTCTCGCTCTTCTTGAGTTCATCAATAATGTAGTAACCGACAACGGCATTCAGGCCTGAACGCTGCTTGCTGCCTTTCTTGCCGAACTGGAAACTCATACCTTCAAGTGTAAGATCGCTGTCCCAGACAAGATCATTGACGCGGATAAGCGTTGATTTAACCGCCCTCTTACCTAAAAGGAAATTGGCTTTACCATCAAAAAACATCGGATGGTAGTCAATGAACGCTTCGTTGAGGTTGATATCCTTGGCAGTGAAACCATCACCGAGTGTCTGGTTACGCGAAACCGGATCTCCCGAACCGGCTGTCGAGAGCTGCACACCGGCACTCAGTTCTTCTGTAATCCATGGATAAACACCTAAACGAACACGGATACGATGACGGTCTCTGCTATTGTCATCATCGGATTTAATTTTAGACTCGTAACGGTACCGGACATCTCCTTTCCAGTTCCAGTCAACGGCATGAGCAGTGCTCCACCCCGAAACAAGCAGAAAAGCAAACAGTGTTAAAAATTTTTTCATAATAAAGCAGGTTATGTTTTCTGGTTTTTTAAACAGCAAGGAACACAAGACATAGCTACTATAGGAATATGCCTGTCATCGCAAGCTAATTTACCACTCCTATTGTTAAGGAACTGTTACGAACCTGAAAAGATATTGTAACAATACACCCTGAAATACAGTGCGGCCTGTCAGTCCATCACAATGACCACACCGTGATAGCGGTCTTCCGGAAAAAGCACCTTTCCTTTTCTGTTGATGACAACGTAAGGGAAACGCGATTTCCTGAGCAGTTGAAGGACTTTTGCAAGATCTTTTTTCCCGGACGGCTTTACCAGGATATCGGCAACTCCCGTAACCTTCTTGATATCGTGCTTTGCCATATCTTCCTGGACAAAAATCTCACCCTTGATCTCTTTTCTCAGTTCCTCAAGTTTCAGCATGCTTCTCCTGCTTTAAGGCTTGCAAACCTCCTTGCCGCGCCCGCCTCTCCTGTTATGTGATCCTATAGTCGCGGGCCGGCCGCCGCAAGTTTTCTTTCAAGAATCCCCCGCATCCCCTCGGTAAGCTCGCTGTACACCCTGCTTCGATTGTTCCTGATCCGGCGGTACACCTTCAGAATATCAAGCGTTAGAATTATACGGGTGGAGCTGCAGTTAAGGTCGCCGAACAGATGTTTTCCGATCACCTCAAACCCGAGAACCCTTGTATGAAACTTCAGGGGAGAATTCGGTTCGCCCTCAAAAACATCCGTAATAAAATGAGTATAATCCCTTTCAAGAACCTCTGCCGTAGCCATTCGCATCAGACGAAGCGCAATCCGGGGGTTTTTCCTGAACTCCCTCTTGATCATAAAACGACCGATTTCAACATAGCGACCGTCCTGTTTCATCCTCTCGATATTCACCCCCGGAAGAAGCCTGACGTCGTACTCTTCAGGAAGTTCAAGGGGAGGATCATACATCAAACGCAACACTCCCGCCGGCCGGCCACCGGCCTTTGCAAGAAACCACGAGTAGCGGCCGCTTTCCTCAAGTGTCCGGGGCAACTGCTCCTGCGCCGCATTGATCCACTTTTTCTCCCGCTGAAACACCCGCTCAATAACCTCCAAGGCGGCACAGCGTCCTTCTTCCGTCAACACCCTTTCAACCGTTATACAGGACATATGACCTCCTTTATGTTTACGGGAACCTCTATTTGTTGTCATGAGTCCCGACTGCATCGGGATGCAAGTCGAACGGAGCGCAGAAACCGGATTCCCGACTTGTCGGGATCAACGAAGCAATTGAAGCGCGGAATAAGCAAATTGAGGTTCCCTTATGTTGTGGTTATTTTGTCCGGTGGAAACCGGACAGGGATATTCTTTCCCGCATAGTGCGGCTATATCGGACATTATCCTGTTTGTCGCTGTCTGCGCAAGAGAATGCCGCTGGTGACCTCCTGAAAGAGATGAAAAACCTTGCCCGCCTGCCTGACAGTATGGTTTCGAAAGATCACCAAACTGCACCGGTTTACCGATCTTCAAGATAATCCTGCCGAAAGCATGAACCTTTTTCCTTTTCTTCCCCGACACACACTTTATTCCTACCGGAACCACAGGAACACCCGACCGCAGAGCAATATGACCAACCCCCGGCTTTGCCCGCAGAAGCCTGAAAGGATCCCTGTTTCGCTTTCCTTCCGGAAAAATGCCGATACGCTTGCCAGCTCCGAGCTTCTCACAGCAGAGAGAAACGGTGTCTGCAGAAAATTTCCCCTTTGGTCTCCTGGATTCAAGGAACCGGCTGGGAGACCGCTTATGATAAACGTAAATCGGCTCCATCTTTTTGAACAGATACCCTAACAGCGGTATTTTCCCGAACATCCAGTCGATAACAAAACTTATCTTTCTTCCACCACTGTGGTAGACAAGAAAAGCAGGCACAAGCAGTGACTCCATCGAGTTATTATGGTTGCACGCAAAAATCACCGGGCCGTTTTGATCCCTGATATGCTCAAGTCCTTCCGCACGAAGCAGAAAAAGGTTCGGAATCATGAAAAACCTCAGCAGCAATGATTCCGTGGGATGAAGAAACGGCAGTTTGCCGAACAGATTTTCCCGCAGACTGTTCATTTCGAAAAAGCTTTTCATGAGCAGATGAAATTTTTTTATTCCGTACATAATGAATTACGGAAAAGAATGTTGCCGAATAGTTAAGGTTTGGTGAATATTGTGTAAACTTGAAACGTTGTAACGCTTAAAGGAAACTCCGGAGATTGTTGCAAGTCCCGATACAACCGGGACACAAGATATACAGGGCGAAACGAAGCCGTAATCCGGGCACGGCATACCGGCAGCGCTTTCAGGACAAAACACGCATGAACTGGCTGCAGAACATTATTATCCTGGTAATCGGATTTCTGCTCTCGCAGATACTGATCGCGGCCAGAACCCACCTCAGACTCATCGGATATCTGCTCGGTCATTCCCGAACAACCACCGGCGGACTTCTGTCTGCCACACTTTTTCTGTCTTATGGGTTGTCGGTGTTCTTTTCCAATACCGTCGTTGTTCTCGCCATGTTGCCGGTGGTACGAAAACTGATGGCTGTTTTCAGAAATGTGGAAAACCGCAAGGTTCTGGCCGCGCTCTTCTACTGTGCGCTGATTTTCGGGGCAAATACAGGCGGCATGGCTTCAATGACAGGAAGCCCGCTGAACATTTTCGCAGTTGGTTTCGCTGAACTTAATGAGGTTCCAGGAGCAGAACACCTGACGTTTTTCTCGTGGCTCATGGTTGGTGTTCCATTGACATCCGTTCTTATCCTTGCCGGGCGCTGGATTCTTCTTACAAACACGCCCACTGATCTGGAGCCCTCGGTACAGCCTGCGCTGCATCGGACAGGCTCTCTTCTGTCGAAGAAACCTCTTGTTTTCTTCATCGGCAATATGATTCTCATTTTCGCTCTCAGCGCCATCCAGTTTCTCTTTGCCCCCGACCCTATAGTTTCAGCCCTGAACATCATCGATCTGTCATTCATCGTTTATCTGCTCATCTTCCTGTTTTTCTCGTTTATCTTCCCGCGTAAAGCGGCTACGGCAAGAAACGCACTGAAAAACTTCATCTTTCTCATGCTCTTTCTTTTCGCTCTTCCCGTCATCCTTGTCAGTAAAACACTCGAACAGCTCGAAAAACGGCTTCATATTCCATCCTGGAAGGCATGTACAATCCTTGACCGCTTCCTGCTGGACATGATCAATTTCTTCTGGAAACGCCTTTTTGGGGAGACTTTCAGTTCGCTTTCGATTTATAATTTCAACTCCGTATTGTCGATAAACCGGATCATGCTGGAAATTCCCTGGTTCGGGCTGCTGCTCATGAGTTTTTCAGCCCTTCTGTTGTGGTTGATCATATCCGTCGGTGACAATCCGGCAACACCCAATATAGATGGATGGCTTTTTATGATTTTTCAAAATTTCAGCGGCTGGATCACCTCGTCGGCAAACAACCCTGCATTCCTTTTCGGCATCATGGGCATTTCGACCATATTCGCCACTGAAATCTTCAACAACACCACGGTGCTGCTCGTCCTCAGTCCGGCAATTCTCAACATACAAGCAGCTTTCCCCTCTGAGCAACTGCTGCTGTTACTGCTGGTCACTGTCGCTGCTTCCGGCGCCTTCATGAGCCCTGTAGCCACACCCGTCAACGCACTTGCCTTCGGAGGCCTTGAAAAGCTTTCCATAAAGACGGTACTGAAACTCGGTTTCTTTATGAACCTTATAGCCGCCCTGCTGATGAGCGCTGGATTTTTGCTGCTTTCATATTTTCTGTAACAGAACATTTTTTTGTTACCTTCCCTACCACAATCAACCGTGCAGGTAATGAAAGAACGTATAGCGTTTTTCCGGCTGTTGCACGAAAGAGCAAAAACCAATGAACTTCAAAGCTGTTATTTTCGATCTCGACGGCACACTTCTCGACTCACTCGAAGACCTGGCAAATACCCTTAACAGCGTTCTTGACAGCAACAGACTCCCCATGCATGAAACAGAGGCGTTCCGCTATCTTGTCGGGCATGGCATGGGGGAACTGGTACGGAAAGCCGTACCGCAAGGGAAAAGGCACGACCGGGAGTTGCTGAAAAAACTGGAAAAGGAGATGCTGGAACACTATGCATTGACTTGGAACAACAGTACCGAACCTTATCCTGGTATCCCGGAACTACTGGACTGGCTAAATTCAACCCCGATCAAAAAAGGCGTTCTGTCCAACAAATCCGACAAATTCACAAAGTTATGCGTCGAGACACTACTCTCCCCGTGGCATTTCGACCTGGTCACCGGACACCATCCTGGAATAAACCACAAACCCGACCCGCAGGGCGCTTTTATGATGGCTGAAAAGATGCATGTTGATCCGACAGAGGTTCTTTTTGTCGGTGACAGTGGGGTCGATATGCAGACAGCAACTGCTGCCGGCATGTATCCGTTGGGCGTCCTCTGGGGATTCAGAACGAAGGAAGAGCTACTGGCAAGCGGTGCGAAATCACTGGTTGAAAAACCACAGGAGATAATCGACTTGCTGTCAAAGAATACTCAGTGAAGCAGCAAAAAGAACAAATCAACCCTTGAGGAGCCCTTAAAAACTCACCGAAAAGTGCACAAGTTCGACAGGCCTCTCATTCAAGGCTTCCAGGCCCCTTTTTTTTCTTTCCGACTCCTCTTCATTGATCATGCGTCCCACGGCAAGCCCGACGGCAGTCCCCAATGCCGCCCCGAGTATTGTATCGGACAGCCAGTGTTTATCATCGTAGATACGGTCCAGAACGGTTATACCTGAAAGTGCATACAGTCCTGCAGTTGCCCATGGGCGATCGATTCTCTTGCTCAAAACCGACGAGATTGCAAAGGCTGCGGCTGTGTGCCCGGAAGGGAGAGACCATTTCCCGTTTTCCGTTTCAAACCAGTTGAAACACTTGTTGCCTTCGAAAAGGCAGGGTCTTGATCGCCCGGTAACGGCTTTCAGTACACCGGTGATCAGCAACGAAAAGGTATGCGCTTCAAGCACCGCCCTGCCCGTAAAACGTATCCAGTCGTCGTTACCGGCAATACCTGCAAGATACAGGGCAGAACCAAGATAATAGCCGCTGGAAAGCTTGCCGTAATAGTCCCCGACCGATACAAGACCATCGACAAACCCGGAACGGTCGCTGAGCACGTGCTTCCGAACAGGGGCGTCGACCCAGATCGTCGCTGCAACCGCACTACCGGCAACGGCACCCACCGTTATCCAGTCACTCCGGTTAAAATGAGCAGGGGAAGAAAAGATGTCCCTGAAGTCCCGAAAAAAATGGGACACATCATCCTCCAGAACATCCCCGGCTGAACGGTCACCGGCAAAAACCGATCCTGCCGCAGAAAACTGCAGAAAGATAAAAAGCAAGACAATCGCAGCAGGGAATCTGAAAAGCTTTGCTGGTCCGGTCATATACGTTGCTGATCCGATAAAAAAATCCTTTTGATTTTATGCAAAAGGAGTTTCTAAATTGAAAGACTATAACTGTTGCCACCAGGCACCTCCGTTCAAATGAGAACTGCCAGCCTGTTTCGGCTTGTCTTTTGGGCACCTCTATTTATTGTCATGAGCGTTTCAAGTGCAAGAACGGAGCGCAGAAACCCTCTTCTATCCGCTCAACGAGGTAATTGAAGCGCGGAATAAATAAAGAGAGGCACCCTTCTGCCAGTGCCTGCCGAAACAATTTTAGTCAACACTTTCTGCAAGATAACGCAATGACTCCCAATAACACACTGCTTGAAAAGGTATCGTCCTATGTCTCACAACGTTTTGAAGCAAACGGAATGCAGGGCGCAGGAACGTATCACGATTTCACCCACACCATGGAAACCGTTGAAGCAGGCAAAGTGATCGCCGAAGGTATGGGACTGCCAGAACAGTCCGTTGTTATTGTTACTCTCGCATGCTGGTTTCATGACGTCGGTCACATTGAATCCATCACGGAACACGAAGAAAAAAGCGTGGAAATAGCCGATGCCTTTCTCGAGAAGCACGGGGTTGATGTCCAAACCAGAGAACTTGTCAAAGGCTGCATTCTGGCGACAAAAATTCCGCAGTCTCCGCAAAACCTCCTGCAGCAGGTTGTCTGCGATGCCGACCTTTCACACCTTGGCTCGGACAATTACAGCAAAAGAAGCGCACTGCTGAGGATTGAACTCGAAAAAATCCGTGGTGCGTCATTTTCCGAAACCGAGTGGCTTGAGCTCAATATCGGCTTTTTTGCCGGTCACAGCTTCTTCACATCGTACGCACAAGAAACGTTCAACGCCAAAAAGGAGGAAAACTTTGTTATCCTGCAAAACGAACTGAAAAAAGAGAAACTCAGGAAAAAGAAGAAAAAAGCAGACAACAAAGCAAATGCAGCCAAAAACCGTGGTGTAGAGCGGAACATGGAGGTGTATTACAGAACATCATCCAGAAATCATGTCAGCTTCAGTGCCATCGTCGATCAGAAAGCAAATATTATGATCCAGACGAACTCTCTTATTTTCTCGATTATCATCTCGCTTCTGGTCAGAAAACTCGACCAGCTTCCCGATCTTATCATACCGACGTTTCTCATGCTTTTTACCTGTGTTGCCACCATCATCACATCCGTTCTCGCCACACGCCCTAACGTTACTCGCCACGAAACAACGACCGAGGACATAAACAACAAAAAAGCCAACCTTCTGTTTTTCGGTTCTTTCGTCAATCTCGACCTTGATGAGTACGAATGGGGAGTGAAGGAAATGCTGAAGGACAAACCCTATTATGTCGCGAACATGATACGCGACACCTACTATCTGGGTAAAGTCCTCGACAAGAAATACAAGTTCCTGAGACTTTCCTATGACATTTTCATGATCGGACTGGTGCTCTCGATCAGCCTGTATGCTTATGCATTCATGAACTAAGCCGGCTGCGCTCCCCGTTATCGGAACCCCCGGCGATAAAGCCACCCAACTTTGTATCCTGCTCCGCTCCACTGATACTGTAGAGAGAAATCCCTGCCATTCGGCCTTTAAGGAGAATTGTCCCTTTAAAACGGGTTGTATAATTTTTCAGCAACTTCACCGGAAAAAGAAAAAGCAGTTCTTCGGAAAGCAGGATTTTTTCACCCAGTTGAACACACTCCTCCTGAATTCTTGATGCAGTATTGACCGTATCACCGTGGAAAACAATCTCGCGCTTCTCCCGGCCAACCTCGCCTGCTATCACCTTTCCGGCATGCAGACCTGCTTTGAACTGTGGAACATACTGGTAACGCCTCTCGTATTCCCCTGCTCGTTTCCCGATGCATTTCAGGATCTCGAAAAAACAGCGAATACAGTTCATCTGCCTTGTTCCATCCTGGATTCTCCAAGTCACGACAACACTGTCACCGACATACTGGTAGACTTCACCGCCGTAAATGCTTATGAGATCAGCTATATCGTTAAAGACATCATGAAGCAGGTTATGGTACCTTTCATGCCCCATGCTTTCGGCAAGAGCGGTTGAACCGTACAAATCGAGAAACATAAAGACACGCTCCTCCTCATGAGAGATATGGTACCTCCCCAAAACAGCATTCCAGAAACTTTTTTCTCCGACCCTCCGGATAACAAGACGGAAAGAGTTAATTACCATACCGACAACTGTCAAATAAAGTGACAGGACAAAAAACTCGCCCGAAAAAAACGTTCTGAAACGGCTTTCGAGAGAAAAAGAACCTGAGTTGCGTAACAACAGATACTCTTCCCATATCACAAAAAGCAGCAAAACAGTGAGAGAAAGAATCACATAGAATACTGTTCCGGCGAAAAGCGTCAGAAGAAAATTGAGACTCCTGATTATTTTCGAAAGAAAAAATACATCCATAACAGCTACCACAGTACCGACAACAAGCCCGATAACCGTAAAACGTATAAAAACAAATACGTTATTGCGATAGTAGAACTCTTCATATGCGTGACCAAGTGCCGTAAAGAAAGCAAGATAGACGTAAAACGCCATCATAAACCCGAAGATTATTCTCCCCGTGCTTTTCAGATTTCTCGAGGTGTTCGGAGCAATACGCATAAAAGTCTTACCTGTATGCCTGTGCGGCAAAAACGGAGGAAGGAGGCCCGGCTCTTCAACAATACCCGAATCAGAAACTGAATCCGGTTCTTACGTATATGCCGATATCATCGGTCAGTCTTGCGCTGTCAACGCCCCTGCCAACGGCAACGCTGAGAGCGTACCGGGGTTCGATAAACCCGAACCAGAGTCCACCTCCATACCCGGTATGCCACTTGCCGGAATTTTCACCGTTGTAGAAAACCCTTCCTGTCTCGACAAACGCCAGAGGGCCGAACATGACCGGAACGAGAAAATTAAACGTACCGAGATAAAGCCTGATTTCAGAGTTCGCATACAGCGAAGCGTCCCCGGCAAAACGCTGCTTGTCATACCCCCGCAGTGATTTCGAACCGCCCAGATACGCAGCTTCATAGAAAGGGAAATCCCCCCATATCTTCTCTCCCCCTGCACGCAGTGCAAGTCTTGAATACGGCAGTGACGGCAGCGGTAAATATGCGGTACCTTCGGCCCTGACTTTTCCGAAGGCGTTGCTGTTGCCGAAAAATTTCGGATAATAGGCTCCTTCTATATCCAGAACCGTGCCGCTCATCGCTGCCGTGCCGCAGGGCTTTCTGTCACGTGCAAAACGACCAAGCTGCTTTGTTGGCGACAGAAGCACTTTCCTGCCACAATCACGGCTGTCGTACCGAAAACCCACAATAAAACTGCCGGTAAAATCCTCGTCGATTCCATAAGGACTCATTGCTTCAAGCCTTGATCCCGGATCAACCTCGAGATCAACGAATGTCGCTTCCAGGCCGGCTCTGAACTGGGAATCGGAATTAGCCGGAAATAACAATGTCGGACGTATCCATGTCAACTGCTGCCTGATCTCAAAATCATCTTCATCGTAGAGTGATTTATCAAACGTGGATTCATTTCCGAAACCGTAAAAATTGATGATATCAAGTCCGGTTGTACCAACCTCGAGCAGCAGTTCGGCCCCGTCAACAAAAGAACGGAAATCACCGGCATACTCCAGTTTGTATCGTATCCCGGAACCGCCGCCATGTGCAACACCACCGCCAAGCTTCATGTTGTAATTGTAAGGGTCTTTGCGGAAACCGTAATCCTCGAGGACCACTCCCCAGCCGAGAAAAGGACCATATTCCGGAGCATAATCAAGTTTGAGGTTCGCTATGGATGCATCAAGCTCGCGCCCGTAATCCCTGGGCTTCGTGCCATACTTTTCACGGCCATCGGGAAGATCTCCGCCTGACCTCACGACCCTGTCCACAACCGTGTCTTCTCCCTTGTCTCCGATAACACTAACGTCTATACCCTTCTTTGCCATTGTACCGCTGATATCAGCATAATCATTTCCTCCCAGCAGGTATAAACGGATTTCGGAGGTGTGTCCCGGATCGAATACCCTGGAATAGTACGGTACAGCATCACGCGATGCAGGCCCGTCATCATGCATCCTGTAGATTCTGACTCCAACAGTGCCGTCACTGTTGCGCTTTACCTGGACATATTCCGCCTTGTCACTCGTATAGATATCCACATCTTCAGCGTAAATCCGGTACAGTTCATCAGAAGCCTCGCCAAGCAGGTCGCGCCTGTACTTGAGATCGCGAATCATCCCTTCCCCTTCTTTTTCATACATGGCCGAAGGCATCCGGCGAACCGCCTCACTGATAAGTTCGTCTGTCAGAATGCTCTGTAGCTCACGGGTTGCACTTTCCCATTCCTGTTGGTTTAACAAAGGAAAAACGCGTCGATCAACGAGACGGCCTGACCATGAAAGGAAGTAAACTTCGTCCAGATCGCCGTGAAACCCTTCTATATGGGGAATGATCTGGGTAATCACCCATGAGAACAATCCGTCCTGGCGCGAAAAGGCATTATCACGGTCTTTAGGAATCGGCCTCCAGAGCGTTGTGCCATCCTTTTTATAGCCGGCCCACCTCCATTGCCCTGAATGGCGATCCCAGTCACCGACAAAAAGATCTATCAGACGGGCCTTGAGATAATCCCTGGCATCAATGATGTTATTGCTGTCTTCCTCAAGTCTTTCAAACATTGAAGAGGTCTTGACAACCCTGTCCGAACCGGCAAATGCGTTTTCCGGGCCGTCATTTTCATCAGGATGCTCCTCTATGGTACCCAGAAGACCTGCAAATTCATCGTAATACTTACCAAGAACCGCTTTGTCATAAGGCATGACGACAAACTTCGAAGATGCATGAAGAATTCCTGCAGCATCAAGCAGAGGAGATATAATAACAGCGCTTGAAGGGTTCGATGAGCTCACCTGGTCCTGAACGACATCTGAAATAACAGTGTTGTGCAGCTTTTCAGGCATTCCCCTGGCCGGATCTTTGTCGACGGTTCGGAAACGGTACTCTTTCCCGTCCGCCCCCATGAAACGGAGGCTTATTGTCTGGAAACCGCCTCCTTTTTTGAACGGTTTGAGCCCGCCGGCAAAGCTGTCGAGATCGAGAATCTCGACATCCATGGGAGATACCCAGAGCGAACGCCAGTGATCCCCGAACAGCATGCGGTACAGCGCACCTGCCTTGTAATGCTCTCCCGGAATTACACGAACATCTTTCCGGTTATCAACGACCGATTGAGGGATTTTCTGCGGTTGAGCGCTAATGACCGAAAATGGGCTTAAAAAGACAACAGCAAAAAACAGCCTTGCCGCAACAAGAGTTGCCCGGCTACATATCATAACGTTTCCGATAAAAGTTTGTCCTGAGGAAACATTTCTTCGAAAAAGGGGTACCAAACACAGCATACCTCATGCCTTGCAGGGCCAAAGCAACGATGATCCCGTGACAGGAAAAAACCCTGTGTGTAATCAATATACGAGTTTCACGACAAAAAAGCCCTACAAGAGTAGTTTCAGACATGCAACCTTCACTACCTGCTCATCGAGTATCGAAGCAGCGCTGCCCTTCCGGCAACACCTTCATTACATATCAGCATCTCGCCATCGTCGGTAAATGCAAGCCCTTCAGGCTGGGGGTGATCTTTCGACGGAAGTCGGGCAACATCGATAACATTGCCCCGGGGATCGAGCTCTACAAGCAGCTTGCCTTTTGCCGCCAGTACAAAAAAAGTTCCCGAAAACGGATGACGTGCAATAGCGGAAGGCTTGAACTTTTTTTCCGCACTCTTCTTTCTCAGGGAGTCACCGTCAATGAGAAACCTCGGCATGGCATCAAGCGACCTGGTTTTCAGTGAAAACGAATAGACCGGTTTCAACCTGATTTTTGATTTCTTTTTTTTGAAAAGCATCTCTTTCAATGACATCTCACCGGGGTACTCCTTACATGCAAGCAGTAAAGCATCAGTCCCGGGATCAAAACAAAGGCCTTCGACATCGAAGAGATCGTTCAGAAATGTTTCTTGCCTGACCGCTCTTACCGTTGTTGTATCATCCCCTTCCGGAAACCCATAGATAACACCTGCACTGGTAACCATATAAAACCGTTTGCCTGAGATAGCAATATCCTCGAAATCATCCAGCACCTGATCATACCCGTACCAGCGTTTTTCATGGATATAAAAGCGTTTGATGATCTCGCCGGTTTTCATACCAAGCTCATAGACCGTACCTTTTTCATCATCGTGTGCGAACAGCCGGCCGTCTTCCGACACGGCAATTCCGGAAATCTCCTTTAACTCGGGAGCAAGCCTCAGATGACTTTCAGGATTATTAAGATCGTACCGTGAAAGCATGGAACCTTCTGCTTTCAAAGGCTTGCAGAACAGTACAGAGATGAGCACTGTCAAAAACAGTAACAGTTCAAATCGTCTCATCATTCGATGCGGAAAAAGGTTACCGGAAAAAAGTACAGCGTTGTTACGCAAGCAGATGCAGGCGGGAAAACACATAATCAAGATGGTCCTCGTTCAATACTATCCTGTAGTACCCGGTCCCGTCAAGCCGCGTGGGACGGCTGTCGCGGTCGCTCAGGAATCTCCTGCTCTGTTTACCGTTGAACCAGTAGACAAGCCGTATCTTTCCATGGTCTATTTCGAGAGCGGTGATTCCCCTCTTCCCTATTGCGCATCCCGAATTGAAAACACTCGGTATGGTCAGGTTATTGTACACACCACTGCGCAACCCGATCTGCTTGCCTTGTTTGTAACATTCGTCAAGTTCTTCCTTGAGCGTTGCAATTTTACTTTTTATTACCTCCCTGTGTGGTTTTTCAGCTGTAGGAAAAGCTCGGCACAACTCTTCAATCCTGTAATTGAGATAATCCACCTTGGAAAGCGACTCGAACAGGGGACGGTGCGTATGACCGATAACCGAAACGATTTTGGCCCGGTTTGAAAAGTCATATATCGATTTTTCGATAGCAAAGCGGCGCCGGCTGTTATAGGCTATTGAAAAATTCCTTATCCCGAAAGGCTTGGCGATGTAGCGTAAAAACCAGACAATCGAGCGGCTCACAAAAGGGTAGGTCTCCCAGAGAAAAACAGAGGCCTGATGGCCGTGAAAAACCAGGATATTTTCCGTCCGGTAGGAGAGTTTCAGAGATTCGAGCAAAAACGGGGAGAGCATGTAGTCTTTTTCATCCAGAAGCGATGCGTCGTGGTTACCGAAAGTCCTGAAAAAAAAGCCTTCTTCGTTAAATCGTAAAAAAAGTTCGTAAATATGACGCCATCGGTCAACGATATCATTGAGCGGAAACTTGAAGAGCTCCTCGACATCTCCGTTAAGAATGAGGCTATACTTTTCAGGGAGATAATAATTGGCCATAACAGACTCAACCAGCCCTGCGTTGCGCCTGAACTCGTCACGCCGCCCTCCATTGCCCATATGCAGGTCGCTGAGGATCAGGATTCTTGAGTCTCCGCCGAGATCAATACTTTTTGACCCTTCCAGCAGGCGTTCGAGATGCGGATGCTTGTCATTGGTGTTGAACAGCTTCATACCTGACTCGCCCTGCCTGAAAACGGCAGATCATTTGATTTTTCCACCCCTGTAAAGAAAAAGGGATACCCTGTCATTGTTTCTTATAGCTTCCTTGACAGCCTCAATATTTTTTTCACACCGCAGCAAGGTTTTCCACGAAAGCAGGTGCCGTTCCTCATGAAAGTCTGAATTAGCGATATAATTAAACTTTTTCAAACCCACAACATTAAACAGATCATCACGATTCGCAACCTCCCAGGCATCAAACATAGTCGCAAGTCTTTCATGATTTTTCCAGAGATAAACCGAGGGGTCTTCACCCGAATGATTTCTTACATAGGGATGACAGGCAACCGATATTCCCTGCTGCTCTCTTGTCTTCTCGATAATCGCCTCAACATCCAGGTCCGGCGATATATACTCTTTGATGTCAAGAGAGAGAATATGGTAGCGTGCCGTATTGTTCGTTATTTCAACTCCCGGGACCAGAAGCATGCCGTATTTCTCCCATGCCCGTCTTGCTGCTGCCCACAAAGCTTGCTGGTAATTTGAAAATTCGGATCGACTGACCGCTGAAAGTCCAGAAGTCTGCTTGCGTGCTTTTTTTATGCTTTCGCTGTCAAGAACATGATCGGTAATGGCAATAACATCAAACCCTGACTCGCCGTACAGCTCTACAACCCTGTCCGGCGAGCATTTACCGTCGCTCCACGTCGTGTGAATATGAAAATCACAGTAAAGCCACTGCATAGCCTTTCCGTCTGGTTTGCCTGACTTCTCCGCCGTAATGTAAGGAATACGTTACGGCGGAATAAGGCTGTCTTGTGAATTTACTGCAAACTGTTATCGAGGTCGGCAGCGATTTCAGCACCGAATGTTGCCCCTGAATCATCCCGTGACGCCCTTGATGAGTCGGTCTGGGAACCAGCAGAAAAGCGGGACCAGCCGCTACTACCAGAACCGGCAATACGAGAAAAAACTTGAGAAACTTGCTTATGTTCTTAATATTGAACGAGTTGCCGTCTTTTCAAGAAAAACACAAGATATTCAAGCCATTGATAAGCCCTGAAAGATTTTCCAGAATCAAACAGCTCCTTTCTCATCGCCAGCCGGACCTGACAGTACTTATGGACAACGTGAACAAGCCCCACAACCTCTCTGCAATTATCAGGAGCTGTGACGCCGTCGGTATCGAAACCGTTCACGCTGTTTCGACAGATGCTGTCATCAAAAACCGCCAGCGTGCAGCAAGAGGCTCCAACAAGTGGGTAAACCTTGTTCTGCACGACAATATAGAACAAGCCTGTTGTACGTTGAGAAAACAGGGAATGCAGATCCTTGTCGCTCACTATAACGAGGAAGCTGTTAATTTCAGAACTGTCAACTACTCAATACCCACAGCCATCGTTATGGGTGCTGAACTTTTCGGCCCGTCGGAGAAAACGATCGCCCAGGCGGATCACTTCATATATATCCCAATGCAGGGCATGGTTGAATCGCTCAATGTCTCGGTCGCTGCTGCGGTTATATTGTTCGAGGCCCAGCGCCAAAGAATGGAAGAAGGCCTCTACACACAAACTGTTCTTCCGGCAGAATACATGAAAAAGCGTCTGTTTGAACTTGCCTATCCTGCTGTCAGTAAAAAACTTGCCGAACAGGGCCGCAGCTACCCCGATCTCGACGATGAAGGCAAAATCATTCGGTAACCGCTTTTTCGTTTTCACCACATATAAAACAGGTATAGCTCCCCTGACCGCGTTGAAGGTTGAGATGGTCATGCAACGCTCTCAACAAATCCTCTATCTCCCTCAGCAGGTGACGGTGTTCAAAGGCAAGTGATATGAGAAAAAGGGGGAAGGTGATATGCTCGCGTCTCAATTTTTTCAACACATTACCCATTGCCCTGGTAACATGAGGGAACCAGTGTGTATGAACCGTTTTCTTTTCTTTCCTGTTCCTTATATCGCCCGTGGATTTGTAGTCGCATGAAAAGTAGAAATCATTACGGTCCGTCCATTCGATAACTATCCGGTACGGCTTTACCTTTTGTTCTGCTATTGACATATATCTGTAAAAAGAATAATCTGTCAAATTTTCCCTAAAGCCTTATATACAAAGAATCAGGACACCCGACCAGGCTCGAGTGTTAAAGTTCTGTAAACTACCGTTTGCTCAGAATCTCTTTTTACAAGAGAGCAATAGAAGTATCTTTGGAAAATGCGCGAAAACCTCAATTCATATGAGACTGACTCTCTTTCTGCTTCTGACAGCTCTTGGAAGCCTGGCAATCCCCGCCGCCGGCAGCGGGGATAACACTGAAGAGCCTCTCCGCCTCGAACCGGTCGGCCATGTCGAAAAATCGGCGGGACATGAAATTTCGGGTCTGGTAAAAAGCCGTTTCCACCAAAAAGTTTTCTGGGCAATAAACGATTCCGGGTATCCTGCTGCAATTGTTCCCCTTAGCCCTGATGGAGCTGTAGCTTCCGCCTCGGGACATATGATCCGCGTCCCCGGGGCCCGCAATATCGACTGGGAATCCCTGGCAATAGACCGGTTGGGCAAACTTTACATCTGTGATGTCGGGAACAACTTCAGCCGGAGAAAGGAGCTGCAGATCTATGTGGTACAGGAACCTTCACCAAACAGTTCTTCTACCCTTTCTCCTGAAGTGTTAAAAGTTCGTTACCCTGATCAGAAAAAAACTTCGCCGGCAAAACTAATTCATGATTGTGAAGCGGCGTTTATTTACAATGAAAAGCTTTACCTTTTGACTAAACGCCTGAGCGACGCGGCAACCGCCCTCTACCGCCTGGATTCTCGAAAAAGCACTGCTGTCAATACTCTTACGTTTGTCACGGCCTACCCCATTGGCGGCTATGTGACGGCAGCCGATGTTTCCCCTGACCAGAAGCTGCTGGCTGTTCTAACCTATCAGTCTCTCTGGATTTTATATGATTTCAGGAACGACGACTTTTTCAATGGAAGAAAAAAGAAAATTCCTCTGAAAGGAACGGGACAAGTAGAATCACTTGCATTTACCTCTGCAAGAGACCTCATGCTGATCAATGAGACAAACAACGAAATATTTTCAATCAAACTGGATATTTGAGAAATCTATCCGGAAAAGGCAGGCAACAACCACCGGTATGGCGATGACCCGACACGTAAACAGGGGAAATCCGGAATCACTTCTCCGTCATGATAACAGCAATTACCTCAGCCCCTTTTTCAAGCACCTGAATATCCTCATGTAATGCGTTAAGAATTTCCTCGACCCGCTGATGATCATCGGACCGCAACCCACGGCGCGAACTTTTGTCTGACCGCATCTCACTAACGGTTCTATGCACTGCTTCCAGTTCACACTGGAGCTTTTTTACTTTTCCATTGGGCGACATGATAATCTCCAATAATTATTTGAATTAATACACCCCATCACAATCAAATTCAGCAACTTTCATACCAATCCACTATGACAAGAACTCGGTCACAGAAAACAGAACTGACCTGTCATGAATTGAGACCTTGCCTCTCATAACCGCGCACCTGTGCCGTTAACAAACACTTTACCAATGAGAAACAGGGGGAGCCAGGCTTTTGTTGCGGTCCACAGTGGTTTGTTTCACTATACACTGAGTTATATATTGTGGGAGTGAACAAAACATTGCTTACTCTGCCCCCATTAACCCATGAATACAAGGCAAGAAAAACCCAATGTTCTGATAGCCGATGACAGCTCCGTCATGCGAACGCTGATAAGCCATTTTATCACCAAACTGGGCTACAACGCACTGACGGCAAATGATGGAGACGCCTGTATTCACTCGCTGAACACAGAAAAGGTCGATCTTCTTCTTTTGGATCTGAACATGCCCGGCAAAAATGGTATGGAAGTGCTCTCCTACCTTCAGACAAACGATATGGCGCTGCCGGTCATCATGATTACCGCATCCGATGATATCAGCCAGGCTGTCCAGTGTATCAAGATGGGGGCATATGAATACCTTACGAAACCGGTAGAAAATGACCGCCTTGAAATAACGGTCAGTAATGCCCTTTCAGAGCTGAATCTGAAGAAAAAGGTGCGGCTCCTGGAAAAAGAACTCAAGCAGCAAAACATTTTCAGACGTATCTACGGAGAAAGCCCTGCGCTCAAAAAGTGTATCGAGCAGGCCATGCAAGTGATGGAAACAGAGGTGAATGTGCTTATCATCGGTGAAAGCGGGACAGGAAAGGAGCTGTTCGCCCAGGCGATCCATAGCGGGAGCAAGCGAAAAAACGGACCGTTCGTCACCATAAACTGCGCGGCTGTCACCAATGAACTTTCGGACAGTCTGTTCTTCGGCCACGTCAAGGGCTCTTTTACCGGAGCAAACAGCGATCATATCGGCTTTTTTGAACAGGCAGACGGCGGCACGATATTTCTTGATGAAATCGGTGACATGAGCCTTGATATTCAGGCCAAGGTTCTTCGCGTGCTTCAGGAAAGAAAAATCAGACGTGTCGGGGAGAAAAAGGAGCGAAATGTCGATTTCCGTCTCATTTCGGCAACACACAAGGACTTTTCCGATGCCATTAAAAACGAAACGTTCCGAACCGACCTCTATTACCGGCTTGAGGAGTATCCCCTCTTCATTCCTTCTCTGAGAGAACGCAAGGAGGACATTCCGCTCCTTGCAAACCATTTTCTTGAAAGTTTCTGTGCGGCAAACAATGTCGAACCGCTTGCTTTCAGCGAATCCGTTCTCGACAAACTCTCGCAGTATGACTGGCCGGGAAATATCCGTGAGCTTCAGAATATCGTAAGAAGAGCGGCTATAAACCGTAGCGGCGCCGAAATCAGTTCCATCCACATGCTCCCTCAAAGCAATGCGCAGGAAAAAGCCGCCGAGCAGGAACCTGCAGCCCAGCCTCTTCCGGAAGAACCGTTCGTCGACCCCGAAACGGCAACAACCGCTCCGCCTTCCGTTGATTCAATTCCGGAAGCCGTCGACAACAGCAAGGGGCTTCTATTGAAAAGCGCGGAACTTCAGGCAATCATCAAGGCGTACAAGCTAACCGGGGGAAACCAGACCAGAACAGCCGAGATACTCGGCATAAGCCGGTCGTCGCTCTACCGCAAGCTGAAAAAATACGGTATTGAAAAAAACCTTTCGTTATCTGTGACAAAAGGCATATGAACGTTACCGGATTGATTCCAGATATCGCTCCGCTTCAAGAGCAGCCATACAGCCGGTTCCTGCTGCCGTAATCGCCTGACGATAGGTGTAATCCTGTACGTCGCCACAGGCAAAAACCCCCTGAACGCTTGTTTGGGTAGAAGATTTTGCCGTTTTAATGTAACCGTACTCATCAATATCAAGCTGCCTCTCGAAAACCTGTGAATTCGGTGCGTGACCTATCGCGACGAAAACACCATCACAGCTATAATCGGTAAGCTCGCCGGTGGTAACATTTTTGAGCCTGATACCGGTAACTTTCTGTTCATCGCCAAGAATTTCCTCGACGACCTGGTTCAGTTCCAGGTTGATCTTCGGATTTTTTTCGACTCGCATGCTCATTATCCTTGATGCACGGAATTCATTCCTTCTGTGAACAACCGTTACTTTCGATGCAAAACGAGTCAGGAAAAGAGCCTCTTCCATTGCAGTATCACCACCGCCGATAACATATACATGGGCATCCTTGAAGAAAAATCCGTCACAGGTAGCGCAAGCCGAAACTCCCCTTCCCCGGTACTTTTGTTCCGAGGGCAATCCGAGCCATTTGGCATTTGCTCCGGTGGCAACAATCAGTGTCCGGGTCAGCATTTCTTTACCGTCCTCAAGATAAACGCAAAAAGGACTTCGGGAAACATCAACCTCGGTTGCACTGCCATGAAGAAATTGTGCCCCGAATCTTGCGGCCTGTTCACGAAACCTGCCCATCATCTCGGGCCCTTTGATTCCCTCTGGAAAACCCGGATAGTTCTCTATTTCCGAGGTAATCATAAGTTGTCCTCCAGGCAGGAATCCGTCAACAACCAGAGGATTGAGATTTGCTCTTCCGGTATATATTGCCGCGGTAAGACCTGCGGGACCTGTACCGATGATTACTACGTCCCGAATACCATCATCCATATTCCTGCGTAAATTGTGTTTTCAAATATGAAGCAAAAAAGCAGCGGCAAACCCCGCCCTCGCAAGCCACATGCCCTGTAAAGCGTATAAACAGGACCCGCTTGCCGGTATGATGAAAAAACGCACAAAAAAACCGGGGCACAGACCCCGGGTTCCTGCTTTACTCAGGCAATCTGGGCATCGATTTTTTCAGCGATCATATTTTTCGGCATTGCTCCGACCATCTGGTCGACAACTTCACCGTTCTTGAAAATCAGCATGGTAGGAATGCTTCTGATTCCATACTGTGCAGCCGTGTTGGGATTCTCGTCAACATTCAGTTTGGAGATGACAGCCTTGCCTTCATACTCCCCGGCAAGTTCTTCAATAACAGGGCCGAGCATCTGACAAGGGCCGCACCATGCAGCCCAGAAATCAACAAGAGCCACCTTGCCTGAATCAAGAATCTCGGCTTTAAAATTCTGGTCTGTAGCTGTAAGATATTGTCCACTCATTGTAACAGATATTTAATAGTGTTGGGATTTTGACTCTATGATAATACAACCAAGCAGTGATGAAGGTAATAAAAAATACCTATTAAAGCTACCCGGCAATTGTAACATTATCGGGACCAAGAATATGTTCAAGCTTGCCAAGCGTTGTATCATCGGCATGAATAGGGCTTCTTCTTGCAAACACTCTCAACAGTTCGATATTTTCAGCAGACTGAATTTTGACTTCAAAATCAACCGCTGTTCCACCTTTATGTTCTTCAAAAACCTTTTTTACTTTTTCCAGTTTTTCCAGTTCGGCAGGATCGTCGGCATCAATTTTCAATATAACCTTATCAATACAGGTTTCACGAACCTGCTTTATCGGAACAACTTCCCTGACAAGAAGCTTCAGCGCTCCTCCGCCGGCCTCGGCTTCAACGGTCAACATCAACACTTCTTCAGGTTTAAGGTAGTGACGATATTGCTCGTAAACACTGGAAAAAACGGTAAAATCAGCTTTACCGGTAAAATCCTCTATGCTCCCGAAAAGCATCTGCTTTCCTTTCCGATCCTGGTGATGCCTTATTGAAACCACAACCCCGATGACCTTGTACTGTCTTGCCTGCTGAACGCCCCTTGTATTGAGCGGAAGGTTGGCAAAAGCCTTCCAGTCACGACGGTAGGGTTCGAGAGGATGATGGCTCAGGTAGAAACCGACCAGCTTTTTCTCTGCCTGGAGTTTCTCGTTTTCCGGCATGGGCTCAGCTGCATCCATTTCGGGATAGAGCGAATCCTGAAGCGCCTCGTTCGATTCATCGCCAAAAAAACCACACTGACCAAGCGTGACCGATTTATTCTGAATCTGACCGAATCTTATCGCCTTGTCGATATTGGCGGTCAGTTTCGCCCTGTCAGGTTCAAGCTCATCAAGAGCTCCTGCCAGAATCAGAGACTCAAGAGCTTTACGATTCATTACCCGGAGGTCAACCGATGCGGCCAAATCAAAAAGATTGATAAAATCCTTCTTTCTCAGCAGCCTTGCCGAAACAACAGCACGCGCTGCGTTTCCAACCTGTTTTATCGCATTCAGACCGACCCTTATCGCTGACGTTCCCTCCGATGCCTCTATGGTAAACAAGGCATCGCTTTGATTTACCGATGGAGGAAGAACAGGAATATTGAAACTTTTTGCCTCGTCTGTAAGGTGTTTCATCCTTGCCGAATCACCGATTTCACTGTTCAGAATGGCTGTCATGAACTCAGCCGGGTAATGAGCTTTCAGGTAACCGGTCCAGTAAGCCAGAACGCCATAGGCTGCCGAGTGGCTCTTGTTGAAGCCGTACCCGGCAAACTCCGCCATGAGATCGAAAATCCTGTTGGCAAGCTTGTCGTGGACACCCTGGTTTACGGCACCCTCGACAAAATCCGCCTTGAACTTCTGCATAATCTCGGGTTTCTTTTTCCCCATCGCCTTGCGGAGATTATCCGCCTTTGCAAGGGAAAAACCTCCCATGACCTGCGAGATCTGCATCACCTGTTCCTGATACACAATCACCCCATAGGTTTCCTTGAGGATATCCTCAAGCATCGGGTGCATGTAATCGATAGGTTCCCTGTTATGTTTCCTGTCAACAAAAAGGTCAACAGCATTTCGCTTGTCATCAATCTTCGCATTAAGGGCTCCCGGCCTGTACAATGCACTCATAGCTATGATGTCACCCACCTGTGTCGGCTGAAGCTTCGTCATGTAGTTCTGCATCCCTTGGGACTCAAACTGGAAAATCCCGGCCATCTTGCCTTCCTGAAAGATTCTGAAAGTTTTTCTGTCATCCACAGGGACCTCTTCCAGATCAATGGTCACACCATGCCTTTTTCTGATGAGATGCAGGGTTTCATCGATCACCGCAAGTGTTTCAAGCCCCAGATAGTCGATCTTGAGCAGCCCGGCGTTTTCGATCCAGTTTTTATCGAACTGCGTCACCACCTGCTTGTCGTCACCTCCCTGACGTGCTGCACCCCGCTCAAGCTCCTCCTGGCGCATTTCATCCGCATACTTGCGCTCCTCTGTCTCGATCTTGTTGGATACATAAAGAGGCACCTGCTCATCAAGGCGCCCATTGGTTATCACAACCGCTCCGGCGTGCATCGAGACATTCCTTGCTCTGCCTTCAAGTGCACGGGCATAATCCATCAACCGGGAATTCTGGGGAGAACTGTTCACGAAATCCCTGAGTTCACCAACCTCATCAAGAGCCTTGCTCAAGGTTATCCCAGGTTTTCCCGGCACAAGCTTGGCCAGACGGTCAACAACCGCCAGTGGCACCTCCAGCACCCTGCCCGCATCGCGAATTGCCGCTCTTGCCCCAAGCGTTCCGATAGCGATAACTTTTGCGACACTTTCCTCACCGTATTTTTCCACGGTGTATTCAAGAACCTTCTGTTTGCCGACCGGAGTAAAATCAATATCGATATCCGGCATCGACCCTCTCTCCGGATTGAGAAATCGCTCAAAAAGCAGTTTGTAGCGCAAAGGATCTATGCTTGTTATACCCGTCAGATAGGCAACGATACTGCCTGCAGCGGATCCCCGGCCCGGCCCGACCGAATAGCCGAGACGCCTTGACGCGGCAATAAGATCACTGACGATAAGAAAGTATGAACTGAACCCCATGCTTGTTATGGTTTCCAGCTCTTTTTCAATCCTCTCCTCGATCATGCGCCATGACAGCCCCTGTGATTCAGGGTCGGCATATTTCTTTTTCGCTCCTTCATGAGTCAGATGCCTCAGGTAGCGGGCTTCGTCATCAAAGCCCTCAGGCAGAGGAAAGTGGGGCAGCTTCGGGTCCTGCTCCCGGAATGTGTAGGAACACTTTTCGGCAATGCCGAGCGTATTCGACAGCTCTCCATGTGTGTTGTCAAACAGGTCCGCCATCTCTTCCTGTGACTTGAAGTAATTTTCGCTCCCCGGAAGACATTGCAACTGCTTACTGGACAGTTTGTCTTTGGTTTTAATCGCAACCATGGCACGATAACTGTCGGCATCTTTTTTTTCGAGGTAGTGAACGTTATTGGTTGCCACCAGCCCTGTACCGTGTTCTTTGGCGAGGCGTATGGTATCCGAGTTGAGCTTCTCATCGAACGGATTCCGATGGCGCTGCAGTTCCAGGAAAAAATCTTCACCGTAAATATCCCTGTAGAAGGCCGTAAATGAGGACGCTTCACTGTAATTATCAGCCAGCAGAGCCCTCCCGATGCGTCCCGCATAGTAGGCAGACAAACAAATCAGGCCTTCACGGTAATCCTTTAACCAGTCACTGTCAACATGAGGGGTGCCGTTGATAAAACATTCACGTGCTGCCCTTGAAAGCAAAATGCAGAGGTTACGGTAACCTTCCTCATTTTTCACCAGCAGTACCAGTGAAGGAGATGACGATGTTTTACTGTCATGGTAAGCGTCCTGCTCAAGAAGGTATATCTCGCTTCCGACAATCAGCCTTACACCAGCATCCGCGGCAAGGCTGAACAACTCGGGCATGTTGAAGAGCGCTGCATAATCCGTAACCGCAACCGCGCTCATTGCATGTTTCTCGCAGGACGCAAACAGTTCCTGCGAAAAAACCGGGCTGCTTTGCATGGAAAAATGAGTGTGTGTATGCAGATGCACAAAATCCATGTCCGTCATCAATTTAGCACAATGATTGGACCCGGAAGAAGCAGAAAATCTTTTTCACAACTCAATACCGTACATGTGTCTTTATTGGCCGGGCATTGCAGTATAACATTTTCAGGCCATTTATCAACCTGCCGGCGTCGTGTATCTTTTCGAGGTTGTAATACCTTTGGGAGCCCTGTTTCCACAAAGACGGTAATAAAGCCTCTCATAGCCATCCACCATCTTTTTGTGACTGAAGCGTTTTTCAAAGTCTTTTCTGCACGCAAACCTGCTGATTTTTCCGGCGTCACGAATGGCACGGCTGAAATCGTTTTGCGACTCACAGATATATCCGGTCTCACCATGCGTTACGATCTCCCGGGCAGAACCGCAACAACGAACAATAACAGGAGTACCACATGCCAGCGCCTCGATCATGACCAGCCCGAAAGGCTCCGGCCAGTTTATTGTATTCAGCAATGCTCTGGCGTTTTTCAGCAGTTCCACCTTCTCTTTTTCAGCAACTTCGCCAAGGAACTCCACAAGAGGATCGTCCAGCATGGGCTTGATACACTCGTTGAAATAATTCATTTCCAACGGATCGATCTTTGCCGCGATTTTCAAGCGGACATTATTTTTCCTGGCCAGCATTATCGCCTGATCGGGGGCTTTTTCAGGAGAGAGCCTCCCAAGATAGAAGAAGTAATCCGACGGGGTATCGTTGAACTCAAAATTCTCGGGCGGATAACCGTGATATACCGTACCGACCCAGTTGATATCCGGGACAGGACAACGCTGGGAGTTGCTGATCGAAACATAATTGAGGTCACGATACACCCGGAGTATCCTTGCAACTTCAGGGGTATCCAGCCTGCCATGAAGAGTCAGAACCGTAGGCGTCAAGGTTTTCCTCGCAAAAGGGAAGGTAAAACAATCAACATGCGAATGGATAATATCGAACTTCCCTTTCATCCCGTCATAAACCTTTTCAAGCTGCACCAAAGACGAAAAAACACCCGTTGCCTGTTTCCCGTCAAGCCGGAGCCCCTTTTCCACAAGCGGGCAAAGCTTTGCAGATGTCCGGGAATCAGCCGAGGCAAACAGCGTTACATTGTGCCCCCTTCTGACAAGCTCTTCGGTAAGATGGTACACTACTCTTTCTGTTCCGCCGTATCCAGCCGGCGGAACACTTTCAATTAACGGCGCTATCTGCGCGATACGCAGGGTTTTCATCACATCCTCCTGATTTTACACATGTTATCGGAACATAGCTGAACATATAAGCTTCATTGGTGGCAATCGTAAAACATTTCCCCCAGAACGAACACGGTATGGACATCTTTTCGGAAGCCTCGATGACAAGCGTAACGCTGTCGTGCCGTATTTCAAGCTTGATGACACGGTCGCGCCAGTTAACGCTGAAAAAAAGACGCTTCCATTTTTTGGGAAGCCAGGGCTCCAGTACAATCCTGTCAGATTTTAACGTCAACCCGCCAAACCCCCTTACAACGGTCTGCCACGTCCCGCCTGCAGCCGCCGCATGAATCCCCAGATCGGTATTCCCGTGCAGGTTTTCCAGGTCAACCTGAGCGGTTTTCATAAAATACCGGTACGCATGCTGCCGGTTACCGACTGCAAGCCCTATCATCGCATGAGTACAGTGACTGAGCGATGACTTGTGAAGAGAACGCTTCTCGTAAAAATTGTAGTTCGCCCGTTTGACTTTATCGCTGAATGCATGGGGAAAAAGCAGAAACATCATAAGAACGTCCGCCTGTTTTATCAACCTCGTCCTGTCGATATTTCGATAGGTAATTCCCGAAGGAAGCACGGGCCTTCCCTTGCGGTCATGGCGCGTTATCACAAAATCCTTCAAGCTGAAATAGCCGTCGAACTGCTCGATAAGCCCCGAATCAGCATCGATGCTGAATTTCAGTTTATTGCCGATCTCGTGCCACCGGTCAACCTCTTCATGCCCAAGCGAGAGCCTCTGGCAGAGAGCCATGAAATCTTTCAATTTCCGCCTGCTGAAAAACTTGTACAGTGTTACCGCAAGCTTTAAATGCCACTGCACAAGGAAGTTGGTGTAGGCGTTGTTGTTCACATGCTCGTGAAACTCATCAGGGCCGATGACCGTTCTGATTTCAAAAGCATCACCTGCCGCAACAACACGGCTTGCCCAGAAACGTGCTGTCTGAAAAACCATTTCAAGACCATACCGGCGGGCAAACTCCTCATCGCCGGTTACCCTGAAATAACGCTCCACCGCATAGATGACATCCGAAACAATATGATCCTCTTCAGCACCCGTATAAATCAACCGTATGGTCCTTTCAAGTTTTGAAGCAAACCTCGGCGTCACATCCTCTCCGGTCGTAGCGGTTTCCCAACCGTACCTTGCACCCTTATAACCCGCTCGCTCGGCGTTTTTAATTGCGCCCCTCAGCGTGTTGTAACGGTACAGGAGCATATTTTTTGCTATATCGGGAAAATTGTAGAGGTAAAAGGGAAAAACAAAGATCTCGGTATCCCAGAAAATATGGCCCAGATAGCCCTCAGAACCGAGAAACTTCGCACCGATGCTGCCGGGCTGCCTCGGACCGTTTATCAGTAGCTGATAAATGTTATACCTGATGGCTTTCAAAGCTTTTAGATCGCCCTCGATGACAATATCGGCCTGCTGCCAGCATTTCTCCCATAACTTGACATGGGCATCTATTTCACGATAGGCGCCGTTGCGCAGAAACGACTTCAACTCACAGATAGTCCCCTTGAACATTTTCCCTGCCGGCAACTCCCTGCTGGTGTAAACCACCGCATACTTTTCAAACTCATAGGAGCACCCTTTTTCGGCATCGAGAGTCATCTCGCTGGTAAATTTCTCTCCATAGATTCTCGGCTCCCATTTGACCGAATCCCTGTCATGGTTTACGATCCGCCACGAAGCTGCATTGGCAATGCCGATCCCGCGCTCTCTCGTTCTCATCTCCAGATACATCAGATCACGCCCGCGCTCGATACGCTCAAGATGCAGGTGTTTCAGGTGTTCACCGGGGAAAAAACCACGATTGAGGACATCGCCGTTCAGACCGCTCAACACCCGGATCTCTCCGGAAAAGTTTTCAGGAACAATCTTTACCCTCATATACCCCCAATGCACCATATGCAGAAAGACAAGCTTGGAGGTAGAAAAAGTGACGATCTTCCCCGTCGGCAGTCTCAGTGTTGTTTTTCTGTGGAGAATCCCTTTTTTCATATCGAGCATCTGCTCGTGCCGGAGAACCCTGCAGTACGGCGGGGAAACCTTGCAGCCGTCGATCCACAAAGAAACATCCGTCCATACAGGGCATTTCACAAGCTCTTCGACATCCGCTTCGGATCTGTCGTAAATGCCGTTGATATACATTCCCCTGTAACTGCCTGGCGGCAGCTCTTCGAGGCTCCCTCTGATGTTCAGGTAACCGTTCCCGATTGTCATCAACGTCTCGTTGATCTGCAACCGTTTCGGGTCATTCCGGTAACCGCTTCTTCTCAACAGCCATCGCTTCGGAGAGAGACCCAGCAGCAGAACAGGATCTTTATTGAAACGGTTATTCCCGGACTCGTCTCTTCGGGCCATAGCACGCGCTCCAGATATTTCAATCTGAAAAAACCAACCTTAACCGTATTTTTCATGGAGGATGTTGCAACGAAAAAAACATGGCTGACAAAGGCGGGAAAACAATCATGCCGTTTTTTCCGTGTTTTATTGTAACAACAGACCGTGACATAATCGTTCCTTTCTTCCACTGACCGGCCTGCTGATTTTTCAGTGTGCATGGATACGATGAAAACAAACACCTGGGATGTGTTCACCCATTTTTTTCTTATAATTGTAAGTAAGTGCAACTAATTTGTATAAAAACATTAACATCCGTCCCGACCTTGAAACAACACACATATAACAATTGCCCTGTCTGCAGTTACCCCCTGACAGAGCAAAGCGCGGTATGTCCCCGATGCGGCAACGACATTCTTCAGGACATTTCATCCCTTGACGAGCAGTCGCAGGAAAAACACCTTAAAATCATCGATAACAAAAAAGCGGAGTGGTACGCCCGTTGTGTAGCCGACAAGCTTACCTGCTGCGAAGTGCAGCCTCCGGCGCACGAAGAAGATTTCACCTGTGATGTTTCTCCGGAAAGAGGCGGCAAACTGGTCGATGCACCTGTTTTTTCCATTCCGCGCCGGCAGCTGCTTGAAGATCGATCAAAAAGGAGTGAATGGTGGAACACCCTTAATTCGGACTGGAAAGAAGTTGTCAGAAGCACGCTTAAATCATCCGGAGACCCGTCAGATCAGGAGTTGCTTGATTTTTTCAACGTTACACACCTGAGATGCGATAACCGCAGGATCCACAGTCTCGCACCCTTGCGAGCGCTTGAAAAGCTCCAACAACTTCGATGCGACGAATCTCCCATTGAAAGCCTTGAACCGCTCAAAGAGATGAAGTTTCTGCAACGGCTTTATGCGTTTGATTGTGACTTTTCCTCTCTTGCCCCGCTCTGCGACATCAGAAGCCTGAAACTGCTCTGGATATCCAGCACCGAAGTCAGCAGCCTTGAGCCTGTAGCGAACCTTGCCAATCTTGAAGAACTCTACTGTTCCGAAACACAGATAAGCGACCTTTCACCTGTTTCAGACCTGACCGGTCTTGAAAAAATCAGTTGTTACAAAACAGACATTTCGTCGCTCAAACCTCTTGAAAAACTTGAAAATCTTATAGAACTCGGCTTCAACAGCACACAAATCGACGACCTCTCTCCTTTAGCCGGTATCCGGAACCTTGAATATCTCCGTTTCAGCCGGACAGCCGTCGATTCTCTTGAACCGCTTTCAGGCCTCATAAATCTCAGGGAACTGAGTTTCAATGAAACACCGGTTGATTCACTCGAACCTCTTGCGGGACTTCCCGAGCTTGAAGAGATCTTTTTTGCCGACACCAGGGTAACCTCGATCGAGCCTCTGATGCACCTTGAATATCTTGAAAAAATAGAACTGTCCGCCGGCCAGATAGGTAACGAAGAACTTGAGCAGTTCCTGGAACTTCATCCTGATTGTGACATCATTCTGAAAAAGTGAATACAGCAAGTCAGCCTGACAGCTCGACAGTGTGAATGGCTCTTAACTCAGCCTCAAGAAAAAAAGCAGGGTCGCCACAGCCCTGCTTTTTTTGTACAAAATTTCCAGCCTGCCTTACATGAACACCGAGAGCAGGATTCCCGCGGCAACAGCTGAGCCGATAACACCGGCAACGTTCGGACCCATGGCGTGCATGAGCAGGAAATTATGAGGATCGGCATCGAGACCGACCTTGTTGGACACACGCGCAGCCATTGGCACAGCAGACACTCCGGCTGAACCGATAAGAGGATTGATCTTCTTCTTGAGGAAAAGATTCATGAATTTAGCCATGATCACTCCCGACCCCGTGCCGAACGAAAACGCAACAAGCCCGAGAACAATGATCCCGAGTGTTTCAAGGTTCAGAAACTTGTCTGCGGAAAGTTTGCTGCCGACACCAAGTCCGAGGAAAATCGTCACGATATTGATCAGGGCGTTCTGGGTTGTGTCACTCAGACGATCAACAACACCGCATTCCTTCATGAGATTGCCGAACATGAGAAAACCGATAAGCGGCGCTGCAGAAGGAAGAAGCAACCCACAGAGAACGATTACGATTAGCGGAAAAAGAATTTTTTCACGTTTCGACACATAACGAAGCTGGCTCATCTTGATTCCACGCTCTGCTTCGCTGGTAAACAACTTCATGATGGGAGGCTGAATGATCGGCACGAGCGCCATGTAGGAATATGCCGCAACAGCAATACTGCCGAGAAGTTGCGGACTGAGTCGTGATGCCAGAAAAATGGATGTAGGGCCATCTGCACCGCCGATAATGCCTATGGCAGCAGCTTCCTTCATTGAAAACTCAATGCCGGGAACATACTGGGAAAGTAAAAGCGCACCGATAAGCGTTGAAAAAATACCGAACTGTGCAGCTGCGCCCAGAAGCGCAGTTTTGGGATTGGCAATCATCGGGCCGAAATCGGTCATCGCTCCCACACCCATAAATATGATCAGTGGAAATACACCGGTCTCGATACCCACATCATAAACATAACGCAGGACTCCTCCCTCGTCATTAATGTAGGCAAGCGGAATGTTTGACAGAACCGCTCCCATCCCGATGGGTATCAGTAACAAAGGCTCGAAACCCTTGGCAATTCCAAGATAGATCAGCAGTGCACCTACACTGATCATCAGCAAGCGCCCGAGTCCTTCCGTCCAGTTCAGGCTGTTATCGGTGATAAACGCATAGATACCCGTACTTTCCACAAGGTTCCCGAAAACTTTTTGGATGGAAAGGTTTTCCACACCGCTTTCCTTGCCCTTGGCACTGACAAGCAGGGACTGCTTTTCGATCCGAAGCAGCACCGTTCCCGCAGGAATATGGGTATATCTGGAATAGAGTTCGGGATGAATGTAGACCAAACGTCCGGTCACGCCGGAAGATATCGATATCTTGTTGTGTTTTTCATCGGTAAACAACCCGAGAAAATCACCAACATGAACCTCGTCCCCTGTCCGGAGAAAGCGGCTGTCCCTGACAGGGACACTGACCAGCTGGAGATCCCCGGGAACCTGAAGCGTTACAACACCCTCTTCATTTTCAGTAAAAAACCCCTCGGCTCGCGCCGTTGTGCCAAGAAAAACTACCGACAGCAGCACAAGAATGAACGTACGCATAAATATCTGGATAAACCGTTAATCAGTTATATATCTTGGTGCCTGCCTCCACAGAGGCAAGCGTTTTAACGCCGGAAGACTCTCTCTGCCGGCTTATGCGATAAACATGAGCGTATCACCCGTAGCAACCGTATCGCCGGGAGAAACCTCGATGGAAATAACTTTGCCGGATTTCGGTGCCTTTACCGGCGACTCCATTTTCATGGCCTCGATGATAAGGACATCGTCTCCTTCGCTGACACTGTCGCCAACCTCTACCTCGATTGCAACAACACTTCCGGGCATCGCAGCTTCAACCGGTACACCTTCTCCCGGAGACTCCGTTGAAGCGGAAGCTGCAGGTGCTGCAACCGGCGTAACGGCCTGCACAGTCCCCGTGCCTTCCGCAACCATAACGTTGTAAGACCGTCCATCAACTGTGACGGTATAGCTGCCGGAAGAAGATTTCGACACCGGAGCGTCCGGTTTCGCAGTGGTTTTAGGCGTCTGCTTTTCAGCCGCCTCGGCCTCGACGTCCTCCTTGTAACGAATCCCCAGCGGTGCATCACCCTTGAGGAATGCTATCCCCTTTGCACCACAGGTTGCAGAGATAAAGATGTTCTCGTCGGTTACAGGAAGCCCCTCTTTTTCGAGAATCTCCCTGTTGTACCCGATACCGAGTTCAGGGTTCCGGTCATTGATGTCATGAACATCTTCAGTGGTCGGCTCAAGCTCGAGTTGTTCAGCTGCAAGCTTGACAATTTCCGGATCCGGCTCAGCCGGTGTTCGTCCGAAATAGCCAAGCACCATTTTGCCATAGCTTTCGGTAATCTTTTTCCATTTTCCCTGAACGGTATTGGCAAAAGCCTGCTGGAAGTAGAACTGGGACACCGGTGTCACGGAAGAGCCAAAACCACCTTTGGCTACAACCTCGCGCATGTTTTTGATAACCTCGGGGAACAGGTGCAGGGAATTGTTATCACGCATCATCTGCGTGTTGGCAGTCAGCGCACCTCCCGGCATCGGAGAAAACGGAATCAACGGATTCACTTCTTTGGCTTCAGGAGGCATATAATACTTATCCATATGATCGATAAACATCGCTTCGACTTCGATAATCTTCTCCTGATCGATATCCAGGGTGTAATCGGTTCCCCTGAGCCTGTGCCACATGGTCAGAATATCAATTTGCGCCGTACCTCCGCTCACGGGGGCCATCGCAAGATCAATAATATCCGCACCGGCCTCGATAGCCGCAAAGTTACAGGCAACGCCCATACCTGCCGTGTCGTGGGTATGAAACTCGATAACCGTATCCTGCGGAAGCATTTTCCTTGCCCCCTTGATAGCCTCGAAAACAACCGCCGGCGTGGTTGTACCCGACGCATCCTTGAACGCCACGCTGTCAAATGGAATTTCGGCATCGACAATCTCCCTGAGTTTATCGATATAGAACTGCGGTGTATGACAGTAGTTCTCATTCAGGCCCGGAGGAAGCCCCATCAGGGCAATAACAACCTGGTGCTTTACACCGGCACTGTGAATGCACTGACCCGAATAGGCAATATTGCGGACATCCATCAGCGCATCGAAGTTGCGGATAGTTGTAATCCCGTGCTTCTTGAACATTTTGGCGTGCAGATCAATGATATCCCGTGACTGTGAAACCAGCCCGACGACATTTGCCCCTCGAGAGAGGGTCTGCAGGTTGATATCCGGTCCGACAACTTTTCTGGCAGCGTCCATCATATCAAACGCATCTTCCTGGCAGTAAAAATACAAGCTCTGGAAACGGGCGCCTCCCCCGATTTCAAAGTTATCCGTACCTGCATCAACAGCTGCCTGAAGCACCGGCAGAAAATCATCGGTTTTTACCCTCGCCCCGTAACAGGACTGAAACCCGTCACGAAAGGACACATCCATAAACTTTATCTTTTTCATGGGCTTTTTTTCGTAATTCGTAATTAGTTATTGATGATTATTAGATAATTGGCGTACAACATCACCGGTTCCTGTGAGCGTGAACCGCTGCAGCGATAACTGCGGTAATCCTGCCGGGATCTTCGCCTCCGGCAGTTACGGGAACAGGACCCGGCTTTACTGTATTCTTTTTCTTTCTTTTTGCCGCCTCTGCCTCAAGCAGCTGTTTTTCTTCGAACAAAGCATGATCTTTGAGAAGCCAGGAAAGCCCCGATATCAAAACATTCAGCAGAAGAAGGAAGAGAAAAACCACCACCATTCCCACAACCATGAGAATTAAACCATCGGTAATCATAGAGAGTGACGTTGAAATTAAGGATATTATTACCCGGTGCTTTTAAAGCTTGTTCAGGAGTAGTCTTTTGTCGCCTTGTCTACGGCCTCCTGTTTGACCAGCAAAACCGGAACATCGACAGCGTGAAACACCGCTTCTGCCACACTGCCCATCAGGATACGATTCAAGCCGGTTCTGCCATGGGAACCCATAACAAGCAGGTCGGCACCCCAGACATTGCTCTGTTCAATAATCGCATCGTAAGGATTTCCCCTGAGAATCAGAATATCGGCTGAAAGCCCTTTTTTCTTTTCATCCATCAACAGCTTCCGAAACTCCTCGGAAACCACATCCGCTTTTCCGCCCTTTTTCGAAACTCCATAACTGAATGCTGTTTTCTCGGCTATGTTCTCCGGCTGCATGATATGAAGAAAACGCACATGAGCATCGACTTTCCTGCCAAGCTCGATTGCATAGCGTACTGCCTTGTCTGAAGTCTTCGAATAATCGGTAGGGCACAGAATTTTGGACAACTGTATCATGCAGAACACCTCTTTGTGTTGTTCCCGGGCAACTCCGGCAATGTTAATTTTTCTTCAGCTTTCGTTTTTCGAGCTGCCTTTAGAACACAAATTATTATTTTAATAAACCTCGAATTTACAATTATTTTTCTGATTAAACCAGACAAGAGCCCTCTTCTGTCATCAAAAAGAAGTTGTAGCCCGCCTATATCGGGAAGCGCTCCAGAACATCATGGCCAACCTCGTCAAAGAGCTGCAAGATCCTTCTGCCTATCCTCATCCGACAGAGGAAATCAGTATCGTCGAAACGCATATCTCTCTGGTTTTTTTAACCGGACCATACGCCTACAAGATTAAAAAAGCGGTCAATCTCGGATTCCTTGATTTTTCAACCCTGGAAAGCCGCGAGTATTTTTGCCGGGAGGAGCTTCGTCTTAACAGAAGATTGTGCCGGGAACTCTACCTCGATGTTGTCCCCGTCACCGAACAATCCGGCAAAACCATGATCGGCGGAAACGGCAGGATCATTGATTACGCAGTAAAAATGATACAGTTTGACCGGAACATGGAGATAGATACCCTGCTTGCCCGTAACAGGATCACCGGAAAGCAGATAGACCAGATAAGCCGGACAGTTGCAGAATTCCATGAATCGACTCCTGCGGCAGAACCCGACACTCCCTATGGCCGCCCTGAAACCCTCGTCAAGCCGGTTCGGGATAACTTCACTGAAACCGAACGCCTGAACAGAAACCGGCACGAGGCAGAGCTGCTCGAAAAGCTGAAACAGTGGACTGAAACCGAATACAGGCGGCGAATCCCTCTGTTCACCTTCAGGAAAGCTTCCGGATGTATCAGAGAGTGCCATGGAGACATGCATACCGGCAATATGGTGCTCTGGAGAAAAAAAGTCATGATTTTCGACTGCATTGAATTCAACCGGACCCTGAGCAACATCGATGTTATCAGTGAAATAGCGTTTCTGGTAATGGACCTCGAACACAGCGGACACCCGGAACACGCCTGGAACTTTCTCAACGATTATCTGTCACTGACAGGGGACTACGAAGGGCTGCCGCTTCTCAGGTTCTACAAAACCTACAGGGCCATGGTACGGGGAAAGGTAACCGCGATACGTTACCTCCAGGAACATGATCCAGGGGAGAAAAAAAAGACGTTCGCTGAACACTGCTCATATGTTTCGACAGCGGTTGACTATACCGCACCCGGGGCTTTCGGACTGGTCATCACCTGCGGGGTATCCGGAAGCGGCAAAACCACTGCAGCAAGAAAGTTCGCCTCGCTGATGCAGGCTGTTCATATCCGCTCGGATATCGAACGCAAAAGACTTTTCGGGCTGAAGCACCTTGAAAAAAGCAGCCCGGAACAAAGCAGAACCATGTATTCCGATAAAAGCTCGGACGCTACCTATACAAGGCTCTGCGAGATTGCTACGATCTGCCTGACAAACGGTTACACGGTTATTGTCGATGCGACGTTTTTGCGCCATGAAGAAAGGGAGCGATTCATCGCACTCGGAAAAAAGAGAAGCTGCCCGGTGGTTATCCTCCATTGCAAAGCTCCGGAGAAGCTGCTTGAAGAACGAGTCAGAAAACGGCACGAGCACGGCCGCGATGCATCGGAAGCCGATCACGCAATACTTTTGCACCAATTACAAAACGTCCTGCCGTTTTCTGCTGAAGAAGAAAAAATCACGGTCACCATCGATACCTCACAACCATCGTCGATTAAGTCCGGAATGAAAGAGACAATGGCTCGAATAAGAGCAGACAGTTAACTCTCCACACCAAAAACCATCCTGACGACCATACCGGCAAGAAAACTCAGAACCGCTACACCAAAACTCAGAGCTACCATCTCTGCAAAGCGTTTTTTAAACGGCACACCTTTTGCGACCGAAATGTAAAAATTAAAGAACGCTATAATGCAGACCGAGGCAATGAAAGCCGTGCCAAGCGCAACATAGAGAGAATGTATAACAAGGTATGGCGTTATAAGAACAACGACTGTCATGATATAAGCAACCCCGGTATAAAGAGCCGCCTTGAGCGGGTTTTTCGTGCCCGGCTCGGATTTCGTGGAAAGATACTCCGAGGCAGCCATCGACAGGGCGGCAGCAAAACCGGTTATGATACCGGTCAGAACAACAAAACGGGAATTCTGGAGCGCGAAGGTCAGGCCGGCCAGAACACCCATAAGCTCAACCAGAGCATCATTCAGCCCTAAAACAACCGATCCCGTATACTTGAGACGATCTTCATCGAGCAGGTCGATAAGTGCCTGCTCATGCTCCTCCTCATCACTGATAATGCCCTGAACCTCCTTGAACGAAGAAGGCAGCCGGCTATAGACATCTCCGGCGTTTTTTTCCGCCATCTCCATAAGCTTGATACCGAATGTCAACCCTAACAGCTTGCTGACCAAGGTAAAGAACCAGATTTTGACCTTGTTCGGCCCGACATCCTGCCGGGTATGCACCTTCAGGAGATTATGATGACGCAGTTCATCGTCAGCTATCTGGGAAAGAACCCTTCGGTTTTTCACTCCGCTGACGCTTGCGGCAAGGCGTTTGTAGATATAGTGCTCAGTCAGCTCGTTTCTTTGAAGAGCCAGGATGTGACTGTGCTTGATATCGCTTAAATCTTTCACGTTGCTTTACAGTTATACCTTGAAAAAACCGGTTCATGTTTTCGCCTTCCCGGTAGCCGCCTCGATAATTTCATTCATCCTCGAGACAAAGTCAGCCGTGCCTTCCAGACTGCCTTCGAGCAACAACGCTCCTTCATAAAGCTGGTTCATGGTTGTACGGATAAGAGCATCATTTTCATTAAGCAGGCAAAGCCCTGCAAGGTTCTTGATAACAGGATGCGAAGGATTGACCTCGAGGATTTTTTTACCCGGCCCTTCGGACTGCTTCATCATTCTCAGCATTTTCTCAATCTGGGGATCAACGGCATCCTTGCCGCCAACAAGAGTAACAGGTGAATTTACAAGACGATGGGATTCAACGACATCTTCAACCCTGTCACCGAGTGTCTCTTTGAAGATCCTGAGAACAGGTTCGATCATGTTTTCCTTAAGCGCATCTTTCTCTTCCTCCCCGGCAGAAAAATCGATATCCGCTTTTTCGATAGACTTGAGAGGCTTTTCATCATACTTGTTAATTGACGGGATAACAAAGACATCCACCGGATCGACAAGAAGAAGCACCTCGATACCTTTTTTGCGGAAATATTCCAGGTTGGGGCTGGACAACATCTGCTGCCGATTGTCACCCGAGAGGTAATAAATCTCTTTTTGACCCTCATCCATTCGATCGACATACTCCCTGAGCGTCACATACTCTCCGTCACCGGTCTTTGTGCTTTCAAACCGCAAAAGTTCGATCAGCTTTTCGCGATTCGTAAAATCGGTATTGAGCCCGATTTTAACAACCGGCCCGAACGCCTTGTAGAACTGGCGGAACTTTTCCGTATGATCCTGTGCGAGAGACTCGAACCAGGCGATAATTTTCGTCGTCAGGATCTGGCAGATTTTCGCCATAACCGGGCTGTTCTGAACAACCTCACGCGATACGTTCAGCGGAAGATCCTCCGTCTCCACAACCCCCTTGACAAAACGCAGGTACTCGGGCAGAAGATCCTTGCATTCGTGCTGAATCATCACCTTTCTTACGTAAAGCTGCGGGCCGTGATTTTCGAGAGCCCCCTGTTGGTAAAGCATATCCATCGGAGCCTCTTTCGGCAGAAAAAGCAGTGCCTTGAAGTTTACCACACCCTCAAGAGAGAGGTGGAGATAATCCAGCGGTTCCTGATAATCGACAGAGATAAACTTATAGAATTCATTGACCTCTTCTTCCTTGAGGTCGCTTTTCTGCTGCTGCCAGAGGGCGGTAATACTGTTAACCCTCTTGTTATCCAGATAGATCGGAAAATCAACAAAATTGGAATACTTCCTGATAACGCTCTCCACCCGGTACTCCTCGGCAAACTCCCCTGCATCTTCCTTGAGAGTAAACGCTATCCTCGTCCCCCGTTTCTCGCGCTCGATCTTCTCGATCGTGTAGGTTCCTTCTCCGGAAGAACACCATCTGCATCCCGGAACACCCTCCGCCTTGGTCTCGACCGTTACTTCGTCGGTCACCATGAACACGGAATAAAAACCCACACCGAACTGACCGATAAGGTTACCGTCAATTCCTGCTTTTTCGGATTGCTGTTCCTTCAAAGCCTGCAGAAAACCGAGCGTCCCCGACTTTGCCACCGTACCGAGATTGTTGATAAGCTCTTCTTCACTCATTCCCGTCCCGTTGTCCTCGATCACAAAGGAACGAGCTTTTTCATCAAGAGTAATGGTGATTTTCAGCTCTTCACCCTCCCCTTCGGTACTGTTTTCCGTCAACTGGCTGAAACGCACCTTGCTCAGCGCATCTGATGCATTGGATATAAGCTCGCGGAGAAATATTTCAGGATGCGTGTACAGCGAATGAACAATAAGGTTGAGCAGCTGTTTCATTTCAGCCTTGTATTCAAACTCCTGTACGTTCTGTTGTTTTTTGTTGCTCATTCTTCTTTATGATTTTCAATGTGTTGCGGTGAATTACCGGCTCGTGCTCAAACCCTTATGGCAGTGCCATAAGGGAAACAGTGGCTAAAATTAAAAGAGAGAGTACAATATACCAAACCCTTATCCACTCCCTTCAAATCCCTTCTGTGTTGCGGGAAAACCATGCCTGTCAGGAACCCCTCAACTGTATCAACAGTTCGGCAAACTCACGAAAAGCACCGTGACCACCATCAGCTTTGCAGATATAATGAACCACCGGACGGACAAAGCCGGTAGCGTCTCCCGGGCACGCCGTCAACCCCGAACCGGCAACAGCCTGCATAATTTCGACATCATTGATATCATCACCGATATAAGCGATTTCCTGCAACTCCAGCTTGTTCTCTTCGAGAACATCCTGAAGCATGGCCAGCTTGTTCTTGATGCCAAGATAGAGATGCTCTATTTTCAACTTTTCGGCCCTTTTCCTGAGATTGCCGGAGATCTCACCGGTCATGATCCCCGTCCGAACACCGACAGCGTCAAGCCGCTCAACCCCCATTCCATCCCGAATGGAGTAACGCTTCAACTCCTCTCCCCGCCCGGAATAATACACGCCGTTATCGGTCAACACACCGTCGTTGTCCGAAAGCAGGAGCCTGATTTTTTTTGCCCGTCGAACAAGCTCCTCATGCGATAACTCTATCATATCTGCGCAATATCTCTGCTGACGTTTAAAGGGTTAAAAAGAATGCATTTAATATATCATTTTATCATTTATTCCCCTGCTTTTCGAGGCCATCAACAAGTTATCCACATTCTGTCAACATTTACCAACACGACAGACTACGTCACCCGGAAGAAGCTGCATGATAAGGGAAGAAAACCGAAGAGAAAAATATAAACAATTATAAAATAATAAGTTAAGAGGACAAACCCTTCCTTTGAAAACATTCTCGTCGCTTTGCAGACTTTTTTCATTACGTCACAGTGAACCGTGCCTGTTCGGTCTTTCAACACTCGTCATCGACAAAAGCAAAAAAAATCATGCGAATATTCACTCCTTGCCCACCGCACAAGCTTTCACAGCCCCTACATGAATAAACATGCTATTTTTTTTCATTTTGGATACTAATCGCAAAGCATAGCTTATATTTGCAGTAGCCGTATAATTAACAGCACCTCTACCTCTAAACAGTACCGATTGTGCATTTCACGACAAACCTCTCCGAGATCGAAGCCTTGCTTAAAGAAGACGTCCCGTACTTCGATCTCACAAGTTCCCTCCTGGAACTCGATACGCTGAACGCCGAGATTCTCTTTTCACCCAGAAATCCGGTCACTGTCTGCGGCAGTGAAGAAGCCGAAAAGGTTTTCAAGCTGCTTGGAGCGGAAACGAACATGCTTAAACAAAGCGGTGAAACAGCGGAAGCCGACGAAATCGTACTGAAAGCTCAGGGCAAGGCAGAACTGTTGCATACAGGTTGGAAAACCTCCCAGAACATACTTGAGCACTTCTCGGGCATAGCAACAAGAACGCGGACAATGGTTGATAGCGCAAGACGTGGCCGGAAAGACACTGAAGTATGCGGAACACGCAAACACCTGCCGGGCACCAAAAGCCTCTCGCTTAAAGCGCTCCGTTCAGGCGGAGGCTATCCGCACCGGCTTGGGCTATCGGATTCTGTCCTGATATTTTCCAATCACTATAACCTTCTTGGAGGAATAGAAACCCTGTGCCGTCAGTTTCCGGCCATAAAAGCCCGATGCCCCGAAAAAAAAGTTTCTGTAGAAGTCGAATCCCTCGCTCATGCGGTCATGGCTGCCGGGGCCGGAGCCGATATCATACAACTCGACAAGCTTTCGCCGGGACTTGTTGAGGAAACAAGTAAACAGGTAAAAAAGGTAAACAGGGATATAATCGTTGCTGCAGCCGGCGGCATCAACGGGAATAACGCAGAAGCTTACGCCGCGGCCGGCTCGGATGTACTTGTCAGTTCCTGGATGTACGTTGGAAAACCTGCCGATTACAAGGTGACGATTCGTAAAATATAGCGGAGAAAAAAACCTGCCCTGACGAATTCAGGACAGGCCGAACGGAGAACAATAACAATAACTACACCTACCTTGAACAAACATTGCCGCCATTTGGTTCTGAACCGTCGACCATTCTCGAAATTTCCTCTTTTGTAAACGCCTTTCCGGCACAGGCCTGAAGTGTTTTTCCCAGACGGCACTCCTGCAGAAAAAACGGTACCCGAACCAACCGGGCAAGCTCCACAACATCATCCATGGCATGGTAAGGTCTGAGCAAAGTCATACGCACTTCACAGGGAACAGCGGCATTATGCAGCAACTCCAGTGAACTGCGGATATCCTCAAGCATTGTTCCGTCACAATGCCGGCCACAGATCATGGAGTATTTACGACAATCCAGAGCGGCCTTGATGTCCATAGCGACATAATCCACCAGTTTTTCGGTCAAAAGCAATCTCAGCATTGCAGGGTTTGTACCGTTCGTATCGAGCTTTACTTCCAGTCCCAGCGCTTTTATTTTCATGATGCATTCCGGCAGCAAACGATGCAGGGAAGGCTCGCCGCCGGTAAAGACCACTGCATCGAGAAGTGTCCTGTTCAGAGAGAGCCATGCAAAAAGCTTTTCATTATCCACCGGCTCACTGCGGGACAGCTGCTCGGGAAGGACCAGCTCGGGATTATGACAATACACACAGCGAAAATTACAACCTCTGGTGTAGATAACCGCCGAAACTCTTCCCGGATAATCGTTCAGGCTCTGCTTGAGAAATCCTCCCACCGGAAGCAGGGAAAAAACATCCTTGCCTCCCGGGACAACAGGCGCAACACTGCCCTTCATACCGCTCATACTGCTGGAACTGTATTGCACACGGCATTTCCGTCTACATCATCAAAAGCTTCGGGACCACACCGGTCAAAAAGTTTGCGATCCTTGAATTCGACCTGTTTCCCGGCATTCCATTGTTCAACGGGCCTGAGATAGCCCACAATCCTTGAAAAGACAAGGCACTGCTGTACCGATCCGGCCTCAAGGCAAACCGGGCACTCCTTATGTTCCCCGGATAGATATCCGTGAGACGGGCACACGCTGAACGTCGGAGAGAGTGTAACGTAAGGCAGCCTGAAATTCGCGGTAATTTTTCTGATAAGCCTGCGGGCCGACTCCGGAGGCAGACTGTGCTCGCCAAGAAAGGTGTGAAAAACCGTTCCTCCGGTATAGCGAACCTGAAGATCGTCCTGGAGCCTCAGGGCCTCGAACAGGTCATCGGTGTAGTTGACCGGAAGCTGGGAGGAATTGGTATAGTAGGGCTCGGCTCCATTCCTGCAGGCAGCCTCGTTGGCAACGATAATATCCGGGTACTTCGCTTTGCCGAGCCTCGCCAGGCGATACGAGGTGCCCTCTCCGGGAGTAGCCTCCAGGTTATAGATATGGCCTGTCTCCTCCTGAAAAGCAGCCAACTGCCCGCGCATGAAATCCAGAACCTTGAGGCTGAATGCACGCCCTGCCGCCTCACCGATGGATGAGCCGAGAAAGTTCAGGCTGCACTCGTTCATGCCGATAAGCCCTATCGTGGAAAAGTGATTATCCCAGTACGTACCGTTTTTTTGGTAGAGGTTTCGCAGATAAAAACTCGAGTAGGGATAAAGACCCTGTGCCGTAAGGCGCTCGATGACCTTGCGCTTGATCTCGAGACTGCTCTTCCCGAGCTCCATAACTCTTGCCAGACGCTGAAAGAACTCATCTTCCGAGCGCGACAGATAACCGAGTTCCGGCAGATTAACCGTCACCACGCCAACCGAACCGGTAAGCGGATTGGAACCGAACAAACCGCCGCCACGACTCTGCAGTTCACGCTTGTCGAGTCTGAGACGGCAGCACATGCTTCGAACATCATCGGGACTCAGATCGGAGTTCACAAAATTCGAGAAGTAAGGGACTCCATATTTCGCAGTCATCTCCCATATGCCGTCGTACACCGGATTTTCCCATTCAAAATCAGCGGTAATGTTGTATGTAGGTATTGGAAAAGAAAAAACCGAACCGTTCGCGTCACCTTCAAGCATAACGTCGGCAAACGCCCGGTTGAACAGATCCATCTCTTCCTGAAAATCCCCGTATACCGCTTCTTTCAGTTCACCGCCGATGATCACCTGGCGGTCGCGCATGAACTCCGGCACACGGAGATCGAGCGTCACATTGGTAAAGGGAGTCTGGAAACCAACTCTCGTCGGGACATTCATATTGAAAAAAAATTCCTGCAGAGACTGTTTCACTGACCCATAATCCATTTTATCATAACGGATAAACGGAGCCAGCCAGGTATCGAAACCGGAAAAAGCCTGTGCGCCGGCAGCTTCACCCTGCATGGTGTAGAAAAAGTTCACTATCTGGCCAAGTGCGGAACGCAGGTGCTTGGCGGGAGCGCTTGTCGTCTGCTGCTCCACGCCGCGAAACCCGCTCAACAGAAGATCTTCAAGATCCCAGCCAACACAGTACACACTCAGCGATCCGAGATCGTGAATATGCAAAGCCCCTTCTTTGTGAGCCTCGGCAATCTCCTGGGGGTAGATCTCGTTCAACCAGTACTGGGAGCTGACTATACTTGAAATATGATAGTTGAGCCCTTGCAGCGAGTAGCTCAGGTTGGCATTCTCTTTTACCCGCCAGTCTTTGAGATGCAGATAATCGTCAACCAGATCGATATTGGAGAAAATCTCTCTGGCCTCGCGCATGGTGCGATGCTGGTGGCGGTAAATAATATAGGCTTTGGCTGCATCGAAAGACCGCTTTTCAAACAGCACCTTTTCAACGCTGTCCTGGATCTCTTCAACCGTAGGGGGAGCCTCCCGCATTCCGGCGAAAAGGGACTCGACAACCAGAGAACTCAAAGCAGCCGCATGCTGCCGGTCGGGATTCCCGACAGCCCGCAGAGCCCTGAAGATAGCAAACGTAATCTTTTCCCGGTCGAAACGAACAACCCTGCCGTCACGCTTGATGATTTTCGCGTCATCAGGCATAGCTTTGTTTTCCATCATGTGTGTCGGATTTAAAGAGTGAGTAAACCGTCAAAGGCACACAAACACGGAAAAAAGCGACGAACTGGGGCTGAGAGGGGAAGCCGGGCTTGCTCCTGTCACATGCTTTTAAACGCGAAAGCATACCGATAACGTCAGGAATAGGGGAACACCGCGACCGGCGTTTCCCGGATACAAAAACAAGACAGGTCTCCTGGCTTACCCGTTTCACGACGCCTTCCCGTTCCAGCAGCAGGAACAGTGGCACTGTGTCGCAAAACATTTAGGAGGGATTACAGTTGCGCGTCAGCTCACGATTTTCACGTGATTCCCTATTAAACCCTTTTTAAAGGGTATCCTGTTTTATCAACGAATCACAAAGAACAGTTGTTATCAATGATCAATGTAGACATTATTGTTTACCGGAACAACAATTCTTCCTACCCTTCAGCTACAAGAATTTCCCTTATTTTCAAAAGTTCTTGCCGCCGGGCCTCGCTGGTTTCAGGATAGGACATGTCCAGTGATTTGAATGTTTCAAGGATGATTTTTGAAACAATAAGGCGTGCGTTTTTTTTGTCATCTGCCGGAACGATGTACCAGGGTGCTCTTTTGGTACTGGTTTCACCGAGACAGTTTTCATAGGCTTCCATATATTTGTTCCAGCACTTCCTCTCTTCAATATCCCTGATACTGAACTTCCAGCTCTTTTCCGGCTCGTCGATGCGCCGCAGAAAACGTTTGCGCTGCTCCTCTTTGGACAGATGAAGGAAGAACTTGACAATCCTGGTACCGTTATGATAGAGGTGGTGCTCCATGTTGTTGATCGAACGGTAACGGTTTTTCCAGACATCGTTGCCGTTGAGCAGATCTTCAGGAATCTGCTGGCCCATGAGAATCTCGGGATGCACCCGGACGACAAGAACCTCCTCATAATATGACCGGTTGAAAATCCCGATTTTCCCTCTCTCGGGAAGAGAACAGTTCGTACGCCAGAGGAAATCATGATCCAGTTCCCTGGGGGAAGGATGCTTGAAACTGAACACCTGACACCCCTGCGGATTTACCCCCGACATTACATGACGTATTGCACCATCTTTTCCTGCTCCGTCCATAGCCTGAAAGATCAGGAGAACAGCGTAACGGTTATCTGCATAGTGAATGCGCTGCAGCTCGCTCAACTCTTTGACCTGTACCGCCAGCATCTCCTTGTAGTGCTCTTTCGAGGAGTACACTTTCGGAATATCCGTCGGCCATGAATTCAGAGATACTTTCTTTCCCTCCCGAACCAGAAAGTCATCGACCTTGATTTGTTCCATCTCGTTATCCTGGTAAAAGATTGAGAAAAGATTTCCGGAAAGCCCCTGAAAGAAAACACAAAAAAAAACGCCTAATCAACCCTCCCGGTCATGTTCGACGGTACAACCCATTCATCGAACTGTTCACTTGTCAGATGGCCAAGATCAACGGCGGCCTCACGCAGGGTTGTGCCTTCGGCATGAGCCTTCTTGGCAATCTCGGCGGCCTTGTAGTAGCCGATATGCGGATTCAGTGCCGTTACAAGCATCAGAGAGTTTTCCAGGTGCTCCTTCACTCTCGGATGGTTCGGCTCAATCCCGCAAACACATTTATCGGCAAAGGAAATACAGGCATCGCCGATCAGTTCCGCCGACTGCAGAAGATTGTAGATCATCACAGGTTTGAACACGTTGAGTTCGAAATGACCGTTTGAACCGCCTATGCTGACAGCAACATCGTTGCCCATAACCTGTGCACAAACCATGGTAATAGCCTCGACCTGTGTCGGGTTGACCTTGCCCGGCATAATCGATGATCCCGGCTCGTTCGGCGGAATTGCAATTTCGCCGATACCGCTGCGAGGGCCGGAGGCGAGCATCCGGATGTCGTTTGCTATTTTCATGAGGCTCACGGCAACCTGTTTCAGAGCACCGTGCGACTCGACAACAGCATCATGGGCAGCAAGCGACTCGAACTTGTTTTCAGCCGTAACAAACGGCTGACCGGTCAGCGAAGCGATGGTTCCGGCAACCTTTTCAGCATACCCGTCCGGTGTATTCAGGCCTGTACCCACTGCCGTACCGCCGAGGGCAAGTTCGGCAAGGTGAGGCAGCGTGTTTTCGATCGCTTTGATACCGTGATCGAGCTGTGAAACATAACCGGAAAACTCCTGACCGAGAGTCAGTGGCGTCGCGTCCATCCAGTGCGTACGTCCGATCTTCACCACATCCCCCATCTCTTCGCATTTTTTCTGCAGCTCGTCACGAAGTTTTCTGATGCCGGGAATGGTTCTGCCGACAAGCATCCGGTATCCTGCAATATGCATGGCGGTCGGAAACGTATCATTGGAGGACTGTGATTTGTTGACATCGTCGTTAGGGTTCAAAAGCCTCTCCCCTTCGCCGAGCTTGTTGCCGGCAAGGAAGTGCGCACGATTGGCAACAACCTCGTTCACATTCATGTTCGATTGCGTACCTGATCCTGTCTGCCAGACGACAAGCGGAAACTGGTCCGCCAGCTTGCCACTGATAACCTCATCACACACAGAGACTATCGCGTCCCGCTTCTCTTCCGAAAGCACTCCAAGCTCGCAGTTGGTAATCGCCGCGGCCTTTTTCAGGTAACCAAAAGCTTCGATGATCTCCCAGGGCATCGACCCTGCAGGGCCTATTTTAAAATTCTCTACGGACCGCTGGGTTTGGGCTCCCCAGAATTTATCGGCAGGGACGTTTACTTCGCCCATAGTATCTTTCTCGCTTCTGTATTCCATGATTGCTTTGTGATAATAGTTCGAGTTGCCAGTGGCGCAAAAAACTAAAGATAGGAAAAAGGGCAATAAAGCACAGCCCTGTTCCTATCCGATTACTGGAAAAGGCCTTATCTTTTTGTCTTCGGCAACCCCGAAGGTTTTCCGGTAGCTGAAAGGGCGTCAGCGACAACGTCCTGCGCGTCGGCAAGAATGCGATCGAGATGTTCTTCTCCGAGAAAACTTTCCGCATATATCTTGTAAACGTTCTCGGTTCCCGACGGCCTGGCGGCAAACCAGCCGTTTTCAGTTACAACCTTGAGTCCCCCTATTGCGGCGCCGTTACCCGGAGCATCGGTCAGTATATTGTGAATTTTCTCCCCGGCGAGTTCGTCGAGGCTCATTTTTTCAGGGGAAAGCTGTTTCAGCTTAGCCTTTTCCTCCAGGGAAGCCGGGGCATCGAGCCTTCTGTAAACCGGTTCCCCCAGCTCACGGGTCAGTCCCCTGTATACTTCACCAGGGTCTCTCCCCGTTTTTGCGGTTATTTCCGCCGAAAGCAGTGCCGGAACAAAACCGTCCTTGTCGGTTGTCCAGACACGTCCGTTTTTCCTCAGGAACGAAGCGCCGGCGCTCTCCTCTCCGGCAAAACCCAGAGCCCCTTCGAGCAAACCGTCGACGAACCACTTGAAGCCTACAGGCACCTCATAGACCTTGCGTTTAAGCTTTGCGGCTACCCTGTCGATCATATTGCTGCTCACGAGCGTTTTTCCGATCATGGTACTATCCGGCCACTCCCGGCGGTGCTGAAACAGGTAGTCGACACAGACCGAGAGAAAATGGTTCGGCGGCAGAAGCCCTGAACTCCGGGTCACAATACCATGACGGTCATAATCCGTGTCACAGGCAAACGAGATATCGAACCTGTCCTTTTGTGCGAGCAGCGGCTGCATTGTGTAGGAAGAGGAAGGGTCCATCCGGATTTTGCCGTCACGGTCAACGCTCATAAACCTGAACGTGGGATCGATAACGTTGTTCAGCACGGTAAGATCCAGCCTGTATTTCTCCGCAATCCGCCCCCAGTAGTCCAGACCGGAACCGCCCAGAGGATCAACGCCAAGCGTTATGCCTGCGTCACTGATAACCCCCATATCGATCACGCCGGCAAGATCGTTTATGTACGCTCCGGCGTAATCATGGCAGTGCGTTGTCGGAGCCGACATTGCTTTTTCAAAAGACACTCTTCGAACGTCCCCGAGTTTTTGCGCAAGAAGGTCATTTGCCTTTTCCTCGATCCAGGAAGTGACTTCGCTGCCCGCCGGGCCGCCATGAGGAGGGTTGTACTTGATCCCTCCGTCTTCAGGTGGATTGTGAGATGGTGTAACGAGGATGCCATCGGCCAAACCCTTTCCTTCTTTGCGGTTCCACATCAGAACGGCATGAGAGACTACCGGCGTCGGAGTGTAGCGTTCTTCCCCCGCGGTCATCACCTCGACGCCGTTGGCCGCGAGAACCTCGAGCACGGCAACAAATGCCGGTTCTGAAAGAGCATGGGTATCGATACCGAGGAACAATGGTCCATCAATATTCTCCTTTTTTCTGTACATGCAGATCGCCTGCGTCACAGCAAGAATGTGATCCTCGTTGAACGAACAATCAAGGGATGACCCTCTGTGTCCGGACGTCCCGAAAGCCACGCGCTGTGCCGGAACAGCGGGATCCGGCGTCTGTGCATAAAAAGCCGTGACAAGGCGGGGAACATTGACAAGCATCTCCTGTTCGGGAAGCTTTCCTGCATAAGGACTGGTTTTCATAATTTTCCGGTTAGAGCGGCTTGAAAGTTCTGCTTTTCAGGGATTCCTCTCCCGGTTATCCCCTGTATCCTGTTCTTTTACGCATTGAAAAATAGAAAACTCTCTGATGCTTTGCACCTTGTCGTTCTGTTTTCTTTTTCCCGGCAGGCTTCGTATCTTTCGCCCTTTTGCGCCTTTCCCTCAAGCGGAATGGAACTATTGAACAGGATTACGCAACGAACAGTGATATGTTATGAACCTCGAGCAGGAAATAGAAAAGAGGAAAACCTTTGCCATCATAAGCCACCCCGATGCGGGAAAAACCACTCTGACAGAGAAGTTTCTGCTTTTCGGAGGAGCAATCAAAACAGCCGGAGCCGTCAAGCAGAATAAAATAAAAAAATCCGCAACGAGCGACTTTATGGAGATAGAGAAGCAACGCGGCATTTCCGTTGCCACCTCCGTCATGGGTTTTGAATACAGGGGCAAAAAAGTCAACATCCTCGACACTCCCGGTCACAAGGATTTTGCCGAAGACACCTATCGCACCCTCACCGCAGTGGACAGTGTAATCCTGGTCGTCGACAGCGTCAAGGGTGTTGAAGAACAAACCGAAAGGCTCATGGAAGTCTGCAGGATGCGCAAAACACCCGTCATCATCTTTGTCAACAAAATGGATCGCGAGGGCAGAAACCCTTTCGAGATCCTCGATGAGCTTGAAGAAAAACTGCAGATAAACGTCCGCCCTCTTACCTGGCCAATCAGTCAGGGACAAAGTTTTCAGGGAGTCTACAACCTCTATGAAAAACAGCTCAACCTGTTTAAACCGGACCAGACGAAAATAAGCGAACACTCTGTTGAAATACAGGGAATAGACGACCCGGAGCTCGACCGGTGGGTGCCGACAATATTCAGCAACCAGCTGCGGGAGGATATCGAACTCATAGATGGGGTCTACGAACCCTTCAATACAGATCTTTACCTTGAAGGAATACTCGCGCCGGTGTTTTTCGGCAGCGCGGTCAACAATTTCGGAGTCAGGGAGATGCTTGAAACGTTTCTTGATATTGCCCCAAGTCCTGATGAACGGGAAACCGACCAGCGAATCGTGAATGCAACCGAAACAAAACTGACCGGCTTTGTGTTCAAGATCCACGCCAACCTCGACCCGAATCACCGTGACCGCACGGCATTTTTGAAAATCTGTTCCGGAAAGTTTGAACGCAACAAGTTTTACCATCACACACGTCTTGGCAAAAAAATGCGTTTCGCCAATCCCACCCAGTTCATGGCCAACGAAAAAAACCTTATCGAGGACGCCTGGCCCGGCGATGTTATTGGTCTTTACGACAACGGGAACCTCAAAATCGGCGACACGCTCACAGAAGGAGAAGAATTGCAGTTCAGAGGGATTCCCAGCTTTTCTCCCGAGATTTTCAAGGAGGTCGTCAACCGTGACCCGTTCAAGGCCAAACAGCTTGAAAAAGGCATTCGTCAGCTCACTGAAGAAGGTGTCGCACAGTTGTTCATACAGTACGGCAACAGGAAAATCGTTGGCACTGTCGGCGAGCTTCAGTTCGATGTCATCCGTTTCAGACTCGAGCATGAATACGGCGCGAAATGCGATTTCATGCCGCTACGCTACTTCAAGGCATTCTGGATAACGCCCGCCGACAACATCCAGTTCGAGGAGTTCATTCGCCGGAAATCATCGGTTATTGCGGAAGACAAAGAGGGTCACCCCGTCTTTTTCGCCGAAAGCGAATGGATGCTCAACGTCGCAAAGGAAAACTACCCCGGCGTCATCTTCCATGAAACATCCGAATTCAAGACTGACACCGTACCAGACTCCTGAGCCGACTTGATAGACCCCTGAAGCCGTCTCCCCCGGCACGCATGGAAACAAAGGGATGGCTCTGAATATTCTCTGCAGAGACCACATGAAGTTTCCCGAATATTTCATATTTTTCATGGAGAAACCGTAATAAATCAGCATAACAGCCGATAAACCCCCTTCGCATGAAAAAACGACGCTTCGGCAATACCGGCATGAACATCACGCCGATCGGTTTCGGTAGCTGGGCAATCGGCGGCGCAGGCTGGTCACACGGCTGGGGGCCGCAGGACGACAACAGGGCTGTCGAAGCTGTTGAGCGAGCCGTGGAACTCGGCATAAACTGGATAGACACAGCAGCCGTCTACGGCCTCGGCCATTCGGAGGAACTGATCGGCAAGGTACTTGCTGGTTTGAAAAGCAAGCCTCTGGTTTTCACCAAATGTTCACTTGTCTGGAACGACAACCGCCGGATCGGCAACAGTCTCAAGGCGGATTCCATCAGACGGGAATGCGAGGCGAGTCTCAGGCGCCTGAATGTTGATGCCATAGACCTCTACCAGGTCCACTGGCCACACCCCGAACACGATATCGAGGAAGGCTGGCGCACAATGGCCGAACTGAAGGAAGAGGGACTGGTACGTCATATCGGCGTATCGAATTTCAACGTGGAACAGATGCAGCGGGCACACGCCATCGCGCCGGTTGAATCCCTGCAGCCCCCTTATTCGATGCTCCGCAGGGCCATCGAGACCGATATCCTGCCTTTCTGCCTGGAACAGAATATTGGCGTCATCGTTTACTCCCCCATGCTCAGCGGCATGCTTTCGGGTGCGATGACCCGTGAACGGGCTCTGAACCTTCCGCCGGACGACTGGCGGAGAAACAACAAGGAGTTTCAGGAACCGAGACTGAGCTATAATCTTGAGCTGGTCGAACTGCTGAAGAAAACGGGCAAAAAGCATGGACTGTCCGCCGGCGAGGTCGCCGTAGCATGGACACTTCGCCACCTGGCCGTTACTGCCGCCATCGTCGGCGGCCGTAGCGCGGAACAGGTCGAAGGCACCATCGGCGCTGCAGAAATGACGTTCGCTCAGGAAGAAGCTCGTGAAATTGAAACCTTTATTGCTGCAATGCCGGAATAACCCAATTCCTTCATTCTCATGCCGGGCAACTTTTACGAAAAAAAGGTAAAAAACCTCCTTTCATCGGCAGGGGTAACCGTTGACGGCCCGAATCCCTGGGATATCAGGGTATCCAACCGGGAACTTTATAAGCGGATCATAACGGAATCACACCTGGGTATCGGAGAGTCTTACATGGACGGCTGGTGGGAATGCGATGCACTCGATGAATTTTTTTTCAGAGTGCTCCGGGCAAAGCTCGACAGAAAGGTTTCAAAGTTCAAAAGCTTTCTTGGAAACTTTCTTGGTGTCCTGATAAACCTCCAGCATCCTTCAAGGGCCTTTATCGTGGGTGAAACCCACTACAACATCGGCAACGATCTCTATGAAGCGATGCTTGACAGGAATATGCTCTACAGTTGTGCCTACTGGAAAGATGCTCATGATCTGGATACCGCACAGGAAAACAAGTTGCGCCTGATTTTCAACAAGCTGCACCTTGAACCCGGCATGAAGGTGCTTGACATCGGGTGCGGCTGGGGCGGTGCGGCAAGGTTTGCTGCAGAACAGTACGGCGTGTCCGTTACCGGGGTCACCGTCTCTTCGGAACAGGTAAAAAAAGCCGAGGAACTTCGAAAAGGACTGCCCGTGGACATCAAACTTCTGGACTACAGGAGCATAAGCGGCATTTACGACAGGATCTACTCTATAGGCATGTTCGAACATGTCGGCGTCAAAAACTACCGTCGTTTTTTCGAGATTACGGCAAACAGCCTGAAAAAGGACGGATTGTTCCTGCTCCATACTATCGGCAGCAAACGCTCATCGACAAACACCGACAGGTGGACCAGCAAGTATATCTTTCCCAACTCCATGCTCCCCTCGGCACGACAGATCACAAGAACCAGTGAAGGCCTCCATGTCATCGAGGACTGGCACGCCTTCGGCAATGAATATTACAAAACGCTCAAGGCATGGCATGAAAACTTCGAACGCCACTGGCCCGACCTGCAACACGCATACGACGAACGGTTTTACAGAATGTGGAGATACTACCTCCTCAGCGCAGCCGGATCGTTCCGTGCACGAAACGTCCAGCTCTGGCAGATTTTGTTTTCAAACGATGGAATAACCGGGGATTTTCATGTTGACAGGGAGTGGCGTAAAGCCATACCGACCAATTAAAAGGTAAAAAACAAACTTTATCAATCACTTGATATCCTCCAAATCCTGAATATCTTCGATATCGGGAATATCGTCGTGCAGAACCGCCTGCACTTTTTCCATAGGCTCGGCATCGGCTTCTCTTGTATCAGGTTCCGGCTCTTCAGGAGTTTCCTCGGGGGTTTCGGAAGACACCGGCTGCCGGGGTTCGGCTTGTTCCTGAAAAAGAGACATCTGCCATACCGGTTTCTCTGTATTCGCGGAAACTGCGCCGTTCTCTTTTGAATTTCCCGCTGCTCCTTCTTTTGAACCAAGCCCGGCAGGCACAGTGATGGAACGTTGAAAAGTCATTTCACGATCGAGCGCTTCCTGAACGGCATCCTCGACCTCGGTACGGATGGATTGCATGAGCCGGATGGAATCACCCCGGTGCTCGGCCATTTCACGGCGCAGAACGCTGACCGTTTTTTCGATTTCCGCGCGCTGGCGGCCCGGCCAACCGGTAACCATCATAGCAATAATTACAGCAAGCAAAAGCAAAATGACAACCAGCAGTACAATTGTTATCGACATGGGCATAGCTCCCTTTATCGATTTTTTGCATGAACGCCCCGTCCACAGCCAGTTTGATGCTATTGAGCAATTAACCGTTACCAAGTTTTTGCTTCGCGAGGGATAAGGGGGCCTTGCAGTAATGTATACTTTTTACATTCTCCGAGCAATTCAGGAAATTGCCGGAAAGAAAAGAAAAAGTATCTGAAAAAGGAAAAAGGCGGTCACTGCACCTGCCTTGACCGCCTTTATGTCGGGGTGGCGGGACTCGAACCCACGACCTCTGCGTCCCGAACGCAGCACTCTACCAGCTGAGCCACACCCCGATACTTAACCTTTTAGCGCGCCCTTGGACAGATTCGAACTGCCGACCTTTAGTTCCGGAAACTACTGCTCTATCCACTGAGCTACAAGGGCTGTTTAAGCACCTTTATTAATTTGTTACGCACTCTGATTTCTTCGTTGAGCGGTGCTCAAAATCCTCATGTACTCGCATGTACACTCCGGTTTCTCCGCTCCGTTCGCCTTGAACTCAGACCGCTCACGACAATTACTAAAGGTACAGTAATCCTGTTACCAGGTAACATTCTTTTTCCGGTTCGGGAGAAAGAAGATAACATTTTCAACAGAATATCCATCGTTCAACCAACGCTTTCACACCATACCGTTCCCGGCTGCACGCGCAATTTCTTCCGATGCAAGGTTCGCACTCATGACCGCTCCTCCCATCGAATCGTAATAGAGCTGCTGTGTGAAACCTCCGGCAAGAAAAAGATTGGGTACAGGTGTTTTCTGCGTCGGCCTGTACTGCTCCATATTCGGCAAAGGCGCGTAGACAGACTGCGGTATTTTCACCAGTGTCGATTTTAGAATCCCAGCTCCTCTTGACGTTTCGGGAAAGCAGCTCCGAATGCTGCGGTCAACCCTGTCGATAATCTCTTCCCTGGAAAGCTCCATGAGTTTTCCAGCAGGAGCCACACAGAACTCGAAACGTGATTTGCCTTCATGGGGGGTCCCCCGTAACGTCCTGTATTCAGGTGTTGTGTTGGCAAGATCGGCATAGACAGGGATCACACCGTCCGGGCTGAATAGCACATTGTCCTCAGGGGTTATCTGCCTGTCATACCAGATCTGTACGGAAATCACCGGAACCCCTTCGAGCTTTTCGAGGTCGCTGAAAAATCTCCGTTCTTTCTTCAGAGAATCGGGAAGCACCTTGTTGAGATTATGGATGGGCAGTGCACAAAGATAGTAATCGGCAGACAGCATTTCACCGTTTGCCATGCGCACTCCCTTGATTTCACCGCCTTCGTACAGCAGTTGGTCAGCGGCAGTCCCGGGAAAGAACTCCGCACCTTTTTTCTCCGAATACTCCTGCAGCGGACCGACAAGGTGCTCTTGGGGAGACCCTTTGAGAAAACCCATGCGCGACGCGTCAGGAATACGGTAAAACACCTCGGTGACGTCGAGGATGATCTTTGCCGATATCTCTTCAGGGGGAATAAACTTGAGGGCAAGTGCCATAGGCCGGAACATCTTCTCCAGAAGCCGGTCACCGAACCGGTGCTGCTTTGCCCATTCCGTAAAGGTCAGATGATCCTGTGTCGGTGGGTACTTGTCTTTTTTCAGTGCAAGGGGAACGAGCGACTTCGAGAAGGCAAGCATTTCACCAAACTTGAAATACCCGTTCTTCACGATAGCCGGCATGAGATGAAGCGGGCTCGGCAGGTTCCATGTATTGAAAGTGAAGCTGTTGCCTCCTGCAAGCGTATAGGTCAACCTGTGGTCTTTCCAGAGAACGGACTGATAGGCATTGACCTCACGCATGAGATCATACAGTACGTCATATGCCCCGAAAAAGCAGTGTGTGCCGGACTCGACCCAGTCTCCTTCTTCGTCCTTCCATGAAGAAACCTTCCCCCCGTATATGGAACGCTTCTCGAAAAGTGTTACACAAAAGCCCCGGTCGGTCAGGCGTTTTGCAGCCGTGAGGCCGGCCAGTCCGCCGCCGAGAATCAGAACAGACTTGTTATTCCGCTGCATAATAAAATTCACACATGAATCGTGACAGTCAGGACCGGTTATCGATCAGCCCTGCTGTTAATGTCTATAAAGCGGAGCGTCCCTCCATTGCTCTGGACAGCGTAGCCTCATCGATAAACTCAAGCTCCGCCCCAACCGGAACCCCCCTTGCTATTTTGGTCACCGTAATCCCCAGCGGTTTCATCAGCTTGCTGATATACAACACGGTTGTCTCTCCCTCCACCGTCGGACTCAACGCCATGATAACCTCACTGACTTTACTCCCGTCCGTTTGCGAAAGACGCGCCAGAAGCTCTTTTATTCGTATATCATCAGGCCCTACACCGTCAAGCGGGGAAATAACACCGTGAAGTACATGGTAAAGGCCCCGGTACTGCGCTGTTTTTTCAAAAGCAAGCACATCGGTAGGAGACTCCACAACGCAGATCACCGACCTGTCACGCCCTTTTCCCCTGCATATGGAGCACGGGTCATCGCCCCGATCGGTCACGTTCTGGCAGATTGAACAACTGATCACCCGCTCCTTGACATCCGTAAGAGCTTTGGAAAACCTTTCAACCTCTCCAGGCTGCTCATGAAGAATGTACATGGCAAGGCGCTGGGCGGTCTTGCGGCCTATCCCCGGCAATTTTGCAAACTCCTCGATCAAAGCCTCAATTGCCGCTGAAGTATATCGCATGAATGATCCTACTGGCCGATGTTGAAGTTTTTCAGCATATCTTCGCCGCCAAGCATACCACCTGCAGCTCTTGACAACTCTTCACGAGCCTGGTCTGCTGCTTTTTCGAGAGCGCTGTTAACAGCGGCTACGACCAGATCCTGAACCATCTCGATATCGTCGAGTATCTCGGGATCAATCGTTACGGAAAGCACCTTCTGTTTTCCGCTTACTGTCGCTTTTACCATGCCTCCCCCGGCATCGCCTTCGGCGGTTATTTTCTCAAGCTGCTTCTGAACATCCTGCATCTTCGCTCCAGCCTGCTGAAGCTGCTTCATCATGTCATTGAAATTAGGCATTGCCATAATCACGTTCTCCTTCTTCTGATCACTTTTTACCAGTTTTTGTCCCGTATTTCCGATTTCTCTTCTTTCGGAGTTCGCCGTCGGCGTCGGAATCGGTATCGAAACCACCACAATCCTTTTCGACCCCGAAACCCGATCCCCGATTGTTTTTTTCCACCTTTTTGTGCTCCTTTGGTGAATTATTCAGGTTACGGACACCTTTATTAACTAACTTACTGCTTCCGGCGCAGGGCAAGATATATCCCTTCAAGAATATCTTCGGTTGTCAGCTTGTATTTCTTCATCAGCTCGTCAGGCTTCCCGGATTCCCCGAACAGATCCTCTACACCAACCATCTCGATGGGAACCGGAATGTTTTCCGCACAAACATGTGCCACCGCGTCCCCAAGACCGTTATGAACCTGGTGCTCCTCGGCGGTAACAATCGCGCCGGTATCATTTGCAGCACGAACAATCGCCAATTTGTCGACAGGCTTGATCGTATGCATGTTGATCACTCTGACCGTAACCCCTTCCTGCTCAAGTATGCGGGCTGCCTCGAGAGCTTTCCATACCATGATTCCACAGGCAATAACCGTTACATCCCTTCCAGGGTTCAGCTCTATCGACTTTCCTATCTCGAAGCCATCCTCGTCAAGAGAAAAGTCGGGAACCGACGGCCTGCCGAAACGCAAATACGCAGGACCTTCGTGTTCATGCAGCGACCTTACGGCCCGTATTGTCTCGCTGTAGTCAGCCGGAACGACAACGGTCATTCCGGGAAGCCCGCGCATGAGCCCTATATCTTCAAGCATCTGGTGAGTCGCGCCGTCTTCTCCCAGCGTAAGACCGGCATGCGAAGCGCATACCTTGACATTCAGGCGGGAGTAGCAGACCGACTGGCGGATCTGATCGTAAACCCTTCCGGAGGCAAATGCAGCAAAAGTCCCGGCAAACGGTTTTTTGCCTGTAGTGGCAAGCCCGGCAGCAATGGAAATCATGTTTGCTTCGGCAATACCGACCTGAAAATACCGCGCAGGAAACTCTTTCTGAAAATGATGCATATGCAGTGACCCGGTCAAGTCGGCGCACAAAGCAACAACATCAGAGTCTTTCCTGCCGATTTCCTGCAATGCCTCGCCGAATCCTTTTCGGGTTGCAACCGACCCGCGAGAGGCATATCGGACAACTTCGGCAAGAGAATTTTGTTCTGCCATAGATCAAAGAATAACTGTTATTTTTAAAAGGTACTCCCCTGTTGTTATTTTTCCGCCAAATCGCTTGAAAATGACAAAAATTGAATATAAGCATACAGAAATAGCGGTAAAAAAACAATTTGGCCAGAACTTCCTGACCGACCGGAACATCTGCAGAAAAATCGTTCAGTCTGCAGGAGTGCGGGAAAGTGACCGGGTTCTGGAAATCGGTCCTGGATTCGGAGCGCTTACCGGTGCGATCCTCGAAGCATCTCCTCAGCTTACCGCCGTGGAAAAGGACCGGAAACTGGCGGCGTTCACCCGCAAAGAGTACCCTTCAGTCACGGTTATCGAAGCGGATTTTCTGACGGTAAACCTGACGGAGCTTGCCGCCGGAAGCCCGCTCAGGATCATGGGTAACATACCCTACTCAATTACCAGCCCGATCCTCTTCAAGCTTCTCGATAACCGCCATCACATCACTTCTGCAACCCTTATGATGCAGCACGAGGTTGCCCGGCGCATCGTCGCCGCTCCAAACACCAAAGAGTATGGCATCCTTGCCGTTCAGATGCAGACATTTTGTGAAGTCACCTATCTTTTCAAGGTAAGCAGAAAGGTGTTCAGGCCGAAACCGGACGTTGACAGTGCCGTAGTAAACATCACTCCACGCACATCGCCCGCGGATACGGATGAAGCGGGGTTCAGAAACTTCGTCCGTACATCTTTCGGGCAAAGAAGAAAAACACTACAGAACAACCTCAGAAAAAGCTACGACCTCTCGGCGGTGCAATCAGTCGACCTGAAACTGCGCGCGGAATCGCTCTCCATTGAACAGTTTTTGTCTCTCTACAAGGAACTTGAGCCCTTAGTCGGGTGATTCTCCCTCAGACTCCTCTTCAAGCAACCGGGCTGCATCGAGGATTTTCTCCCGGAGCGGCAGCAGCTTTTTATTGTGCCTGATATACATTTCCAGAGCTTCGCTTGTCGACAGGTTGCGATGGAGGTCAGGCACCCTTCCCCGCGGCGCTTCCTGCTCGACTTTCAGATTGATTCCCCCGATGACGAAAGCCGGTCGCAATGCCTTGCGGATCTGCTTCAGGTTCACCAGCCCGCGCTGCCCGCTCCGGCAGGTGATAACAACCCTGACAATAGACCCCTCAAGGGCAGCGTCTCCGATACGCTCATGTATCAGCGGCATCGGGTCCTCCTCATCCCTGACATCAACTTCAACCGGAATCATTGTTCTGGCAGGCGTCGAGACGTGGTGAAACTCCGGCTTTTTCTTCTCAGAAAAATCTATCATCACAAAACCTTTCTCCTGCTCTGACTCGGCAAAACTGATTCGCTCGATGCTGCCGGAATACACAACAGGGGGGCCCTCACCCTGCCCGAGTTCCTGATATTTGTGAATATGCCCCAGTGCAACATAATCGAACTCGGGACGTTTAAGCATGGACAGGTCGAACACGGGATCCCTTGTCACCAGGGTAACACGTTCCGAACCTTCTGTCATTACCGCCGAATCCACATGCAGGTGACCGGCAACAACTACCGGATAATCGACCGGCTCCTTTTTCAGGCGTTGTGCCTCAACCGAGACATATTTCGAATACAGTTCATGAACCTTTTCATGCTGCTCCTCTTTAGGCAGAGAAGCAAACTCTTCGCTGGCACGAAAGTCGTGGATCATCGGCCAAGGCAAACCGATAATTCTGACCGGGCCGCTTTTCGTCATGATATCCCTCGACCCGAGCTCCCTGAACAGATGGATAGAATCGGAGAACAGGGAAAATATCTCCATGGAATTGACTTTTCCGAAGGTGTAGGGATGATCATGGTTGCCGACAATCATCACTACCGGAATGTCACGGTCAAGCAGAGGTTTCAGGCAGCGTGCAAAAATTCTCTGGTCTGTCTGGCTGGGGTTCATGTCCCGGTAAGCGTCCCCGCAGAACAGGACCAGGTCGACACCTTCGCCGATCGCGTGGGCGACCATGTAACGGAAACAACGCTCGAAATCATCCAGTCTTGAATTCAGACCGCTTTTCGGATCAATAACGCCATGCGTCTTATAGCCGATATGAATATCCGCCGTGTGAAGAATCTTCATGGTTGTACACCCGGTTTACCGTTATATATCAAAAATCACCGTAATTCTTCAATGATGCCGTCACATGCACTCTCCTCCTTTGCCCCTTCTGGATTGCAAGCCCTTTAGGGCACCTATAGGCACCGCTATATTTATTGTCATGAACAGTTCAAGTACAAGGCGAACGGAGCCAGAGAAACCCCTTTCTATCCGCTCAACGACGGAATTGAATCGCGGAATAAAATAAAGAGAGGTGCCCTTTATTCCTGATGTCAACTCCATATACTTCTCCATCCTGACGTCAACAATCGTTATACGTCTATGGTTTTTACAGCCAAGATTTTGTAAAATGAGCAATATGTTATCGAAATGACCTCCCTAGCAGTATGATTAACTTTAAAACAGGGACTTGACATGCCGCTTTCCTACAACGATGTTTACCGGGAATCCATTGAAAACCCTGAACAATTCTGGGCAAATGCCGCAGAAGAACTTCACTGGTACCGGAAATGGGACAAGGTGCTTGACGACAGTAACCCGCCATTTTACCGCTGGTTTGCCGGCGGCACAACCAACACCTGCTACAACGCACTCGACAGGCACGTCGACGAAGGCCGCGGCAACAACGTTGCCGTGATTTACGACAGCCCCGTGACAGGGGTGAAAAAGAGCTTTACGTACCGTGAGTTCCGTGACGAGGTCGCGCTTTTCGCCGGCGCGCTGCAATCAAGAGGTGTACGTAAAGGAGATCGCGTCATCATCTATATGCCGATGATCACCGAGGCCCTTGTCGCCATGCTTGCTTGCGCCAGAATCGGGGCCATCCATTCGGTGGTGTTCGGAGGATTTGCCTCGCATGAGCTCGCCGTCAGAATAGACGACTGTAAACCCAAAGTCATTGTATCGGCATCCTGCGGGATCGAGAGAGAAAAGGTTATCGACTATAAACGGCTGCTCGACTTTGCCATCGAGCTGGCTCACTTCAAGCCGGAAATCTGTATTATCCGGCAGCGCGAACGGCTCAGGGCAGAGCTGAACGAGGAAAGGGATCTAACCTGGAAACAGGCTCTTCTTGGAGCCGAGCCCGTGCCCTGCGTACCTGTCGAATCATCCGATCCTCTTTATATCCTCTATACTTCGGGAACAACGGGAAAACCGAAAGGCGTCGTACGCGACAACGGAGGCCACATGGTTGCTCTCAAATGGAGCATGGAGCATGTTTACGGCATCAAACCCGGAGAAGTTTACTGGGCGGCAAGTGATGTAGGCTGGGTAGTGGGTCACTCCTATATTGTTTACGGGCCGCTGCTCAACGGCAACACAACCATTATCTTCGAGGGAAAACCTGTGGGTACACCTGATCCCGGAGTGTTCTGGCGAATTATCAGTGAGCACAACGTTTCAGTTCTATTCACCGCACCGACAGCGTTCAGGGCGATCAAGAAAGAGGACCCGAAAGGCAGCCTCATTGAAAAATACGATCTTTCCGGGTTCAGAACGCTCTTTCTTGCCGGCGAACGGGCTGATCCTGACACGGTGAAGTGGGCGGAAGAAAAACTCCATGTACCGGTTATCGACCACTGGTGGCAGACAGAAACCGGCTGGGCAATCGCCGCCAACTGTCTGGGCATCGAGCCTGGAGACATCAAATACGGCTCCGCTTCCAGAGCTGTTCCTGGCTACAATATCAAAGTCGTGGATGAGGAAATGAAAGAGCTTGGCCCCGGCGAAATGGGCGATGTCGTCATCCGTCACCCTCTTCCGCCGGGCACGATGCTGACGCTCTGGAAAGCCGACAACCAGTTCGTGGAAAGCTATATGTCACAATACCCCGGGCACTACCTGACCAGCGATGCAGGCTATATTGACGAAGACGGATACATTTTCATCATGTCCCGCACTGATGATATCATCAACGTCGCCGGCCACAGGCTCTCGACCGGAGCAATAGAAGCAGAACTATGTGAGCATCCGGATGTAGCCGAAAGCGCGGTCATAGGTGTCGCGGACGAACTCAAGGGAGAAGTGCCCGTCGGATTTCTCGTATTGAAATCCGGAGTCGATACACCGCACGGCCAGATAATCAAACACGTTATCGAATATGTCCGTGAAAACATCGGTCCGGTCGCATCCTTCAAGCAGGCCGTTATCGTACAGCGATTACCGAAAACACGATCCGGGAAGATACTCAGAGGCACCATGCGCAAGATAGCAAACGGTGAAGAGTATACGATGCCGGCCACAATCGATGACCCGGCAATCCTTGACGAGATCAGTGAGGCTCTTCAGACGATAGGTTACGCCGGATGATTTCAAACATCGACCACATAGCCATTGCGGTGCATGACCTGCAAAGCGCTCTTGAACGCTTCAGAGTGCTGACGGGTGCAGCACAAGAGCAGATACGTATCGAGGACGTTCCTTCGGAAAAGGTCCGGGTAGCTTTCATAGAGATCGGCAGCTCGAAAATCGAGCTGCTGGAACCTCTGGGCAAAGAAAGCCCTGTTGCGAAATTTCTTGAAAAACGCGGCGAAGGGCTGCATCACATTGCCCTGGAAACTACTGACCTGGAAGCTGAAACCGCTCGCACCGCACATGCGGGACTTTCGCCGATTTCTCCCCCTTCTGCAGGTGCAGGCAAGAAAAAAATTGTATTTTTCAACCCGAAAGAAACCGGCAAAGTACTCATAGAGTTTGTGCAAAAGCTGTAACACTATCAATCTACTGTGAAGCATTTTTTTCTCCCGTTCGAAAAAAAACCGGATTTCACCTGTTCAGCAGAACATATTGAACAGTTGACCGAGTATGAAAAGTATCAGTTGTCCTTTCACCCGGAACGCCCCAAGTATCTCGATTACCTTACCATTTTTCATGAGGTGGAAGCATGCCTGGAGAACAACGAGCACGGCAGTTGTCTCATCAACACCCACAGAGCCGTCCTCGAATCGGATAACGGTCCGCTGAAGGTCATGCTGATCGGTCAGCAGTCTGCACCGACATCGGATTTCGAAGAACTCCAGGAACTCATGAAAAACAACGGTGTCGCAAAAAAATGGAATCAGGGAATGCCCACTCCCGCATCCTACGACCGCGCACTGCATGCCATTGAGCTTGCCTGCAAGGAAAACCGGATCATCATCACCATGATCGACACTCCGGGTGCCGACCCTACCGAAGAAGCTGAATCGGGAGGTATTGCCTGGAAAATCGGCCGGTGCATGCAATCACTCGCAGAAGCCCCTGTACCGACAATATCCGTAATCATGAACAGAGGATGCAGCGGAGGAGCTATCGCCCTCAGCGGCTGCGACATCGTGCTTGCAATGGAGTACGCAACCTATCTGGTCATCTCGCCCGAAGCCTGTTCCTCTATCCTTTTCAGAACAAGGGACAAGGCAAACCTTGCGGCTGAAATATCCCAGATAACAGCCAGAGAAGCCCTTTCCCACGGTATAGTGGATGCTCTCGTCGTCGAACCGGACGGCCCCGCTCACAGGTTTCCGGAAGCCGCCATCGCATCCCTGAAACAGTCGCTGAGTTCACACGCGGCAGCCCTTGCATCAATCCCGCCGGAAAAGATATTCCCCTACAGGGTGAAAAAATGGAGCGAGATCGGCCAGTGGAACGAGATACTGGAACAGGAGATGGCTTTCTTTGAAAAAGAGGTTTCGGGACACCTGAAAAAACCTGAAGACACTCTTTATGTAAAGCGTCATGCCAACTGCAGGGACAGCAGCGGAAAAAGGATCTATGACCCGGTTTTCTTTCCCGGACTTCTCGAGAACAACTATGTCTGTCCGCAATGCGGCTACCGCTACACCCGCCTCTCGGCAAGGGACTATATCGAACTGGCCCTCGATCAGGGCTCTTTTCGGGAACACCCTGAAACCCGCTATATTGTCGACAAGGACATTCTTCTGTTTCCGGAATACAGCCAGAAACTCGAAGAGGCACGCGCGGCAACAGGACTGGCTTCCGCTTTTATAACAGGCAACGGAACGATTGAAAACCGTGATGTTGTCTTCTGTGCAACGGATTTCGGCTTTCTCGGCGGCTCTTTCTGTATGTCGACCGGGGAAAAAATATGGAAAGCCTGCGAAGCAGCAATCAGCCGGCAATGTCCGCTGATCCTTCAGGCCGCAGGGGGTGGTGCCCGTATGCATGAAGGTTGTTCATCGATGGTCAGCATTCCCAAAGTACACGTGGCTCTTTCGAGGGTTGAAAAAGCAGGACTGCCGGTAATTACCATTATCACCGACCCGACTCTCGGCGGTGTCGCAATCGGTGTCGGGTCGAGAGGCTTACAGCTTTTCGAGTACAATGCAGGGAATATCGGCTTCTCGGGAAAACGTGTTATCGAGCAGTATACGGGAAAAAAAACCTCGCAGGATTTCCAGACAACCAGCTGGTTGCAGCAGAAAGGACATGCAAGACACATTGTAAAACCACAGGACATGCGTCACCATCTCTCGACCATTGTCGAGAATTACTACGAAAGCCTTGCATTGTAAGTATTGTTTATCCATTGCGAACGCAATTTGAAACGCACAACGTACGTGTCACCATGTTCGAGGAATTCAGCCAGGTAACGAAAAAAGAGTGGAAAACAGAGGTACTCAAAGACCTCAAAGGCGCAGACTACAGCACGATCGAGTGGCTGACCCCGGACGGATTTACCGTCGAGCCATTCTACAGCCCGGACGAAAGGCCATCGTGCACCCCTCCCCCGCTGCCCGGCAGAGAGGATAACAGTTGGAAAGCAGGCGTGGAGATAGACGCTTCCGATGTGCAGGAGGCCAATGCCGAAGCCCTCGAGCACCTTAAAAACGGCATGCAGTGTATTCGTTTCAATATATCCGCCATTGAATGCCTTGACGAAAACGCTATTGCCTCACTGCTGCGGGACGTTGCCCCCGGCTCTGCACCCATCTATTTTTCGGGCGTCAGGAATCCCGACGATTTCATGCGTTGCCTTGCAGCGCTGAACGGATTCAAAAGTATAACCGGCGGTTTGATCGGAACCAGCACCGACAGGGCGGAACCTCTCCTTGAGTATGCTCAAGCTGCCCGGGGATTCAGAACTCTCGGCATAAACGGCGAACAATGGCGTGAAAAAGGCGCTACCGTCGCCCAGGAAATAGGGTTTCTTGTCGCCTCCGCACACGATCTTTTCAGGGGTCTGCAACCGGGTAATACCGATCCTTTTCTTGCCGCATCTTCCATGACCGTCAATTTTGCCGCCGGCCCCTCTTTTTTCACTGAAATTGCAAGGTATACCGCATTCAGAATACTCTGGCAAAGGGTGACACAGACCATCCTTCCCGCCGGTATTCCCGAACCGGAAATAACGGCAACAACATTTACAGGAAATCTCCACAGGGAGGATCGCTACAACACGCTCATCGAGCTTGCATCGGTATCCGCCTCCGCTGTTCTTGGAGGCTGCGGAACACTCTTTATCCGCCACTTCGATTTGGGAGAGAACACCGACAGGGCGTTTGCCGCCCGTCTCTCAAGGAACATGCACCACATCCTGAAACACGAGAGCATGCTTGACCGGGTCATCGACCCTGCTGCAGGCTCGGCGTATATCGAAACCCTCTCGTTGAAAATTGCAGAACGCGCATGGCAGGTCTTTAACGCTATCGAGGAGTCCGGGGGCATGAGGACATCCGAAAAAAACGGCGTTATCGAAAAGCTGCTTGCAGCCAAAAGCATTCCAGAAAAAGAGAAGTCTGCACACAGACCGGCAGTCGAACAAAAACACAGTACCTCCGGATCATACGCACATGTCCCCGATCACAGATGGCCGACCCTCGAAGGCATAGAGGTTAAAAACCTTTACACCCGGGACGACATCAGCGAAGCGGAGCAGGTAAAATTTGCACCCGGCCTTCCCCCTTATACCGGCGGTCCTTACACAACCATGTACACCATCCGTCCCTGGACGATCCGGCAATACGCAGGGTTTTCAACCGCCGAAGAATCAAACGAGTTTTACCGCCGGAACCTCGCTGCAGGCCAGAAAGGGCTTTCCGTCGCTTTCGACCTCCCGACCCACCGCGGCTACGATTCCGATCACAGCCGCGTGGTTGGCGACGTAGGCAAGGCAGGGGTCGCCATCGATTCGGTCGACGACATGAAAATACTTTTCGACCGGATACCTCTTGACAAAATGTCGGTATCGATGACCATGAACGGAGCGGTGCTGCCGGTCATGGCGTTCTATATCGTTGCCGCCGAGGAACAGGGCGTAACACAGGAAAAACTGAGCGGGACCATTCAGAACGATATTCTGAAAGAGTTCATGGTCCGCAACACCTATATCTACCCTCCCGAACCCTCCATGCGAATCGTCGCCGACATCTTCCGCTACACCTCGGCAAAAATGCCGAAGTTCAACTCGATCAGCATCTCAGGATACCATATGCAGGAAGCCGGAGCAACCGCCGATCTGGAGCTTGCCTATACCCTTGCCGACGGGCTCGCATACCTGAGAACCGGCATCGATGCCGGGCTTCAAATCGACGACTTCGCTCCCCGCTTGTCGTTTTTCTGGGGCATCGGCATGAATTTTTTCATGGAGATCGCAAAGCTCAGAGCGGCCAGAATGCTGTGGGCCAAAATCGTCAAACGGTTCAACCCTTCGAACCCCAAATCCCTGATGCTGCGCTCGCACTGCCAGACTTCGGGATGGAGCCTGACCGAACAGGACCCGTTCAACAACGTCACCCGCACCTGTATCGAAGCACTGGCGGCCGTACAGGGGCACACGCAGTCCCTGCACACCAATGCCCTGGACGAGGCCATTGCCCTTCCGTCTGTATTTTCAGCCGGAATAGCACGCAGCACACAGCTTTACCTGCGGGACCAAACCGACATTACACGGGCAATCGACCCCTGGGCAGGCTCCTACTATGTCGAAACACTCACCAGGGAGCTTGCAGAAAAAGCCTGGGGGCTCATAGAGGAAATCGAGGAAACGGGAGGCATGGTCAAGGCCATTGAAAAGGGTCTGCCGAAACTGCGCATCGAGGAAGCCGCAACGCGTCGCCAGGCACGTATCGACAGCGGAAAGGACAGTATTGTCGGAGTCAACCGCTTTACAAACGCCGAAAAAACCGATATCGACATTCTTGAAATCGACAACACGGAAGTACTGCAGTGTCAGTTGGAAAAACTCTCTGCCCTCAAGCAGACAAGGGATGCAAAAACGGTCAATGATGCGCTTGAAGCACTCATGACCTGCGCCCGGAACGGCAACGGCAACCTGCTTGAAATGGCGGTGGAAGCAGCAAGGGCAAGAGCGACACTGGGTGAAATATCCGATGCCTGCGAAGAGTCTTTCGGCAGATACCGCTCATCTGTACAGCTCAATACAAACGTTTACCTCTCCCAGATGAACAGCAACAAGCTATTCATGAAAGCACACGACCTTGCAGAAACATTTGCCCGCCATGAAGGGCGCCGGCCCCGAATACTGGTAGCGAAGGTCGGTCAGGACGGACATGACAGAGGCGCTAAAGTCATTGCAGCAGCCTTTGCCGACATCGGCTTCGACGTCGATATCAGCCCGCTTTTCCAGACACCGGAAGAAATCGTGCAGCAGGCTCTGGACAACGATGTGCACCTGGTAGGAGTTTCAAGCCTTGCAGGGGGGCACAAAACACTTGTTCCCGCTATCGTCGACGGGCTGGATGATGCCGGCAGGAATGACATTCTCGTCATTGCCGGAGGAGTCATTCCGGAAAAGGATTACAGTTTTCTGACCGATGCCGGTGTAGCAAAAGTTTTCGGCCCGGGAACAGTGATAGCGGAAGCTGCAGGAAACATCCTGCAGATGCTGATCGACGGATTTGTGCCCGGAGATCAAACCGGACCGCAATAAAACAGAACGTCATGTCAGGGTCTACAGACAACATCCCGGCTGAAAAAATTGTCAGGGAAATCATGAATGGCAGCCGTAGCGCATTAAGCCGCGCCATAACACTCATTGAATCCTTCAGGCCCGATCATCAGAATACAGCTCACAGGATTCTTGACAACTGCCTTCAGCACAGACATGACACTCTGCGGATAGGGATCACCGGCTCTCCCGGAACAGGGAAAAGCACCCTTATAGAAGCGATCGGCCTTGAAATTCTCGATAATCCCGCCAACAAGCTCGCAATCCTTACGATTGATCCGAGCAGCAAACGTTCCGGAGGCAGCATTCTCGGCGACAAGGCCCGCATGGAAAAGCTGTCGGGAAGAAAAGATGTTTTTATCCGTCCCTCTCCTTCTTCAGGGCACCTTGGAGGTACCTCTCCCAAGACACATGAAGCAATCCTTCTGTGCGAAGCCGCCGGATACAACATCATTATTGTGGAAACCGTCGGTGTCGGCCAGTCGGAAACCTCTATCGAATCCATGGTAGACTACATTCTCCTGCTCATACTGCCCGGATCAGGGGACGAACTGCAGGGGATCAAACGGGGTATCATGGAAATTGCAGATGGAATCGCCATAACAAAGACCGATGAAGCGTCGAAAAAAAGCGCTCTCCATTCAAAAGCTTCCTGTGAATCGGCACTGAAACTTCTGCCGAAAAAACACCCGGCATGGGATCCGCAGGTCATACCCACCTCTTCGATTTCAGGAGAAGGCATAAAAGAAGTCCTGGACAACATTCTGCAGTTTGCGGCATTTCTTCGCGGAAGCAACCTGTTTGAGGAGAACCGCAAAAAGCAGCTCAACCAGCTTTTCCGCTCACAGGTAGACCTGCAGCTGAAACAAGCGTTCTACAACCATCCTGAAATCAACTCATCATTCGCAGCTATCGCTGCAAAAGTCGAGGAAAGGAGCTTCAGTCCGCTCAGCGGCGCGAAAAAGCTGGTTGAAAAAGTTATTCGCTCTCCTCGATAAACTCCTTTTCTTCGGCTTTCACGATCAGGACCGGACACGTAGCCTTGCGCACCACCGACTCGGCCACACTGCCCATCAGCAAGCGGCTTAACCCTGTTTTCCCATGGGAACCGAGAATAACAAGATTCACATCGAGCTCACCGGCTTTTTCCAGAATGATTTCGGAAGGTGTTCCGATCCGCACTTCGGCATCAACCTCCACGCCCTGCTCCCGCTCCGCCCTGATGATTTCCTCGAGATCCTCTCTTGCTGCTTTTTCAAGGTCCTCCTCCAGCGGAACATAGGACAGGGACATATCGACTGCCATGGGCCTAGGCTCCACGACATTGAGCAGCAAAAGGCTCGCACCCATCCCTTTGGCAAACTCATGCGCATAGCGCACCGCATTGCGTGAAGCCTCCGAAAAGTCAACCGGGCAAAGGATTCTGCGGATTTTTATCATGTTCAGGGGTTTTTCATTGTTGAAAGACCATATCCATACCTCTCTTTACTTTCCGTTCCCTTTTTCCATGAACGGTTTCAGAAGATCGATCGGTATGGGAAAAATCGTTGTCGAGTTGTTTTCCGCCGCAATGTCCTGCAGGGTCTGCAAATACCTCAACTGCAAGGCAGCCGGGTTCTGGGCAATGATCGACGCAGCTTCGCTCAGGCGTTTGGCTGCCTGGAACTCACCCTCGGCATTGATAACTTTCGAACGTCTCTCTCTTTCTGCTTCTGCCTGTTTGGCCATGGCACGCTGCATTTCAATAGGAAGATCGATCTCCTTGATCTCCACCTTGCTCACCTTCACGCCCCAGGGTTCGGTGTCCTTGTCGAGAAGAGACTGAATCCGGTCATTGATCTCATCCCTTTCCGAAAGCAGATGATCCAGCTCTCCCTGACCGCACGTGCTCCTGAGAGTAGTCTGGGCAAGCTGTGAGGTTGCAAAATGAAAATCCTCGACATCTACCATGGCTTTGATCGAATCGATCACCCTGAAATAAACCACGGCACTCACTTTCACCGTTACGTTATCCTTTGTGATAACATCCTGCGGAGGAACATCAAGCGTAACGGTACGCATATCGATCCGCACCATTTTGTCGATAAAGGGAATAAGAATGATGATTCCCGGCCCTTTCGCACCGATTACCCGTCCGAGACGAAACACAACGGCACGTTCGTACTCCCTGAGAATCTTGATCGCCGAAGCAAGAAAAGCCACTGCAAGAAAAATTAGGGGGATAAGGTTGAGGCTGAACATTATGATTTCTCCTTTTTATTGGTTACCTGCAAAACAAGTCCTTTTAAACCGTTCACGGTTATAACTCCTTTTTCCGGAATATTCTCGTCACTCTCGGCCTCCCAGAGTTCACCATGAACGAAGACCTTTCCCGGCTCTCCCGGAGCTATGGCGTGGACGACGCTGCCCTCCTCACCAAGCAGCTGCTCCGGCCCGGAAGCCAGCTTCAACCTTGCTGATTTGGCCACCAGCCAGACAATGAGCAGTATCGCCACCGAAACCGAGAAAAACACAGGAAGAAACACTGCCATAGAAATGGAAACTCCTGTTTCAGCAGTATTGAAGAGCATCAGGGAGCCCATGAAAAGAGCCACAAGTCCCGCCAGCGCAAGAACTCCACTGCTTGCGACAAAAAGCTCCAGACCGAAAAAAACCACCGCAAGCAGGATCAGGAGAAGCCCGACGACATTTACCGGCAACGCCTGAAGAGCAAAAAGAGCGAGAAGAAGCGAAATCGCTCCCAGAACACCCGGGAATATAGAACCTGGATTTGCAAGCTCGAAATACAGCCCGGCCAGTCCGACCATGATAAAGATATAGGCAAGATTGGGATCGGCCAGTTTAATGAGTATCTGTTCCTGCAATGTCGGCATAAATTCTTCTACAACAGCGGTCTTCAAGTCAAGTGTGACTTCACCGTCCACTGTCTTGACCTTTTTCCCATCCAGCATGGCAAACAGTTCAGTACGGTCGGCGGCAACCAGATCTATCACTCCTTCCTTCAGGGCTTCGTTCGCGGTGGAAGCAATGCTCTCACGCACGGCTCTCTCTGCCCAGTCTGCGTTTCTTCCACGTTCCTCGGCTATGCTCCGGGCAAATGCTGCAAGATCATTCTCAGCCTTCTTGCTCGTTGTTTCATCGTCGTCCCCCCCTCCTCCAAGGCCTACAGGGTGCGCCGCGCCGATTTCGGTACCCGGCGACATTGCAGCAACATGTGCGGAAAGCGTCAGAAGTGCTCCGGCGGATGCGGACTGAGCGCCCTGCGGCGCAACATAGACGATTACGGGAACACGCGAAGCAAGAACTCTTTGTATCATGCTGCGCAGCGAAGAAACCAGGCCGCCCGGTGTATCGAGTTCAACCAGCAAGGCATGAACGCCCTCCTTTTCCGCCTTGTCAACCGCCCGTTCGAAAAAGTCCGCACTTCCCGGATTTACCGTTCCCTGCAGAGACAATAGATAAACAACTTTCCTTTTATCATCTTCGGTTGCATGTGACACACCCCAAGCGCTGAAAACAGCACCGAACACCACCAGCAACGCACAGCAGAAAAAAATCTTTTTTGAAAGGGATCGAACCATGGCGACAAAAAAAGTAGTTCGCGGTACAGGACCGCAAGAATTGCAGGGTCTTATCATAATATAATCAAACCTTTTGTACCACCTTTCTGTTCCTGAAAATGTTATTAGCAGCTTTCGGATATTTACTATCTTCACATTTGCGTCCGAAAAAAAAGACTTCCGATCAGGGTTAATCATCACTGCAGCAACACGTAATCAAAAAAACCAATGTCATACGTATTAATAACCGGGGCCTCGTCAGGCATCGGAAAAGCTTTTGCAGAAGAGTATGCATCACGCGGAAACAACCTCATCCTTGTTGCACGTTCCAGCACAAAACTCGATGCGCTGGCAACTGAACTTGGCGGCACACACAACATTGATGTCCGGACTTTCGCCCAGGACCTTTCCCTTCCGGACAGCGCCGAAAAAGTGTTTGATTTCTGCAACAGGGAAAATCTTGCCGTCGGAACGCTGGTTAACAACGCAGGCTTCGGCCTTGATGGTGCATTTGATTCCCTGCCTCTCGAAACGCACGAAAAAATGGTTGTGCTGCACAACCTTACTCTTATCAAGCTTACCTGGCTTTTTCTGCCGGAAATGAAACGCAGAAACCAGGGAGATATCATCAATCTCTCTTCCGTCGTTGCTTTCCAGGGCATCCCCTACAACGCTGTCTATGCCGCCACAAAAGCATTTGTTCTCACCTTTTCCGAATCGATCCGGGAAGAGCTGCGGCACTCGGGCATACGCGTCTTTGCCCTCTGTCCGGGGTTGACCGAAACTGAAATTTTCGAGAAGACCGGGATCAACCCCCACCGGACACTGATGCCTGTAGGACCTCCCGAACCTGTTGTCCGGTCTGCAATCAAATCGCTGAATAAAAACAAGTCATACAGTGTTCCCGGGTTCATCAACAAGATTCTGATACATGGGGGAAGACTGCTTCCGAGAACCGTCATGCTTAAACTCGGCATGGTACTGAGCCAACGTGAAAAATCCATGATAAAACATCAAGAATAAAGGCATTAGCACACAAAGCAGGACATTCCTTTGCAGCTTGACCCAGGGGAAAAATGCCCGGCACAATCCGCTGGAATTTATTTTTCTTATCGTCTAAAGGGCACCTCTATTAATTGTCATGAGCGGTTCAAGTGCAAGGCGAACGGAGCGCAGAAACCGAAGTGTACATAGAGTACATGAGGATTTCGAGCACCGCTCAACGATGCAATTGAATTCGCGGAATAAATAAATAGAGGTGTCCTAAACTTTAAACGTGATTTGAAAGGTTATAATCATTACATCTGAAAGAAAAATACACTCTCAACAACTTTTGTATCTGATATATGTTTTACTTCGATCCTTTATACTTTCTGTTCGCACTGCCTCCCCTGCTGCTTGGCCTCTGGGCACAGTTCAGGGTAAAATCGGCGTTCAGGAAATACTCGCAGGTAACACTTGCCAACCGCATAAACGGCGCACAGGCTGCACGCATGATTCTCGACAGGAGCGGTCTCGGCAGCGTCGATGTCGAACAGACACGAGGCATGCTTTCCGACCACTACGATCCACGCAGCAAGAAACTCCGCCTGAGCGAACAGGTTTACGGGCTGCCAAGCATCGCCTCCGTAGGTGTTGCCGCCCACGAAGCAGGGCACGCCCTGCAGGACAAAAAAGGATATTTTCCTTTACAGGTACGTTCAGCCATGGTACCTGCCGTCTCCTTCGGCAGCAACCTCGGGCCGATTATTTTCATTATAGGCATGTTCATGGCGGGATCTCTCGGCACAACCCTCGCCTGGACGGGCATACTGCTTTTTGCAGCTACAGCTCTCTTCGCACTGGTCACCCTGCCGGTCGAGTTCGACGCCAGCAAGCGGGCAAAAGAGATTCTCGTGTCCCAGGGCATCGTTTCGCGACAGGAGCTCAAAGGGGTCAATGCGGTACTCGACGCAGCAGCCCTCACCTACGTTGCCGCGGCAGCACAGGCAATAATGCAGCTCCTTTACTTCATTACCATTATGAACAGGAGGAACTGAAGAGAACCTCTATAAGCCAAACTTTATTTTAATCAGCGGTAAAAGCAGATCATAGAACGCCTCGTCCTTGATCCTTTCGACACCCTTTTCCGAAACCGTATATTGAATGGCAACTGATTATAAAAAGGAGAATTGTAGCGGGATTCCTTCGATCAATTATGCTATATTTTTATCTTGACAATCATACAATGCCGCTCGACAGCATCAACATCTGAGCAGGCATCACAATTGCAGCATAACGACAACAAAAAAACCATACAGCTATGGCAAACAACGAGGGCGTCTTTTCCGAGCTGTTCAACGCAGCAGGCAATTCGGCACAGAATCTGGCAGATAACGTGCTCGATGGAGCCTCAAATGTCACATCGGTTGCCCAGACCTATGCAAATCTCTGTGTTTCAATCGCCACCGGCGCAGCAACCACAGCTCTCAAGCTCATCCAGGACGTTGCATCTGGCGTCTCATCAGGCATCAACCCGAAACAGTAACTACCCGCATTCATGATAAAACCTCCTTGCGCCCTGTATGGCAAGGAGGTTTTACCTTCATCCGCTACTCACAACGCCACACTAAAAAGCATCTACCAATACCAAGCAGAGAGCCCTACAGACTCCTCAAGTTGCCCCGGCATTTCGTTGGTCATGTCCCGTATTTCCAAGCGAAGCATGGAAGCGAACGGCCCTTGCGGAAAAGGGAAACCGTATTTATTTCGGGCTCCCCTTTCCTGTATACCTTCACTGTTCGGGCGCTGGCGCGACTCCTGCTTATCCTCGCAAGAGGCGTGACGGAGAGCGCTGTGCGCGACGTGCGGTATCGCCTCGGTGGTAAGCGGAGCGGGGTTGATGATGTCTTGTTATTTACAGCAGTTATGGCGAAATTGTGAAGAGATGTTGGGGAGTGATTAGTTGTTAAACATATCAATGAAAAAGGCCGCGTACCGTCAGAAAGTAAATAGGCAGCATAATGGAATTACAATCAATGTTAGTCGGTGCCGTTATTGGACTTATTAGTGCCATCATAGGAGGATGGGTAAATCACCTTTTTGCCCTCAGAGCTGATAGAATTAAAAGAAGTAGAGACCGTGATGAAAAAGAGGCTGCTGAACTAAGAGGGCGTCTTATGCCCAGTTCAGAAAAACTAGGTAAAATACTCGACGAGATTGAAGATTCTTCAAGGAACATGAAGAATTTTTTAAGGCCACAATTGAGTAAGGAAGAAAAGGAGATTAAGGAATTCTTATACCCTGTGATCAATGCCCTAGCTGAAATTAACAAGGTCTTTTCAAGTGCTATTTATGCTAGAGGATATTTGCTTTCATACATGGAGAGTTTTTTAAAAAAACATGAGCGTGACTCGACCAAAAACGATTCTCACTAGAGTATTTACAGTGCAGCTAGACACTCACACTCGGATAGCAATAAAGTTCCGCTCCTTACTCGCTTTGCCTTTTGATGACGGTGATTTGAAGGTTTATCTCCCAACATGTTCTCTATGCGGCTTGTGAATCCTCTAAGCCGCACCGGTGGTGAGCGGATAAACTTGTTATTATAGGCATGTCTGGCGAAATTGTGAAGAGACGTGGAGAATAGATGGAGAAAAATAATTTGTGGATCGGTTATGCGTAAGCCGTATAAGCATTCCAAGAGATATCTTTTCTTGCCATGAGAGCCAGATTATTACGTACATCGAGCAGATTATCAGTATTTATATGGTTCTCTCATATAGGATTACATTGATATTCTGTAGTGCAGATAATAATTAATGTTAGGCATATTAATAAATGGCAACGCAATCAATTAACGTAAATATCAACCTTGATGGCCTGTGCGGAGAACTTCAAAGATCGCTCCAAAAAGTCATTTGTCTTGTTGCTACTGGCCTTGCAGCGAAATCAGATATCGAGCCAAATGAAATAACATTGCCCGCAAATATAAAATCAACTTTTAGTGGACTAACAATAAACAAGCAAGAATTTCATGCCCAATATACACAATGGGTTTTATCAAACGGCTTCAGAGACGCAATAGAAAGTGTTGGCAGCTTTTTAGAATCTGCTCATAGAGTACTATCAATTTGGGAGTTATTAGAACAACAAAATTCTGGAACAACCATAACAAGCGACGATTGGAATAGGATATTTCAAGATGTAGGAAACAAATTTCATCGACTAGGTCTACCTGACAAATTGGAGAATTTATCTAATTATCATGGTATAAATATAAAAGACTCATTCAAAGAGCAGATCTTAAGTATTAATGTTGCAAGAAACTGCTTTGTTCATAGAAATGGAGTTGTAAGTGATAGAGATTTAAATGAAGACAATGTATTGAAAATCAAATGGTCGAGACTACACACATTCCTTAAAAACGAGGATGGGGAGCAAGATCTAATACCTGGCATGCTGGCAGAAAAAGAAAGTACTGTATGTTTACGTATTGATGAAAACCAAAAAGTCTTTTCTTTAAATGAATTATTATCTTTCACAGTTGATGAAATGTCAGAAATATTGTGGTGCCTATTCTTGTTTGGGAAAAAATTGGTTACGAATATCAGCAAGTATGGTGAAGTGAAAGGATTTGTACAGCCTGCAGGGTCAGATAGTGCCTAACAAGGCGCTTTTTCTGTCGCAAACTACGCTACTCTTTGTTCGCGCAGTACAGCTTAAACGATAGGCAATAAAATGGATCCCGCAATTATAGCAGCATTAATTGGACTCAGTGGAACCATTTTGGGCACCCTTATTGCCCTCGCTCCAAACACTCAGTGGTTCCAACGACTAACCTCGAGAACCGACCACCACAGCATGCTCGGGTCATGGCTCTCCGCATGGGGTCCGATGCCTGATGGCCCCCCACGGCATGAAGAGATTTTGGTCATTTCCTACCAGAGAGGCAGAAAGATTAAAGGCTATATAACTCGCGCTGAGGAACCAGGAAGGCGTTGGGAGGTGGAAGGAAGATTCGATGGCTATTTCTTGCAGCTCATGTTTTTTCCTTCACCTGACGAGAAGAACGTCGATTACTTATCACACGGATGCTATTTTTTTGAGCGTAAGGCGAACGGAAAGTTCATTGGATACTCAACCGCTTACGATGAAGATGACGATAACCCATCGACTGAGAAAGTGAACACTTGCTACCACGAACTAACCCGAAAAACAGGGTCGTAAGCCAACCGGCACTCCTTTAGCCGAAAAAGCGGATGCAGCCAACCCTTAACCCACCTGGTGGGATTCCTGCTCCGCAGGAGCCGTGACAGGCGGCGGGTGGCTGATCTTGGACGTTAGCCATGAAGAAAAGTCATGACGGATACAGCAAAAATCGCAGAACCGCTATCAGGAGATAAGCTATACCAGCAAAGGGCACGAAAAGCCTTGCCATTGCTGGTAAGACAGGCAATTGCATTAACTCCAATAGTCTATGAAGATTTGGCTCATGAATTAAACATGCCAAATCCAAGGAACTTGAACTACGTTCTTGGCAGCATTGGCCAGACACTACTTAATTTATCAAAGCACTGGGAGGACATTGAGGTTCCCCCAATTCAATGTTTGGTAGTAAATAAAAATACACGCCTACCCGGTGAAGGTATTGGTGGGTTTATAACCGATCTCTCACATTACAAAAAACTATCAAATAAGCTGCGCAGGCAATTAGTAGATGCCAAGCTAGAAAAAATCTATGCATTTGATAAGTGGCTAAAGGTACTGAGCACGCTGAGTCTGAAACCTGCTCAGAATGATTTCAAAAAACTGAATAAAAAAGCAAGTCAATTCAAAGGTAGCGGAGAAGGCGCTGAGCATAAAAAGCTAAAAAAGCTAATCGCAAACAATCCAGCGTTGATTGGTCTTCCGTCTTCAATAGCACCCGGTGAAAATGAGCATTCACTGCCATCGGGAGATTTACTAGATGTTTTCTTTATGCATCTCAAAGAGCACATTGGTATTGAAGTAAAGTCACATATTTCAGACTCAGCCGATATCACACGCGGCTTATATCAGTGTGTCAAATATCGGGCAGTGCTAGAAGCAAGGCAGGCCGCAAATGGTGAGCCGCAAAATGTGCGCACAATACTTGTCCTTGGTGGCGAGTTACCCATTGAATTATTGTCACTAAAAAACGTTCTTGATATCGAAGTATTCGAGAAGGTGGGTAGCAAATAATGGCTATCAAGGCGTTCGTTCGGATGCAAACTACGCTACGCTTCGTTTGCGCCGCACAGCTTGACAGTTATCCTCCACCTGCCTGTTTTTCACCCCACAAGGTTCTTCCCTATATTTTTCCATTTTTATAAACCCCCAACACCTCCCCACGGGCAAGGAAGGCCAGGAAAATTACAAGTGCGCCAAGGCAAGAGTGAACAAGATACTCCGTCTCATAGGCGAAGGTCTGTTTCGTAAAGACGCCTGTCTGCTGTCAGGGATATCGAGGAAGATGTTCTAACAGTGGATCAGAAAATAGGGGACGTTGTTCCGTAACTACAAAAGATATCATAAAAACAAAAAACTGATTTACTTAATCCAGGTTTTTGACTCAGAATATTCATCCCCTTGCAACCGGGTTATGGCCAAATCAGTGGGATGAGCGCATGGTTTGACACTACCCCTTTCTCCTTGAATTTTCATACGAGATTACGTACGCTATATTTAAGGAGGAAAAAGTTATGACTGTACTTAATGCGACAGAGGCTCGATCAAAACTCTACAGCCTCATCGACGAAACTGCAAGCACGCACAAGCCCATTATAATCAAAGGCAAACGAGCCAATGCCGTGCTGTTGTCCGAGAGTGACTGGAACGCCATTTCCGAGACACTGCACCTGCTCTCCATTCCGAGGGCGCAAGGATCAATCCGGGAAGGGATAGCGAAGGATTTTTCGGAATGCTCTGAGAAACTTGACTGATGAGCAGGAAACCGGAGATTGTTGTTATTGCAAAAGCGTGTTAACTTTTTGCAAGACTTCGTAAAGTGCGACCGACGGTAAAGCACAAGCAAATTCAGCCCGTCTTGCTTTCCAATCAAGGCTTTTAACCTGATCCGACAATACCGCTCCACTTATTTTCAAACCATCCGGGATCACGACTTCAAATGGATAGCCTTTAAGTTGATTTGTAACGGGACAAAGCAGAGCCAACCCGACTTTTCCGTTATAAGCAGAAGGCGAGAGGACTAACGCCGGTCTCCGTCCTGCCTGTTCATGTCCGGCTTGCGGGTTCAAAGTAATCCAGACAATATCACCTCTATCGGGAATATATGCCATGGCATCACCAGATTTCATTTCCTGAAGCACCGGCCGTATCAACTTCGTGATGGATATTATCGTTGTTGACACCAGCCAATAATTCTTCAAGCGTCAAACCCGGGGTACTTACCGGAGTGATGATAATTCGGCCTTTCTCAACAGTTATTTCCACAAGCGAATCGCTATCGAGTTGGGTATCATTTGCAAAAGCCTTGGGAATCCGTAAACCGAGACTATTACCCCATTTCTGAACTTTTGTAAGCATAAAAACATCTCCTGTTCAACTTGACATTAAAAGTATATACAAAGAATATACATCCTGTATTGATTTTACTCAAGCGCTTTGGCATTTCTAATGGGTGACACCGAAGTGCCGTAGCACCCGCAAAGCCCGCAATGTGTTCCAGCGGCTTGGTTCTCCGGCTTTCTCCATATCAAAATGTGTTTGGCCGGGGTGTTTCGCCTGAAGCGGCCAACGGTTGTCGGTTTTCCTCTTTTTCAGCAGTACCTGCACCGCATCATCCATTCGGGCATCATATGTCACACCCGCAAGACGAAAATAATCCATCGCACGCAGGATATCGTATCTCCATCGTGAAGGATAAGAAAGCATCAGCATTTTCCTGTCTATCACTTCACCGGTTCGATCGGATCGAAACAACTTGTGCATGAGCAAAAATTCTCTTGCCCTCAGTTCCGCCGCTTGCAGCTCTTCAAGTCTGTAGGTGTATCCGTTCCTTGTATACTCCTGAATCCCCTCGACAACGGAAATCGTTGAATGCATTGAGCTGTGTACCGCTCCTTTTCCATTGGAGTAACAATTAAACCCGCCATCGGGCATATGTTCTGCAATCAGGAAATCCACAATCGAAGACAGTTCCCCTTCTTCCACCCCGAAATAAGAGGCATAGTTTAAAAACATGCCGTTGACGCAGACATCGCTTTTCTTATCGGCCCCTATAGGGTATATGCCACCATCCGGTCCTTTAAGTTTCGGCGTTATGCTTGAGAGTGTCTTGCGTATCTCTTTGTTATTCTGCGAGATACCGAGGTTTTTCAGATCCAGAACAGTGTAATGCGTCGAGATCCATTTTGGCTGATAAAATCCTTGTCCCCAATGCCCGTCCTTTTTACGGAATGAAAGAAAACGCGCCCCCCAACCCTCAAGGGCTATTTTGTCTTGCAGCTCTCTTCTTTCGGAGTGAAACAGGTCACGGTAGACCTGATATTGAATCGAGACATCCCCCTGAAGCAGCCAGTCTATTATCTCGCGTTCGTTCATTGCCCTCTTCTCCTGGTAAAACAGTCCATAAAAAAGCCGCGCAAGAAACTTACGCGGCCTTTCTCCATTCACCAATCACTATTTTCTTGTCACAACAAACTATTCACGCTTTTCTCGTCACTTGTCACTCCCTCTTTGCTCCTTTACATCGAGCTTCAAGCTCAGTTCACGAAGCTGAAGAGGTGAAACCTCTGCCGGAGCCGCCATCATAAGGTCTTCGGCCTGCTGGTTCATCGGGAAGGCAATTACCTCGCGGATATTCTGCTCGTCGCGCAGGATCATCACCATACGGTCAAGCCCCGGAGCGATTCCTCCGTGCGGCGGAGCCCCCATTTTAAAGGCTTCTATCATGTGACCGAACCGCTTGTCCACTTCAGCCTTGTCATACCCGGCAACCTCGAACGCCTTGTACATGATATCGGGGCGGTGGTTTCTGATTGCACCACTGGACAGTTCGATGCCGTTGCAGACGATATCGTACTGATAGGCAAGAATATCGAGGGGATCCATGGTTTCCAGCGCCTTCATTTCGCCCTGCGGCATGGAGAACGGGTTGTGGGAAAACTCGATTTTCTTTGCTGCTTCGTCGTATTCGTACATCGGAAAATCGACAATCCAGCAGAAAGAAAGTTCATCCTGGTCGAGTTCAAAAAGATCGGAGAAGTACTCCCTCATACCTCCCATGATCTTGCAGGTACGCTCCCATTTGCCCGCACCGAAAAACACGACGTCTCCTGTCTCTATCTGCAGGCGCTCTTTCAGCTCGATCATCTCATCATCGGAGAGAAACTTGACAATCGGTCCTTTCGGGCCTTCTTCCTTGTATTGAATATAGGCCAGGCCGGCAGAACCAAGATCTTTTGCTCTTCTCTCAGCCTTATCGTAGAACTGCCGGGACTCTTTGCCGTGTCCCTTGAGCACCATGGCCTTGATGCAGTTGCCTTCTTTTGTATTACCGGCAAATACCTTGAACGACGAGTTGACGAAAAGATCGGTCACATCCTGAAGTTCCAGCGGAACCCGAAGATCCGGCTTGTCGGAACCGTAACGGTTCATCACATCGCGGTAGCTGATCCTCGGGAACGGGAACTGTGTGATGCGCTTCCGGCTCATGGTTTCCGTCAGGTGCTTGAACATACCTTCAAGGATCTGGAACAGATCATCCTGCTCGATAAACGCCATTTCCATATCTATCTGGTAGAACTCGCCGGGGCTTCTGTCCGCACGGGCATCCTCGTCACGGAAACACGGCGCTATCTGGAAATACCTGGGGAAACCTGAAACCATCAACAACTGCTTGAACTGCTGCGGGGCTTGCGGCAGTGCATAGAATTTTCCCGGATGCAGGCGGCTCGGCACAAGAAAGTCCCTGGCCCCTTCCGGCGAACTTGAGGTAAGAACAGGGGTCTGGATTTCCTGAAACGCACGGTTTTCGAGATAACGCCGGACTTCGCTGATCAGCCTGCTGCGATACTTGATGTTCTGGTGAATCTTTTCACGGCGCAGATCGAGAAAGCGGTATTTGAGGCGAAGCTCTTCGGATGTCTGCAGCTCGTCTGCAACAGGAAACGGAAGAGGAACCGCATTGCTTTCAACACTGATATCCTCAACAATCACCTCGATCTCACCGGAAGCAAGGCGCGGGTTTATCGTTTCTTCCGAACGCCGCACAACAACACCCCCGACACAAATGACCGACTCTGCATGCAGTTTCTCGGCTTTGCTGAATAGCTCCTCCTTTTCCGGCTGAATGATCAACTGGCAAATACCGGTATGATCCCGGAGATCGATAAAAATCAATCCACCGTGATCCCTTTTTCTATGGACCCATCCTGCTACGGCTACCGTCTTGTTTTCAAATTCTGTGTTTAAACGTCCGCAATAATGTGATCGAAAACGGTTCTGCAAATCGTCCGAGGTTCCGACAGGTGCACTCATGATATTGGATAGGACATGTTGATAAATTGAAAGACCTGAATATGATGAATTTTTAATGAATATGGAAGCCCTCTGAAAACTGACTAATAAACAAGTTCACCGCCGAACTCCCTGATCAGAAATTTCACGACTTCGTTGTCTTCAGACAACTCCCTGAAAAGGGAAAATATTGTCTGCCCCCTTGTATCGGCGTCTTTCTCCTCATCGTAACTGATATGCAGTTTTACCGGCAAGCCGTAAAATTCTTCGAGCTCCCGGGCGAGAAGCCCTGCGTCATGCAGGAGTTCTTCGCAGGAGAACTTTTTGGAACAGTTCATATGAAGAATCCCATGCGAGAATGATGCCAGTTCACAGGAACGCAGATGCGTGACAATGATCTTGTAATTTTTCTTCAGCAGAACATCGAGAAACTGCTTCCATTCAACCCTGAATTTTTGCACTTCGGCAACACCATCGAAAGGCTGTGACAAATCGGGCCGGCCTTTCGTGATACCCGAAGCCGGTAACATCGAAAGGCGTTTTTCGCTTTTTGCGAATTTCGAGAACTTGTCCTGCCATGAAGAAAAATCTACTGATGCCGGAGGAACAACCGGGGTCGCATGTTTCAAAAGCTTCCCGAAAGGCTTTTTTTCTTCAGGAGACGACGGCGATGCAAGAGCAGGAGCAGGTTCAGGTTCAGATTCGGACAGCACCGGAGCGTGCGCAGCCGGTTTTACACTACGGGCTTTTTTTTTTCAGATGCCTCTTCTCCTGAAGGCACCGCTGCCGGTTGAGACCTTGAAAGGCGAACTATTTCTATGAGTTTGAGCAGAACCAACTCGAACCGGAACTGATACTCAAACTGGAATTTAAGTTCTTTCTGGGCTTGGAGAAGCAGGTCGATCATCTGCATCACGATGGAAGGATTAAAATGCACCGTGTCACGCTGGTAACGTTCCTTGACCGCTTCCGGCCGTTCAATCAGCCGTGTTGATCGAAGGTTGTAGACAACGAGAAAGTTTCTCAGGTGCTCTATGAGCTTTTCGAGAAAATCCTGCTCATCGTACCCGTTGTCGATAACAAACCTCGCAACGTCGAGCATTTTTTTAGGGTCCCCTTCCGCAACGGCATCGGTCACCGCGAAGAAGTGATCATCGTCGATATAGTTCAGCAGTTCGGCAACCCTGTCGTAACGGATGGAGTGTTCGTCATCCCGCTCAATGGCAAATGCGATAACCTGATCGAGAATGCTTTGTGCGTCGCGCATCGACCCCTGTGCCTTCCTGCCGATAAGCTGCAGGGAGTCACTGTCAACATGGAGTTTTTCCTCTTCACAGATACCCTGTAACTGTTTTTCCATATCCGTCAGAGGAATCCGCTTGAAATTAAACCGCTGACAACGGGACGCGATTGTGGCGGGTATCTTGTGCAACTCGGTAGTCGCGAAGATAAAAATAGCATGAGCCGGCGGCTCCTCAAGCGTTTTCAGAAAGGCGTTGAACGCCGCCGTCGAAAGCATATGTACCTCGTCGATAATATAGACCCTGTAACGCCCTTTCTGCGGCCCGTAACGGACATTCTCCCTGAGCTGCCGGATATCATCAACGCTGTTGTTTGATGCAGCATCGAATTCTGAAATATTGAGACTGGTTCCTTCTTCGAAGTCACGGCAGCTTTCACATTCGCCGCAGGGCTCGGTCACCTCTTTGAGATACACCGGGTCCTCGATCATTTTGCTGCAGTTGACTGCTTTGGCGAACACTCTTGCCGCAGTTGTTTTCCCTACTCCGCGGAGACCTGAAAAAATATAACCATGCCCCACCCTTCCCAGCCGCAGGGAGTTCTGGATAGTACGGGTAATGTGTTCCTGTGCCGTTATATCGGCAAACTTTCTTGGCCTGTATTTTCGGGCTATAACCTGATAACTCATGCTTACCTTTTTTCGTCACGACTTAAAAGCCAAAATGGAATATACTAAAATTGCATACTGACTACCTTTCGCTGCTGTCCCGACCGGCATCCCCGTCTTCGCTCTCTCTACCCATGAAAACAGCGAGCGGCTCGTCCATGTTCTCACGGAGAATGTGCACTATACGCTCTTCAAGCTTACCCAGGCGACCATTTTCTCCTTCCCTCACTCCACTGCCCTCGTCGCTGCTGAAGATTTCGGGAGGCATGACCGAATAAAGATCGTAGAGGGTAAACTCGCGGATGTCACAGCTTAACGCAAGCCCTCCGTCGGCTGTTACATGAGCAAGGTTGTTTTCTGTCAGAACACCAACAATGCAGCGCAGTCTCTGGCCATTGACACCATCTCCGACAATAGCGTTTTTTTTAAGGTTGACATACCGGCCGGCCTGCTGTCCCTGCCATATGTACTCCATAACCACAAGCACATCCCGCAAACCTTTCAGGGGACTGAATTTCGTCCTTGCTTTTGACACCGGCTGCATCGCACCGAGGCAATACACAAATTCAGCCCCGGAAAGCGCTACGACCCATATCAGGTATATCCAGAAAAAAAGCAGCGGCACCACTGACAGCGCCCCGTAAATATGTTCAAAGGTCGCGAATGTCGTCACATAAAACGAAAACCATTTTTTCGAAAGCTCAAACAGCATTGTCGCAAGTAGCGCACCTGAAGCAGCATGCAGAAACTTCACCCTGCGATTGGGCACCAGCATATAAAGCAGAAAGAAAGCCAGAAACGAGTTGACCAGCGGAAGATAAGACAAAATGCGTGTTCTCATTTCAAGCAGAGGGCCTTCGGTAAAAACCGTATACCATACATAAGAGCTTGCAACAAGACCGCTGCCGATGATAATAGGTCCGAGGGTAAGCACCGTCCAGTAAAGGGTAAACCCCTGCAGAACTTTTCTGGGGGCACGCACATCCCATATCTGGTTGATGGTATGATCCACGGTGGAAATGAGAAACAGCGCGATAATAAACAAAAAGATACCTCCGATGGTCGGAACCGTCGATGTTTTGCTGATAAATTCCAGGAAATATTCCCTCAGCATTTCACCGGAAGCAGGCACGAAGTTCTGCAGAATAAAGTCTTCTACATAGCGGTTGAAGTTTTCGAAAACCGGGGAAACACTGAGCACCGACAGCACCACCGCCATGAGAGGCACCAGCGACAGCAAGGTCTGAAAAGCCAGAGAGCCTGCACTCAGGAGAACACGGTCCTGCATGAAGTTCCTCCACATAAACGGCAGGAATGCACGGGTAAAGCTCCAGAGGCCCGCCGCTTTATCTGTAAGAACACCTGCTATACTTTTATTGGATGCATCCATATGCCGGGTGATTGCATCATGGCGAAAAGTAAAAGAAACTTAAATGTTTTTTACGAATAATCCCCACACTCAGGAACAATGGCCCCTGAGCCATGCGTTGCGCTGGTGCGAACCCCGAGCATGAGCACAAGACCGATAGCGAAAAAGAGCAGCAGCGAAGCAAGAGCAATTCTCTGGTCACCTGCAAGAGAGGAAATAACGCCGAAAATCATCGGCCCGGCGATCGCAGAAGCTTTGCCGAACGTGCCGTCATAAAAACCGAAAAACTCCGTCACATGTTTTTTTGGTGTAAGCTTTGCCATCATTGAACGAGACGCAGCCTGAGACGATCCCATCGACATGCCGGCGAGAAGGCCGGTATAATAGAAAAACAGCTTTTCCCTGGTAAGAATCGCCATGATGATCACCACACACCATATACAAAGTGTCAATACAATAGTCCTCTTCGGGCCTATTTTGTCGGTAACGATGCCAAACACCACAGATCCGATGATAGCCGTAGTCTGGACCACCATGAAAAACATGATCAACTCAGTGGTCGTAAAACCGAGCGTATTGTGTGCATAAATCGATGAGAACGCAATAATGGTAAGAATAGCATCATTGTAAAAGAAAAATGCCAAGAGAAAGCGGGCCAGGTCAGGATAGTCCATGATATGCCGTATCGTGTACTTTACTTCCCGGATTGATTTGCCGATATAATGCATTTTCACCGGGGTCTTTTTCTCGTCCTTCAGTACAAGAAACAGAGGGGCTGCAAACACCGCGAAAAAAAGAGACACAAGAAAGAAACTCAAGGTAACGTTCGGGATATTTTCCGTGACAATTCCCCCTTTAAGCAAGGGAAAAAGAAGGAGAAGAATGCAGAGAGCTCCCAGGTAGCCCATGGCGAAACCGTAACCGGAAACCCTGCCGACACTGCGTTCGGAAGCAATTTCGGGAAGATACGCATCATAAAAAACCAGACCGCCTTCAAAGCCGGCATTTGCTGCAATAAAAAGAAGGGAAGCAACAAGCACATACCCCGGACCGGTAAACCCGAGCAAAGCGGTAGCAACAACCGACATCAGTGTAAACACCAAAAGAAACCGTTTCCTTCTGCCGGAAAAATCAGCGGCGGCCCCGAGAATCGGCGATATCAGTGCAATAACAAGCATTGAAATACCGAGATTTGCCCCCCAGAGCGCATCGCCGAAAGACTCGCCTTCGCATATGACATTCTTGAAATAAAGGGGAAATGCAAACGTCACCATCATGACACTGAATGATGTGTTTGCAAAATCAAACAGCAACCATGAAAACAGTTTGAACCCGTCGCCCCGGGAAGACCAATTGCCGAACGTGAACCGCCCATGCTTGTTTCTCGAGGTGCGTATTCGCCTCACAATTTTTTGCAGGTTTTTTGTTCAAGACAATGATTCCGGTCTAACCCAGAACGTACTCGACAAGCCCTTCGAACATCCTTGATCCGTCATTCGATCCGAGCCTTGCTTCGCTGGCCCTTTCCGGATGAGGCATAAGACCGAGAACGTTTTTCTCTCTGTTTGAAATCCCGGCTATCGCCGAAACCGAACCGTTGAGATTAGCCTCCCCGGTTATCCTCCCTTCCGGATCACAGTACCTGAAAACAATCTGGTCACGTTCTTCGAGACTCTCTATCATATCCTCGGGAGCATAATAGTTGCCCTCTCCGTGAGCGACGGGAAGACTGAGCACTTCATTCTCTTCATAGCGTGCGGTAAACATGGTGCGGTTGTTTTCAACCTTGACATGCATATGACGGCAGATAAACTTTTTGTCGCGGTTTCTCGATAAGGCACCCTCAAGGAGACCACATTCGAGCAGCACCTGAAACCCGTTACAGATGCCGAGCACAGGTCGGCCTTTACGTGCGAACGCTACCACCTCCTGCATAATAGGAGAAAATTGCGCTATCGATCCCGCCCTGAGATAATCCCCGTAAGAAAATCCCCCGGGAAGAATGATGACATCACTCCCCTGCAGGTCGTGATCCTTGTGCCAGAGCATTTTGGTTGTGGTTTTCGAAAAGGATGCGGCGGCAAATTCGGTATCATGATCACAGTTGGAACCGGGAAAAACAACAATCCCTATGGTAACAGTATCCATCCTTCGGTCTCTTTAATTGATTTCTTCCAGTTCAATGGAATAATCTTCCATTACAGGGTTTGCCAGCAGCTTCCGGCACATCTCTTCGCTGATACGCTCCGCTTCGGCAGGATTATCCTCATTGATCGCCACTTCGATGTACTTGCCGATCCTTGCGGTACTGACAGAGGAATAGCCAAGATTCTCAAGCGCGTGCTGCACGGCTTTTCCCTGAACATCAAGGATTGACGGACGCAGAGTGACCCTGATTTTTGCCCTGTATGCCATAATATTTTCTTTTTCCTTTTCGATATCGTGTAGAAAAACAAGCAATAGTTTCTCCCGGTTCTCCAAGCCTCCTCCGTGAAATTCGTATTCATATTTCACAGGTGTGTGCCCGGTAAATATCTTCCCGTTAAAAAGTCCTCACATGCGGTTCTATCTCTGGAAAACAAGTTCTCTGAACAATAAAGAGAGCGACTTCAGAACGCCCAGCAGAATATACAACAACATGGCCACAAATAAAGCCTTCGCGTGATAGACAAGTACACATAAAAAGACCGCCATGTAAAGTGTTGTTTGTACCGGCTTTTCCCTGATAGTTTCAAACGTCAGCTTCGGCAGCGCGTCATAATTCACCCTGCTCACCATGAGAGCGGCAAGGACAATAGTCAGCAGCGACAATGCGTTCTGTAACTGATACTTGTTAAGCATCGGCTCCGCACTCATCCACAAGACAAAACCGGCAACAGTGAGCGCCTGGGCCGGTGTAGGAAGTCCCGAAAAGGAGTTTTTGCGGTAACCGACAACTCCGACATTAAACCTCGCAAGCCTCAGTCCGCTCCCAACCATAAGCATCGAACTCAGGATCACACCTTGTACTGCCCCGATATCTTCGAGGCCGAACTTGTAGACCAGGTATGCCGGTGCAGCACCAAACGAAACAAGGTCCGAAAGCGAGTCAAGCTCAATACCGAATCTGGAAGAAGCATTGGTTATCCTTGCCACAAAACCGTCAACAGTATCAAATAACGCCGCAAGGATTATAAACCATCCCGCCACGAGAAACTGGTCGGCCCCGGACATGACAATAGCGACATATCCGCAAACCATGTTCATAACCGTAAATACAGAGGGAACAAACGAACGTGAAACAAATGGAACGCCGGTTTTCCGCTCCTCTGCGTTGTCGTTCTTTTTATCGTGTCTCATAAATAATTGCAAACTGGCATCGTGAATTGTGACGTAAAGTACAATCTTCTGCACATCTTTTACAATTATAACCTCCTCTTAATAGCTCTCCTCTTCCGACGGAAACTGTTTTTTCCTCACATCATCGACATACCGAACGACCGCATGATGAATGATGCTGTCGAGTTCTGCGTACTTTCTGACAAAACGCGGATGAAACTCGGTATTCAACCCAAGCATGTCGTTAATAACAAGAACCTGGCCGTCACATGACATACCGGCACCGATACCAATTGTAGGTATTGAAACCGATCGGGTTACTTCAGCCGCAAGATCAGCAGGGATTTTTTCAAGCACCAGCGCAAAGGCTCCCGCTTCCTCAAGCAGTAATGCGTCACGAAGCAGTTCTTCCGCCTCCTTTTGGTCACGGGCCCTGACCTTGTAACTGCCAAATTTATAAATAGACTGCGGAGTCAGGCCAAGATGGCCCATTACAGGAATTCCGACATCGGTTATACGCTTTACCGTATCGACGATAACCGTCCCTCCTTCCATTTTAACGGCATCGCACTCGTTATCTTTCATGATCTTTCCTGCATTACGCAGCGCCTCTTCACTTGAAAGCTGATAGCTCATAAAAGGCATATCAATCACCACCATCGCCCTGCTTGTCTCGGCCTGCACTCCCCGGACAACCGCCTTGGTATGATAGATCATTTCATCTATGGTGATAGGCAACGTCGTATTGTGCCCTGAAAACACATTGCTGGCGGAGTCACCGACAAGAATGACATCAACACCGGAACGGTCGAGAATTCTGGCCGTTGTAAAGTCATACGCCGTAAGCATGGCAATCTTTTCCCCCTGCTCCTTCATTTCCAGAAGCCTTCGGGTAGTCACATGTGGAAGTTTTTGTCCGCTGTCTCTGCTCATTGATACTCACTCCCCTGAATTGAGCGTTCGAAATTGTTACCTGTAGCCCAAAATAATAAAAAGTACCACTCTCCGAGCCTGCTTGACAAATATCTTTCACAGGGCCGCATGGTGAAAGGCCTGTTCGAACAACCGGCGGTTTGTTTATCTTGGGAATTAAATCGGTTGTAATCCAGGCGGCTTATCCAGGACCACGCACATACATAACATGACATCCTCATTCTCCACTGTCTATGCCGTGTCAACGGCTGCCCGCGACGGGAAATGGAATATGGCCTTCGACACAAACCTTTTCAAGCTGTTCAGAACCGGCAAATTTCAGAAACAATTCGGAAACAGGAGCATGATATGGCGCTTTTATTCCTGGAACCCCCCGGCAGTTTCTCTGGGGTACGGGCAGCGCCCCGGAGAGATTGACGGGGAATTATGCAGAACGAGAAATATCGGCATTGTCAAACGGCCTACAGGCGGCAGAGCGGTTCTCCACATCGACGAACTCACGTATTCCGTATTTGTCGAAACCATAGAAAGCAACGCAACCATCTATGCGATGGTTCATGAAATCATCCGTGAAGCACTTCTTAGCCTGGGGGTCGAAGCCGAGTTTTCCCGAACAGCTCCGGATATGAAAAAACGTTACGATTCGGCTGAATCGGTGAGCTGTTTTACAGCATCGGCAAGAAACGAGCTGCATGTGAATGGAAGAAAGCTCGTGGGTTCTGCGCAAAGACGGTCAAACAAGGTGATCCTGCAGCACGGGTCACTGCTCCTCTCAGGCAAACACAAGATGCTCGGGGAACTCCTGAGCTGCAGAGACAAAAAAGTCAGGGCTGCCGTCACCGGTGATCTTGCCTGCAAAACAGTTTCAGTGCATGAACTGACGGGATCCATCCCTCGGTTTTCGACGGTTCGGGACGCGATGATCACCGCAATATCACAGGAACTGAAAACAGAAGTGCAGCTATTGGATGAACAGGATATAACCACCCTTTTCTAAAAACCTTTTTCCCTTTACCAGCAACCCCGGCTGAAGGCCGCCTGCTGTCACCACCGGTCACTTGTCACTCGCCGCCGCCTTTATTCCGGGCGGAAAACTTTCAAGAATTTTTGTCACGGCTTCGTTGATATCGCTTTGCATGGCTTCGGGAGTACGGTATTGTCTGACCACTCTGGTGGCAACACCACGCCATGCAAGTTCTTTTGTCCGGGCATCGATGATATCGATAACAAGGGAACCTTCATCGTAATAGCTGACGTAGGTATACCCTCCATAAGGCCCCCACCACGGTGTGTACCACCTGTAAGGGCCGAACGGCACTCCTATGCCGAAACCGTGATGGTAGCTTTTTCGTTTCTTGATACCCGCATGGGCATACACAATAAAATCAGCTTTTTTCGAATCCTCCAGCCTGTACCCCCTGGCCTGGAGTTGCTGATTGACCGCTGACTGAACTCGCTTATAGACAAGGGGATTTTCAACAAGCACATCCCCTTTTCTTATACCCTCGTCTCCAACAGGCCACCTGTAAGCCTGGAATTTTTTGAAATCATACTCCCGGTCATAATCCGATACCACTGAAAAAGCCGAACATCCGGCAAGAAAAAACACCAGTATAAAATGAAAAACAAACCGACTCTTTTTCATAACTGCGTCCCTTTAATTCTATTTCACCCCAGCTTCCGCCTGTAACTGCAATACGATTCTAACACACCCTGTTATTTGTAAGTTTCCCCCTTGCCGCACCATTCAAACGGATTTTTTTCTGCCCCCGCTTCCGGCCTTTCCCTTAATCGTTATATTAATCACAAGCCATTTTAATGCACAGATACGCAATCATGACTGTCAGAGAAATACTTGAATCATACAAACATATTGCCGTCGTAGGCGTCTCCGAAAAGCGCGAAAAACCAAGCCACGGTGTCACCAAATATCTCATCCATGCCGGATATACCATTTACCCGGTCAACCCGAACCTGGACAAGGTATTCGGCATCACCTGCTATCCCTCCCTTCCGGATATACCTGCAGAAAAAAGAAAAAACATTGAAATAGTCGATATCTTCCGCAAACCGGAGCATGTTGACCGGGTTGTGGACGAGGCCATCGAGATAGGGGCGAAAGTCATCTGGATGCAGCTCGGCATCACCAACGAGGAGGCTTCTCGCAAAGCGCAAAAAGCCGGACTTGAAGTCATACAAAACCGCTGCATAGCGGTCGAGCACAATCACCTGTTCGGCTCAGGCAAATAACCGCCGGAACAAGGCAACCCGGCAGAACAGTAACGAAAAACCATTTGAAAACGGCCAACCCAAAGGGATCAGCAAAATATGTCCAATACCGTTGTAGCGCTTCTTTTCGGAGGCAAATCCTCCGAGCATGAAATCTCGATTATTTCGGCAAAAGCCATTGCCGGACATATCGATGAAAAGAAATACACCCTCTATCCGCTCTACATCTCCCGAAACGGGCAATGGTTCGAAGGCAGAACCGCACAGGCAGTGCTTGACCTCGACATGTCCGGGCTGCTAAAAAAACTGTCTCTTGAAGAAACAGGGCATTATCTGCAAACCATGACGGGAAATCGTGAAGATGACCTTTTCAGATTTGATTTTCAGCAAAAGAACATAAGTATTGCGTTTCCCGTGCTGCACGGGACATACGGCGAAGACGGAAAGGTACAGGGCCTTCTTGAAATGTTCGGTATTCCCTATACCGGCTGCAACGTACAGGCTTCGGCAATGACCATGGACAAAGCGGTAACAAAAATCTGCGCATCGGCAGCCGGCCTGAATGTGGCGGAATACATCACTGTATCGGCCAGCGGTTATCTTGCCGATCCCTCACCTGTCATCTCCATGATCAAAGAACAACTCTCCGTTCCTTTCTTTGTGAAACCGGCAAATCTGGGTTCTTCCGTGGGAATTTCAAAAGTCACTGATTTCAATGCCTTGCACGAAGCGCTTGAAATTGCGTCCCGCCTTGACCACAAGATCATTGTAGAAAGAGCGATCGACGGACGGGAAGTGGAAGTCGCTCTGCTCGGCAATGAAAACCCCATAGCATCGGCAGCAGGCGAGATCGAACCGGGCGGTGATTTTTATGACTACACAGACAAATACATAAGCTGTGCAGCCAAGCTCCATATTCCGGCCCGGATCGACGAACAGGTTCATACATTGTTGAAACAGGCGGCAATCAAAGTATACAGGGCTCTTGGCTGCAGCGGCATGGCGAGAGCGGATTTCTTTATTGAAAATGGCAGCGGAAAAATCATTTTCAATGAAATCAACACGATCCCCGGATTCACCGGCATAAGCATGTACCCCATGCTTATGGAAAATACCGGTATAAGCTTTATGGAAATTATCGATAAATTACTGCGGCTTGCTTTGGAAAAAACCGTTGCATAACCTAAACTACAGCGTGAGTTACCCGATTCACATTGTCGCGGCTAAGCAGGAACACCTCCATTATTGCTCGCCCCCGGTGTTCCTGGACATTGAATATTCAGGTAATTTCGTCAACCCCCGTTTGTCTTTTTGCTTTTCGATAACGACGAATCATGATAACCGATCCACACCTTTTCTTTGCGGATATTTCGCTTGATCTCACCAGGGGCGAATACTTTGCCGGAATGCAAAAACTTGAAGCGGAAAGCGATAACTTTCAGGATTTTTATACATTTCACCTTCTTCATGCCCGCGCACTGAAAGGAATGCAACGCTTTCAGGAAGCGTTGACCTCTCTGAAAACATGCTGCCGGATAGCACCGCACAATGAAATTGCATGGAAAGAGCTGATAGAAGTTCATTTTCTCCTGCTGCAAAGCCCCGTTGACGACCTTGCATCAGAGCTTGAAGAGCTTTCAGCCGCTCTGGCGGGCTTTGAACCACCGAAAACGTTTGAAACAAGCGATCCGACACCACTCAATGAACAGAAACAGCCTTTTTCCGACGACGACAGTATTCCTGTTCCTACGGAAAGTCTTGCCGCACTTTTTACCGAACAAGGTGCCTACAAAAAAGCCATAAAAGTCTATACCGACCTCATCCAGCTCAACCCTTCGAATGCGGATACATATAAAAACGAGATTTCTTTACTCCTCGATAAACTTTGAAAGCCTTGCACGAGTTTACAGTTACCGCATCACAGAAAAGAAAGTGACATGCAGACACTATGCAGATATGTATATTTATTGAAATTCTGTGTTTGCGATGCTGATTAAACACTTTGAAATCCAGTGACGATACTATTGACCCGGATTTTTTCCGTCTTTTTTCTCGCTGCAGTTATCCTGCAGTTGTTGTTCACGCCTCCTGTTTCCGGCGCTGTACCGGGCAAAAAACAGCTTACACTGCGTGAATGTGTTGACATTGCACTCACCAACGCCTCAGCGATAAAAAAAGCTGAACATGCCACCAGACTTGCAGGCAGTGACCTTCTGAAAAGTTACGGGCAGTTTTTACCGAAGCTTTCCGTCTCAACCGGATATACACCTGTTTCACTTGCGAGAACCTATTCCGACCCATCGACCGGATCGGTAGTGAAAACAAAAACCGAACGTGTCGATTTGGCCCTGACAACCTCGCTCAACCTGTTCAACGGCTTCCAGGACTATGCTTCCCTGCAGGCAGCAGTCAGCCGGCGAGAAGCTGCAGGACTTTCTCTTTCAAGAGCACGCCAGATTATCATGTATGATGTCACCCAGGCATATTACCAGGTTCTCCTCAACAGGGAACTTCTGAAAATAGCCAGGGAGAATTTCTCATCGTCGCAAGACCAGCTTCAACTCACGAAGCGCCAGTACGAGATCGGGATAAAACCCGTTACCGATTACTACCAGCAGCAGGCTGAAACAGCAAACGATGAACTGACGGTAATCAAAACGGAAAACAAACTGCGTCAAAGCAGACTCGAACTTCTCAGAAGGCTGCGGATTGACCCGGAGGAAGAAATTACCGTTGCCGAAATTCCGACAGATTCCCTTCTGAAGCTCCCCAGGAATCTTGACCGTGACAGTCTTGTATCACAAGGCCTTGCAAGCAGGCGAGACCTGCAGAGTTCCACACTATCCGCCAAGGCTGCAAAATGGGAGATAACGCGTGCTGCAGCGCAACGGTACCCGAAGCTCGATCTGACATTCAGCCTGAACACCGGAGGGTACCCCTATTATACAACAACAGCAACGGACATTCCACCTTCCAGCTATGACTATCCCCCGCTTTCCGACCAAATCTCCGACCTGACAGGTTACTCACTGAGTCTTTCGATGAACTGGTCTGTTTTCGACGGCTTTCTCACCCGGCACAACGTCGAACAGGCAAAAATCAATTACCTGAACCAGAGCCTCGACGCTGCCGATCTCGAACACGACATAGCAATCGATATTCAGCTTGCTGCAGATAGTTACGGCGCTGCATTTACACAGATAGAAACTGCAAGACAGGGACTCAGGGCGGCAGAAAAAGCTTTTGAAACCGTCAAGAAAAAATATGACCTCGGGGCAGCCAGCTTTGTGGAATCCAATGCTGCAAAAGCGGCGCTTGTCAGCGCACGCTCCGAATACTCACAGGCGACCTATAATCTTGCCCTGCAGAAAAATATCCTTGACTTTGCCACAGGCAACATTTCACCTGACTGAATCCTGACAAACCACGATGACAAAAAACAAAAAAAAGCAACAGCGCAAAACCATCATTATCATCGTCTCGTGCATTCTCGCAGCGGGAAGTGCTGTTGCATTCTGGATATCGTCACAATCCGACAAGATCGACGTATCCATAGAGCAGGTTTTCAGAAAAGAGGTTGTTCACTATGTCACTGCAACAGGAAAAATCGAACCTGAGCTCGAAGTCACTATTTCTCCTGATGTATCCGGCGAGATCATAGAACTCCATGTAAAGGAAGGCGAAACGGTTCAAACCGGCGCGCTCCTTTTCAAGATCCAACCTGACGTCTATATCAACCAGGTTGAACAGAACAGAGCACGGCTCAATCTTGCCAAATCCCAGAGTCTTGAATCAAAAGCAAGAAAACTAAAAGCCGAGGATGAGTTCCGCAAAGCCTTGATCCTCTATAACGACAAACTGATATCGGACTCGGACTACCTTACCGCGAAAACCAATGCAGAAGCTTCCAGAGCTGCTTATGAAGCCGCCCTTTTCACAATCAAGCAGAACGAAAGCCTTCTTGACCAGTCACTTGAGCAGCTCAAGAAAACAACTGTTACGAGTCCCATGAACGGTACCGTTATTGCGCTTAACAGCAAGCTGGGAGAAAGGGTTGTCGGAACAGGCCAGTTTCAGGGAACAAATGTGCTGCGAATAGCGAATCTCGACAGCATGCAGGTTGAGGTCGAAGTTAATGAAAACGATATCGTCAATGTCAATAAAAGTGACAGTGTCATCGTCAGCGTCGATGCATTCGGTGAAAGACAATTCAACGGTGTCGTCAACGAAATCTCCAACTCAGCCATAACCCAGTCCAAAGGCACCCAGGAAGAGGTCACCAACTTTTCGGTTAAAATACGCATACTCAACCATGACCGCCTGCTCAAACCCGGCATGAGCGCGACAGCGGATATCGAAACGGAACGGGTTCAGAACGCGCTTGTTGTTCCCATTCAAAGTGTTACGCTCAGAGAAACGGATCCGGACGGAACTCATTTGCAGGGGAAGAAACAGAAACCTGCAGAAAAAGAAGAGCGGAATGGAAACAGCACTGCCTCGCTTCAGCATACCGGCAGCCGTCAGGGTGTCTTTGTTGTTGAAAACAATACTGCCCTGTTCAGGCCTGTTGAAACCGGAACAACGGACAATACCCACATTGTTATTCTGCAAGGAGTGCATGAAGGGGAAAACGTGGTTTCCGGGAGTTACACGGCAATAATCAGACTCCTGAAGGACGGGAGCAGGGTAAAGCTGAAAACCGAGTGACAAGACATGGATAACACCCTTATCAGAATGGAGTCGCTCTGCAGGTTCTACGAAATGGGCGACCAGACAGTCAAAGCGCTCGACAACATCGATCTCTCGTTCAACCGCAACGAATATGTGGCGATCATGGGACCTTCCGGCAGCGGGAAATCGACCCTCATGAATATTATCGGATGCCTCGATACCCCTTCATCGGGCACCTATGAACTCAACGGACAAAGTGTTTCGGGAATGGATGATGATGAGCTTGCCAGAATACGCAACAGGGAAATCGGGTTTGTTTTTCAGACCTTTAACCTGCTTCCCCGTCTCGACTGCCTGAGAAATGTCGAACTCCCTCTTATCTATGCAGGCATTGACGCCGAAGAACGTTTCGACCGTGCTCTGGATGCGCTGGAACGGGTGGGGCTCGGCGACAGGGTAAACCACAAACCATCCGAGCTTTCCGGCGGACAGATTCAAAGAGTGGCTATTGCAAGAGCGCTTATCAACAACCCGTCCCTGATCCTTGCCGACGAGCCTACGGGAAATCTCGATACATCCACCAGCAGGGATATCATGACCATTTTCAGCGAGTTATCCGAAGCAGGAAACACCATCATTCTCATCACGCATGAGGAAGATATCGCGCAATATACCCGCCGGTTTATCCGTTTGCGTGACGGGAAAATAGAAAGTGACACTCATGCGCCGATTCTGGAATGAAACATATGAAAGCCTGCTGATGGCGTTCGATCAGATCAGAGGCAATAAAACCCGGTCGTTTCTCACCGCACTCGGCGTCATCATCGGTATTGTTTCCATCACCATGATGGGAACAGCCATCAACGGTATAGACGCCGGTTTTGAAAAAAGCCTTTCGATGCTCGGTTATGACGTCATATACGTTCAAAAAGGTTCCTGGGGAAGCATGGGGCAATGGTGGCGTTTCAGAAACAGGCCCGACCTGAAAACCGAGTATGCAGACCAGATAAACCGTATCATCGCAGATAATCCCGAGTCCGGACTTGAAATTGCCGTTCCCCAGATGTCATCCTACAGGGCGTCTGTAAGCTATAAAGACAGAAACCTCCAGCAGATTTTTACTTTTGGCACAAGCGCCGACTACCTGCAAACCGCGTCGGGCGATCTGTCCGAAGGAAGGTTTTTCCTTCCTCATGAATCGGAAAGCGGGTCGATGGTATGCCTGATCGGTGATGATATCGCTACCGGTCTCTTCCCGAACGAATCCGCAATCGGCAAAGACATAAAACTGAAAAACCGGAAGTTCCGTGTTATAGGGGTGTTTAAAAAACAGGGGAAGTTTCTCGGGCTGTTCAGCTTCGACAACCAGATCATAACCCCCCTGAACGCATTCAGGAAGGTCTTCGGCAACAGCGGATATGTGACCATACGGATAAAAACAAAGGAGAAAATCAAGGTTGCCGACGCCAGAGAGGAAATCAGGGGTATTATGAGAAGACTGAGGAGACTCCCGCCCGGTAAAACAGACGATTTCTCCATCAATGAACAACAGGCATTCAAAAGCCAGTTGGACCCGATCAAGAACGGCATCGCCATCGCGGGCATTTTCATTACCGGGATGTCCCTTTTTGTCGGGGCAATCGGCATTATGAACATCACCTTCGTCAGTGTAAAAGAACGGACCAAGGAGATCGGCCTGCGAAAAGCTCTCGGCGCCAGAAGAAGAACGATACTGATGCAATTTCTCATTGAATCGCTCAGCATCTGTCTTCTTGGCGGCCTTACCGGTCTCGTGATCGCAATCTCGATTACAGCGGCAATAGAAAAAATTCTGCCGGATTTCCCTATACAGTTTTCTTTACTGCTTATCGTGATCAGCCTCATTGTTTCGGTTCTTACAGGGATTGTCTCGGGACTCGCCCCTGCAATATCCGCCTCCAGGCTTGATTCGGCCGATTCACTGAGGTATGAATAAAAAGAGTGTTGATTTGTTGGACTGTTGAATTGTATCGAGTACGGGGGCTCCCTGTTTTGACTTTTGCCTTTTACCTTTGACTTGATTTCATGAAACTGCGTGAAACTGTCATACAGGCCGCCTATTCGCTAAGGGCGAACAAGCTTCGTTCATGGCTGACCACCATGGGTGTAGCTGTCGGGGTTTTCTCCATTATCGCCGTTATGACGGCTTTGCAGGCTGTTGACCAGTCTGTGGCAAGCGGCCTTTCGAGCCTCGGTTCCAATACGTTCGAGATCCAGAAATATCCTGCAACGTTTTTCGGCGGGCATGGAAGAAGCCGGTTCATCAACCGCCCGAATATCACTTATGAAGAAGGGCTTGCATTTAAAAACCTGATGGGAAAAAAAGTTGATCGGATCGGTCTGAAGGTTTCCAGATCAGGCAACCAGGCCATATATGCGAACCGATCGACAAATCCGGATATAACCCTGTTCGGGGCGGACGAAAACTTCGCTTCTGCAAACGGCTTCGATATAGAAAACGGGCGGAACCTTGTAAAAAACGATATACGTTTTTCAAGAAATGTTGCGATCATCGGCAGGGACGTCCTGAATACACTTTTTCCCGGTGGAGAAAATCCGGTGGAAAAACAGATCAAGGTCAATGGAAAGCTTTACCGCATTATCGGGGTATTCATGAACAAAGGGGCCGCATTCGGCCAAAGTCAGGATAATCTCATCGTTATCCCGATAACCCGGTACCTGGCCCATATCGACATAAAAAAAAGTATCAGCGTCACCGTTGAAGCTGCCTCTCAAAAAGAGTATCAGGCAACCATCGACCAGGCAATCGGGGCCATGCGAATTGCAAGGGGGCTGACCATCAAAGATCCAAGCAATTTCGAACTTCGCACGAACGAAGCCCTGGTGGAGTCATTTCGGGAGTTCCAGCGCACCATCAGCATCGGTGCATTCATCATAAGTTTTATGGCTCTTGTTACCGCAGGAGTCGGTATCATGAACATCATGCTGGTAAGCGTCACTGAACGCACAAAAGAAATCGGTGTTCGAAAATCAGTGGGTGCTCCCAGAAAAAGCATCATGCGTCAATTCCTTCTCGAAGCGCTTTTTCTTTCTCTGACAGGCGGAGTGATCGGCATTGTGGTCGGAGCAAGTGCAGGAAACATCGTGGCTGTTGCATTCAACCTGCCGCCGATACTGCCCTTGGCATGGATCATCATCTCGATTGCCGTCTGCTCCGCGATAGGCATAATCTTCGGTTTGTTTCCCGCTTACAGGGCAGCAAACCTTAATCCGGTTGATGCTCTCAGAACCGGAAAGTAGCAGCAGTGCCCTCCTACTGTCCGACATCCTGCCGGTAACGCCGAAGTTCCGGCAAAAAGGACATGGTTGAAGCGAAATGGGAAACCTGCTGCAGAAGATTGGGCTCTCCTGCAGCCATTGACCTGAAACACCTTGCTGTTCCTTCCCAGTTGCCGAACCCTTCATCGACCGCATACCAGGCAGGAAGAACGTTCTCTTCTATCCACTGCCACCGGTGCTCGGCATTGGTCACATCCCTGCTTCCCGAAAGTGTTTCGATGTAGCCGAAATGATCTGCAAATGACGCCCTTGAACAATGTCCCGGGGGAGCTGCCTCTCCAAAATTGAGTTCACTGCCGAACGACACGACAATATGCCCCTGCGGGCTTATCGCATCAAATACAGGTCCCAGCGTATTGACCTGTTCGTGCCTGAGCAGCCTGATGTTCCCGTCCCTGACCAATGCTTCTGCTTCAGCAGTATTTTTACCTGATTTCCGAAGAGCGGCGCCTTCATCAATCAACCGAAAACCCGAAAGAAGAAGCTCGCGTTCATTCCCGGCAATATTACCCTCGATCTCGCCAAGCCCTCCTTCAAGATATGCCATATGAGCCCATGCGATATCGTTGTAGATACTGTTGTTACCCGCACGGATCTCTTCAAGATCATTGAGAAGAATATTTTTTGCCGCAAAATCGAAGACTGAAAAAGGCAGAGAAAAAAGTGTCCGTGCCGCATCGGCAAAAAAGGTTCCAATCCCCTGCAAAATATCACCCTGCTCTTCACGGCCGTCACTCCCCATAATCCTGCCGGGCGCCTGCATCACCTCAACAAAGGCCAGTGCAACACCAACCTGGCTCGATGCGAACGCCGCCATACCGGCCCATTTAAATATATCATGATGATCAAGATACAGGCGCGCGTAATGCGCCGTAATCGCCCGATTTCTCTGAACCACCTCCTCACGGGGCGGCAACCGGGATTCAGCAACTGCCCTCCATTCCTCTCTTGAATGAATCATAAAGCCATGCCCTGTTTTTTTCAATACCCTTGAGGCTCCCTCCATTAATTTGCTGCGCACCATGATTACTTCGTTGATCGGTGCTCAAAATCCTCATGTACCCTGTGTACACTCCGGTTTCTCTGGCTCCGTTCGCCTCGTACTCAAGGCACTCGCGACAATTTATAGAGGTGCCCTTGAAAGTGACCCTAAAAGTAACAGTTACCCCCGATGTAAAATTCCTGCCAGGGATTACAGTGATCTTTGCTGTCAGCTATAAACATCCAGAGCATAAAACGACAAAAATCAGGGAATTTTTTAGTGTATTTTATATTACTATTGTAATTGTACGGCTTTCTGCATGATAGGTATGGGTCCATCAAAGCTGATCCTTGTTTTATTATTATTAACACTAAATTCCGAAATGCGATGACACATGCAAAACAACTGACAAAACCTCTTGTCCTGGTCCTGATTCTTGCCATGACTTCGTTTACGTGGGGATGTACAACAACGACCGGCGCAGGAAGAGGCGCAGGCATCGGAGCAGCATCAGGAGCGGTTCTCGGAGGCATTATCGGCAGTCAGACTGGCAGCTGGGGTAAAGGAGCCATACTTGGAGCTGTAATCGGCGGTGCCGCCGGTGCTCTTATCGGCGACTATATGGATGCCCAGGCTGAAGAGATCGACCGTCAGGTTGAAGGCGCAACAGTCGAACGTGTCGGTGAAGGAATCAGGGTTGTCTTTGACACAGGCTTGCTGTTTACTACCGACTCTTCAACACTGACCTCCAACAGCAGATACAACATCCAGAAACTGGCAAATATTCTGAACAGGTACGATGACACCAATATCGTCATTGAAGGCCATACCGACTCACAGGGCAGCGAGGCATACAATCAGCGCCTTTCAGAACAACGCGCCGAAGCCGTCTCATCGCTCCTGCGTGCATACCGTGTCAGCAGCCGCCGCATTTCAACTGTCGGCTACGGTGAAACCCGTCCTGTAGCTTCCAACGAAACAGCGTCAGGCCGCCGTCTCAATCGCCGTGTCGAGGTTCTTATTTATGCAAATGATGACCTTAAAGACCAGGCGGAAACCGGCGAACTGAGAATGTAAGGTTCTCTTACAACAGCATAGTCAAGAGAAAGGGAGAGCAGTTTACAGCTCTCCCTTTCTTTTTTGACATACAAATATATTTTTCGGCAGTGATCAACATTGCAGAAAATCAGTCGGAATCATATAACCTGCCTGCTTTCTTTCTCCACAATCGTTCAGCTTCACCCTCGTTACTGCTGCGGTGACACTCGACACAGTTACTGAATTCTTTGATCCCCTCTTCCCTGTGCTCTGCCGCAACACCATGCCTTGAATGCTCATGACATCCGTAACAGGTATACTGCTTGTAATCAAGGGGGGTGTTGTGACAGGTGCTGCATTCGGCCGGATGATCCCGGTCAAACCTGAACCATTGCTCATGATCGAAATCGGCCGGTTTCCATGCCGTTGTATTGTGGCAGTCGCCACAGGTATTTTTCGCCTCTTTGTGCAGTATATCATCCGGACGATCAGAGTCGTGGCAGGCTGAACAATCCCCGGTGCGCCCACGATCTGCAAGCAACAATCTATCATGATCGAATTCCGCAGGTTCCCAACGTTGTGTACTGTGGCAAGTATTGCATTCCGATCCGGCTTTGGCGTGCAGCACATCATCCGGGAGGTCCGGGTCATGACACGCAATGCAGTTTTTTTGCAGTTCTTCCACCAATGAACTATGATCCATACTTGCAAAAAGAGTTCCTTTGCCCGGCAAGGCATGTTCGGTATGACATGCTATGCATTCCGAATCTGCAAGCTCCCTATGCAACAAGGCAGCAACGGAATCGGGTTCGACAAGATCCTTTCCTGAGCCATCTTTAATGCCGATTCCATCTGCCGTATGGCAGGAAATACATTTCGATGATGGTGTCCCAAACAATGGCGTATGGCAGCTCATGCATCCACCGGCAAGTTTTTCATGTTCTACCGAAAGGGGGCCCGGATTGATGAGCAATCCCGGCCACAAAATAACCGCGATCACCAGGAGACCGAGGGTCAGAAAAAAAATGTAGAGTTGTTTCATGGCAGCCTATTTCCAGTTCCAGAAAAAGAAAATCGACAGGATGTGTAATAACGCAAGGCCGAGAAACAGGGAGACAAGCGGCATGTGTATCTTTCGCCACTGCCCAAGCGCATTGACAGTCAGTGAATCCCAGTAAAACTTTTCTTCACCGGCTTTGCACTTCATTTCATCCTTCGCTTTTCTGTAAATGTATTGCCCGACATGACCGCTCCCGGTAACGATCAGCATCAACGCCGTTGCCGCCCAGGGCAGTAAAGCGTTGAAATGCACCCCTGAATGTACAAGAAGCATCAGGGTACCGATCCACCCGCCCCTGCAGTGCAGCCTGAGAAACGTTCTTATCGGTCCTGAACGAACGATTTTCTGTTTGCGGGCCGAATAAACAAAAGAGAAAAGAAGAAAGAATGTCCCGGTTACCCCAAGGTAGCGCCCAACCCGGACAAGCCCTGCAACATGCAGGAAATAGTCGAACAGAAGAGCCAGAACAACAAGCATGATAAAAGAAACCAGGAGCGGCAGTGCACGTCGTATCAGCAGTGAATCCAGCATGTGCATCTCCATTTAAACATATGGGGTCGATGTGCGGGGATATTCTGGCCCGGGTCAGGCTGCGGGCATCTCAAAAGCCACCGTTGTGCCCTCATGCTCGCTGCTCGACAGGTGTAGCGTAATGTGCTGTATATCCGCAAGCTTTTTCACAATGGCAAGACCGAGGCCGGTTCCGCTCGTTTGTGAATTCCTTGATTCATCGGCCCGGTAGAAACGCTCGAAAATACGATCGGTTTTTTCCGGTGAAATTCCGGGACCGGCATCTGTTACCGAACAGATAACTGACTCACCTCTGTTTTCAAGAGCAATCGTGACCGGAGCTCCTCTTTCGGAATACTTGACTGCGTTGGAAACAATGTTGTCAAGCATTATTTCAAGCATCGATGCATCCACCTGTACCATTGCCTGCCCATTGTTTCTGACAGTTATATCAATATTTTTCCCCCTTGCCTGCCCTTCAACCCTGTCCAGAACTTTCACAACAGCCTCTCTCGCATCAAAAGCAGCGATGTCCGGCTTGAAAGCAGCACTGTCGTACCTTGCAAGCAAGAGCAACTGATCTATCAATCCCGACATTCGTTTCAGCTCATCGATACACAACTCGATCCTGGTTTTGTAGTGATCGGGGTCTCTCGGTTTTCGTATCAGGACCTCGAGAGTACCCAGAAGAGAAGCAAGGGGAGTCTTCAACTCATGGGCAGCATCAGCCGTAAACTGTTTTTCTCTTGTATAGGCTGCCTGCAACCTGTCAAGCAGGTCGTTTATGGTCGATGACAAACGATACAGCTCATCCCTGTTTGCGGGAAGTTCGATACGTTCATCGAGATTTTCCTGGGTTATCTTTTCAGCCGTATCGATCACCTGTTCAAGAGGAGCAAGACTTTTTCCTGCAATAAAACGGGTCACAAAAAACAGGATGAGCAAAATAACCGGCAGGGAAAAAAACAGCACTGTCCGCAAGTCAGAGAGCACGAAAAGCGATTCCTCAAGCGGAACTGCAACCACCACCCATAATGCTGCGTCTGCATTTCCCCCATGAAAAACAGGCACCTGGACCTGACGCACCGATGCACCGGCAATGTCAGAGTTATAAAAAGCAATATCACCGAGAGACGGATCGTAGCGAAGAGTATCGTTGAAAAGATTAAATGATTTCCTTACAATCCCAGGTGCGGAACCTGCCGCAACAACTTGTACGAATTTGGGATAAAAATCCACAGTAATGTGGGAACGCTCCATCCACTCGGCTTGATCTGTAAACAACACTCCATCTTTCGTTACCTGCAACCCTCCGACAAATTCACCCGCCTCTTCGTTAAGCTCTTCGTCGATATGGTTGTATACATCATTCTCAACCTGTACATAAACCAGAACAAACACCACAACCATCAACGAAGCCGTCACGATGAGAAAAAGGCCGGAAACCCTGTTGCGAATGCTTATCTCCCTGCCGAAGCCCATGGAAGAAGCCTCTGCTCCGATATTTCTTCGCATAGCCTTATTTTTCGCGAATAACATACCCTACGCCCCTTACCGTCTCGATAAGATCAGTGCAGCCTGACACATCAAGCTTTTTCCTCAAAAAGTTTACATACACATCGATCACCGATGTGTCGGCGTCAAAATGAATGTCCCAGACATGTTCGATAATCCTGCTTCTGGTACAGACGATTCCCCTGTTGCGCAACAGATATTCCAGTAATGCAAACTCTTTGGGAGTCAGTAAGACATCCTTCCCGTTACAGGTTATCCTGTGCGCCGCAAGGTTCATTTCCACCCCGTCTGCCTGCAGCAGCGGGTTGCCTGAAAACGAAGTTCTCAACTGTACACGGATTCTCGCCAGCAGTTCTTCAAATGCAAAAGGCTTTTTTATATAATCACTGGCACCCGACTCCAACCCAAAAATCACGTCGTCCAGCGTATCCTTTGCCGTAAGGAATATAACCGGAACCTGGGGGCACTCCTTCCGGAACTGCCTGCACACCTCCACGCCACTTAAACCGGGGAGAAGCCAGTCAACGACAAGCAGGTCATAGTCATTGCTCAATGCCATCGACAATCCTTCACGGCCGTTGTTTGCAACATCTACCGCAAAGCACTCTTCCTCAAGACCCTCTTTGAGAAAATTGGCTATTCCCGGCTCATCTTCTATAATAAGAACCCGCATAGACAGCATTTTATTCAAAAATAACCTCGAAAAGAGCTTTCTCATCAATGTTGTTCTGTTCCGCTATCTCCTCCAGGGAATCCTCTGAATCCCGGACAGTAATGCCGTTACGGGAGAGCTTTGTCAGAAGCTGATCAACACCGGTATCAACAACACCTGAGACGGTTACGAGCGAAGCTTTTTCCAGGGATTTAACGGCTTTTTTCCTTCCATCCTCCTCTTCTTCCCCCCATGGATAGAGCGACAACAATGCAATCACAACCGCCGTCCCGATAAGCATTATCCCTGTTTTTTTGCTCAGGTAGCCCGTAAACGCCTTCCAGTTCACTATCAGGTGCAAAACAGCACCACCCACCAGAACCCAGCTCATCCACTCATGAACAGGCTCGACGATACCCGGTTCAAAATCAAAAAAAATCATAAGCCCTGTTGAAGCTGACACGATAAAGGCTGCTGCAATCAAAGGCGTTGCAAAATTTCTTGCTGTCGTATTCATAATGCGCTCTTTTTAATATACGGTTGAAATACTCTTTAACTGTGAGTCACCTGCCAGGGGAAGTTTCAGATATTTCGAGCCGATGCACCTCGATGTATATGAATCCCGATTCATGCTCGAGTTCCCCGTCAATTCTAACCTCGGTATCAGGCCCTATTTGTTTTCGATCCCATACATCCGGTTCAATTTCAATCCCGATCTCTCCCGAATCATCGCGAAAGAGATAGTGATCCCCGCGCAGATGGCCCGTAATAAAACCTTCGAGTGAAACTCTGGCATCATCGCTCAACTGCTTTGCCCCGGCTACGGTAACCTGCTGCGAATAGTCCTCCACAGACCCGAAATGCTCTGCGTATCCCATGTTCGCAACAAGTGAAAAAGCCATTGTTAACAGTCTTTTTTTCATGCCCGCTCTTTTTGAAAAATCGCATGCTTTTATGATCGCCTTCAGAAAAAGTAGCATCCGCAAGCTTAAACCGGTCTAAACAGAAGCTTAAATTTTGCTTAAAATCTGCTGCTCACCCGCCTTTTAACATTTTTGCGTATCATAGAGGTACATTCCCTCGCTTGAACAACATGTTTACACCGAAGAGGCCGGGCCTCGAAACCAGCAGCCGAAAGAACACATGTATCGGGACATCTCTGAATACGGGCTTATCGGGGACATGCATTCCGCCGCACTTGTTTCAGGAAACGGCTCGATAGACTACTGTTCCATGCCGTTCCTCGATTCCCCTACAATTTTCGCTTCACTCCTGGATGATGAAAAAGGGGGCTGCTTCAGTATTCAGCCCAGAGGAAGCTTTACCTCCTCGCAATCATATGTTGACGACACAAACGTGCTTGCCTGTACCTTCACAACCGATCAAGGAGAAGCAGTTCTGTATGATTTCATGCCTGTAGAAACGGAACACCTGGTTACGCCAAAAGAGCACCGGATACACCGCTGCCTCAATATGCGAACAGGTATCCTGACGTTCCGGCTCACTTTCGTACCGAGGCCGAATTATGCAAGCACCGTTCCCGTCGTCACCTGTCAGGGAAATACGATAAAGGCTTTCTGCCATGAGCACCCTCTGACACTCATTCACTCACTTAAGGACAGTACCGTTCAAAAATGCGGTGACGGCACCGTGATCGTTGACTTTTCCCTTACCGCTGAAGAGAGCGCCCATTTCAGCCTGATATACGGCGAGTATACCGATACCGGTGCCACATCCTGCAGCCTGCAGGAGAACATTGATTTCTGGAAAAACTGGCTGCACAATTGCATGGGAGAACATTGTGCTTTTCTCGGCGAGTATACCGGGTTCGTCAACCGCTCCCTTCTGGCCCTTAAACTCCTCACATTTCATCCGACAGGAGCAATAGCTGCAGCAGCCACGACCTCGCTTCCCGAAACAATCGGCGGAGAACGGAACTGGGACTACCGCTTCACCTGGCTCCGCGACGCGTCGTTTACTCTCAAAGCCCTGTTCTCGCTCGGACACATAACCGAAGCAGACAGCTTTATCCGTTGGCTCCACGCAACATACCGCAGATATGAAAGCGGGAACATACAGATCATGTATTCGATCCGTGGAGAAGAGATGCTCCAGGAAAAGGAACTCGACCATTTGAAGGGATATAAAAACTCGAGGCCGGTTCGCATCGGCAACCTTGCCCATATACAAAACCAGTGGGACATCTACGGGGAAGTCATGGACGCGGCGCTCAGACTATCCGATTATGCCGGAAAAATTGACGCGGAATTATGGCCTTTTTTCCGGGACATCTGCAACATGGCCCTTAACAACTGGAAAAAACCGGACGACGGCATCTGGGAAGTCAGAAACGGCCCTTATCATTTCGTTTACTCCAAGGTCATGTGCTGGGTTGCGCTCGACAGGGGTATTATCATAGCAAAACGATACGGGTTCGATGCACCGGTAAAAATATGGATTGAAGAGTGTGAAGCCATTAAAAAAGACATCCTTGAGCAAGGCTTCAACAGGGATATGAACAGTTTTGTGCAGCGTTACGACTCAAGCGAGCTTGACGCGAGCCTTCTTCTGCTTCCACTCGTAAACTTTCTACCCATAGAAGATGAAAGAATTCAGGGCACGATCAACGCTTGCAGTGCCGAGTTGATGAACAATGGTTTTCTCAGCCGCTATAAAGCCGATGACGGGCTTGAAGGAGAAGAGGGCGCATTTGTTCTCTGCAATTTCTGGCTTATCGAATGCCTCGCGCGTTCCAACAGGATAGAAGAAGCCGGAACGCTGATGAAAGGAACCCTCCGATCGGCAAACCGGCTTGGCCTTTTCTCCGAAGAGTTCAACAGCAATACCAGCGAAATGCTCGGCAATTTCCCTCAGGCGTTCAGCCATATCGGCTATATCAATGCCGTGACGGCCATTCTAAGTGCACGTGGACGTTCGTTTGAAGAAGACGTCCAAACAACGCTTGTCGACAGATTGCGCAAACTCATCCCCCTGCAGGCAACCCTGAATGACGGCCCGGAAACAGTCGGTGCGAGCGATACCGAAATTGCAGCTCGCCTCAAGCAGCATCTCGGGCAACTGCAAGGAGCCTTCTTCAATATCAGCATGGGAAGAGTCAACTATCGCGCAATGAAGCAATCAGAACGTTTCCTCGAGTACCTCCGGCTGGCAGCAAGTCTCCAAACCTTCCACCCTGAATCACTCGCAGATGATAAACAAAAGAAAGCTTTCTGGATAAACATCTATAACATCCTCATTATCCACGGAGTCATAGAATTCGATATCCGGAGTTCAGTCCTTGAAATCATCAACTTTTTCGGCAGGATAGGTTACAATGTAGGCGGCACGTTTTTTACTCCCGACGACATCGAACACGGCATTCTACGAAAAAATCGCTCTCATCCCGCTCTCCGGCTTCGGCCTTTCTCCCCTTTCGACTCACGGCTCTCTTTCATGGTCGAGACATTCGACCCGAGAATTCATTTTGCACTCGTCTGTGCTTCAAGTTCGTGCCCTCCGATTGAATTCTACGATCCGGAGTATATCGATGACCAGCTCGATATAGCTACAAGAAGCTTCATCAACCGTGGAGGCATTGAAACAGAACAGGAAAACAACACCGTCCGTCTGTCGGAGATATTCAAATGGTATGAACATGATTTCGGGGAAAACAAAACCGAGCTGCTCAACTATTTCGCCCGCTATACCGATGAGGAAACAGGGACATTCCTCACTTCAAAACCGGAAAAACTGAAGATAAAGTACTTGCCCTATAACTGGAACCTGAACAGCACCCTCGAATGACCGACGCGGTCATTCAAAAAGTCAAAAAGCAAAAGTAAAAAGTCAAAAAAGGATGAGTCGTCCTGAATAGAGTTGACACAAAAAAGAGGAGAGTCAACAACTCAACGAAAGCCGGCTTTGAATTTTGGGTTCAGACATTCTTTTTACCTTTTGACCTTTGACTTTTGCCTTCCTCCCCTTGCCTCATTTCCCTCACTTCCTCCTCAAGGGTTTCGAGCTTCTGTTTCATTTTGTCGAGGCTCCTGAGAAGAGCTTCCTGACGAAGCTGATCGCGAATAGGTTGTGCCGGTGTTCCCCTCAATGTCTGCCCACTTTTGAGAGTGGATTTAGAAACACCAGCCTTCGCTGCCACCTGGGTCCTGTCGGGAAGCGAAAGATGACCGGCAAATCCTGCCTGTCCGCCTATCATGCAGTCTTTTCCTATGCTGACACTTCCGGAGATACCTGCTTGTGATGCAATAACCGTGTTTTCTCCTATTCTGCAATTATGGGCAACCTGTACAAGATTGTCTATCTTCGCCCCTCTCTCAATAACCGTACTGCCCATAGTCGCACGGTCAATGGTGCTGTTGGCACCTATTTCAACATCATCATGTATCTCGACAATACCCATCTGGGGAATCTTGATATAGGCACCGTCCGGCTGGGGAGCGAAGCCGAATCCGTCGGCACCGACAACCGTACCGCTGTGTATCGTAACACGTTCTCCCAGAATAGTTCCATCATAGCAGACGACATGGGGGAAAAGTATACAATCCCTGCCTGTAGCCACCCGTTCCATCAATACTGTATTGGGACCGATAACCGTGTTATCCCCGACAACACAATGGTCGCCTATCACCACATGCTCACCGATAGAAACGTTTTCCCCCAATGTGACATTTTCACCTATGACCGCAGAAGAAGAAACGCCCCGGGCCGCGATCATCCGCGGTGTGGAAAATTTCTGAAGCACAAAAACAAACGCAGTATATGGATCTTTTACTTTCAGGAAACTCAGGCGGTCACTATATTGTACAGTGGGTGTTTGCTCACCTACAATAAGCAGAGAGGCTTTGGTTGATTCTATAAACCTGATATATTTTTCATTGGCCACAAAGCTCACCTTGCCTTTTGTGGCATTTTCTATTTTTGCCGGTCCGTCAATAGTGACATCACTACTGCCGACAAGCTCAACCTTGTCGAAATAACGCTCAAGGTACGCTTGTATCTCGTGTATCTTCATTGTTAAATTTCTGCCAATTTTTATTATATTCGTCGGCATTGAGGTTTTTTGAAGGTCCGCGGCACACTCTTTGATTGCAGGGGAATTCAGGCACAGCCTCAATATAATCCGTTTCATTTGAAAAAGCAGGGAGCCATGGCAAATCCGATCAAAATTTTTGCAGGGCGAAGCAATACCGCTTTGGCCGAAAAAATTGCCGACTACCTCGGTACGTCCCTTTGCAACGCAAAGGTAGAAAATTTTTCAGACGGGGAAATCTCGGTCAACTATTTCGAGTCCATAAGAGGCTCCGACATGTTCATTATACAGTCGACCAATCCACCGGCCGACAATCTGATGGAGCTGCTCATAATGATCGATGCTGCCAAACGCTCATCTGCCGCAAGAATTACTGCCGTCATCCCTTACTATGGCTATGCCCGGCAGGATCGAAAAGATCGCCCCAGGGTAGCCATTACCGCAAAACTTGTTGCCAATCTGCTTACAAAAGCAGGCGCAAACCGCATACTCACAATGGATCTGCATGCCGCACAGATCCAGGGATTTTTCGATATTCCTTTTGACCACCTTTACTCGAGCGTGGTACTTATCGATCACATTATCAATATGAATCTCAACGGTAACCTCGTTGTTGCATCACCTGATGTCGGCGGCGTGAAACTTGCGAGAGCTTTTGCCGAAGCCCTTGGGACCGATCTTGTCATTGTCGACAAGCGGCGCCCGAAAGCGAATGTTGCCGAAGTCATGAATATCATAGGCGACGTAAACGGCAAAGATGTCCTTCTGGTTGACGACATGATCGATACTGCAGGGACTCTCGTCAACGCTGCAAAGGCAATACAGGATGCAGGCGGCAGAAAAGTATTCGCCGCCGCAACGCACGGAATCCTTTCCGGTCCGGCTATTGACCGCATCAACGGTTCCGTGCTTGAAAAGGTCATCATCACCGATTCGGTTGTGACCGGACATGCCCCATCGCCAAAACTTGAAACCGTCACGGTCAGCAACCTGTTCGGCGAAGCTATCAAGAGAATTTCCGGGGACGACTCGGTCAGTTGCCTGTTCGACAGCAAAAATCTTTCAAAAATCACAAACAACCACACTAAAGCGATAAAAGAGATCAAGGAATAGCATGGAAAGTATCGTACTCAACGTTGAACCTCGCGTTTGCAACAAAAAAGAAGCGAAAAAGTTACGCAACGAAGGAAAAGTCCCGGCAGTCGTTTACCATAAAGGTGAAGAAACCCTTCATATCTGTGTTAACGAACTGTCTCTGGATAAACTGGTCCATTCTTCCGGATCACACCTCATTGACCTCACGTTTCCTGACGGCGAGTCAAAGCGTTCTTTTCTCAAAGATATACAGTTTGACCAGGTAACAGACCGGATTATTCATGCGGATTTTCAATTCTTCTCTGCAGGAGAAGTTCTTGAAATGGACATACCGACCAGTTTCACCGGTGAAGCTATAGGCGTTGTGGCCGGTGGCAATGTACAGGTCATCCAGCATTCATTGAAGGTAAAAGGTGTGCCCTCAAACATTCCGCAGCAGATTACCATTGATATTTCCAGCCTGGAGCTCGGACAGACAATGCATATCGGTGAAATCCCTGCGGAAACCTACGAGGGTAAATTCGAAATCGTCGGCGACCCGGAGACTTCGATCGTTTCAATCGTTGCGCCAAAGAAAGAGGTTGAAGAAGTTGAAGCCGTTGAAGAAGAAGGCGCTGAGGAAGTTGCCACCGAGGACGAGGAAGAAGAATAGACGACCTTTGCCGACAAATCAGGAAAAAGCTGCTTTTTGTTTGAAAAGCAGCTTTTTTTGTGGCCGAAGAATAACCATTTTCAGAGATTGGGGGAAATAATTTATTTTCTGTAGAGATGCCGCATACAAAACAGCTTCCACTGTATGACCTGATTGTCCCGGGCCTGGGCCTGTTGCGCATGAAAAAGAGAGGCCCCGGCCTTTTTTTTATGATCTCTTTTGCGGTCTTTCTCGCAGTGCTCCTCTGGCGGCATCAACTGATACTTGTCAGCCTCCATTCCCTGATTGCAGGCATTACGCTCCTGGTTGTCTCACCGGAAAGCTTCCGGCAGATTTTCACCTTCGAAATCCTTGAGTTCTGGATTGCCTCTCTTTATGTCCTTGTGATTCCCGCCCTGCTCGCATGGCTTTCAGCCGGAACATTGAAAAAAGCCCGTGCCGGCAAAGAAACCCAAAACCAGGATGAACTCAGTCTTCGGGAAATCGGATGGCACTCATTTAAAAAACACACGATTGCGCTTTACGCATCAGTCGTTGTTTTTATCCTTTATTCAACGGCTTTTATGGCGCCGCTTGTCTCTCCTTTCAGCCCATTTGAACAACAGGATTTTCTTGTTACAGCATATAAACAACCTTTCACACGGATAGATGCACTTGTTCTCGAGGAACAAAAAGGGGTCACCATCCCGTTGCGAAAAGGCAACAGCCTGAGCGACAGACTTACCAATACACTTATCAGTGATTTTCAGTTACTGAAAACCCGCAATGAACCGCACAAGCTCCGTTTTGTCGACAGTTATCGAATCGAAGGGAACACGGTCATCTATTATCAGGGGCACAGGGAAAAGGTCACAGGCCTTGAAACTCTTGCCGGAGGAAAAGAATACAGGGACGGTGAACCCGCATTCATCGTCACCCGCTCTTTCATTCTCGGCACAGACCAGTATGGACGGGACATCCTGAGCAGGGTTATCTATGGATCGAGAATCTCACTGTCGATCGGCTTCCTGGTCGTTCTGATTTCGGTTACCTTAGGAACCATTGTCGGCGTTTCGTCGGGATATTTCGGAGGAATTGTCGACAACACACTCATGCGTATCGTCGACGTCCTGATAGCGTTTCCCGCACTGTTCCTGATACTGATTATCATCGCAACGTTCGGCAACTCGATTTTCCTGATTGTCATCACCCTTTCGTTTACGGGATGGATGGGCGTCGCCCGTATCGTGCGCAGTCAGGTACTGTCGCTCAAGGAGCAGGAGTTCATTCTTGCCGCAAAATCTCTCGGGTTGTCTCACCTGCGCATTATTTTCCGGCACCTCGTGCCCAACACACTGACCCCGGTTATTGTAGCCGCAACGCTCCGTATCGGCAGCATTATCCTTACCGAAGCAGGACTCTCGTTCCTCGGCCTTGGCGTTCAGCCCCCGACCCCAAGCTGGGGCAACATCATCAACGAAGGCCGGGACAGCCTGCTCAACCACTGGTGGATTTCAACCTTTCCCGGTATAGCGATTCTTACAACTGTCGTGTGCTTCAACCTTATAGGGGACGGCGTCCGCGATGCACTTGATCCCAGAATGAGAGGATGATAATCGGAGGAACTCGATGAAAAAAGCAAAGAAGCTGGCACTCCTTGAAAATGCCGTCACTCAAAACGGTTTTAAACTTAGATATGAAAAAGGGAATTTCCTTGGGGGGGACTGCCGCCTCAGAAACGACAACATTATCGTCGTCAACAAATTCCTGCCGATCGAGGGAAAGATATTCACCATCGCCCGTGTCCTGCACAAACTCAACCCTGCCGACTGTGCTCCCGAAGTCAAAAAAATCATCGAAGACTCCGGACTCAATTCCGGCAACCAGTTACCGCTGATTGAGAGTGAATGAAAAATGTTCACTATGCTCTTCCGCCTGACCTCTTGAAACTCGAAAATAAAATCGCTATTTAATGAACAGGGAACTTAGGATAATTATAGCTTCAAAAAGATAATGCTGAGAGAAGAGGCGCTTGAGATTCTCCGCGATAACAAGCGTGAACTCGAGGAGAAATATGGTTTAAAAAAAGTGGGCATTTTTGGTTCTGTTGCTAAAAATGCCGCCACTCCTGACAGCGACATTGATATTGTTGTAGAAATGGACCCTGACATGCTTCGAAGAGCTGAGCTTAAGCAGGAACTGGAAAACCTTTTGGGACAGAAGGTTGACCTGATTCGATATTGGAGAAGGATGAATCAATACCTTAAGCAGCACATTGATAAGGAGGCCCTGTATGTTTGATAAGCTCCTCCTGATTGAAAAACTCACTCAGATTGATGACGCACTAAATCGTATCGAACGCCGTTTTTCCTCTATCAAAACAGTTGATCGTTTTCTTGATAGTGAACAAGGTCTGGATATGCTTGACTCGATTGCGATGATGCTTATTGCCGTCGGAGAAAACTTTAAAAAGATTGACAAGGATACAGATGGCAAACTTCTCGTCAGTTACCCGAATATCAATTGGTCGGGTGTAAAAGGAATACGAGATGTACTTTCACATCAGTATTTCAACATAGATGCTGAAGAAATATTCAGAATATGCAGCCGCGACCTTCCTGATCTTCACAATGCTGTAAAAGACATGACTCAGCACTTAAATGATGAATAGCCTCTTCACATTCTCTCCTTATCATATTAAAAGTGCCTTATCTCCCCTATTTTTGAGGATATCACGATAAAACCAAACCGGCTTTGTCTATAGAAAACAGCCAACCAGATAGTTGACGTTTCTTTGACAACCCATAAAACGAACAATTACCTGTTCAGATTCATCCTTATCATACCCAACCGATACCCGGTGAAGGATGACCATGTAAAACTATTCTTTCGATACGAACATGCGGAGACCAGAACAGATCTTCAATCACTTCATTTGACAAGTCTTGAACATGTCTTGAAGTAATGCGGAATAGATATTTCGAATCATATAAAGGGCCTCTTTATTTACTTTGTTTCAAAACCTCATTGCTGACAGTTAGGACAGAAGTAGCACGCTCCTCCCAAATACTGAATCTTCTCTATCTCAGCCCCGCACTCAGGACAAGGACGCCCAACTGCATTTTTGTCCATCTTGCGAATGTAGCTTCCAGGATTGTTGTACAAGTCATATTCGTCATATCGACCGCCCATCTCTGTAACCTCACCCACCGTATCGACAATCGAACTGTACAAGGTGTGCCGCTGATCCGTGCTCAGATCAGCAATCGCATGTCTGGGATGAAGATGAGCTTGAAAAAGGATGTCTTGAGCGATTGCATTACCCAGTCCCGGGATGATTTGATCTTGTGTCAACAAAGATTTAGCACTTCGCTTCTTCCCATTCGTAAGATCATCCAACAGAGTATTGAAATAAGTAAAGGTAAACTCAGGCTCTATTGGCGTTGTTTTCATACCCATGATATACTGTCTTTTCTGCTCCTCGCCCTTCTCATAAAGCTCCATGGCTCCCCACATCTGAGTAGTTGCTGTGAGAAAAGAATTATCTTCAAATGTGACATACAAATGATACTTCTTCGGCACCTTTGACCCTGAATCATGGTACAGCACTTTACCCCCGCATTCACCCAGTACCAAAACATACCCGGGTTCAAGCGGAAGAAACAGCCATTTTCCTTTTGCTCGGGCTTCCCCCACTGTCTTCCCTTTCGTCAACAAGTCAAACTCCTCGTGACTTCTGTTGTACCAAAGGAACTTTTGGGGACTGTTCCCTAACAGTCCTCTCTGGATTGTTTTTCCTTTGAGCACGTCGTTCATTTGCCCGGCCAAGGTTATAAACTCTGGTAGTTCAAACATTTCCGGCCTCCTGTATTGTTAAGTTCAGTACTTTCTCAGAACAGTGAAATACATCTCGTCAACAATACTGCTCTATCCCCTTTTTAGTACCTCCTTTGAAACTTCACCATTTTCAACAAAATCATCAAGAGCATCCACTGTATTTCAAGAAGTCAATGCAAAAGCGAACAATCAACCAAAATCTTTCACTCTCCATTTGTAACAATAACGGATGGAAATATCAGGGTCAGTCTTGTAAGATACAAAATCACCGCCAGAGGAAACTGTTACTTTGGGGCGACACTTTTCCAAATTGCCTCGGGGGTCATCTCAGTGACATTGCTAAGACTCTTAACACTGTTAACGGCTTCTTCGTACGAAGCGTCAAATTCTTCGATAATATCAGGAGAAAGCGCTTGAGCATCCTCGGCAATCATCTTCAAAAGCTGCACCTGATTCAAAAAGTTATTGAGCACATGCTGGGCAGACCTTGCCATTGCCTTGTACACTTCAACTTTTTGCTTTTCAACCTTGGCTTTTCGTACCTGCCTGAGTAAATCAACAAAGAAAAAGCCCCCAAAGACTAAAACCGGAATAATGAACTCGTCCAGTTCATACTCTTCAAACTCCTCTAAAAAGACGAGAGTTTGTTCGAAAAGATCGAACCGCCAATAAAATTCAAAAAAGAGAAAAACCGCGACAAGCACGCCGCCCAAAAGAGTAAACCGGTAACGCCCCATATCAACCCATATTTTCATGTTTCATTCAAGCGACTACTTGCAAAAAAACGATTATAAAAAAACAGCACCCCCGACTACCCAAATGAAAAAAGCCAACACATTGTTTCGAATTTACCTTAAAGCAACCTACCCCGTGGATGCTTAAGCAAATCTGCAGGGACCTCGGTTTCATAGAACTTTGGCAACATGGCCCGCATATCCCGGACATTCATGCCTCAGGCATACATAACCGGAGTCCTCTCGTCAACCTCTTTAAATCGTTTCTGCCGCTTGGGGATCAACTGGGGGATAAGAGTAATATAACACGATGTACCACTTGGTGCTCTTTTATAAATTATAAATATCGTCAACAGTCATTTCCTCCCGCTTCCCTGCCAGATGCTCAAGCAATCCCCTGTCTTTATCCTTTAGCTGTGAGGAACTCAAGACAACACACTCCCGAGGGCGAACTCTATCCAGCCATGATTCAAGTTGGCGATATTCTTCGATCCCAAACCGCTTAACATTGACAACAATCCTGTCGGAATGCTCGGTATCGAGGCCCATGAGCGCATTCAGGTTTGCGGCTATGAGAAGTGATGAGCCGTCGCTTGTCCAGAGCTTCAGGAGATTCTTGTCCAGCCTTGCGATCATGAACGATGACAGTTTCAGGTGCTTGTCATTGGAAAGCATGTGGTTCGATGCATCGATTGCGGAGACAAGAGAGTCCGGCGAGTCAAACTGCACGGCTGCATCGAGCCGGTTGACACCGTAGCGGCGCATCTGACGGCTAATGGTTTTCTGGTGGTAGGGTTTCGACCCCGCGTCGATCAGAATCGAGGAGCCTGAAACCGAACAAAGAAAGGAAGTACCCTTGCCGACCGCAACTTTCACAAAGGCAGGGAGCGGATTGTCTGCACGCAGAACCGGTGTCCAGACAAAGTAATTTGCTGCAAACAACATTGTGATCATTACAAAGGCTGGCTTTTCGAGGTGCAGAAAATACAGCGCTGCAAGAATAGCAACGTAGTAAACGATAATACCGAAAACATCCGGCTGCATCTGAACGACAGCCCATTGCTGTGAACCAAAGAATTCCGTTGCCCCAAGCGCGGCTTTCGCGAAAAACCAGGCGCTCGATGCCGGATAGACAGCCAGACCGGGAAGAAAAAGATTGAACACAAAGGCCGGCAGCATTGCGTAGAGCATACAGCTTACAAGAAAGACTACAGGCAGGTTGGCAAGCAGTCCGGCAAGTGAAAAGGTCCCGAAAAACCATGCGATAACCGGCGACACCCCGATAATGGCGGCCAGACTTACACTGAAAGCATTCCATACCGGCCTGAAGACAACCCCCATCATACCCTTCCAGTTTGCCGATGGCTTGCTGAGCAGCGGGTAAAGCAGAATAATGGAAGCAACCGCTGCATTGGTCATCAGAAACCCGGCACTGAACAGTTCGAGCGGGTCGAGCGACAGAATGACAAGATCCGCCGCTGCAAGAGAGTTCAGTGGAAAAGATTGTCGCCCTGTTGCAGCCCCCCCAATCAGGACAATCGCCATAATGGAGGCTCTCCTGACCGATGGTGCGTTTCCCGTGACCGAACAGTACACCAGCAGCACGACCGCAATGAGCAGAAACACCATCCATCGTCCTGCAACGGTCGTTCTCAGCCGCTGCATCATTATGAGCATTGCAACAACGATCAATCCCACATGCAGCCCTGAAATAGCGAGCACATGAGCAGTACCGGCAGCCTGAAACCGACGGTACACCGTCCTGTCGAGCAGTTCCCTCTCACCGAGAAATATCCCCTTCAGGAACTGACGTTCATGACCGGATGGCACAAGCGCATCGATGCTCCCGGAAAGATATCGCCTGACGGGTCGCACCAGCAGACCCTCAAAAAAATCATTCTCGTCGAGTCCGTAGTTCCGCATCATCCATGGACCGCGACAATAGAGCTCGGCATGAACGCCCTGTTTCCAGTAGTAGTCATGAGCATCGAAATCTCCAGGATTTGCCGCGTCGGGTATGCGCTTCGGCCACCCTTTGATCCTGATCATGTCCCCGGTCTCGACATCAGGCTGTTCACCGTCATAAAGCCGCATAAAAACCTTGACGTTACCGGAAGTTTTTCTGGTTTCACCGTCGGCAAAAACTTCACGAACCTCGAGAATCCATTGCGCACCCTTTGCAGAGATACGCGGTCTGGATATAACCTTACCGTAGAGCAGTGCTTCCTTGTCAAGCTGTTTCAGCACGGTATCCGATGCAACGTACCGGTATGCATAGTCCGAGTATGCGCCGAAACTGCTGAAAACAAAAAAACCGTAGGCCAGCACAGCAGGCAATGAAAGACGTCGTTCGGTCATCGGCTTTTTCAGACCCGGAAACAATAAAGCGCACAGCAGCAGCACACAAACAAGGGATACAGCGATCCAGATGAAAATCGAAAGGGACACATAAAGCCCGGCAATGATTCCTGCACAGACAAAGAAAAGCAGGCGTACCGCAGGATAAGGGGATATGAGGCTTGTCTTAATCATAACCTGACTCGGTTGTTAGGTATGATTCGGGAAACTGGGTTAGTTTATTATATTATGTCTTTTTATAATCGAGGCAAAACCGCTCGCTGCATGTTAGTAAAAGAGATCCTCGGCTCAGCCACGGAACCCGTATTCAGTTTTGAGTTTTTCCCGCCCAAAAAAACAGAAGACTGGGCCAAACTTTTTCATACAATCTCGGAGCTCATACCTTTCAACCCATCGTATGTCAGTGTGACATATGGTGCAGGGGGATCGACCCGAAGCCGCACGCATGATCTGGTCACGAAAATCCAGCGTGAAACCGGCCTTACCGTCGTTTCTCACCTGACCTGTATCTGCTCAGACAAAGAAGAGATAGCACATATTCTCGACGATTACAGCAAACATGGAATTACCAATGTACTGGCCCTCCGCGGTGATTTACCCCCCGGATCGACATCCTACGAAGAAGCAACCAAAGATTTTCCGTACGCCATAGATCTTGTACGGTTTATTGTTGAAAACTTCCCGGAAACAGGTGTCGGTGTCGCAGGGTTTCCTGAAGGACATCCCCAAACACCGAACAGGCTGCAGGAAATTGAACACCTGAAGGCAAAAGTCGATCAGGGCGCAGACTACATCGTCACACAACTGTTTTTTGACAACAGGGATTTCTTTGATTTCGTCGGTCGTTGTACCCTTGCTGGCATAAACGTCCCCATTATTCCCGGAATTATGCCGGTAACCACAAAAAAAGGCTTGATCAGAATGTCCGAGCTTGCCCTCGGAGCGAGGGTTCCGGCAGCACTTCTCAAAAAGGTGCTCGAAGCGCCGAATGACGAAGAAGTAGCTCGTATAGGGATCGAATGGGCCACCGAACAGGCCAGAAACCTTATCGACAACCACATCAAAGGCATTCATTTTTACACACTCAACAACGCGGAAGCAACCAGAAAGATTTTTCAGAACATTGCTGAAAGCGGGAAGGCCGGATAGTTGACTGTAAGTTCCGGTTAATTAGTCGTGAAAGTCCTGAGAACGAGACGGACGAAGCACAGAAACCGGAGTTCCGACAAATCGGGGCCAACGAAGCAATCAGGGCGTGCAACAAATTAATCGAGGTTCACCTCGTTCTGAATCAGCTGCTCATGCGTCTCCCGTTTGCGGATAAGCTTCGCCTCATCACCGTCAACCATGACCTCTGCCGGACGAAGACGACCGTTATAGTTGTTGCTCATAACAGATCCGTAAGCTCCTGCCGACAGAACAGCAAGCAGATCTCCCTCCTCCACTCTGTCAACGGTTCTCTCTCTGGCGAAAAAGTCACCCGACTCGCATACCGGACCGACAATATCGGCAACCATTACGGAGTCATGCTGAGAAACCGAAACAATTTCATGGTAGGACTGGTAAAGAGCCGGACGGACAAGTTCCGTCATTCCGGCATCGACAATAACAAACTCTTTTCCTGCATGGTTGCGTTTTCTGTACAAAACCCTGGTCAACAGAACCGTTGAGTTTGCTGCAATAAATCTTCCAGGCTCGAAAATTACGGTTGTACCGGTTTTCTCAAGCAGGGGTACAAGCTTTTCTGCAAAATGCCCGATCGGCTTAGCCGGTTTTTGTGGTTCGTAAGTAACCGGAAACCCGCCGCCTATATCAAAATATCGAATATCGAATCCAGCTGACCGTGCACCCGAGAGTACATCGAAAAGTTTTTCCAGAGCTGCGTGATAAAAATCCGAATCGAAAATCTGTGATCCGATATGCATATCCAGGCAGGTCAGATCGACATGTTCCAAGGTCTTCAACAAGGCAAACACTGCACCAAGATCCGTTTCGTCGATACCGAACTTCTCTTTACTGTCCCCGGTGGTGATATAGGGATGCGTTTCAGCCGTCACATTCGGATTGATCCTGATGCCAACGGACGCCTGTACTCCGAGACGGCCTGCAATATCATTGATCAGGTGCAACTCCGATAACGATTCGGCTTTGAGCATCAGAATACCCGACTTGATGCCATATTCTATATCGGCCGCCGTTTTGCCCACGCCGGCCATGATGATTTTTCCAGGATCAACACCGGCCTGAAGTGCCCGGTAAAGCTCGCCGCCTGAATTGACATCGCACCCGCAGCCCTCGTCGGCAAGAGTACGGATCACATGCAGGTTGAAGTTCGCCTTGACCGAGTAACAGGTAAAATGATCCAGTCCGGAAAACGCTGTCTCAAACGCCCTGTACTGGTTGACAAGGCTGTTTCGGCTGGTAACAAAAAGAGGCGTCCCATATTCCTCTGCAAGCTTTTCAAGAGAAATACCCTCACAACAAAGCCCTTCACCACGGTAAGGAAACAAGTTACTGTCTAGCACGTCTTGGATTTTTATTTTTATAAAGTTAAGTGATTCAAATCAGATGCATAATAGCTGTTCTGCCGTAAGCAAGCAAATAGCGTTTCCCAGACCCGAACGGTTTTACTGCACCCTTATCCATCAGGATCGTTTAGGTTTTGCAAAATCAGTGTCCAAAAGTTATATTTGCAGCTCTCTGTAATCAATCATTCCGAGACAACAATGGCAAAAAAAGAAAACAGGATTATCATAACCCTTGAGTGTACCGAGGCAAGAAAAGAAGGCCTGACTCCGTCAAGGTATACAACGACAAAAAACAAGAAAAATAACACGGAACGTCTGGTTCTGAAGAAATACAACCGTTACCTGAAAAAACATACTGAGCACAAGGAAATCAAGTAAGCAGTTTTTTGGCAAAATCCGCAAAAAGATTTTACTTACTATAGCTGTGGGATGCCGAGAAGTTACTGCCCGAATGGCGGAATTGGTAGACGCACTCGTTTCAGGGACGAGCGCCGCAAGGTGTAGGAGTTCGAATCTCCTTTCGGGCACTAAAAAGCTGAAAAAAGTCACTATGCACAACTCGTTATCCGGAGACACGAATCGCACGATTTTCCTGACTTGTACCGCCCGAAATTCACACCATGCACCTTTTCGCGGAGGTGCTTTTTTTATTTTTCCAAAATCTAAATATCAGCTGTAGTGGACCATACAAAAATCAATCTTGTTGTTCGTCTGCAACATCTCGACAATCAAATCGAAAAGATAGAAAGTCTGCAAAGAGGGCTTCCCGAGGAAATCGAAGCGCTTGAAGAGGATATCGCCTTTACTGCCCGTCAGATCGAAGCCCGGGAAAAGATCGCCGATGAACAGCGCAAAACCCGTGAGAGACTCAATGAAACGATCGAAAATTGCAAGTCGAAGATCAAGAGTTTCAAGGAAAAACAGACACTAGCCCGGAACAACAAGGAATACGACGCACTCTCCAAGCAGATCGAGTACGAAGAAAAAGAAATAGCACAGGCGGAAATCCAGCTTCAGGACATTGTGCATAATGAAGAAAAAACAAGCGAGCTGCAGGACCAGGGACGCCAACTGATCGCTGAAAACCGCTATGATGAAATTTCCGAAGACATGATGCCGGACGATGTTCTTGCTCAACAGCTTGAAGACCTTGAAAGTCAGGTCAAACAGAAAAAAGAGGAGCTTGACAGCATTGTCGTCGAGACGTCAGAGGAAGTCAGCTCTCTGAAAAAACAAATCACCGCACAGAGAAAAATCGTCGAGAAAGAGGCAAAACGCCTGCTTTCAAAATATGACCACCTCAAAAAAGGCAACATCCAGAACGCCCTGGTAAAACTGCATCGTCAAGCATGTTCCGGCTGCAATACCCGCGTGCCAACCAACCGTCACACTATTATTGTTCAAGGGGGGTTCTACCTCTGCGAATCCTGTGGACGTATTGTAGTGCACGAAAGGCTGTTCGAGGAAGCTGCATCCGGGGAAAAGTAAAACAAAAAACAGTGCCATGATGATTTCGTGGCACTACATGCAACCGTCTGCCGGTCTGAGTCCCTGCCGCTATTGTTATCCGCCACCAAAACCCGCAAGAGAAACTATTTTTATTACTTTCCCGTTTTCTTGTAACGACAGCGCAACTGAAACCAGAGCGTGCAGTCGCCGTCTGTCTTTGAGGACTGGCGGAGGAAAGTCCGAACATCGAAGGACAGGGTGCCGGCCGAGAGCTTTTGCTCAAGGCCGGGGGTAGTGGCGTAAGCCTCCTGCCACAGAGAGTGCAACAGAAAGAATACCGCCCCGGATTCCGGGGTAAGGGTGAAAAGGGGGTGTAAGAGACCACCAGACATGCCAGTAATGACATGTGCTATGAAAACCTCCCCGATGCAAGGCTGAATAAGGAAGCTTTTCCGAAAGGAAAGAGAGTTGTCCGCTCAATTCTTTGAGTTTCCGGGTGAGCCGCACAAGATAAATGACTGCAGCCTTGCCGCAAGGCAGGGAACAGAATTCGGCTTATAGCTTTGGTTTCAGTTTTTTTAGGGCACCTCTATTAATTTGCTGCGCACCATGATTACTTCGTTGATCGGTGCTCGAAATCCTCATGTACTACGTGTACATTCCGGTTTTTGTGCTCCGTTCGCCTCGTACTCAAGGCGCTTGCGACAATTTATAGAGGTGCCCTTTATAAAAACCTTGCCAATATAAACACCCCGATCATCACAAAGGTTATCGCTATTTTTGCCGCCGTACCCACAACAAGGCCGACCCAGGCCCCAAAACCTGCAAGCCCGGCCACCCGGATGTCCCTGCGAATATAAAGTTCTCCTGCAACCGCCCCGATAAAAGGCCCAAGAAGAATGCCGGGCAAACCGAAAAACATTCCTGCCACCGCTCCGATGGCCGCGCCGATAATCGAGTATTTGCCGGCACCGTACCTGCTCGCACCGAGCGCCCCTGCCAGAAAATCAATAACATAGCCCAACAGACAGAGCACCAGCAAAAAGATAAGTGTACCCTGACCGACATAGGTAAAATCTTCAGCCCACGCAGCCACAACCAGTCCTGCAAACACCAGCACTATTCCAGGAAGAGCCGGAAGCAGAAGACCCACGATCCCTGCTATAACAAGAATCAGTGAAAGAAGCCAGAGGAGTAGCGCACTTTCCATAATCATCGTCAGGAAAAAGGTTTCATCACGGTATCAAGCAGTCCTTGTGCGAAGAGTTCGGTATACCGTGTCTTGATGGCCAGATCGGCGAGGGTAAAGAGAGATATCCCTCGTTTCGAGTAAAGGTAGACGTCACGCCATTCCGGCCCGAATTTGTTCTTGAAATAAAAAAGGCTCCTGAAATCATACGCTCCCCTGCATAACTCGGCCATCAGAGCAACGACCTTTTCTTCTACGTTGAAACCGGCGTCCCTTTTTTCCCCGAGATGATAAAAGGGTACTTCGCCGAGACTCCATTCGCAAAACCCCTCTTCACGAAGCTTGCCGAACACTCCAGCCAGCAGCAATTCCATAATTCCGGGAGGAGAGTTGTCACGTTTGAGCATAAGCTCGGTATGTGCCACAGAATCGTCCCGCATGGTAAGCGTAACAGCAGCAAGCAACTCATCGGTAAAGGAAAGGAGAGCAAAACAGCGACATTTTTCAAAGGGATATGTCCTGAAAACATGGGCAAGCTGGGGTTTCGAACCATGCTTTGTCTGCCGCTGCAATTTCTGCAGACGGCTTTTGTTCCCATCGCTTAAAGACATTTCAACCATTCTGCCTTTCTTCTCGGCCTGGTGCAAAAGCTTGCGAAGAGATTTTTTTTCAAAATGTCCGTTCTGAAGATGTAAAACAGCTTCGGCCCCTGTCCTCAGAATCGCACATCCTTCTTGCCCGAAAGAGTCGGCAGTTTTCCTCGAACATCCCCTGACAAGAAAACCCTCGGGAAACAGAGTGTCAAGATCCTTCCTGACGGCAGACAATTCATAACCTTCAGGAAGATCGGCATAGGCAACCCACTGTATTCCTGTCAGAGGAAGAGCAAGGGTTCGGTAAACAGGATTGAGTGTATTGGTTTTAGCCCAGCTTAAGGGAAGCAGTTCTCGCACTGACAATGTAATTGCATCCTTTGCTCAACTGCAAATCTGCAGGAACAAACTCTTTTTGGTTATCCCAATTAAAAGAAAAAGCTCTTTCCTTTAACAAACAAACAGAACACTCAAAAGACTTTGCGAATATCCCCCTTTGACTTCGACGTGCCTATAGTCTCTTTGAGCGACCCTGCAGCTTTGTAGACAACCGAGCCGACTGCAAAAATTCCAAGCCCCACGACAGCAATACCGGCAAGACCATGCAGAGTAGGTACTGCAACCGGTGCAAACAACGCCGACCCTCCCACAACACCCGCCGCAGTTGTCACGATTTTTGCCGGATTATCCTGATCCATGGCAACACTCTCCTTTTATCTTGTTAATGAATTTCCAATGTCCTTTTTTCCCTATCTTCCGGATAGCAAATACAAAGCACAGTCTCTCTCCAGGAACAACCATTTCAAGGAATGCAATCTAAAGTCAGTTGAGTCTGACCTCCTCTTTTTCATTTCCAACCATCAACCGTTTGGCATATTTTTCTCCGGCAGCAAAACCTTCTATAAAGACCATTTCCCCAAACTCTTCCAGCGTCATATCCAGATCGATCTTCTGACTGAGATAGCTGTTTATATCCTTTTCCTTCGTACACCTGTTCATCTTTCTGATGTATGATGTCCATGCCGACCTGACCGCCTGAATCCATAATTGTCTTATCATCATGGGTATTTGTTTTATGATTAATGATGTACAAGCAAAAAGGCAGGCCAACTACGCGGAGGCCGTTACCAACCCATTTGTTCCCTCTGAAAGCAACCTGTATCGGCAAGGTGTCGGTGCTGGACATCGAATAATGACGGGTAATGCTGAAATGAATCCGGAAAGCACTTCACACTCCGGCATGAAGTGCTCCCATGACGACAGGCTACTTTTTTGAAGTAACTGCCGTCGAAACGTCCTGCAGCACCTGGGTCAATCCATTAACAACATTTCCGGCAAGTTCGGTAGATGTCTTGCTCAACGGCTCAAAAGCCTCGGTAACGGACTTCAACCCGTTGGAAATCAGTTCAACCTGCACCTGGCCCAGCTTTCCGACTGTTTCCACAAGATTGTTGACTGCATTTGTAATCTCGTTTGCTGTTTCGTTTGCCATAACTGTTTTTTTTAATTGAAAGGATATAATGAAGTAACGCGGAAAAACTCGAGAACACCTGCCGGATACTCACACTCATTGCTCAACAAAGCCGCCGGGAAATTCTCCCCGAGAAAACAACCGAAAGCTCAGGCTCATCGCAGCAAGAACCTCTCTGCAGGTCCCCGTTGATTTGTGCTTACGGGCACCGAACACTTTCCTGCCTGTATCCAGGCAAAAGAACCCGAACATCAGAAACTCTGATGCCAGTTCTTACAAACAACTACATCAATCTACAGTAACAACAAACAGCAGAACAAGATATTCTTATTCAGGCTAATGCTTTTCAAAATAAACAGTTAAAAATTGACAACAACAGGCTGCCGGATAAAACAAAATCACATTTACTATATTTATTACAGATAAAAATAGCATAATTTTTGTAAGTTAAAACCTGTTTATCCACGCATAACCATTCAAGTTATCGACAATCAAGATCAAAAATCAGTAGCCGTATCCATGAAGCCGGCTGACGAACAGTTGAAACAGATAGCAAAAAAATGATCCGACCCGTGAGCCAGGAAACATAAAGACAGGAAGACGCCGCGGGTTCGCTACAGGAAACTGAAACAGGCTTCAGAACCAGGCAATAATCAATAATGACATGACGATCGCACAATCAAAGCTCTTGTTTGAAACGCTCCATTCAGATGAACCATTTCGCAACAGGGTACTCTCTGCCAGCAATATGCTGGAATGCATGGTAATCATCGGGTCCAAAGGTTTTGATTGCTCAACGTATGAACTCAGAATGACACTTGACAAGTACGTTAAAGAGAAAAACCCGGATGTCGACAGCAATTTTTCTTTATGGGAAAACATCTTTCCGGAATGAACTTCCATAACTCTGCACCATCCATCATTTAACCCGTAAGCATGAACAATATATCAGGAGCTCTTGTGTTTCTTCTATCGCATTTTCCCACAGAAGTATAAAATCCATCATGACAGCAACAAAACGCTTAGGTTTTATCGAAAAAGTCAAAGCCCATCTTGAGCTTCTCGATCCGGTCACCTGGATCAGTGCTTTTCCCTGCCTGGCCGGAGGGGTCATGGCTTCGGGAGCCATGCAGTCGAGCACGCATGACTACCTGCTCCTGTTTGCCCTGTTCGTGATCTGGGGACCTCTCGGCATCGGCTTCAGTCAGTCGATCAACGACTACTTCGATCTCGAACTCGACAGGGTCAACGAGCCTACCCGTCCCATTCCTTCAGGACGCCTGTCCGAAAAAGAAGCCATCTGGAACTGGAGCATTATCCTTTTCACAGCCATTCTGCTGGGCACCTTGATCGGCACCTACATCGGGGGTCAGCGTGGTCTGATTTTTGCCTCCTGTCTTTTCACAGCACTCATCTTCGGCTATATCTACTCCGCACCTCCTCTCAAGTTGAAAAAAAACATCTTCCTTTCAGCTCCTGCTGTAGGACTTTGTTACGGTTTCATCACATATCTCTCTGCCAACGCACTGTTCGGTGAGATACGACCCGAGGTCATCGGACTCGCCGGACTGAACTTTTTTATGGCTGTTGCGCTCATCATCATGAACGATTTCAAATCGGAAGATGGCGACGCCAAAGGCGGAATGAAATCGCTCACGGTCATGATCGGCGCAAGGAACACGTTTCTGGCCGCTTTTGTTATCATCGATCTCGTTTTTGCAGTTTTTGCAATTCTTGCATGGATCTGGGGCTTCGAGATTCTGGTGTACCTCATCGCTGCCTCCCTTGTTGTGAACATTTTCATCCAGATTCCGATATACCGCGACCCTAAAACAGGAGCCTCTTTCATGCAAAATGCCGTAGATGACGGGTTCGGGAACGCCATAGGCAAAAGCGAGGTTCAGGAGCACAACGCATTTCTGCGCTTTCAGGTCATAAACAATATTCTTTTTCTGATCAACCAATTTACGGCAGCCGCCATGATAGGGCTAAAGTACCTGTAAGCCGGCACCATCTGGATCTCTCCAGCCACTCGCCTGCGGATCATCCAAACAGTTTCCGGACATTGTCCCAAGCTCCGAACGCCTTGCATCCGGTTTGTCTGGTTTCTTATAAAATGCTTAGCTTATCTATAAACAGATCAGCTACAATACACCATGCTTGCAAGACCGAAAAGCTGTTTCATCCAGGTCTGGCCGGCGACTCAAACTCCTTGTGCCCGTTGCAGAACCATCAAATGATCCTGACAATTGTCGGAACTCATGAGTACTGTCACTTCACATAGCATTCAGGCAGACGATACTGTTTTCGCGTTATTGGAATCCTTTGCCGAGGCCGTCTTTCTTATAAATACGGAGGGCATCGTCCTTACGACAAATTCAGTATTTGCCGCTACATTCGGCAAACATCCGCATGAGTGCATCGGTGCCGATGTTTTTGATCTTATTGCTGTCGATCTGCAAATGCCGGAGCTTGCCGGTCAGCTGAGGAAAAAGATCCGGGAAGTTCTTCAAACGGGCAAAAGAGAAGTTTTTGAAGCTGAAATGAAAGGCAGCATCTGGAAGGTTACTATCAACCCGGTCCTCTCATCAGAAAAAAAAATCACACGGCTACTCGTTATCACTGAGGACATTTCTGAAAAGAAACGATTGGAGCAAGAACTCACGGCAAGCAAAAAGAGGCTTACCTTTGCACTGGAAGCCACAGATGCCGGCGTTTGGGAATGGGATCTGAAAACTGATAAGGTTTTCTGGTCAGACAGGATATGGACACTATACGGACTGGAACCTAACAGTTTGCCGCCTACCCACAAACTCTGTGAAAGCGCCGTTCATCCCGACGACCGGGAGAAGACATTCCAGACTATCATGGCTGCGGCAAGCAAGGAAATAGAGATCAATGTAGAATATCGCGTCTGTCACCAGGACGGTTCTGTTCACTGGCTCACGTGCCGCGGTATGCCCCTGTGTGAAGCTGATGACGGGATGACCAGTTATATCGGAACAGTTATGGATATTAACGAGCGCAAAAAGATTGATACTGTGCTCAAGGAAAATGAATTGAAATTCCGAAGCATCTTTGATCGCGCTCCTCTTGCCATAAGCATCGAAGATATTCAGAGCGGCCGGCTGATCGATGCCAATGTTTCATGGCTGCAACTCCTGGGATATAACAGAGAAGAAGTCCTGGACAAACCTGTATCAGATCTCGGGGTCTATGCAAACACCAGCGAGTATAAAAGCATTTCACATTCACTCAGTCAGCATGACAGGGTAATCAACGAACCACTCCAGTTGCGGAAAAGGTCCGGTGATCTCATTAATGTTCTTTATTTCTCGGAGTTCATCACATTGCAGGACAAACCGGTTCTTCTTGTCATGATGACAGACATTACGCTGCAGACACTACAACAACGAAACATTAACCAGCTTGAAAAGGCAGTTGCAGAACGCACAAAAAAACTGCAGGAAGAAGTCAAACGCCTGCAACGCTTTTTAAGCATGATTTCTCATGAATACCGTACTCCTCTGGCAATTATCCGTACCAACCTTGATCTTCTCAGGATAAAAAACAAAATGGGAGACTTTTCGAATAAAAAGGAACTGTCCAAGATAAACCGTGCTATAGACCGGCTTGTTGAGGTTCTGGAAGTATCCATTCAGGACAGCCGCATTTCTGAATCACAGGAAGCGTCGGCGTCGATGCAGTTCCAGATTGCTCCGGTTATTACCTCACAGGTTGAGACATTCCGCAACATATGGCTTGAACGGTCCATCAGGTATTCAGAGTGCCTTGACAGATATGAAGTTTCCGGGGAGCAATCTCAGGTTAAATTTGCCATTTTCAATCTGCTGGATAACGCTCGTAAATATTCCCCACCGGATTCAACGATCGAGGTAGAATGCTGTATCGAAGCCAACGAAGCTGTCATTAAAATACGAAACCGGGGGGCCAGCATCACACAGGATGAAGCAAAAGCATTTTTCGAAAAGTACCAACGCGGCAGTAACTCGGCCAATACTGCCGGTGCAGGTCTCGGGTTATGGCTGGTAAGAAATATTATCAACCAGCATGACGGACAAGTTACTTTGGAAGGAACCGCATATGGAGTCGAGGCAATTATTCGCTTACCTATAGTAAAAAAAACAAGTTAACTGAGCGACTGGATTAAGTCTCAACCCGATTTTTCTCATTCGATTACAATCTTGCGAATGTTTATGATATGCTCAACGATATGAAAAAAACACCCCCTGCCTCCCTGAACGAAAGAAAGCGAATTATCGTTGTTGAAGATGACCGTGATTTCCGTGAAAGCCTGGTAGAATCCCTTTTACTCGCCGGATTTGATGTTACCGGGGTAGAATCTGCTCTGGAGTTCTATCAGAACATCGCCATAAAAAACTATCTTTTGGCAATTCTCGATCTCGGCCTGCCTGACCAGAACGGCTTTGTACTGGCTGAATACATCCGAAACAACACCGATATGCGCATAATTGTACTCACTGCGCAATCATCTTTGGATAGCAGGATTACCGCCTATCAGTCCGGAGCGGATATCTACCTGCTTAAACCTGTCGACTTTTCCGAACTGGCAGCGTCTATCTCCAGTATTCTTGGACGTCTTGATGAACAACCGTCCGGGCAGCATGAAAAGAAACTAGCTGAACCGGTACAGGAAATAACACAATGGGCACTTATACGCAGAGATATGGCCCTGTGCACACCAAAGCAGGAGACAATAAAACTTTCCTCAAAGGAATTTGATTTGATCGAAATGCTGGCCTCATTCCCCAACACGGTAGTTTCCCGCCAGGATCTTTTGCAAGCTCTTGATTACGAAGACAATAAGTATGGAAACCGTTCCCTTGACGCGCTGATTCACCGTTTACGTCAAAAAGGGGAAAGCCACAGAATACCCATTAAAACCGCTCATGGCTCGGGATACAGTTTTTCAGCCCCCGTCATCATTGTTTGATATTTACTTGCCTGTCTGCCGGGGAACATTGCCGACTGCATATGGATGCACGGGATCAAGAATAGTGATCAGGGCACCTTTATTGAAGACCCAGTAAAGCAAGATAATAATCCTCCCTCTCTTTCATCACAGCCCCGGCAGCAGCATCATGGTCGTCGTAACCGGTCAAATGCAATGCGGAGTGGATGGTGACCCGAAAAAGTTCGTTCTCGAAACCTGTCCCGAAGCGCCTGGCGTTTTGATTGATTACGTCAAGAGATATATAGAACTCACCATCAATATCTTTTCCCGCATTATATCTGAACGTAATGGTATCGGTAGGATAATCATGTCCGAGAAACTCCCTGTTGATCCTGTGAATCAACCTGTCACCGCAAAACACGGCAACAATCGACCCCACCTCGCAGCCTTCGGTCTCAATGACACTTTCAATAATCGCTTCAAGCTTTTTCTGCGGAATCTCTCTTCGCGTGGTATTGTAAAGCTCAAGCAACATGACTGCTTTCCTTTTCAGTTGCCGCAATCCGGGCATCGATCTGCTTGAGGTTGCTGTTATGAGCCCTGTATTCGAGTACTACGTCTTCATCAACATACTTTTTGTCAATCACCTCCGTGTGCTTATACAGATAGCCGATCAGCTTGTAGTTTGAAATGTGCGTTCGGAGGGTACGGCACTGATAATCCCGCGCGACGTAATTACTGACTGCCTCCTTGAGAGCGTTAAGGTTGATACCCCGTCTTGCCGAGACGAACAAAGCTTCAGAATATTTACGGCGGAGCGACCGAAGGGTTTCCCTGTCTTCAACAACATCGATTTTGTTGAAAACGTTGATAATGTTCTGATGGTTAACCCCTATCCCCTGCAGCGTTTCGACCACGATTCTCATCTGCTCTTCAAATCCTTCGTGACTGGCGTCGATAACGTGCAGCAGGAAATCAGCCTGCAACACCTCATCAAGGGTCGAACGGAAACTCTCAACCAACCGGTGAGGCAGCTTTCGAATAAACCCGACTGTGTCGGAAAGCAATACAACTTTGTTGATCTTGAGTTCGAGCCGGCGGGTTTTGGTATCGAGGGTTGCAAACAGCCGGTCCTCTGCATAGGCTCCTGCATCAGGACACAGGCTGTTCATCAATGTCGATTTTCCGGCATTAGTGTACCCGACAAGAGCCACACGCGGAATCCTGGCGCGATCTTTTGTCTGCGTTGCATGCTGAAGCGCAACGTCCTTGAGCTTTCTTTTCAGAAAAGAAATCCTCTTGCGAACAAGCCGACGGTCAGTTTCTATCTGGGTTTCACCGGGTCCCTTTGTTCCGATTCCTCCTTTCTGCTTGGAGAGGTGAGTCCATAAGCGCGTCAATCTTGGCAGCAGATATTCGAGTTGAGCAAGCTCAACCTGCATTTTAGCTTGTGAGGATTTGGCCCTGAGAGCAAAAATCTGGAGGATCAGTTCGGTGCGGTCAAGAACCTTGCAGCCGAAAACACGTTCAAGGTTCCTGGCCTGAACAGGAGAAAGGTCATCATCGAAAATAACGACATCTATCAGACCACCCTTAACGAGGTGCTCCATCTCTTCGACTTTGCCGCTGCCGAGAAACCATGCAGGATCTTTCTGTTTCCGTTCCTGAATGACACGCGAAACCACTTCTGCGCCAGCGGTGTCGGCGAGAAACTCCAGTTCATTGAGATAATCTTCTACTACTGTTCTGGTTAATTCCGGAGCAGAACTTATGCCGACAAGCAGTGCGCGCTCTTTTGTTACTTCTTGGGAAGGGTAGGTATCCAATATTAGATAAACAATATCCTAAACTGAGCATTCCAGCAAATGCTCAATAATAGTAAGTTTATTAAAAACAATCCGTTACAATATATTTATAGCGAGATCATTCCCCACCTGTTGGGTGAAAGTGAAAACAATAAAAACAAGATAATGCCGTATGAACGTCACCGTAGCCGTTCATCTTTACGTATTGCTATATTATGTGCTTTATTTTATCTTGCCAACACTCCTTATAACTGAGTCAGGCCGTAAAAAGTTACACAATTTTTTTCTTTGCTTTCACCGGAAGCCGGAGATGACCGCGCGTATCAAAGCAGAACGTTTCAATGAATTACAGCTATAATGGAAAAACAATTGTGCGAGGGTCTGATACAGAACTTACGCCAGATGACGCCTACCGTTACTGCCGTCAGATAGCCAGGTATCACGCCAAGACATTTTACCTTGCAACCAGGTTCCTGTCGAAAAAACAGCGTAACCCGATTTATGCGATGTATGCGCTGCTTCGAACCGTCGACGACCTGGTTGACCTTGCGGAAGACAAGCTTACCAACGGCACGCTGACCCGTGAGGAGCTGAGCACCATGATGGCTGGCTGGAAAACCCGGCTTCATCAATGTTACGAAGGCAACCATAACAATGACCCTATCATGATGGCCTGGCAGGATACCCTGAAAAGCTACACTATTCCCATTGAGCTTCCCCTGGACCTCATGGACGGTGTAACCATGGATATCGATTTCAAGCCTTTTGAAACGTTTGACGGCCTTTACGTTTACTGCTACAAGGTAGCGTCGGTTGTCGGGCTCATGTGCTCGGAAATTTTTGGCTACTGCGACAAAAAAGCGCTTGACCATGCCATTGAACTCGGTATAGCAATGCAGCTCACCAACATTCTCAGGGATGTCGGGGAGGACGTCGACCGCGGCAGGATCTATCTTCCTCTGGAGGACCTCGACCGTTTCGGCTATACACAGGAAGAGTTCATGCAAAAAAAGATCAACGAAAACTTTGTTGCATTGATCAAGTTTCAGATTGCCCGCGCAAGAAGCTACTATGATGCATCCGAACAGGGTATCCCCATGCTCGAAAAAGACAGCCGGTTTGCGGTCAAGGTCAGCAGCCTGAACTACTGCAACATCCTCAAAGCGATCGAAGAAAACAACTATGACGTCTTTTCACAGCGGGCTTACCGGTCACTCTACCAGAAACTCCGCTCCATCCCTTCCATCTGGTATCAACTGCACGTTGCCGGTTAAGGTATTATCCGGCAACCTGTGATCCATTAATAGTTAACCACAATCCTACATGACCGAAGCACTGGAAAATAACCGAAAGCATAACGTACCATCTGATCAGGAAAAGGAGCTGCAAACCTTGAACGACCAGATGAAAAGGCGTATGGAGGAACGTCGCCAACTCGCTGAAGAAGGCATTGATCCTTACCCCTACGGATTCGATGTAACGGCATATTCACAATCAATTATAGATAGTTACCAGGAGCAGAAACCTGAAACGGTATCGGTTGCCGGCAGGATCATGACTATCAGAAAAATGGGAAAGGCTTCGTTCTTTCACATTCTGGACAAGGAAGGAAAAATCCAGATCTACATCAAAAGAGACGATGTTGGACAAGAAGCGTACCGGGTTTTCAAGTTGCTCGATATCGGAGATATTGTCGGTATAAAAGGATACACCTTCCGCACCAAAACCGGTGAAATTTCCATCCATGCTGAAGAGTTTCAGTTGCTCAGCAAATCACTTCGGCCTATTCCTATTGCCAAAGAGAAAGAGGTGGACGGAAAGAAAATCACCTATGATGCATTCAGCGACAAGGAGCTGCGCTACCGGCAGCGCTATATCGACCTCATCGTAAACCCGGAGGTAAAACAAACCTTCATTAAACGCTCCGCAATCATCTCCTTCATGCGGAACTTCTTTACCGGCAAAGGCTACCTCGAAGTTGAAACACCGATCCTTCAGCCCGTCTACGGCGGCGCAGCGGCAAGACCGTTCACCACACACCATAACGCGCTGAACATGGAACTCTATCTCAGGATTGCCAATGAGCTTTACCTGAAACGCCTCATCGTCGGAGGATTTGACGGCGTGTTTGAATTCGCGAAGGACTTCCGCAACGAAGGGATTGACCGCTTCCATAACCCTGAGTTCACACAAGTAGAACTTTACGTCGCCTATAAGGATTATTACTGGATGATGGAACTGGTGGAAGAGTTGATCTACCAGACCTGCATGTCGGTAAACAACAGCGATTCAACAGAATTTCTCGGTCATGAAATCAGTCTGAAGCCTCCGTACAGAAGACTCAGCATAGCCGACGCGATCGAGGAATACTGTAGTGTGGACATCAAAGGGAAATCGGAAACCGAATTGAGAAATACGGCCAAGGATCTCGGCCTTTCGCTTGATCCCAAGATCAGCAGCGGCAAGATAATAGACGAGATTTTCGGAGAGTTTGTCGAGCCGAAACTGATCCAGCCGACTTTTATCACAGATTACCCCACAGAGATGTCCCCTCTGGCAAAGAGACACCGTTCGGAAAAAGGTGTTGTCGAACGCTTTGAACTTATCGCAGGTGGAAAAGAACTTTGCAACTCGTTCTCCGAACTCAACGATCCGGTCATACAGCGCGAAAGGCTTGAAGCCCAGGCAAAACTGCGGCTGCGTGGTGATGATGAAGCAATGGTTGTCGACGAGGACTTCCTTCGTGCCCTTGAGTACGGCATGCCTCCATGCGCCGGTCTCGGCATCGGTGTTGATCGGCTCGTCATGCTGATTACCGGGCAGGAGTCCATCCGGGATGTCATCTTTTTCCCGCACATGAAAGCGGAATAGCTCTGCCTGGCGGTTCTCAAGGTTTTGTGTTCTTATAACCCTTAGATTCAAGCGCCATGTCACTCACCTGGTCACAGCTTGAAAACGCCCCCCTGCTCGACATCATCGGGCAGGGGGAATCAAGAAACACCGAATTCAAACGACTGGTGCATTCCCCACCGAAAATTGCAAAATCCATTGTTGCTTTCGCCAATACCGAAGGAGGAGTCATTCTTATCGGAGTGGATGACGACAAAAGGATAACCGGCATTCACAGCGAGAAAGAAATGCTCGAAGTAGTCCACGATGCAGTAAAGCTGCATGTAGAGCCTGAACTTCGGATTGAAACGGAGATCATAGAGTATAAAAAACGGCTGGTACTCATGGTCATCGTCCCCGAAAGCAGCAATAAACCCCACTACCATATTGCAACCGAACGCAACCCCGACACCTTGAAGGAATTGACCAGAAAAAAGGTGTATATGCGTGAAGACAGCCACAACAAGGTAGCAACACCCGACAGGGTCTGTCTTATGGAATCGGCCCGTTCCCCGCTGCAGCTCTCTTTCGGTACAAACGAAAAAATACTGCTGGGTTATCTGGAAAAGCATGCAACCATTACAGCAAAAGAGTTCAGTTCACTTGCCGGGATTCCCGTGCAGAAAGCAATGCAGACACTCGTTGCCCTTGTCCGCTCGGGAGCCATCAAGCTCTGTACCGAAGGGAAACAAAGCTATTATTGTCTGCAAAACTGATAAAAAGGACAGCCCACAGTTGGCAGTACTCAGTTCGCAATAATTGACAAAAGCTGTCACTCGTTACTCGTCACTATCCCATAATACTCCCGATACCAGTCAACAAATTTTTGTATCCCTTCCTCGACAGGGGTTTGCGGACGGTAGTTCACATCGTGAATGAGTTCCCCTACATCAGCATACGTATCCGGCACATCCCCTGGCTGTAAAGGGAGAAACTCTTTTTCGGCTGTTTTTCCCAACGCTTTCTCCAGGGCGCCGATATAGTCCATGAGTTCGACAGGCTCGCTATTGCCGATATTATACACGCGCCATGGAGCCCTGCTTGATCCGGGATCAGGCTTCAGCCCTGACCAGTCCGGGTTTGAAACCGCAACATGATCGAGGGTACGCAGTACACCTTCGGTAATATCGTCGATATAGGTAAAGTCCCTGCGGTGTTTACCGTAGTTGAACACCTTGATAGGCTTTCCTTCGAGAATAGCTTTTGTAAAGAGGAAAAGCGCCATATCGGGTCTCCCCCAGGGCCCGTATACGGTAAAAAAACGAAGTCCTGTTGTCGGAACACCATAGAGGTGACTGTAGGTATGCGCCATCAGTTCATTCGACTTCTTTGTCGCAGCATAAAGAGACAGCGGGTGGTCAACGTTGTCATGAACGGAAAAAGGCATGGTCTCATTCGCCCCGTAAACAGAACTCGACGAGGCGTACACCAGATGTTCGACATGGTGTTGCCGACACCCCTCGAGGAGGTTCATGAAACCGAGAATATTGCTGTCAATATAGGAATGGGGGTTCTCAATCGAGTAGCGGACACCGGCCTGTGCAGCGAGATTCACCACACGGTTAAACTTTTCAACAGCAAAAAGATCCTCCATCCCCTCCCTGTCGGCAAGATCCAGCTTTATAAACCGGAAATTTTTAAATGCCCGCAGTATATCGAGGCGGGCCTCTTTCAATCGAACATCGTAATAGTTATTGAGGTTGTCTATGCCGACAACCTCATCACCGCGCTCAAGCAGGCTGGAGCTTACCCGGCTGCCGATAAAACCGGCTGAACCGGTTACGAGTACTTTCATAATATGAGTGGAGTAATTTTATTGGAAAAACAGCAGGGATTTTTTCTTCTCGACTGAATTCAATACACTACGCTGGGTACCGTATTCAAGTAAAACTCACACAAAAAAGAATATCTTTCTGTTCAGATATAATGAATTTTACCCTTACCCACAAAGATTCCGGGACGGCTGCACGAAGCGGGCTTCTGCAAACCGATCATGGCGAAATACCCACACCCGTTTTCATGCCTGTCGGCACACGCTCAAGCGTAAAATCGGTCGAACCTGAAGAGCTGAAAGCGCAACAGGCTCATATCATCCTTGCGAACACCTATCACCTTTACCTCAGACCGGGCAACAATATCATCGGCAAGGCAGGCGGTGTACACAGATTCATGAACTGGGACCAGCCGCTTCTTACCGACAGCGGTGGTTATCAGGTATATTCTCTCTCCGAGCTCCGCACCATCAGTGAAGAGGGAGTACGTTTCAAGTCGCATCTCGACGGTACCGTGCTGCATTTCACACCGGAAAACGTTATCGACACCCAGCGAATCATCGGCAGTGATATCATGATGCCTCTCGACGAGTGCCCCCCCTGGCCTGCCGAAAAAAACTATGTCAAAGAGTCAGGTGACATGACTGTCCGCTGGGCTGAACGGGCAAAACAGCATCTTGCCGCTACACAGGCGCTTTACGGGTACAGTCAGGCGCTGTTCGGCATTACGCAGGGGGGAACGTATGCCGACCTGCGCACACAGATCAGTAAACAGCTTGCCGACCTGGATTTCGACGGATACTCCATCGGGGGTCTTGCTGTCGGAGAACCGGCTGAAGAGATGTACCGGATACTCGAACTTTCGCACACTATTCTGCCCGAGAACAAACCCCGCTACCTGATGGGTGTCGGCACTCCGGAGAACATTCTCAACGCTATCGAACGCGGTGTCGACATGTTTGACTGCGTCATTCCAACCCGTGAAGCCCGAAACGGCCGTGTCTACACCAGAAAGGGGCACATCAATTTACGTTCTGCCCGGTTTGCCGATGATTTCACCGCCATCGACGAAGGGTTCGACAACCATGTCTGCAAGAATTACTCGAGAGCCTACATCCGCCATTTGCTCAATGTTGGCGAGATTCTCGGCCTCAAGCTCTGCACATTGCACAACATCTCATTTTTCATGTGGCTCACCCGAACCGCCAGAGAACAGATTATCCGGGGCAGCTTCAGAGAATGGAAAGATAATTTCCTCAAGACTTTCAATACCGGACAACAGCCCTGATTCCATGTTTCGAAACCGATCGATCTTTCTCCTGAGCCTCGGCTGTTCAAAAAACACCGTCGATTCCGAAAGGCTCATCAACCAGGCCGAATACAACGGCCTGTGTTTCGTAGAAAACGTAGATGATGCCGATATCATCATCATCAACACCTGCGGTTTCATTGCAGACGCCAAAACCGAATCGATAGACGAGATGCTTGCAGCCGCAGAAAAACGGAAACGGGGCGAGATAACAGCCCTCTATGTCATGGGGTGCCTCAGCGCGCTTTACAGGAAAGAACTCCGGGCCGAGCTTCCCGAAGTCGATCATTTTTTCGGCACGTCAGATATGGAAGAGATTATCGAAACACTCGGCGGCACTGTTTCACCACAGCACCTGCACGAACGAACCCTGCTCACACCTCCGCATTACGCCTGGCTCAAGATAGCCGAAGGATGCAGCCGCACCTGTTCATTCTGTGCAATCCCCAAAATGAGAGGCAAATATACAAGCGGGCCTGTTGAAAGTCTTCTCAAAGAAGCACGTTCGCTCAGCAAAAAAGGCGTCAGCGAGCTCAACCTGATCGCCCAGGACATCAGCGTCTACGGTTATGATCTCTATGGCTCATCATGGCTCAACGAACTGCTACAGCAGCTTTCCGTTCTCGACTTCCACTGGGTCAGGCTGCTGTACGCCTACCCGCAGAACTTCCCGCTGGAGGTCATCGACACCATGCGTGAACGGGAAAACATCTGCAACTATCTCGACATCCCGATCCAGCACATCAACGACCGGATCCTCGCTTCGATGAAACGCGGCATCGGCAAGGATCAAACCATCCGCCTGCTGGAATCGATCCGCGACCGTAACCCCGATATAAGGCTTCGCACCACGATGATCACCGGTTATCCCGGCGAAACAAAAGAGGAGTTCGAGGAACTGCTTCACTTCGTCCGGGAGTTCCGCTTCGACCGCCTCGGCTGCTTCCCCTACAGCCATGAAGAACATACCTCGGCTTATGCAAACCTCGAAGACGACGTGCCGGAAGAGGAAAAGCAGGATCGCGTACGCAAACTGATGGAACAGCAGGAAAGCATTTCAAAAGAAAACAATAAGCAGTTCGAAGGAGAAACGACGGAAGTCCTGATCGATGAAGTTGACGGCTCGACCGCCTACGGCAGAACACAATACGACGCCCCTGAAGTGGATAACGAATGTATTATCGAGACCAACGACAGCAACATCAAGCCAGGAGAGTTCCGCATGGTGCGTATTGATGAGAGTTCGGCGTATGAGCTGCACGGAAGGATTGTAACGGAAAAGGGACTCTGATACCCTTAGAAATATTGCGTTCTCGGCGTCGGTATTCAAGGAACGGTTAGTAGTCGTAATTGCCCGCACGTTTTGCATATAAGAATGCTTCGATGATAAAAAAATTTATTTTTTTCTTAAAAATCACGTATTGTTATTGAAAACAGATCATGTAGCAAATCTTTTCCCCCAGCAATAGCGACTATAAAATGACTGTTTCATTTATCCCTGTAAAATCAGACAGTTCAAAAACCGTTTTTCCCAAAAAAACGTCTCACATGTTTTTATTCCTATAAAGGTTTTACTTTGCTTTCGATAAAGCATTATACGCTGTATGCTTCAAGCGTCTCGTGATCTTTTTATTAGCATCCTTTTTCAAACCTTGGGTAAAAACTTTTTTATCTGATATATCTTTTCCGCCAAAAAATATATACCAATAAATACCCGTCGGAAGGAGGCCAAAACCATGAGCAGGTTCAGGGTTATAGAATTCCAGCTGCTTCAGGCGTGCAATGCCAGTTGCATGTATTGTGCGTACAATCAAAATCTTCCGAAGTTTAACAAATGGCTCCCCCTTGAAATCGTGGAAAAAACCCTGGCGGAAGAACAGCCCGAGTGGGTCTGGTTCGAAGGCGGCGAGGTCACCATATCAGACAAGTCGAAGGACTACCTGCTTCGGGCGATGGAAATCGGCAACAAACACGGCGCCAAAAATCGTATCAACACAAATTGCAGGAACATCGATCCGCAATGGACCAGACGGCTTGCCGATGGCGGCCTGCAGTTTGCCTGCGTCTCCTTCGACACACTTGAGCCTGAGCGATTAGAACTCTTGCGCGGCTTTCCCGAAGGAACAGGAAGAGAAAACCTGGAGCAACTCAAGGCCAACGCACTCTGTCTGGCAGACCAGGGGGTGACTGTCGATCTGGAGGCAACGGTAACCCGGCACAACCTCCACGAGCTCGAAGCGTTATATGATTACGCGGAAAGCGTGGCCACGAACGGTCGAAACATTATCATGGGCGCACAATGCCTGGTTGCAACCTACGACGAGGCTTTCGGGCTATACCCGAATATGGACGAAATGAACGAAGTGTTCATGCGGCTGACCGAAAAAGCGAAAAGCGGCAGCATTCCCCTGCGTATCTGCTGCTCGCCGATGGTTCGCTGCAAATATCCCGCGCTCTACGAACCGCACCCGAACATCATCTGGGTAGAATGCAGTTGCGGCTTCGATTACGTCCATGTGAATGCTACGGGTGACGTACTGCTCTGCGGGTTCTGGGATCATACCAGGACCATCGGCAATCTGAACGATGCATCCCTGCGGGAAATCTGGGAGAGAAGCGAACTGCGCCGACAGGCCATGACCGAAACCCCTGAAAACTGCGAAGGCTGTCAACACTGGGAAGGCCCCGACCGTTGCCACAACACCTGCTTCTCGATTGTCCACCGCAGTACCGGCTCGTTCACATCCT
>OFES01000009.1_pt1 | contig 165591 bp, 148 predicted proteins | sample 1521151 | NCBI WGS metagenome assembly OFES01 (sample SAMN04272335, study PRJEB24112) | coral metagenome | biome: Coral reef; feature: Shallow seawater; material: Coral tissue | host: Coral | place: China: South China Sea | collected 2014
ACACCGATTGCGAGGGGCCTTCCCTCATCTCTTACGCCGCTTTGCTGCGGCACACAGACGTTGTTCAGCAAGCAAAAAAGCTTTTAACAATATTTCCCCCCTCAAACAGGCAGAAAAGCAAACGCCCATCGATAAACAACAGCACGCTGTTCAACTAATCACCTCCCCTTGCAAAGCCTTGTGTGACAAGGGCTCCCAAGGCAAAAACCGGAGCAGAAGCAAAATTCAGCTATGCCAAGGGGCAATTTACCGCTTTTTTTCAGTGGATTCATCTGTATTTTATCAAAATATCAGCATTTATATTCTATTTTCAAGATAGCAGAGATCCCGAAACAGCAGAACCAACAGGTGTATGTGCGGACGATTCGTGTTGTTTATTCCCCTGGCAGACATTGCCAGAGAGTTTGAGATCGAGCAGCTCTCCTTCGAGTTCGGACCGGATTACAATATCGGCCCGTCCCGTGAAGTACCGCTCGTGGTAAGGGACACCGACAAACGGCTGATCCTCTCCCGATGGGGCTTCGTGCCTGTATGGTCGGACGATCTCGCTATTGGAAACCGGATGATCAACGCACGTGCCGAAACCGCCGCCGAAAAACCAGCTTTCAGGAAAGCCCTGGCCTCACAGCGCTGCATCGTGCCGGCGAGCGGTTTCTATGAGTGGAGAAAGATGGGAAGCAGGAAACAACCGGTATATATCACAAGGAAAGACGGAAAGATGATGGCGCTCGCGGGCATACACAATACCTGGGTGTCGCCGGCTGGTGAAAAGGTCAGCACGTTCGCCATTCTCACCACGCAGCCCAACGAGCTTGTGAAGGAAATACACAACCGGATGCCGGTGATCCTCAAAAAAGAACACTACGAACAGTGGCTGCAAACCGGACAGCTTCCACCCGAAGCGTTGTCGGATATCTTCAGGCCGTTCCCTCCGGACAAGCTGGAGGGCTTCGATGTCTCACCCAGGGTCAACTCCCCTGCCAACAACTCTCCGGACAACATCGAGCCGCTTGAACCAGAAAAAGACAGCCCCTGATCTATCCCTACCGTACCATTCAGGTGTTCCGCATCTTGTTTAACAGCACCATGCCCTTTAACCACAATCCTTCCAACCTATGAGCACGATGCCTATAGAAAATCCTTTGACCGTCTGTTGCACGACCTGAAAACTCAATAAGCGTCGAACTGATTAACAAAGTGGTGCCATACCAGCAAAACCTATGGCACCACTCTTCGAAAAAATGCAATCAGGGTGTCCTCACCCGAAATACATCGACTTCACATTCACGAACTCACGTATGCCGTAGCGGGAAAGCTCGCGGCCGTAGCCGGACTGCTTGATCCCTCCGAAAGGCAGACGGGGGTCCGACTTAACCATTGCGTTGACAAAACAGTTGCCTGCGTCGAGACGCCCTGCAACCTTTCTTGCTCGTTCGGGGTCACTTGAAAAAACTGCCGACCCGAGACCGTAGGGGCTGTCATTGGCGATCCTGACAGCGTCATCATCGTCACCGGCCCCGATAACCGTCGCCACAGGGCCGAAGGTCTCTTCACCGTATACCGGCATTCCGGGAGAAACATCGGTTACAATTGTCGCCGGGTAGAAATAGCCCTTCTTGTCCGGTATTTCCCCACCGCACAGTACGGTAGCACCGAGCTCACGGCTCCGCTCGACCTGATGGTGAAGCTCGTCCCTGAGGTCTTTTCTCGCAATCGGCCCGATGCGTACCTCCGGATCAAAGGGATCGCCCATTTTCGCACCATCCATCCTCTCAAGCAGCATCTCTTCGAAACGGGATTTTACCGAACGGTGCACAACAAAACGTTTTGCAGCAATGCAACTCTGACCGGCATTGAGCAAACGCGAGGCAACACAGACATCGACCGCCTGCAGAAGGTTGGCATCATCGAGTACAAGATAAGGGTCGTTGCCGCCCAGTTCGAGAACACTTCTTTTCAGCGCTCTGCCTGCTTTCTCGGCAACCGCCATCCCCGCTCCGGTACTTCCCGTGACCGAAACCGCCTTGATAACCGGATGAGCAATAATGTCACCGACCATCCGGTTGACATCTTCCAGCTCTATGTGCAGCGTCTTGTAGAGATCCCGGGGAAAACCCGCCTCATTGAAAAGATTCTCCAGAGCAATAGCCGAACCTGTAACGTTCGGGGCATGCTTGATCACGACACCATTGCCGGCCATCATGACGGCGGAGGCAAAACGGATCACCTGCCAGAAGGGAAAATTCCAGGGCATAACCCCAAGTACTACCCCCAGAGGTTCAAAAGTCACGAGCCCGGTCATGCCGTCGACATCAACGGTTTCTTCCTGCAGAAACGTCTCAGCATGTTCGGCATAAAAATCACATACCCAGGCACATTTATCAACCTCGGCTACAGCCTCTTTGAACGGTTTACCCATCTCGAGGCTTATCATCTTTCCATGCTCCTCTTTTTGCTCCCGAAGGAGGTCGGCCAGGCGGCTCATAGCTACCTTGCGCTTGTTGACAGGAGTATCTTTCCATAGCTCTGCCGCACGTTGTGCGGATTGAAGTACCTCTTCCACAGCGGCTGAGGTCATAGCCGGATATTCAGCAAGAATTTCTTCTGTTGCAGGATTTATGGTAACAATCATTGTTAGTTGCTTTTCTGTTTTTTTCAATATGTAACACTAAAACCAACTATAAATGTAATGGCATTTTGACATTCTGGAAAACAGTTCCGGAAAACGATACTCTTTTATCTCTTTACTCAATTGTTTTATATATGGCCAGATAACTCTCATACCTCTCAGGGTGAATTTCTCCCGCCCGGACAGCCTGCACGACACCGCATGAAGGTTCTACGGTGTGCGTACAGGACGAGAACGCACACTCCCTCATCGGCAGAAGAAACTCAGGAAAATAAAATCTGAGGTTTTCTTTTGTGATACCGGAAAGATTGAACTCCCTTAGCCCCGGCGTGTCTATCACATATCCTCCTTCAGGCAAACCAAGCATCACCGCATTCGTAGTGGTATGCACTCCCTTGAGGCTCCATGTGCTGATCTCGGCGGTTTTCAGCCTTTCCTCGCCGACAAGCAGATTGATAAGCGTGGACTTGCCGACACCCGAATGCCCGCTGAATGCGGAAACTTTTCCGGCAAGCTTTTTACGCAACGCTGCAATACCTTCCCCATCTTCACCGCTGACATAACAGACGGAATAATCCAGTGCGTGATAAAGGGCCATCTGCTCCTCGACCAATACCCGGTCGGCAGCATCCATCTTGTTGACAATGATGATAACCGGCATATGCTCCGATTCAGCAAAAACCAGATAGCGGTCGATCAGGCGGCGGTTTAAAGGCGGCTGCACGGCGGAGGCGACGACGGCAAGCTGATCGATATTGGCGGCTATTACCTGAACTTTCTCTTTACTGCGGTTGCGCCGTACATCCCTTTTCCTCACCAGGGCAGAAGTTCGCTGGAAAACAAGGCTGATCACACCCTCCTTGACGTCGCCCCCGGCTGTCTCCGTTACATGCACATAATCACCCACAGCCACAAGGCTGGTATCGGCATTTTCCGTTTTTGTCCCCCGGAAAGTCGTGCAGAGGAATCGCCCGTCCGCGCCACCGTCAACAAGGTACATGCCTCCCCTCGCCTCGACAACCACGCCCTTGAAAGTATGCCCTTCCTGCAACCCGCTCATACGTTTACCGCCCAAAACTCCCGCTCAGCCGATATCGGCCAACAAAAAGCGTTCATGGTAATGTTTCCTGTAGTGGTTCCTTATCATTTCATTGGCGGGATCGCGAAGATACATGTCACCCCTGACGAGTTCGAATGCAGCCTTTCGTGCCGAGCACATGATATCGTAATCGCGGGAGATATCAGCGATTTTCAACCCTGCCGTTACCCCCGATTGCTCTTTTCCCAGAATGTTGCCGCTCCCGCGCAATGCTGCATCGATTTCGGACAACCTGAACCCGTCGGTTGTGCTCTCCATCGCAGACAACCTTTCACGGGCATCATCGCCGAGCACTGCGTAAAGCAGAAAACAGTATGACTGATGCTGCCCCCTGCCCACTCTTCCCCGCAACTGATGAAGCTGCGCCAGTCCGAAACGCTCGGCATGCTCAACCACCATGATCGTCGCATTCGGCACATCAACCCCGACCTCGATGACAGTAGTCCCGACAAGCAGATCGAGCTGACCCGATCTGAACTCGCCCATAACACGTTCTTTCTCGTCAGAGGACATCTGACCATGAATCAACCCCATACTGATACCGGGCGGAAGCTCGTCACGCAGTTGCCTGAAACTCTCTGCTGCAGCTTTAAGATCAATCTTTTCGGACTCTTCAACAAGAGGATACACAATATAGGCCTGTCTGCCTTTTTCAACTTCCCGACGAAGAAAACGGAGAACCTCCGGTTTTTCACTCTCCCTGCACAGCCGGGTGACAATATGTTTTCTGCCACCGGGAAGCTGATCGATTACTGTAACATCAAGGTCCCCGAACACCCCCATAGTAAGGGTTCTCGGGATCGGCGTTGCCGTCATGAGCAATACATGAGGATTTTCAGCCTTATCCTGAAGCGCTTTGCGCTGCAACACACCAAACCGGTGCTGCTCGTCAATGACAGCAAGGGCAAGCTTTTTAAAACGTACCGCATCCTCTATAACAGCGTGCGTGCCAACAAGGATGTGAAGCAGACCGGCTTCAAGCCGATCCAGTATGCCTCTGCGTTCTTTTATTCTTTGCCGTCCGCCGAGAAAGCCGACATGAAGCCCGAGCGATTCTGCAAATTCTTTCATTACCATGAAATGCTGAAAGGCGAGTATTTCCGTAGGCGCCATAAATGCCGCCTGCAACCCGTTGTCAGCCGCAAGCGTCATTGCAAACATGGCCACCAGTGTTTTACCTGAACCGACATCTCCCTGAAGCAAACGGTTCATCCGGTTTCCGCTTCGCAGATCACGGTAAATCTCCCGCACGGCATGCTTTTGTGCTGTCGTCATACTGTATGGCAACATGTCATAGAGCTTCGCCGTATAGTTTCCGGAGCGTTCAAAACGAATGGCGCCCCCGCCTGTATGCACAAAAGCACGGCGTATCGCAAAAACAAGCTGTGCATAGAACAGTTCGGTCCATTTAAACCGATAGAGCGCCCGGTCGAGCATTTCAGGGGAAGAAGGAAAGTGGATCATCTGGTATGCCTCATTGAGCGGCAGGAGACCATATTGTGTAACAATCCTGTCGGGAAGGTTTTCCCTGAAAAACGGGGGTTTGACAACAAAGGCTTTTTGCAATACCCCCCTCAATCCTCTCGACCCCAGACCGGCTTGCTTCAGGGGCTCGGACGAAGGGTATACCGGCACGATTTTGCCTGTGTGAAAGAGATCAGCAACATTATTCTCCTCATCGGAGGCCGAACCCTGATCACGGTTGAGACGTTCAAATTCCGGATGCTGCATCTGCCGCTGGCGACCGAAAACCCCAACCTTGCCGTGAACCGCCAGAACGTCTCCTTCCCGGAGAGTACGGGAAACATAGGATACCCCCCTGAACCAGACCAGTTCAAGCGCTCCTGATTTGTCCAAGAGCGTAACGTTCAAGCGCGAACGCCCATACCGACCATTCTGTCTGATCACCTTTTTTATCGTTCCGACGACCGTTACCAGCTCTCCCTCGACAAGCATATTGACAGGCTTTATAGTCCTCCTGTCGAGATAGCGTCGCGGGAAAAAATCATACAGATCGGCAATCGTCTTTATTCCAACCTGTTCTAACAACTCAGCTTTGCGCGGGCCTACTCCCTTGATAGCTGTCACCGGAATGTCACAAAGGTTTTTTTCAACCATGCATGCTCGTGCCTTTGTCTGTCCGGGCACCATCCAGCGCCGCAACCGGAACACGCTGCACGCTCTTCGGGACACCTTTGCTTTGTTTCTGCATGTTAATCTTGTATATTGCCCGAGAAATTGTTTTATTCACGACACATATAACAGGTTTATCGCCAGACAAGGTACATCGAAGTCATGAAAAAAGATATCCATCCGAAGTATACGAAAGTTACTGCTACCTGTGCCAACTGCGGCAACAGTTTTGAAACACGTTCCACAAGACCATCGATTAAAGTCGATATCTGCAGTAACTGCCATCCTTTCTATACAGGCAAACAGGTACTGGTTGACACTGCAGGACGCGTCGAACGTTTTCAGAAAAGATTCGGCAAGAAAGCTGCCGCGTCTTCTTCTGAATAGGGTTTGTCACGCGGTCTCTGATAATCAAACATGATTCGAAACCTATGAGCGTCAAGGAAATCACTCAAAAGGTGGAAGCAAAAATGAAAAAATCTCTTGAAAGCTTCCAGCATGAGATCGCCGCCATAAGAACCGGCAAGGCAACAACGGCCTTGCTCGACCGTGTAAAAGTCGATGCCTACGGTCAATTGATGCCGCTCAAACAACTTGGCAATGTAGGCGTGCAGGACGCCCACACACTCATGGTTCAGGTCTGGGATAAATCGATGGTTGCCCCGGCAGAGAAAGCCATCCGTGATGCCAATCTCGGGCTCAACCCCGCAGCAGAAGGCCAGAGCATCAGGGTAAGCATACCTCCCCTTACGGAAGAACGACGCAAGGAATATGTCAAACTCACCAAAAAGTATGGTGAAGACACAAAGATCGCGCTCCGCAATCTCCGCAGGGAAATACTTCACGGTGTTGACAAGCTCGAGAAAGACAAGGAGATCAGCGAGGATGAGAAAGCCCGAAGCAAAAAAGACGCCGACGACCTCGTCCACAAGTACGAAAAACAGATCAACGACCTGATCGCTCAGAAAGAAAAAGAGATCATGGAAGTGTAGTAAAGTACTCTTTCATTTTCCTGAACACATCCTTTCTTCCCAGAAGACCTGCAACCATCCCAAGCACCGTTCCGGCGCCCGCGGCGAAAAATACGGGACGGGACGAAATATTGTTGGTATAGTAGATTGCCGGAATGCCTCTTTCTTTTGCGAAACTGTCCAGTGACGTAGTCCCGATGACAAGATCCGGCTCATACTCCAGAACAGCCTGCATATCCTCCTCCAGGTATTTCCGGTAACGGATCTCGGTACCGAGCATGGAAAGAAGCCGGTGATCCTCCTCCCCGAGAGCAGTACGAGCGATCGATGTCGATGCATAAGGGACCTCGAGACCTGCTTCCAGCAGCAATCTGACAACGGGCAGTTCATTCCCCTCGTACCCGGCAACGATAACCTTCCCTGAAAGGTTGCCGAACTTGCCAATGACTTCCGCCGCTTTCTCTTTTTCCTCCGCGGCAACCTTACGAACAGTTTCCATATCGAGTTCGAGAGCTTCACCGATCTGCTCGATCCATCCGGCGGTTGCCCCTGCACCGACGGGATTTCCGGAGACAATTCGTACTCCCTTCTCTTCAAGCAGCGAGGCTGTCCTTTCGTAAAATGGGTGCAACAGTGCACATGCCTGAACTTTCCCGGCTTCGGCGTAATCCTCCAGGTCGGCAGCAGGAACTGCAATGACCGACTGCACACCTATCCGCTGCAGAACGCCGCCTATAGCCATTGCATCAACCGGAAAGATTTCACCAACAACCAGAAGCGATTTTTCTCTCTTCGGTCCGTCAAAATCAGCAAACCTGCCGAGCAGTGCTGAGACCGCAACATCTTTTGCTTCAGGATGGGATTTGATCTGAAACGCGGGCAGCCGAACAAGCTGCACAACAGCATTACCCGCCTTTTCAGGGAGCAGTTCTTCTGCAATTCCTGCCGTTTCGGCAACACAGGTACTGACCACAGGAATGAACGTCACAGCAGGATCTTCGGCTATTTTCTTGATTGTCGCTCTTACATCATCGATCATCGTTCCCCCGGAAATCTGAACGTTCATCAGTTCAGGCGCAACTATTGATCTGCGCGCCGCGTAAAAATGTGAAACAAAGGTCAATCCATAAAGACAACCCTGATCGGCGACAAGGCAAACCGTTGCCCCCTCGATCCTGGTAAGAACACGCAGCCCCCCGAAGGCAGGACACATCGACTGAGGATGAAGATTCGGACATTCATTTTTTCCCATACTAACTGCTGTTTTGCTACTGCGAAAAAATATCGCCAAACGGAAACAAGTTCATAACTATTTTACATGCACCTCAAACACCTGCAGGTTCTCGTAAGCGTTATTGACGATTTCCTGGAGCGTTCTGTCGGGAACAAAAATGTATTTTCCATCAACATTTCCGAACGTTCCCAGGCCTTCAAGACAGAGCTCCTGCTTTTTCCCAAAAGTATCTTTGAAATGCCCGGCCAGAATTCTGTAGAATTTTTCAGCCTCTGTTTCCGTAAGCCCCGTCTTGCGGGCGATAATCCGCAGGGTTGCGGAATCCACCACCGGCCTTGTAAGAAAAACAATTTGTTTCCGGGGAGGCAAGGCACGCGTAACATTGTCCTGAGCCTTCTTCCTGAAAGGGATATGCACCACCTTGAAATAACCGAGTCCTTTAACGGCAATCTCTTCCTTTTGGACAAGTTCTTCAACCAGCCCGGCAACGACGGCGTTGAGACATTGTATGACACGCTGTTTGTCCAGAGAAAGCTTTTTTTCCAGACGGGCGACACATGCATCACTTTTCATTCCAAAGTTGATCGTTTCAAATTATCCCGAAAAACAGTTGATTGGCGGGACAACTTATTTGCCGCCATCCCAGATGAGAATATACTAAAACCATTCCACGGAAATACCTAACTTTCCGGTTACCATATCCGGCAAACCGTATTGAAACGCTTCCTATGTCAGAGCAGATATTTACCGTTACCGAACTCACAAAAGAGATCAAGTCTGTCCTTGAAGACCAGTTCCCCACCATCAGCGTCAGAGGCGAGATTTCCAATTTCAAGCTCCCGGGTTCAGGTCACATCTATATGACCCTGAAAGATGAAGGCGCACAGATTCCCGCAGTTATATGGAAAAACGTTCGCATGAGGCTTTCTGTCGATCTCAAGGACGGCCTGGAAGTCATCGCTCGCGGACGCCTCGAGGTGTACCCTCCCTCAGGGCGCTATCAGCTCATCTGTACGTCTGTCACCCTTGCCGGTGAAGGAATGCTTCAGCTTGCCTATGCGATGCTTCTTGAAAAGCTTGCCGCCAAAGGCTATTTCAACCAGGAACATAAAAAACCGCTGCCTGCCATTCCGGAAAGAATCGGCCTGATCACATCGGCAACCGGAGCGGTAATAGAAGACATGAGCAACGTTCTCAGGCGCCGCTTCCCGGCTGCACAACTTCTGCTCTATCCGGTAAAGGTCCAGGGAGAAGAAGCCGCACAAAATGTTACCGGGGCATTCGCTTATTTCAACACGCTCTCCGATCCGGCAAAGAGACCCGATGTCATTATCGTAGCCAGGGGAGGCGGATCTCTTGAAGATCTTCAGGCATTCAACGAGGAAGAAGTGGCTCTGGCAATCTTTGGTTCACAAATTCCGGTTATCAGCGCAATCGGCCATGAAACAGATGTCACAATCGCCGACATGGTTGCCGATATGCGTGCAGGAACACCATCGATAGCTGCAGAAATTGCCGCCCCCGATATGCAGGAACTTCTCCGGCACTGCGATTCCCTGCTTAACCGCCAATGTTCGGCACTGCACACCAAGGTTGAGGGAACCGAGCGACAAGTCGATTCTCTTCTTGGGAGTTATGCCTTTAACCGTCCTCAGGTCAAGCTTGAACAACTGCATGAACAGATAGACCACCTTGTCAAGTACATGTCACAATCGATCCGGAGCGCAATCATGCATTCGGAACGCAGTTTTTCTTCCGTCACGGAGAGGCTTGCCCTGCTTGATCACAGAAAAACACTCGAAAGAGGGTTTACTCTCGTCAGGCAAGGCAATTCATATGTCACCTCCAGTAACGCTGTCCGTAAGACCGACAGAGCATCCGTGATCTTTCATGATGGCGAAGTAGCTGTTGAAATCATGCCGGACGTTGCTGCTCCCGGAACATCCGCCGGACCAGATCGAGATCCCCGGGAGTGTTGACCCCGGGCGAGTCAACCGTAGTTTCCACACATTGTATGCGAAAGCCATTTTCCAGCAAACGCAGTTGTTCGAGAGACTCCTCCTTTTCAAGCATTGAAGGTTCCAGTGCTGCAAACTTCTGAAGCACGTCCGACCGAAACGCATAGATGCCGATGTGACGATAGAACGTCATCGAAGCATTCCTCATCCGTGAAAAAGGGATCTGGCTCCGTGAAAAGTACAAAGCGTACCCATCCTTGTTCATAACCACCTTTACAATATGCTGGTCCCTGATCGTGGTGTAATCTCCCGGCAGAACAGGATATACCAGTGTTGTACAGTCAGGATTTTCTCCGCAAAGATAAGGCCCTGCAACACGATCGATATTGCCCGGATCGATAAGCGGTTCATCACCCTGCAGGTTGATAAAAACATCCCCGTCAATCTTTCCGGCTGCTTCGGCAATACGTTCCGAGCCGCAGCTCGCGTTTTCGGAGGTCATAACAACCTCGGCATCAATGGCCTGCAGAACATCGGCAATTTCCCTGCTGTCTGTTGCAACAACAATGCGTTCCGCACAACTTGCCTGCATTGCACGCTGAAACGTTCTGACAATGAGGGGCTCTCCCTCAAGATCAACGAGCATTTTCCTCTTCAACCTGCTTGAATCGAGCCTTGCAGGAATGATGATCACTACCTTCATTAATATCGTATGGCTGAATGGATTGACTTCTTACCCGATTGCCTACTGACTATTGCCATCTGCCAACTGATTCTCCGGCGTATCGACAATCAGCGTAACCGGCCCGTCGTTTACAAGACTCACTTGCATCTCGTCGCCAAAAGAGCCGGTCTCGATGCGCAGGGAAGAGTTTGAACGCATGGCGTCGACAAACCCGTTATAGATATCATGTGCTTTTCTGAACGGTGCTGAGCCGGAAAACCCCGGTCTGTTGCCGCGGCTTGTATCGGCATAAAGGGTGAACTGTGAAACCAGGAGAAGTTCCCCTCCGGCATCCGAAACCGAAAGGTTCATTTTGCCCTTGTTGTCCTCAAAGATTCTGAGGTTGAGAATCTTGCGAATCATCCAGAATGTCTCCCGGTCTTCGTCTTCCGGAGCTATACCAAGCAGCACCAGAAGTCCCGGCCCTATCCGGGAATACAGGGCACCGTTCACCGTGACCGATGCTTCACTCACTCTCTGGATTACCGCCCTCATAGACCAACAGTATTCAGGAGGAAACGGAAAGGTAAGGGGTTATTTTTTCTGCAAATCCGGCGGCAGACAATCCTTCAACCTTCACCCGTTTCATTTTTGCTCTTAATCCGGAAACAATCTGCACCTGCGAACGCGGCACACCGAGTATGCGGGCAAGCAGCCTGCAACATTCGAGATTGGCCTCACCATCTACAGGCGGTGCCTTCAGGTTCATTTTCACGCTGCCCCCATATTCCCCTGTCACCTTGCTTTTCGATGATCGCGGCTGGACTTTAACAGAAAAAATGACCGCTCCTGCTTTTTCCTGCACCTGAAGCATGACGCCCCATCAGCCGATAACCTTCGGAACCTTGAAAAAGCGATCGAGCTTGTCTGGCGCATTCATCAGGGCAACTTCATTCGATATCGAATCCTGACGGATATCTTCGCGGAGAACATTAACCTGATCATGGATACTGCTCAATGGCTCGATGCCTTCCGTATCGACCTCATTGAGCTTCTCGACATAGTGTAGAATAGCATTCAACTCACTGGTCATTTTCTCTTTCTCAGCCTCGGTGAAACTGAGCCTCGCAAGTTCAGCGATATATGCAACATCCTGTGTAGTTACGGACATGGGTCTGAAATATGTCGTTATTCAAATGGCAAAGCTTTTCGCGATCATGTGCGGACTCAAGATAATAAAAAAGCGCAAATCCCCTGTGCTGCAAACGCACGGATACCGGGGCCATGAAAAACATCATAACCGGCACATCCCGATCTTCTTCTCAACGGGATGCGTCAGCTTCGGCCTGTCTTCGACCGGCACATAATCACGTTTATCTTCCCCGAGATACATCTGCCGGGGCCGGGCAATTTTCTGTTCATCGTCATCCATATGCTCCATCCACTGCGCCAGCCATCCGGGAGTCCTGCCGATGGCAAACAGAACCGGAAACATGTCGAGCGGAAATCCCATTGCCTGATAGATCAGACCGGAATAAAAGTCAACGTTCGGATAAAGTTTCCGGCCAACAAAGTAGTCATCCTCGAGGGCGATTTTTTCAAGCTCCAGAGCGATATCCAGCAGCGCATTCCTGCCGGTGACCTCAAAAACATCGAAAGCAATCTTCTTAATAATCTTGGCTCTCGGGTCATAATTTTTATATACCCTGTGGCCGAAGCCCATAAGCCTTCCCTCTCCTGCTTTGACGGCTTTAATGAACTCAGGTACCTTGTCCAGGGAACCGATCCTCTCCAGCATGCGGATAACCGCCTCGTTCGCCCCGCCATGCAAAGGGCCATAGAGCGCTGCACACCCTGCCGCAAGCGCTGAGTATGGATCGACATGGGAACTCCCGACAGAACGCACTGCACTGGCCGAGCAGTTCTGCTCATGATCGGCATGCAGGATAAACAAAACATCCAATGCATTCTCCAGAACCGGATTGGGAGAATATTTACGTTCGGTCATTCTGAACATCATGGAAAGGAAGTTTCCCGCATAACTCAGATCGTTGTCCGGAAGCACATAAGGAAAGCCCATGCTGTGACGGAAACTCATCGCAGCAAGCGTCGGCATTTTACCGATCAGACGCCGCACCTGAAGCCTTTTTGACTCTTTGTCGAAAATATTTTTTGCGTCGGGATAAAAGGTTGAAAGAGCACCGACCGTCCCGACCAGAATCCCCATTGGGTGGCCGTCATAGCGAAACCCGTCCATGAACTTTGTGAGATTGGAATGGACCATCGTGTGCATCTGGATATTGTGCTTCCACGCATCGAGCCGCTCCTTGTCCGGCAATTCACCTTTTATCAACAGATATGCCGTTTCCAGAAAAGAACTTTTTTCGGCAATCTGCTCGATGGGATATCCCCTGTAGCGAAGAATCCCCTTCTCACCATCGATAAAGGTCACCATGCTTTTGCAGGAAGCCGTATTGAGATACCCCGGATCATATCCGAGAAGGCCGAAATCTTCATCCGAAACCTTTATCTGCCTGAGATCCATTGTCCGGATTGTACCACATTCTATGGGAACCTCATAGGTTTTTCCGGTACGGTTATCGGTTATAGTCAAGGAGTTGTTTGACATGATTGTTGAGTCTTTTTATGTTTTTTCCTTACCGCCTGTGTAACTTTTTTTCATCCTAAAATCATCCTAAAACCTAACACATCCAAACGCACTGATCATTCCCGAATAATTCTCCCGGCACAAGATTATTTGTAGCGTCTGATCTGGCCCTGGCGCAAACGGTCAAAATATGAATCAAGATCCCGTTTTACACCGGGGGCAAGAAGGTACAGACCAACAAGGTTGGGAAACGACATTGCGAAAATCATGGCATCGGTAAACTCGATTACAGACCCCAGGTTCATGGCGGAACCGAGGACAATGAAAACGCAGAACAACAGCTTGTAGCTGACATCCGATGCCGCGCTTTCTCCAAAGATGTACGTCCATGCCTTGAGACCGTAGTAGGACCAGGCAATCATCGTTGAAAATGCAAAGAGCAGAACGGCCACGCTCAATATGTACGGAAACCAGAAAATAACCTGCTCAAAAGCCCTTGAGGTAAGTGCTATGCCGTCCATGCCCTGTTCAACATACAACCCGGAAATAATGATCACGAGAGCAGTCATGGTGCAGATTACAACAGTATCAAGAAACGGTTCGAGCAGGGCCACAAAACCCTCGGTTACAGGCTCGTCGGTTTTAACCGCTGCATGGGCTATCGGCGCAGAACCGATCCCTGCTTCGTTTGAAAATGCCGCACGCCTGAACCCCTGAATCATTACACCGACAACACCTCCATAAAGTGCCTCCGGCGCAAAAGCCCCTCTCAGAATAGCCATAACGGCTTGAGGAAGCAAAGTGATGTGTGAAAAAATAATAAACAGGGCAGCGCAAATATAGATCACGACCATAACCGGAACAAGCTTTGAAGTAACCCTGACGATGGACTTGATCCCGCCTATGATAACCACACCGACCAGAGTCGCCATGACCAGCCCGAAAATCCACCCCTGCTGATATAACAGGCTCTGCTCACCGCCCGTTGCTATAATCGCTTGCTTGAAGGCCTGGTTGGCCTGGAACATGTTGCCCCCGCCGAGAGACCCCCCGATACACATGACAGCGAAAAAAAATGCGAGTGCTTTTCCGAGACCGGAAAATCCTTTTTCCGCAAACCCTTTGCTGAGATAGTACATCGGGCCACCGGAAACAGAACCGTCTTCCCGGACTTTCCTGTATTTGACCCCCAGTGTGCATTCAACAAACTTCGACGACATACCGAACAAACCGCCAAAAATCATCCAAAGCGTTGCACCGGGCCCCCCAAGGGTAATGGCAACGGCAACACCGGCAATATTGCCAAGCCCTACCGTTGCAGAAAGAGCTGCAGTCAGGGCCTGGAAATGAGAAACCTCTCCCTTCTGTTTATCCGGTGAATCATAGATACCACGAACCAGTTCTATCGCGTGCTTGAACCCTCTCACATTGACAAAACCCATATAGACCGTAAACCCGGCTGCAGCCACGACAAGCCAGAGCAGTACGAACGGAAAACTGACCTCCCCTATAGTTATGGGGAAGAATACAATCTTGAACATGATGGCTGTCACAGGGGCCATAGCGTCATTGATGCGTTCATCTATCCCGCGCGCAAAAAGCTGCAGCGGAATGAACGAGCTCATCAGCAAAATGGAAAGTACGGAGAGTTTCTTCATAGATGATTGAGCGGGTCTGTATGCGGAAAAGCCGGAAAAACAGCAATCAAGGGCTGTTTCCCGCGAGACCGACATGAAAGACAGCAATCCCGGCTTGCACGATTATTCACCTAATCAGGCAAAGACGGAAACAGCTGCAATGATCACTTCAGCTTGAAATATAAGAAGAATTAAAATGAAAAAACTTTTTGGAAGGAGCTGTAAATATTTCTACATTTACAACTCTTTGAATGGAGCTGTAGCTCAGTTTGGTTAGAGCGCCTGCCTGTCACGCAGGAGGCCGCGGGTTCGAGTCCCGTCAGCTCCGCAACACTTCTATTTCGCGCACCATTATCAGCAGGGGCACCCTGCTGTTTCTGTTTTCACACCTTTTTCCTTTTATCTTTCAGGTAGATCAATTTTGATTGCCCGTCTGCCGCAGAACGCTCATCGAGATCGAACAGCTTTGCGGCCTTAACCAGTTCACCAAGCTTGCCGTATCCATAATTCCTCGGGTCAAATTCAGGCGACTGTTTGGCGATAGTATTACCCACGGTTGCAAGATGAGCCCATCCGCTTTCATCGGAAGCCGAGTCAACAGCGTTTCTGAGCAGCCGGACCAGCCGAGTGTCCTTTTTCAGCTCGGCAGTTGATTTCCTCGCTATGGCCTCACTTTCATTTACTCTTGCGCGAAGTACTTCGGTATAGATAAATTTGTCACAGGCAGAAACAAATGCCGCAGGAGTCTTTTTTTCTCCGAAGCCATAGACAAAAAGCCCTGACTCCCTGATCCTCGATGCCAGCTTGGTAAAGTCACTGTCACTCGATACAATACAGAAACCGTCAAAATTCCCCGTATAGAGCAGATCCATCGCGTCAATGATCATGGCACTGTCGGTTGCATTTTTACCCCTGGTGTAGCCAAACTGCTGAATCGGCTGTATGGAGTGCTCCAGAAGGACCTCCTTCCACCCCTTGAGAGCCTGGGATGTCCAGTCGCCATAAATTCTTTTCACACTCGCTATACCGTATTTTGCTATTTCAGCAAGCAATCCGTCAATAATCGATACCTGGGTATTGTCGGCGTCGATAAGAACGGTAAGCCTCTGCGTTTTTTCAGCTGCCATAACCTGTTTGTTTTTTGAACATTATATCAGCATGCAACTTGTCCGGTTACTACCATAGTAACACCCGGACCGATCGTTTCAAATTAATTCGTGAAAAGCGATCTGTTACCTGTCTCCGGCAGACAAGACTGCCTAACAGCAAAGCCATGCTCCCCGTGTAATCAACAAAGAATATTACAGAGGGGTGATGCGGCATCCGTCGACAGGACAAAGTCAAAATGCAAAAGTAAAAAGTCAAAACGGCTGGATAGCGAGCTATCAAGCTACCCGGCTATTGTAACAATTCAACAAAACGAAACCTTTATCAAAACTTTTTCAGTTTCAGCATAAGAGAACTCAAAACGACACTTACGGAACTCATGGCCATGGCTCCTCCTGCAATCATCGGGTTGAGCAGCCATCCCGTCCAAGGATAGAACAAACCTGCTGCAACAGGAATACCAACAGTGTTGTAGAACAGAGCCCAGAACATGTTCAGACGAATACGCTGCATGGTCAGGCGGCTCAGCCGTATCGCCCTGGGGAGAGAGGAAAGATCATCGCGCATAAAAACTATATCACCGGCTTCCATGGCAATATCGGTTCCGGACCCCATAGCGATGCCTATATCAGCTTGCGCAAGAGCAGGTGCATCATTGATACCGTCTCCCACCATGGCTACTTTTCCATTTTCCTGCACCTCCCCGATAAAGGAAGCCTTTTCCCCCGGCAGAACCCCTGCCCGGTATGATATTATCCCTGCTTCACCAGCTATTGCACGGGCCACCCGTTCGTTGTCCCCGGTGATCATCGAAGTGGAAAGTCCCATCGCATGAAGCCTGCGAACGGTTTCCGCTACTTCCTGACGCACTGTATCGCTCAGAGCGAAAATCCCCAGCACCCGCCCTTTTCCCGCAAGCATGATCACAGTCTGCCCCTCTGCCTCATATTTCTCCACAGAACGCCTGAAATGCTCCGTATCGAAACCTGACTCTTCGATAAAACGGGGCGAACCAACATGGTAGCGCTCCCCTTCAATCAAAGCGTCAATACCCCTCCCGGTATGTACTCGAAAGTCTTCCGTCTCTGCGGGCTGAATGCCTCTTGATTCAGCTTTTCGCAGCACCGCTCTTGCAAGCGGGTGTTCCGAACCCTGTTCCATCCCGGCGGCCAGCCGCAAACATTCAGTTTCACTGTACCCCTCCCCGGCTCTCATCACGTTCACCTCAGGCTGCGCCTTTGTTATCGTCCCGGTTTTATCGAAAACAACATGGCGGAGCCCGCCTGCCGTTTCAAGCGCGTCGCCTCCCTTTATAAGTATACCTTCACGGGCTCCCATACCCGTACCAACCATGATTGCAGTGGGAGTCGCCAGCCCGAGCGCACAGGGACAGGCAATAACCAGAACCGATACCGCCGCCACAAGGGCAAAGCTGAGTGAGGCACCCAGAACGACAAACCAGACAATGAACGTCATGCAGGCGATCACTATCACGGCGGGAACAAACCAGGAAGACACTTTGTCGGCAAACCTCTGAACGGGCGCTTTCTGCATCTGGGCATCTTCCACAAGACGGATAATTTTAGCCAGCATCGTTTCCGAACCGGTACGGGTTACCGTCATCGTAAAGCCGCCTTCCCTGTTGATGGTCGAACCGATAACACTCTCTCCAACCCCTTTTGCGACAGGAACACTTTCTCCTGTTACCATGCTCTCGTCAAGCGTTGTTGTTCCCTTGACAATCTCACCGTCAACCGGCACCTGTTCTCCGGGACGAACGACCAGAATTTCTCCGGGGTCAACCTCTTCAACCGGCACCTTGACTTCCAGTCCGTTCCTGATAACCGATGCTTCCTTTGGAAAAAGCTTTTCAAGGCTGTTGATTGCTTCCGATGTGCGGTGTTTCGATAACGCCTCAAAATACTTGCCGAGGATTACCAGCGTTATCAGAACAGCAGATGCCTCGAAATACTGATGATCCTCTCCCTTGAAAAGAACAAGGTAAACAGAATAGAAATAGGCTGCACTGGTTCCCAAAGCCACCAGCGTATCCATGTTCGAAGAACCGTTCCGCAGTGCGACCCATGCTCCGAGGTAAAACTCCCTGCCCACATAAAACTGCACGGGGGTTGCGAGAATCCAGAGGATAAAACCCTGATATGGAAGCGGATCCTGCATGAAAAACATGCTGAGAACCAGTGCCGGGATTGCAAAAACTGCACCCGTAATCATTCTCCGCCGCAGCCCGCGAAGTTCATCACTGTACGCTGCCTCTGCCTTTGCGGTACCGGCAGGTTCGATCAGGCGCGCCCCATACCCCCTTTTTTCAACTTCCCTGACAAGCCGTGAAGGATCTGTAACAGCAGGATCATAGGTCACTGAAGCTTTTCCGGCTGCGAAATTGACAACGGCGTTTTCTACACCATCAGCCTTGCCAAGAGCTTTCTCTACCAGCTTTACACAGCTCTCACAATGCATGCCGGTCACTTTGAGGGCCGCTTTTTCCATGATTATCCCGAAACCGTGTAACCCTCTTTTTCTATCGCCGCTTTCAGAGCCTCGGGCGAGATCGTGCACTCATCATAAACAACCGTCGCCGTTCCCGACCCCTGGGAAACCTCAACACTCTCGACACCGCCGAGTTCCTCAAGAGCCTCTCCGACCAAAGCTTCACAGCTCCCGCAGTGCATCCCCCCGACATTCATTGTTATGGTTTTCATAGTCCGTCCTTCTTTGGATTTTTTGACAGTATCCTTTTGATGTTTCCCATTCCATTTTCACTTTCCAGTAATATCTGCACATGGTGACGGCCCCTCTATTAATCGTCGTGAGCGGCCTGAGTACAAGGCGTACGGAGCGCAGAAACCGGAGTGTACATAAGGTACATGAGGATTTCGAGCACCGTACAACGAAGTAATCCGGACGCGCAACAGATTAATAGAGGGGTCCTCACAGCATCTCCGCCCTGTAATCATGCTCCCTGTACCGGCATTCGGCACGAACAAAATTGCGCGATGCATAACAGTAAACACAGCGGTGCAGGCAGGAGCCGTAACTGCCGATATCTATGCTTCGGATACAGTTGCACTCTTCAGGCTGTCCCCGATCTTTTCCCGCGAAAAGCTCAAGGCCGAACAACTCTCTCATCAGCATTTCATCGATACATTTCCCTTTATGCGCATTATTCAAGGTATCCCTCTTTCCACAACCTTTTATCCGCATGCCTTCGGCAGAAGCCACTGAAAGAAACCGCTCCCCAAGAGCAGAACGATCGCCCGGCGAAGGAGCAGCATGCCCCATATCTTTCAGCTTCTCCTCGATATGACGGTACCTTTTTACAAAGGTTATTATAACGTTTTTCGTTCCGGGGGAAAGCCTAAAGGCAATCCTCGTGAAATTACGGATATGATAATCGGTGTTCAGCTCAGGGGTAATGATCACAGGATCGTAACGCCAAATCACCCTTTCAGGCCCTATGAGCTCCGCAAGTTCAAGAAAGTCGTCGATAGTCTCATCAATATCAGGGAGCCCCTTTTCATAGACACCGGGATACCCTGTTACGGTATAGAGAAAGTAGTAATTGAAGCCCCTGCCGTCAAGTTCACGAAGATAAGGCTGAAGCGGCCCCGAACGTCTGGTCCAGAACACGACTGCAGCAACATCCCCGGGATGAAGTGACACCTTTTTTATCTGCGAAGGATTATAGGGATTTACCACCTTGCAGTAACCCTTGCGCACCTTGTCGATAAACCACTCCGTGTAAAATGCCGGGATATCGGTTCTTCTGCTTGCCGAAATTATGTGCCGATTATTGCCGAACAGCATAAGCCTCCTGCCTGATCGTTGCGGAATTTTTCATGACGGATATATGTATATATTACTGTCTGTGAGGTCAAATCGTTGATTAGCAGGTGAAAAAGATACTCACTATATTTATTGTTCATGGCCTACATCGATCGACATCTTTTTACGTCCCTGCTGCTTATAGTCGCAGTTTTTTTCATGTCAGGTTCCGCAGTCCTCACGTTGTCGGGATGCGATTCGTCATCAAAAGAGCTCAACGACCTTCAGCAAGCTGTATGGCAGAATCCAGAAGACCCCCAGGCATATATCAGGCTCGGCAATGCATATGCGAGGCAGCAGCAATACGACCAGGCTGTCGAGTCTTACGAAAAAGCCCTGTCTCTCAACCCCCAGAGCGGCATTACCGTTTATCCTGCGCTCGGCGCTGCATATTTCAACCGGAAGAAGTACACCAAGGCGCTTGAATACTTCAAAAAAAGTCTCGAATATTCGCCCGATGACTCTCTCCGATATTATGATATAGGCAATGTGTATCTGCAGTTGAAAAAGTGCGACCTTGCAATCGACGCATACCTTCAGGCAATTGCAAACAGCACTGCTTTTGAAGAAGCACATTACAACCTTGCAATTTGCTACATCAGAACCGGCCGAAAAGCAAAAGCTCAGGAGATTTATGCCTGGCTTCAGGATAAAAACAATTATCTTGCCGTCTCTCTGGAACGCCATCTGGAAAATAATAACTGAGCTTTCAGGGTGTAGCTCCGTACCTGACAGACAGTTGGCGGCTGTTTCTCAGGAGCGAAAATCCGCTGATGTGTGCACATGGACAAACTAACCGACATTATTGAACCAGTCAGTGAGCCACTGCCGATGGAAAAGGCTGTCAGCGCATTGCAGAAAATGGTTGCCCGTCACTCTGCCGCCACCGGAAGTATTTCAGAAAAGCACCTTCACACCTTTTCTATACACGTTGCGGCAATCGACTCTTTGCTGTGGCTCCATGATCAGGATATCTATCCGAGATTCTTCTGGTCAAACAGGGAAAGGAACGATCTCGTAGCTGGAATTGGTCTTGCAGATGTTATCGAGTATGATAAAACCGGACCAAACAGTCTGAGTTTCGATATTCTTCAGAAAGAAATCTCCAAAAAAGATCCCGATGCCCGCTATTTCGGAGGGTTCTGCTTCAATAATGAACAGCAACAGGATAACCAGTGGCTTCCTTTCAAGTCATTTACCTTTGTTCTGCCGGCTGTTCAACTGACAGTAAAAGACGGCCTCTATACTCTCAGCTGCAATCTCATGCTTGAGCCCGGAGAAAATACCGCCGGGCAATACAACCGGCTGCTTGCCGCAATAGAAAAACTCAGCACGTCGGCTCCGGTCAACAATGTCCGTCTGCCCGAGATCAAGTCACTCTCTTTCAGCCCCGACCAGAAACAATGGATGGAAACATGCGATCTGGTTCTTGAAAGGTTCAGGGAAGGGTTGATGGGAAAAATAATTCTCGCCCGGCAAACGTTGCTTGAATTTGATTATCACTTTTCTCCTTTTCTTTTTCTGCTCAGGTACCCTTTTCCGGAAAGCTCAACCTACAGATACTATTTTGAGCCCGAAAAAGATATGGCATTCTTCAGCTTTACTCCTGAAAGGCTCTACCGGCGGGATAATGATCAGTTGTGGACGGAGGCCCTCGCCGGAACCTGCTCCAGGGAAACAATAAGCGACGGGGACGAAGATGCCTGCAAGCAGCTGCTTAACTCGGAAAAGGATATCAGGGAGCATAAATTTGTCAGGGATACCATTGCCAACGGGCTGAAGCCGATCTGCAACGAGATAGATATGGAAGAACGCGTACGGGTCTTGCAATTTAACCGTCTGGTCCACCTGTATACCCAGTGCCGGGCAACCCTGAAACCCGGAGCAAACAACGATGCATCTGTTCTGAAAACACTTCACCCTACTCCAGCCGTAGGAGGCGTACCGAGGACCGAAGCTCTTGAACAGATAATCGACCTTGAACCGTTCAGCAGAGGGTGGTACGCAGGCCCTGTTGGCTGGATCAGCCGCAGCTCCGCTGAATTCGCCGTCGGTATCCGTTCAGCGGTTGCAACAGGTAACAGCGTTTACCTTTACTCGGGCGCCGGGCTGGTCAAAGGTTCCGACCCTGCTTCCGAATGGAAAGAGGTAGACCAGAAAATCGCCGATATTCTTGCCATCACCCGCCAGAAGGTATGACCAATAACCAGATCACCTCATTGTGGAGCACACTGATCGTCGAAGAGCTTGTGCGCCAGGGCATTAGACTTTTCTGTATTTCCCCAGGCTCACGATCAACCCCTCTTACCGCCGCAGCGGCAAGAAATTCCGAAACAGTGTGCAACGTCTTTCCCGACGAACGCGCGGCTGCTTTTTTCGCACTCGGCTTCGCGAGAGGCGCAAAAAAACCGGCCGTACTGATATGCACTTCAGGAACAGCGGTTGCAAACTATTTTCCCGCTGTTGTCGAAGCATCTCTGGACAACCAGCCAATGCTTGTTCTTTCCGCAGACAGACCTTTCGAGCTGCTTGAAACAGGCGCGAACCAGACCATACGACAAAAAAGCATTTTCGGAAACTACATTCGCTGGGATATGGAACTCCCTGAGCCATCCGAAGAAACCCCTGCAAGGGCTTTGCTTTCGACCATTGACCATGCTGTCCGGAAAAGCCTCGGACCGCTTCCGGGACCGGTACACCTCAACCTTCCGTTCAGGAAACCTTTCGATCCTGTCGATATCCCGGATAACAGCTCCTGGTCTCGACCGCTGGATAGCTGGAGAGAAAAACAGGAGCCACTGAACAGCTTTGCTGCAAACGGGACAAAAACAAACCAGACAGCAGTTATCGCGGTGAAAGAGATACTTGAAAACGCCTCACGCCCTCTGATTGTCGCAGGACAGCTCGATAGCCCCGGCGGTGCCCGGGATGTTCTCGAACTTGCAGGAACCCTGAACGCACCATTGTATGCCGACATCTCATCACAGCTTCGTATGCACAAAGGGCATGACCCGCTCCAGCCGATACTGCTTTCCAAACGGTTCACCTCTCTGTTCAAACCCGATATCGTCCTGCACTTCGGGGGAAAGCTTGTCGGCAAACACCTGCCGTCTGCAATCAGAACATGGGCACCGGAGCACTTCATTGTCATTAAAAACTTTCCCGGCCAGTACAACCCCGACCATAATGTCACCCTGCAGGTAGAAGCCGATCCAGGAGATTTCGCAAGCCGCCTTGCTTCTGCAATCAACACAACGCACGGGAACGATCTTTCATTACACATTCTATCTTCCGAGATCGAAAGAGAACTCGATGATTATTGCTCACCTGAAAGTCCTTTAACCGAGATCTCCACAGCGAGGCTTGTCTCGGGCATAATCCCCGATAGCCACGGGCTGTTTCTCGCAAACAGCATGCCGATAAGGGACATGGATATGTATGCTGCTTTACGAAAAAACAACGCATTACCTCTCTGCGGGATGAATCGGGGTGCAAGCGGCATCGACGGCAACATCGCAACAGCAGCCGGTTTTGCCCAGGGCCTCGGGACGCCTGTGACTCTTGTTATTGGCGACCTCTCATTCCTGCACGACCTCAACTCCCTTACGCTCTTGCGCAACCTGGAATATCCCCTGCATGTTGTTGTGATCAACAATAACGGCGGCGGAATTTTCTCATTCCTTCCCATAGCCGAGCAGAAAGATATCTTCGAGACACATTTCGGCACTCCACAGAACTACAGTATCCGCTCCGCCGCCAAAACGTTCGGCATTGCCTGGAACAACCCATCAACCAACGGAAGTTTCGCAGAGTGTTACTCCGAGAGGTGCCGGTCTGCCGTTTCAGGAATCATCGAGATAACCGGTTCAAGAGAGAAAAATCTCGCCGAACACCGGAGCCTCAATGCAAAACTGGGGAAAATCATCGACCGGAACCTATGAAAATCACTACCTCCGGCTATACCTTTCATATCGACACTGCAGGCGGTACAGGAATGCCGTGCATTTTCATGCTCCATGGATTTCTGGGATCAGGAAAAGACTGGCGGCACTGCGCCGACAAACTGCAAAACCGCTATGCCTGTTTCATGCCCGATCTCCCCGGCCATGGAGCTACTACTGCGCTCGACAATGCCCCTCATACTTTTGAAGATATCGCCGGTCAACTGGCAGAAACGGCTATACGCATTCGCACCGGCCCGATCCATCTTGTGGGCTACTCCATGGGGGGGCGCCTCGCCCTCTATCTTGCGCTGCACTATCCCAATCTCTTCAACAGTGCAGTTATTGTATCCTCTTCACCCGGCCTGCGAACCGAAGAGGAGCGGGCCAGGCGCCGTGAATCGGACGACAGGCTGGCCGAACGGCTCAACGACGACTTTGAAGGGTTTCTCGAAGAATGGTACAACATGCCGCTTTTTGAGAGCCTCAGAAACCACTCGCTCTTCCCTGAAATTCTGGAACGGCGAAGGGAAAACAACCCCGCAGCACTTGCCCCTGCGCTCAGGCAGCTCAGTACAGGACGCCAGCCCTCTTTGTGGGACAAACTCACTGAAAACAAGCTTCCGACAGTTTTTTTTATGGGCGAAAAAGATACAAAATACGTTGAGATTGCCCGCCAAATGGTTAATTTATGCCCTGATTCGGAACAGTTTATCTTTCCCGACTGCGGCCACACGCTGCATATTGAAAACAGACACCTGTTTCTCAACCGTCTGACCGCGTTTTTACAACACATATCTTGAACGGCTGTCTTCTTGTGACACCATTTTCAGAACAAAAAAACATTGCATCATGAGCACCATAAACTGGATACAATCCGGTGAATTCACCGATATTCTTTTCCATAAAACCGACGGCATCGCAAAAATCACCATCAATCGTCCGGAAAGGCGCAACGCATTTCGTCCACAGACAGTTGTCGAAATGATCCAGGCACTTGATAATGCACGCAACGATGAGAAAATCGGCGTCATCATTCTTACCGGAGAAGGCCCGCTGGCATTCTGCTCGGGCGGCGACCAGAAAATAAGGGGCGATGCAGGTTACGCAGACGAAAAAGGTGTCAACAGGCTGAATGTTCTCGACTTCCAGCGCAACATCCGAAACTGCCCGAAACCGGTTATCGCCATGGTTGCGGGATACGCCATCGGCGGCGGACACGTCCTGCACATGCTCTGTGACCTTACCATTGCTGCCGACAACGCCATCTTCGGCCAGACCGGACCGAAAGTCGGTTCGTTCGACGGCGGCTGGGGTGCAAGCTACATGGCCCGCATCGTCGGACAGAAAAAAGCACGGGAGCTCTGGTATCTCTGCCGTCAGTACAACGCTGAACAGGCTCTTGAGATGGGCCTTGTCAACACGGTTGTTCCTCTCGACAAACTTGAAGAGGAAACCGTTCAGTGGTGCCGTGAAATCCTGCAACATTCACCGCTTGCGATAAGGTGCCTCAAATCGGCGCTAAACGCGGACTGCGACGGACAGGCAGGCCTGCAGGAACTTGCCGGCAACGCAACTCTGCTCTACTACATGAGCGAGGAGGCACAGGAAGGGAAAAACGCATTTGTCGAGAAACGTAAACCGGATTTTGGAAAATTCCCTAAAAGACCTTGAAACCGGGTTTCGCATCCATATACCGTTACTCCATCCCTTTTGTCAGACCGGTTCCCGTTCGGGGCACCAGCCTCGGCACAAGGGATGGCCTTGTTCTGGGGTTGACAACCGGTGATGGGCTCCACACCGGTTTTGGAGAAATAGCGCCGCTGCCCGGTCTTCATGAAGAAACACTTCCTGAAGCTCTCGGACAATGCTGTTCACTGATCCTTTCACTCAAGCTTTCCTTCGGTGACCTGTCAATCAGCGACGCAGGGAAAAATCTTCCTGAAAACCTCTACCCTTCGGTCCGCACAGGTATCGAAATGGCATTACTGAACCTGCAGTCAACTGTGGGCAACTCCTTTCCGTCATTCCCCGGCGCACCTGAAGCAGCAAAAAAATTGCCGCTCAACACACTTCTTTTCGGTGACTCTACCTCTGTCCTTGCTATGGCAGAGGATTATTTCCAGCAGGGATACCGCACCTTCAAGCTGAAAGTACCAGCTAATGATCCAGGTCTCGCCGTCGAACAGGTACTCGAACTGCGCTCCATTTTCGGTGAAGAGATATCCCTGCGTCTCGACAGCAACCGCTCGTTCGGACTGAAAAATGCCTGCACCTTTTTCAGCCGGATTCCTGCAGACAACATAGAGTACATCGAAGAACCGCTTGCCGATCCGTTGCTTATCCCCGAATTCTTCAGTCGGACAGGCGTCCGCTCGGCACTTGACGAGTCGCTCTGGATGAGTCCCTGCATATGGGACAACATCCCGCATGACTGCCTCGGAGGTGTCGTCCTCAAACCATCAAGGCTTGGAGGCTTTTCCAAAACGCTCAGGCTCGCTTTAGCGGCTGAAGCGGAGAAAATCCCTGCCATCATCAGTGCAGCCTATGAGTCCGGGATCAGTCTCGGCTTCTATACCCGTCTCGCGTCGGTCATCTCGGAAAAACCGGCAGCCTGCGGCCTCGACACTTTCCGGCAGTTCAGCCGGGACATTCTTCCCGAGCCGCTTCATGCCGAAGCGGGCAGTCTTGTTCCTGAAAAAGCGTATCGGAACAGCCTTCAACCGGAGCTGTCGAGACTCAACCTCATCAAAGAATGGACCTTGTAGCGAAAGCGGCAGAAAAGCACGGTGATAATACCGCCGTCATCTCGGAAAAAGAGACACTTTCTTTCCGTGACCTCGAAACAACAACCGCCCGGCTAACAAATGCGCTGCTACATCACGGAATACAAAAAGGGGATGTCGTTACATTCTGCATGCCCAACAGTCCGGAGATGGTCCTGCTGCTCCTCACGCTGCTGAGAATGGAATCCATCGCCGCACCGCTGAACTATCGCTTTCCTTCATCCAGACTGCAAACCCTGTTGCAGCCCCTGAAGCCCGCAGCACTTGTCGGTCCGAAAGATCTGACCGACAAGCTTTCTTCTCCACTGAAACTCGACCCCGAAAAGATTGTCACAGAAAGCATCGTTGAAAAGCCTGTTTTCCGGTATGCCGAGAGCTCCCCTCAGCTCAACACCTCCGTCAGCATCATTCATACATCCTCCAGTTCGGGCTCCCCAAAAGCCGCCCTGCACAACCTCGGCAATCACCATTACAGCGCACTGGGTTCAAACGAAAACCTCCCCTTCGGTCCCGGCGACCGCTGGCTGCTCTCTTTGCCTCTTTTCCATATCGGCGGCTATGCGATGCTCTTCCGCTCGCTGCTTGGAGGAGGTGCGCTTGCCATTGCGGAACCCGGTACACCGATCCAGGACACCCTGGTCCGGTTTCAGCTTTCGCATCTGTCACTGGTCCCCACACAGCTCTACCGGATGCTGCATGACAAGCAAGCCTTGAAACATCTGCAAAACCTCAAAGCCATCCTGCTTGGGGGAAGCGCCGTGGAACCTGCATTGCTCACAGAAGCATCGGTAGCGGAACTCCCGGTTTATCTGACTTACGGATCGACCGAGATGAGTTCCCAGATAGCAACCACCCCCGGTCCGGTCAGCACCATTACTGCCGGCAGGGTGCTTCCTTACCGCGAACTCTCCATCGGTCCCGGAGAGGAGATTCTCGTCAAAGGCCCCTGTCTTTTCCAGGGCTATCTCTCGGACAAAGGGCCGGTTCTCGACACCGATGATTCAGGCTGGTTCCATACAGGGGACACCGGAATGTTCACGCCTGAAGGAGAACTGCAGGTCACCGGCAGAACGGATAACATGTTTATTTCAGGTGGGGAAAACATCCATCCGGAGGAGATCGAGCGAGCCCTCTGCTCGCTCACGGGGGTCCTCAGAGCAGTTGTCGTCCCGACACCCGATCCCGAATACGGCCTCAGGCCATCGGCATTCATCGAAACGACAGAACTAGCTCCTACTGACAGCGAGATCAGGGAGAAGCTCTCCCGTGAGATAGGCAAGCTCAAAACCCCCGTCACAATCACCCGTATCGAGGAATGGCGTCTGCTGCCGGGAACGGAGAAGATTGATAGAAGGTACTACAAAAGCCTTGTGTAGTTAAAAACCTCTCAAATTCTTCTTTTTTACATCGTTTACTTATTTTCTCACTATAGGTCCTATATGACCTATAGGTCCCATGAGACCTATAACACTCTTTCTATGGGAAAGATTATCCAACCTCACGGAAACTACCGCGAACTGCTCTCTTACCAGAAAGCGGAAATTGTCTATGATATCACTTACCGCTTTTGCAAACGATTTTTCACCAGAAGAGACCGGACTATTGACCAGATGGTGCAAGCAGCACGCTCAGGCAAACAGAATATTGTTGAAGGAAGTCAGGCATCAGGAACATCAAAGGAAATGGAAATTAAACTGACCGGTGTCGCCAGAGCAAGTTTGGAGGAACTGTTGCAGGACTATCTTGACTTCCTGAGAGCAAGAGATCATGCCGTTTGGGAAAAGAACTCAAGAGAAGCTCTTTATGTCAGAAAACTTGGAAGCCGCAACGGAGCATCCTTTGAGACATATCGCGAGTTTGTTGAAACCCGACCAGCAGAGATCGTAGCAAACATTGCAATCTGCCTGATTCATCAGGCCAACTACCTGCTTGATAAACAAATTAAACGTTTGGAAGAAGACTTTCTCAAAGAGGGCGGTTTACGCGAAAGAATGACCCGAGCCCGTCTGCAAACAAGAAGTAATCAGAAAAAATGATAGATTCCTTTGACAACCAAAATGAAACCATATATATTCCTTTATGGAATCGCTTTTATATTAAAAAAGATTAAACATGGCAACGGTTACGATAAAAAATCTGCCTGACGATCTCTACGAACTCATCAAAAAAAATGCTGCCTCCAACTACAGAAGCATCAATGGTGAAATTATATTCAGGCTGGAAAGATCACTGAAGCATAAAGAAGAAGAGGTGGATAAGCTCCTGCAACGCATAGAAAATCTGCAGAAAACAGTGCGAGTTCCCGAACTCACACAGGACATTCTCAAAAAAGCCAGAGAAACAGGCCGTCCATGATTATCTGCGACACCAATGTCTTTGCTTATCTCTTCCTGAAAGGCACCTATTCAAAGCAGGCAAAGGCACTCCTGCAAACTGACCCGGTTTAGCTTGCTCCACCGTCTATCCGCTTGGCTTTTTTAGTTGAGGAAAACCGCCCGATTTTGCTGCAGAAACACCTTTTGCAATTGCAAAGCCTGATATCCCTGATAAGATAGGCAAACCCGCTTCAGCCGTAATGGTTTTTGTTATTAATAAAATAGTTAACACAATAACGATTAACACAGCTAAAAGCACCTGCCCGTATGCGGTCCAAAACTCATTTCTTCTTTGTAAATACTCCGCATATGACTCATATGCAATTCGTGGTAGCTCATCAGAGCTGCTTGGGTTATGTTTTGCCCACTCATAAAACATCTCGCCCCCCCACGTAGGGTGTCCCATGGATTCTGGACTTTTACGTGATCCCCTGGCTATCACATACCCGAACCAAACAATTCCACTTACCACGATAAGGCCGAGAACTGATATCAATAGGCTAATAACCAAGACATCATTTTCGTTCATTTATCTCTCCATTTGTCTTGCGCATAACATTACTTATTTCCTGTATTACAGATCTCTTCCGTATTGCGGAAATATACTGCACTATTGCGTTCTCATCCAAACAACAGCCCTCCCTACGCCAGCTTCCTGCCGAGCATAAATGCCTTGTCAAAATAGCGCTCGACTCCTCTGTGTTCAATGTCACCGGCGTATAACTCTCCCATTACATGCCCGTTTAATGAATCTTTAATGATGGTTTTAATCTGCTCGGTTGCCCAGTTACACGATCTCTTGTACACAGGCGGGACAATTCCCGACGTTACGATGATCAGTGCCTTCCGTTTCTTGTCCGATCTTGGAACCGGGCAACCCTTGATCGTCAGGATGTTCTTTTCAGGCTTCGCGAAAGTCCAGCATATTCTTTCAAGAAATGTCATCATGAGCGCTGTCACATAGCCCATATGCACCGGGGAACCGAAAATCAGCAGGTCAGAGTTGAGAACTTCCTGTTTGATAGCGTCCATATCATCATGAATGGAACACTCGGAAAACGGCTCGTCTGTCTTACTTTCCCGGCAGACAAGACAGTTTCTGCAAAACTGAATATTGTGCTCGCCCAGGTTGATCTTGACCACTTTCGTATCGGGGGCTACTGAGAGACATCCCTCAATGGCTTTGTCAACGAGCCTGTCGGTAGCTTTGCCCTTGCGGGGGCTGCCTACTATTGCGAGAAGATTCATGAAACTTTCCCCTACCCCTTCAGCGCCGGATAGTCAGTATACCCTTTCGGGCCGGGCGAATAGAATGTGCTCATATCCGGTTCGTTAAGAGCAGCGCCTGTTTTCCAGCGCTCCACGAGGTCGGGATTGGCGAGGAAAGGCCGCCCAACGGCAATGAGGTCGCATTTTCCGGCTTCAAGATCGCCCTCGGCTCGTTCCACGTCATAGCCGCCGGAAAGAATCAACGCACCCTTGAACTCCCTGCGGAAGGTTTCCTTGATGGAATCAGGTACCACCGGAGCACCCATCGAGGAATGATCGACAAGATGAATATAGGCGAGCCCTGCCTTGTTGAGCTGTTGCGCAAGATAACCGTACTCCTCCTCCATCGCGTCGTACAGCGGCATGTCGTTGAATACGCCGAACGGCGACAACCGTATGCCGACCCTCTCCCTGCCAATGGCGTCAATTACCGCGTCAACCACTTCAAGCATGAAACGTGCACGGTTCTCTATCGAACCGCCGTAACCGTCAATACGCAAATTGGTGTTTGGACGGATGAACTGTTCAATCAGGTAACCGTTCGCGCCGTGCAGCTCAACACCGTCAAAACCGACGATAAAGGCACTCCGGGCGGCCTGTGCATATTCCTCCACAGTAACCCTGATATCCTCTTCGCTCATCTCCTCAGGAACAGGATGAGGCTGCATGCCGTCGTTGTCCGTGTACATTTCACCGGAAGCCGCAACGGCTGACGGCGCTATGATGCGTGCACCTGCCGGCATGTTGAGGGGATGAGCAATCCGTCCGCAGTGCATGAGCTGCAGGAATATCCTGGCCCCTTTCCTGCGCACGGCTCCGGTAACGGCTTTCCATCCTTCTGTCTGGGCGCAGGAAAATACCCCGGGTATGCGCGGGTAACCCAGACCGTTCGGCGAGGGGGCGGTTCCTTCGGTAATAATCAGCCCTGCCGTACTGCGTTGCTCGTAGTACTCCACCATAAGCTCGTTAGGAACGTTGCCGGTTGCACGGCTGCGGGTCATTGGCGCCATGACCATACGGTTCCGGAGCGTCAAAGGTCCGAGATTCGTCTTAGTGAACAGAATAGACATGCCAGAGTCTTTCTTTGAAAGGTTTTGAAGACAAATTTTGAAGCATTAAAAGTTCGAGCCATTGTTTGAACGACTGCCAACTGAGGACTGCCTACTCGCCTTTGCCGGCCTGCCGTTTCAGCCGCCAGACAACAATAACTCCTCCCAAACCGGCAATCGGAGCATAGATGAAAATGGTTATGCCAAGGCTGAGGAGATAGTCCATGAAGGTCATTTCTACAGGAGCATGAAGCATTTCCTGCAACTGGTTCAGGAAGGCGTCCTGTTCGGGCGAAAGGCCTTTCATCCACTCGGAAAGAAGCAGAAGGCCCTCGATCCCCGGACGATAATTAAAAATGGTTATCAGTATGTGTCCTGCCGTAACCGAGAGCACGCTGCCCACTATTCCGGCAAGACTGGCGAAAACAAACGCCTCTGACATGCTGAGCCGAACCTGACACCGGACAATGTAATAATAAGCGGCAACCGCTCCGCTGAAGAGTATCCCGGCAAAAAACAGCGCGTTAATGAGCGTCAGATAGGGAAACGTTGTGGTGAGGAGTATAAGCAACCCACCTATGGCAAGCGCCCTTATTTTTTCTTCTGAATAATCCACCTCAGCCGAGAATCTCGTCAAGAAAATCGTTCATCGTATAAAAGCCCGGCTGCGACACGTGTTTATCCGCAAGCCACATTCCGGCCTGAACGGCACCACCTGCAAACCCTCTGCGGTTTCGAGCGGTATGCGAGATAACGATATCGTCAAATTCGGAATTTATATACGCAGAATGCTGCCCGAATACCGAACCGAGCCGGATTGCAGCAACCTGCAGCTCGTCCGGGGCGATTTTCCTGTCGGCTGAAAGCTGGCTGACTACCGACTTTTTACGGGAATTCGCCTCAAGAATCATCTCTGCCGCCCTCAGGGCCGTACCGCTCGGAAAGTCAACTTTGGCGGTATGGTGCTGTTCTGAGAAAGCGATATCGAACTCGTCGAAAGGGGCGATCATACGCGCAGCCTCACGTACGGTACGGAGAAATATGTTGACGCCAAGAGAAAAGTTCGCCGAGTAAAGAAGCGATGTTCCGGCTTTCTCCACCATGCTTCTGACTTCCGGCATCTCTGCATCCCAACCAGTCGTCCCGACAACAACAGGAACCTGCGATGCAAGCATTGCAGGAAGGTTTGCCAGGAACGCGTCACGGACGGTAAAGTCTATAATGACATCACTTTCTGCAAAGCTTTCTTCCGAGATTTCGGCATCGATATCAAGAACAGCATGAACCGCATGCTCACCCGAGGCGTCTATTACTCCGGCGACCTGCTGTCCCATTTTTCCGTATCCAAGAAGCGTGTACTTCATATAAAAGTCAAAATTCAAAAGTTAAAATAGCCTGAAAGCTTGATTTAGTCATTGAGCCATCCAGCTAACCGGCTCCCAAGCTCCCACAAATTAAGCTAAAACCTCAGACTGACACTGACAGACGGATAGGGTTCGTCAGGACCGTATACCGATGAAATCCCCTCTTCTGAAATCGTATCGAAATCATGCAGGTGAGCGTCGACATAGGCATCGACAATTCCCGCAACATAGGCCAGCACGAGAAACAGAAGCTGCTGGTTGCGTTTTTCCTGGTATCTGTCCCGCTCGCTCTGGAAGTGTGATGCGTCCGGGCCATCAGGATCCTCCGCGTATTTCGCCCTGAACTCGTCATAACTGTCGTTGAAATCCAACGCAGTGTACCCGAAATAACCAAGAAGCGCGTAAAGAATGGGTACTTTCCATATGGCTCCGTTGTAGATCTGGCCGTATCCCGGAATGACCGCCGAAATCATCGCAACTTTCCATGGCTGCATCCGCTCGTTATCGTCTTCTGCCTGTTGTGCGGTATCTTCCTGCGATTGAGCAAACAATGCACCCTGAATCTCACCCGCAGTTGTCCTGCTATCAGGAAAAACCTGTTCTTCCGCCATGACGACCGAAGGAGTCATGACTCCTGCCACCACAAGCGAAAAGAGTACTGCTGTTATCGTGAAGGTTTTATTCATAGTTCATGATTTCAAGGATCCTTTCCAGGTCATCGGGAGAATAATACTGAATGTGAATTTCGCCCTTACCCTTGTTTTTTTCAACGATTTTTACCTTGGTTGCAAAACGATCCCGCAAGCGGGACTCAATGTGATCAAAGTGAGATGTCTCGCTCACAGCACGTGGGCTCGAGACCTCTTTGGAAGCATCCATGTTATTCACCAGTTCTTCAGTCTGGCGAACGGATAACTTTTTGCGCATGATCTGCTGCCATGCCTTCACCTGCTGCCTTTGGTTGGGCAGGTTGACGAGCGCTCTGGCATGACCCGACGTGATCTCCTTACGGCGTATGCTTTCCTGAATGGGCGCAGGAAGCTTCAACAACCTCAGGAAATTGCTTATTGTCGATCGGTTTTTACCAACTTTCTGTGCAACTTCGTCCTGGGTCAAGTCACATGTGGTGATGAGGCTTTTCAGCGCAAGCGCTATTTCGACAGCATTGAGATCTTCACGCTGAATATTCTCGATAAGCGCCAGTTCGAGTTTACCCGCATCCTCGTGCGCCTCGATAATATAGCCGGGAATGAATTTGAAACCGGCTTTTCGTACCGCACGAAGCCTTCGCTCTCCACTGATCAACTGATAGCCTTCACCATCCCTGCTGACAGTAACCGGCTGGATAACACCGTTTTCAATAATGGAGTTGGTCAGTTCTTCAAGTGCATCTTCATCGAAATCTTTCCTGGGCTGAAACGGGTTTACCCTGATTTCCTCAACCGGCAGGCTTCCTACCGATCCGGTCTCAGTCCGGGGCGTCTCATCGGACTTGCCGGACGGAATAAAGCCTTCATCGGGTATGAGAGCTTTCAGACCTTTCCCTAACGCTTTTTTTTTAGGCATAACGTATGACTCGTAAACACAAGCCTGGCGGCTACTTCTGCCTGACTTTGAATTTTTTGATATTGCCGTCTTTCTCGAAAATTTCCTGTGCAAGGTCGAGGTAATCCTTTGATCCAAGACTCTGGGCATCGTAGAGCAATGCAGGCTTGCCGTGGCTGGGAGCTTCGGAAAGACGAACATTTCTGCGAATATAGGTTGTATATACCTTATCCTTGAAATATTTTTTCACCTCCTCGGCAACCTGACCGGCAAGGCGAAGACGGGCATCGAACATAGTCACGAGTACACCTTCGATCGAGAGCCTCGGATTCAGATGCTTCCTGACAATACTGATGGTATTGAGCAGTTTGCCCAGACCCTCAAGCGCATAATATTCCGCCTGCACCGGAATAAGCACAGAATCAGCAGCAGTCAGAGAGTTGAGCGTGATCAATCCGAGTGAAGGAGGACAGTCAATAATGATATAGTCGTAGTTATCCCTGACCGCTTTCAGCGCCTTCTGCATCACATACTCCCTCTCGCGCATATTGACCAGTTCCACCTCCATTCCGACAAGATTGACATTGGATGGAACAACATCCAGATATTCAAGGCTCGAAGGCCGTATAGCCTCCTTGATATCACCTCCCTGCACCATAACATGGTAAAAGGTATTCTCTATCTCTTCTTCTGTATCAAGGCCGAATCCAGAGGTCGCATTGGCCTGGGGGTCAATGTCTATAAGCAGAGTCCTGAACTCGGAAATCGCAATAGATGCCGCTATATTGACGGCCGTGGTTGTCTTGCCAACCCCGCCTTTCTGATTTGCTATCGCGATAACTCTGCCCATCTTTCCGCCGAGGATGTTTGCTGCTGTTGTTCTTCCGTAACGACTTGCTAAATTATAATACTTGCATCAACTTTTACAAACATAACATCATTATTGCTCAATGGGAAAGCTGGAAGAAGATTTTTTCACAAAGCCGACGCTGACACTGGCTGAACTTCTTCTCGGCAAGATATTCGTGCACAACGCAGGAAATGGACGATGCTACAAGGGCAAGATCGTCGAAACAGAGGCTTATCTCGCTGAGGGCGATGAAGCATGCCACGCTTTCCGCGGCATGACGAAAAGAAACAAAATCATGTATGGGCCCCCCGGAACGCTTTACGTATATTTCACCTACGGTTGTCACAATCTGATGAATATCGTCACGGAGCCTGAAGGAACCGCCGGAGCCGTGCTCATCAGGGCCATGGAACCCCTGGATGGTCTGGCAGACATGAAAAGGAACCGCGATATCATGCGAACGGTTGACCTGATGAACGGCCCCGGAAAACTCACCAGAGCAATGGATATAACACTTGCGCATAATGGCATGAGTCTCTCAGGCAATACCGTTTTCCTTGAAAAGGGCGAAAAAATCACAAAAGAAGCCATCTGTTCATCGAAACGAATAGGCATTACAAAAGGAACCGACCTTTTCTGGAGACGTTACGTAGCCGGGAGTCCTTTTGTTTCTAAAACAAAGCCTGGACCGCCGCCCAAAACGAGAACGATGGTGTTGGAAAGTTGAAAAAAATTCCCCTTTTTTAGGCAAGTCCTTTAAATATCCTAAACATGATCGGGACTCCAATCTTACCTGAAATAAGAGAGCTGATCGAGCGCAGAAATTTCAGCGCGCTGCAGCGAATTTTCACCGATTGGCTTCCGGTCGACCTGGCTGAGCTCATTTCCGATCTGCCGGAAAACGAGCAGGCTATCCTTTACAGGCTTCTTCCGAGAGAAGTAGCTACCGAAACGTTCGAATACCTCGATATCGACGCCCAGCAGAATCTGCTTACGGCCCTCACAAAGAAAGACGTCACACATATTCTCAACAGCATGTCTCCTGATGACCGAACGGAAATGCTGGAGGAATTGCCGAGCAATGTCGTACAGGAACTGCTGAAACTTCTTTCGTTTGAAGAGTTTAAAATCGCAAAAACCCTGCTTGCCTATTCCGAAGACAGTGTCGGCAGACTCATGTCCCCGGATTACATCAGCGTAAAAAAAGACTGGACGATCAGTGCTGTACTCGACTATATCAGAAAATACGGCCACGGCAGCGAAACACTCAATGTCATTTACGTTGTTGATGATTACGGGAAGCTGATCGGTGAAATGGCAGCCAGAGTATTGTTACTCTCCCAACCTGACAGACAGGTCAAGGACCTGATTTCAGAAGAAAAGATCATCACGCTCACTGCAACCCAGGATCAGCAGGATGCGCTGGAAACATTCAAACGCTATGACCGGGTGGCGCTTCCTGTTGTCGATTCCAACGGCTACATGATCGGCATCGTCACGGTCGATGATATGCTTGACGTTGCCGAAGAGGAAGAGACAGAGGATATTCAGAAGTTCGGCGGCATAGAAGCCCTTGAAGAGCCCTATATGGACTTGCCTATTCTTCAGGTCATCAAAAAACGGGGCGTATGGCTGGTGGTACTGTTTCTTGGGGAAATGCTGACCGCATCGGCAATGGCCTTTTTTGAGGACGAACTTGCAAAAGCTATCGTGCTCGCAACATTTATTCCCCTGATCATATCAAGCGGTGGGAATTCCGGGTCACAGGCAGCCACTCTTATCATCAGGGCTCTCGCTCTCGGAGAGATCACCATCAAGGATTGGTGGAGGGTTATGAGAAGAGAGATACTGTCCGGGCTTGCCCTCGGAAGTCTTCTGGGGTTCATCGGCGTGTTCAGGGTTGTATTCTGGTCTATTATCCTTGGCTCTTACAATATCGAATGGCTTACGATAGGATATACCGTTGGAGCATCACTTATCGGTGTCGTCCTCCTCGGGACCCTTGCGGGATCCATGCTCCCGCTTCTGCTTCAGCGCTGGGGCTTTGATCCTGCAACATCTTCAGCCCCCTTCGTTGCTACCATTGTTGATGTCGCCGGTATTATCATTTACTTCAGTGTAGCCACCGTTTTTCTGAGCGGAATATTGCTTTAACAAGCACTTACAAGAGGCTGGGCAGCCCGATAGCGAGCCATCACGCCACCCAGCCGAATTCCTTAACAACTACTACCGAGCGACGTGTACCCTGAAAGAGAATCACTTGATTTTGATATTGTGTTCACCGGCGCAGGGCCAGCAAACCTTACTGCGGCTCTGCACCTGCAACACCTCATAAATCAGCATAACGTCCATGCTGAAACCCCTCTTGAACCCGACACAGCAGTTCTTGAAAAGGGCAGATACGCCGGCTCCCACCTTTTGTCCGGCGCAATTCTCGACCTTTCTGTTTTCGAACTGTTCCTGCCCGATTTCCGGGAAAGGGGATGCCCTCTCGAAGCTGACGTCACTAACGAGTCGATCTGGTTTCTTTCCGAAAAAAAGAAGTTTCCCGTGCCTTATCTTCCGAAACCATTCCGCAACGAGGGGTGTTACCTTGTCTCCCTGAGCAAGCTCGGAGCCTGGCTTGCAGAAGAAGCAGAAACACAGGGCATAACCATCCTCGATAACACAGCCGCCGTTGAACCGGTCATCGAAAGCGGGCGTGTGCAGGGAATCATTACCGACGACAAGGGAATCGACAGGCAGGGCAACGCCAGACCCGGAGCCGAACCGGGAATGCAGCTCAACGCGAAGGTCATTGTTGCAGGAGAAGGAGCACGCGGCTCGATTTTCCGTCAGCTTGACCGTGAATTCGGTCTTTCCGGGGATAACCGGACTCAGATATATGAAACCGGTGTCAAGGAAGTATGGAAAATTCCTGAAGGAAGAATCAAAGCCGGTGATGTTCGACACACATTCGGTTACCCTCTTCCATCTTCAATATACGGAGGAGGATGGCTCTATGCTGTTTCTGATACGGAAGTGTCTTTGGGGTTCGTCACTTCAGCCGAACCGGAGCGACCGGTGGTCGATCCCCATTACAACCTGCAGCTTTTCAAGCAGCACCCTTTCATACAGGATATCATTAACAATGGAACCTTGCTCGAATACGGCGCAAAAGCCATTACTTCCGGAGGCTTCCATGCCATGCCGAAGCTTTGCGGGCCTGGATTTCTGCTTACCGGAGAAAGTGCCGGTCTGGTCAACATGCAGCGTCTGAAAGGCCTTCACCTGGCAATGCATTCCGGGATTCTTGCCGCCGAAACACTGTTCGCCTCCTTGCTTTCGGATGATTTTTCAGATACCGCACTTCTTTCCTATCAGAAACGCTTCGAAGAGTCAACCGCCCACGAAGAGATGTACAAGGCGAGAAATTACCGTCAGTCATTTGAAAGAGGACTTTACAAAGGACTCATGCAGGCAGGGCTTTCCTTGAAAATACCCGGCATTGCTCTTGCCGAAAAAGCTGCTGCACCAAAAGAAAACAGACTGCTGCCCGGCAGAAAAGAGTACCGGGCCTGGGCGAAAGAAAAAGATGCATATACTCCTGACGGATCACTTACCTTTTCCAAGAGCGGCGACCTTTACTTCTCAGGAACGATGCACGAAGAAGACCAGCCCTGTCACCTGCTCATAAAACCGGATGATATTGCCGAAATCTGCACAAAAAAATGTACGAAAGAGTTTGGCAACCCCTGTCAGCACTTTTGCCCTGCGGGGGTCTATGAAATCAATCATGATGCCGATCCGATTCTCAGACTTTCACCTTCGAACTGCCTGCATTGCAAAACTTGTGACATTGCCGATCCATATGGTATCATTACCTGGGTGCCGCCTGAGGGTGGTGGGGGGCCGGGTTATAAATTGAGTTGACCCATGACCAAAAAGGAACATGTCATAGTCGGTATTTCCGGGGGGGTTGATTCCGCCGTGGCAGCCTGCATTCTCATTGAGAAAGGTTATCGGGTCACCGGTCTGCACATCAAAGTACTGGACCATTCGGATGACAGCCTGCAGCTTGAAAAATCTCCACTCTGCATCAGCGACCGGGAAGAATACCATTTCCCTGTCTTTTCGCTTAATCTCAGCGGCAGCTTCCGTAGGAAAATCATCGGCTATTTTCAACAGGATTATCTGGCCGGAAGAACGCCCAATCCCTGTATGGTATGCAACAAGCTGATTAAATGGCACGGATTGCTCAAAGGTGCCGATCTGCTGCAGGGGGACAATGTCGCTACAGGACATTACGCAAGAATCAACCGCAAAGATGGCCGGTTCCGGCTGCTCAAAGGTGCTGACAAACAGAAAGACCAAAGTTATTTCCTCTGGATGCTCAGTAACGAGGAGCTGTCGAGAACGTTTTTTCCTGTCGGTGAATTCATGAAGCAGGAAGTACGCGAACTTGCTCGCAGGTTCGGTGTCAGGTCTGCAGAGAAAAAAGAGAGCCAGGAAATATGTTTTGTTCCCGACAACAACTACAGAACGTTCCTGAAGTCATCCCTTCCCGGTCTTCCCGAAAAGCTGACAGAGGGAGAAATCGTCGATGCCGAAGGGGAGGTTATCGGCCGTCATACCGGTCACCCGTTCTATACCATAGGCCAGAGAAAAGGACTCGGCATATCATCTCCGGAGCCACTCTATGTAAATCGTATTGATGCAGAAAGAAACAGAATCCACGTGGGTGACAAGACAATGCTGCAGGGCAGGAGATTGATTGCCGGGCAGATGAACTGGACCGGTAACGGTTGTCCTGATGTTCCGACAAGAGCTTCCGCACGCATACGTTACCGCGATACCGAGGAACCCTGCACCATCGTTCCTGCCGGAGAGAACAGCGTAGAAGTGGTTTTCGACAAACCGAAACAATCGATAACACCCGGTCAGGCGGTTGTGTTCTATATGGGCGATGAGGTTATCGGCGGCGGGATTATAACAGAGGCGCTGCATGATTCGACCTGATATCGTATTCTTCCATTTTGACTTTTTCCTTTTGAATTTTGACTTCATATTCCAACATGCTTCAGCGGAAACAATCTTCTCTTACCTATCTCGATATGCCCTCTCAGTCGGGAAAAAACAGTGACATCCTTATTATGCTTCACGGTTACGGAAGCAACGAAAAAGATCTCATGCAGCTTGCCCCCCTCCTCGATGAAAATCTGCGATTCATCAGTCCGAGAGCACCGCTTCAGCTCGCCCCTGAAATGTACAGCTGGTTTCCCGTTGAGTTCACGCATGAAGGCATTACCATCGACAGGAATGCCGCCCGGAAAGCAAAGGAAGCACTTTTGGAATTTCTCCACCACATTATCGAAGAATACGCAGCCCGTGAAGACAAAATCTGGTTGATGGGATTCAGTCAGGGTGCAGTCATGAGCTACCTCACAGCACTTGCCCAACCCGCTCTGCTTCACGGCGTCGTAGCCTTGAGCGGACAGCTTCCAGAGTCCTCCTCACTTCTCAATGCAGATCCCGCAGCATTCCGGGCCATCCCTTTCCTTGTTGTACACGGTCTCTATGATGACGTTCTTCCTGTAACGAACGGAAGACGCTCTGAAAGCTGGCTTGAAAAACATGTCGACACGCTTACCTACAGAGAGTATGCTATGGGACATGAGGTCAATAACGACGCCCTTGAACTTGTCAGAAAGTGGTTTCACCGGATGAATCCGAACGGAACAGGATCCTGAGCATCCTCTTTCCGGGTGCCGAGGAAATTGGGTGAGAGAATGCGTATATTCAGGTTTTTATTTTTGTGAACATATCCCGGAATAATGAAGGAAACGCTGACAAGCATACTTGAAAGAAAAATACTTGTACTGGACGGCGCCATGGGCACCATGATCCAGAAGCATAAACTCGAAGAAAACGACTTTCGTACGAAAAGGTTTGCGTCACACGATCATCCCCTGAAAGGAAACAATGATATTCTCGTATTGACGCAACCCGATATCATTCATGCCATACATTGTGAATTCCTTGCAGCCGGCTCCGACATTATTGAAACCAATACCTTCAATGCAAATCCGGTTTCACAGGCCGATTACGGCACTGAAACCCTTGTAAAAGAGCTTAACCTCGAAGCTGCACGTCTGGCACGTAAAGCTGCCGATGCCTATACGGAAAAAGATCCTTCAAAACCCCGCTTCGTAGCAGGGTCCATAGGGCCCACCAACAAAACCCTTTCACTGTCTCCCGACGTGAATAATCCAGGGTACCGCGCTGTAACTTTTGAAGAAATGGCCGACAACTACCGCGAACAGCTTGAAGGACTTATTGAAGGTGGCGTTGATCTCCTGCTTGTCGAAACGGTGTTCGATACCCTGAACTGCAAAGCGGCTATTTTTGCCATCGAAGAGCTTTCCCGGGAAAAAGGAGTCAGACTGCCGATCATGATCTCAGGCACCATTGTCGATGCCAGCGGTCGAACCCTTTCCGGCCAGACTACGGAAGCATTCTGGGTTTCGGTGGCACACACCCCCGGACTGCTGAGCGCAGGGCTGAACTGCGCACTGGGAGCGGAACAGATGAGACCCTTTCTCGAATCGTTGTCCACGATCGCCGGCAGTTATGTCAGCGTCTACCCGAACGCCGGTCTACCCAACGAATTCGGCGAGTACGACGACAGTCCGGAATATATGGCTTCCCAGATCGCGGATTTTGCAGAATCGGGGTTCGTCAACATTGTCGGTGGATGCTGCGGAACAACGCCTGACCATATCAGGGCGATCGCCGAAACGGTTTCAACGATTCAGCCCAGGAAAAAGCCGAAAACTGTACCTGAACTCCGTCTGTCCGGTCTCGAACCGCTTTTTGTCAACAAGACCACGGGATTCATCAACGTAGGCGAGCGCACCAACGTCACAGGATCGAGAAAATTCGCCCGGCTCATCAGGGAAGAAAAATACGATGAAGCCCTCTCCATAGCCCGCCAGCAGGTTGAAAACGGAGCACAGGTCATCGATATCAACGTCGATGAAGGAATGCTCGACTCGGAAAAAGTAATGCGGGATTTCATCAACCTGATTGCATCCGAACCCGAAATCGCAAAAGTGCCGCTGATGATCGACTCATCGAAGTGGTCAGTGATCGAAAGCGGTCTCCGCTGCACTCAGGGGAAATGTATCGTCAACTCTATCAGTCTGAAGGAAGGAGAAGAGCCATTCAGGGAACATGCCCGCAGGGTTATGCAGTACGGTGCCGCAACGGTCGTGATGGCCTTCGACGAAAAGGGGCAGGCCGATTCTCTCGACCGCCGCATCGAAATTTGCCGTCGGGCTTACAGGATTCTTACAGATGAGGTCGGCCTCCCCCCTGAAGACATCATTTTCGACCCGAACGTCCTGACTGTCGCAACCGGTATCGAGGAACACAACAATTATGCGGCCGATTTTATCGAATCTGTCCGCTGGATCAAGCAGAACCTGCCGCATGCCAGAGTGTCTGGCGGCATTAGTAATGTCTCTTTTTCTTTCCGCGGGAACAACCCGGTACGCGAAGCGATGCATGCCGCTTTCCTGTTCCACGCTATCCGGGCGGGTCTCGACATGGGCATTGTCAATGCAGGTCAGCTTGCCGTGTATGATGAAATTGACAGCGCACTGCTGGAGCGGGTTGAGGATGTGCTTCTCAACAGGCGGCCAGACGCAACCGAACGTCTTGTGGAGTTTGCGGAAACAGTCAAGGGTGAAGAAGCAAAAAACGAAACAGCAAAAGCCGAGTGGCGTAACGGAACAGTCGAAGAACGGTTGCAGCACGCTCTCATAAAGGGTGTGGTAGACTATATAGACGAAGACACGGAAGAGGCCCGGCAGAAATACCCAAGCCCGCTGGACATTATCGAAGGACCGTTGATGAACGGTATGAACGTAATCGGTGACCTGTTCGCCCAGGGCAAGATGTTTCTTCCGCAGGTGGTTAAAAGCGCCCGCGTGATGAAAAAATCTGTTGCCTATCTCATACCATATATTGAGGAGGAAAAAGCAAAAAACAAGGAGAGCAAGCCTGCGGCAAGAATCCTGCTTGCAACCGTGAAAGGTGATGTCCACGATATCGGCAAGAACATTGTTGCCGTCGTTCTGGCCTGCAACAATTTTGACGTTGTCGATATCGGCGTCATGATGCCGTGCGAAAAAATCCTTGAAGCTGCCGATAAAGAAAACGCAGACGTTATCGGACTGAGCGGACTGATTACTCCGTCACTTGACGAAATGGTCCACGTTGCCAAAGAGATGGAACGAAAGGAAATGAAAATTCCGCTTCTGATAGGAGGAGCAACCACCTCAAGAGTCCATACGGCCGTAAAAATCGCCCCCAACTATTCCGGACAGGTTGTCCAGGTACTCGATGCATCAAGGAGCGTTCCGGCTGTTGCCAGCCTGGTGAACCCTTCACTTCATGATGACTTCGTAGCGAAGCTGAAAAAAGAACAGGACGCCCTGCGTGAAAGACATAGTGCAAGGCACGCATCCAGACGATACCTGAGCCTCAGTCAGTCAAGGGAAAACCGGGCGAAACTGTCATGGGATGACAACACTGTCACGGCACCAAAAAAACCCGGCGTTACAGTACTTGACAATGTTTCCCTCGATGAGCTTCGCGAATACATCGACTGGACACCTTTCTTCGCTGTTTGGGAGCTGCACGGGAAGTATCCGGAGATCCTGGATCATGAACAGTATGGAACGGAAGCCCGGAAACTGTTCGACGACGCCAGCACATTACTGGACACAATCTGTAAGGAGCGATCTCTCCAGGCAAGAGGTGTTGCCGGCATCTTCCCGGCAAACAGCAACGGAGATGATATCGAGATATACGCCGATGAGAGCAGAACGACTGTTCTGGCAACCCTGCACACCTTGCGACAACAAACAGAGAAAAAAAACGGAACGCCCAATCTTGCGCTTGCCGATTTCATAGCACCTGTCTCAAGCGGCATACATGACCACATCGGTTGCTTTACCGTTACGGCTGGTCATGGCTTGAAAAAATTGATGGACCGTTTCGAAAAAGAGCATGACGACTACCATCGCATCATGGCACAGGCCCTTGCTGACAGACTTGCTGAAGCATTTGCGGAAATGCTGCACAAGAAAGTCAGACAAAATCTGTGGGGCTATGCTTCGGATGAAAATCTCAACAAACATCAGGGCATCCGTCCGGCTCCAGGGTATCCGGCATGCCCCGATCATTCGGAAAAAGCGTTGATTTTCAATCTGCTCAACGCTGAGATCAACACGGGAGTTACCCTTACCGAAACCTGCGCCATGAACCCGCCTGCATCGGTTTGCGGAATCTACTTCGCACACCCGAACGCAAAATATTTCGCACTGGGTGCCATCGGAAAAGATCAGGCAGAGGATTATGCAGCACGAAAAGGCATGAACATCGAGAAAATCGAAAAATGGCTCTCCTCAAACCTTAACTACACTTCTCGGAATAACGAAGCGGAAGCCGCTATTCCTCATCCCCCAGAGCAAACATGACTGTGCATTTCCCTCAAAGCTTTGGCAGCGGCAACCATGTTTCCAAGCGACTCGGTGGTCTCAGGCCATCCTCTCGTCTTGAGTCCACAATCAGGATTAACCCACAGTCTGTTTTTAGGAATATAAGCCAGAGCCTTTTTCAAAAGCTCAATCATCTCCTCTTTTGAAGGGACTCTGGGACTATGAATATCATAGACTCCCGGCCCTATTTCATTCGGGTACCTGAAATCCCTGAAAGCATCGAGCAGCTCCATCTTACTCCTGCTGGACTCGATACTGATGACATCAGCATCCATAGCCGCAATGGCGCCGATGATGTCATTGAATTTACTGTAACACATGTGCGTATGGATTTGAGTAGAGTCCGAAACACCTGAAGAGGTCAGTCGAAATGCATCAACAGCCCAGCGAAGATAGGCATCACGGTCTTTTTTCTTCAGCGGCAGACCCTCACTAAGCGCAGCTTCATCGATCTGAATGATCTTGACCCCGGCCTCTTCCAGATCCTGAACTTCATCCCTCAAAGCCAAAGCGATTTGACGGCAAACCTCAGAACGATCCAGATCGTCGCGTACAAAACTCCAGCTTAGAATAGTGACCGGCCCGGTCAGCATGCCTTTGACAGGTTTCATGGTGAGAGACTGGGCAAAGGTAATCCATTGTACAGTCATCGATCCGGAACGAGTAACATCTCCGTAAATAATCGGCGGTTTGACACACCTGCTTCCATAACTTTGCACCCAGCCATTTTCAGTAAAACAAAATCCACCCATCTGCTGGCCGAAATACTCTACCATATCATTCCGCTCAACTTCCCCGTGAACAAGCACATCCAGCTCCAGGCCTTCCTGTTCCCGGATAACCCTCCGGATTTCTTCCTTGAGAAACAGCTCGTAATCATCGATACCTGTCTCCCCTTTTCTGAAAAGCCTCCTTTGTCTGCGAATCTCCGCTGTCTGGGGAAAAGAACCGATCGTCGTTGTCGGGAAAAGCGGAAGGTTCAGCCATGACTGAGCCTTGCTGCGCTCGGGGTAAGCACTGCCCCTGTGCAGTATGTGATCGTCTACAAGGGCACTGCGCTTTCGAACATCTTCGTTCACAACCTTTGAGCTGTTTCGGCGGGCCTGCATAGCTTCGGTGTTCTCATTGAGCGCTTCACTGCAATCCCAGCAATCAAGGATGTCTCCCAAGAGGCTGACTTCTTCACACTTCTGTACGGCAAATGCCATCCAGTTTTTCAATTCGGGGTCCAGAGCTGTTTCATCCTCCAGATCAACCGGCGAGTGCAGAAGCGAACAGCTCGATGCTATCATGAGGCGATCTTCTCCCGCCGCCTGCCGGACCCTGACAAGCACCTCAAGAGCCTTCTCAAAGTCCGTCTTCCATATGTTACGCCCATCAACAATGCCGGCAGAAAACACCATTGTTGACGGGAAATTCGCCAGCACCTGCTCAAGACAGCCTCTGCCTCGAACAAGATCGACATGAAGCCCTCCGCAACCGGAAGAAAGGGCAAGGTCAAGGTTATCATCGAGCGTATCGAAATAGGTCGCCAGCAGCAAAGATGCCTTGCCTGCAGCAGAGTTCAACCGTTTGTACACAGGAATAAAAGCCTCACAGGCCTGGGGAGCCATATCCGTACAGAGAACCGGCTCATCCAACTGTATCCACTTACAGAGTTCACCGAGCTCGGACAGGATACTGCAATACACCGTGACAACCTCTTCAAGCTTCTCCCAGCGATCATACCCTTCTGTCGTTTTTGCAAGAGACAACCAGGTAACAGGACCCACCAGGACCGGCTTCGGGTGATACCCTGCTTTTATGGCTTCACGGGTGTCTTCGACAACTTTGCGTGAGCAAAGAGAAGGAGTAAAAGAAGGGAAAATCTCAGGGACAATGTAGTGATAGTTGGTATTAAACCATTTGGTCATCTCCATTGGTGGAATATTCGCGGCGGCATCTCCGCGAGCCATCGTGAAGTAAGAGTCGATTCCATGTTCTGCAGAGATTTTGCGAAATCTCTCGGGCACCGCACCGACCATTGCAGTGATATCGAGAACGTGATCATAGAGCGAAAAATCACCTGTGGAGACATAGGATAAACCGGCATTTTCCTGTATGCTCCAATGACGGAGCTTAAGCATTCGGCAGGTCGCTTCCAGCGCTCCTTTTGAAGACACTCCTTTCCAGTAAGCTTCAAGTGCTTTTTTCAGCTCTCTTCCCACCCCAATTCGCGGGAAACCCGAAATGTGTTTTTTGATCATTGTTACCCCTTTTAACAGTGATTGACCGAAAGGAGCAACGACACCTCGAAATGAAGACAATTCAAAGTACGATTTCCCGTAGCGCTCTGAGCTTCCGAACCGTAACTTTTCAGCATACCTGTCTGATCGCGAGACATTCGTGCTCCATGCTATCAGGTCGTCTCCTGGCTTCTGACCCTTTTGTGCCGTAACCTTCCCGCCTTGTGGGGAATGCAGTGGTTACAACTGGTGTTCTGTCAGTTACAGTGGCGCGTCCGCGACGGATTTTCACCGTCTTCCGTTTCCTGATACGCATTATTTACCAATACAAGGTAATCGGCAGGGAGTAAGAAAACAACTGGTTATTGAAAAGCCCAGGGAAAAAATCGGGGAACCTCCAACCCTCGCAAGTCAAGATTCTGTAGGGATACGCCTCGAAATCGTTCCGGCATTGCCTCCTAAAACGTGCAGCTCTCGACTGTCTTATAGGGGTACGGCTCGTTTAGAGCCTGGAGCACAGCTGCATCCCGGCTGTATACATCGTTGCGGAAAAGCACCTCTTCTCCTTCAGCTACTGCAGTAAGATAAAGCAGAAAAACAGGTATCTTCTGCGGCAGATGAACCGTTCTGGTTTTCCTGCCGTCAACGGTTTTTTGAATGTCATCATGACTCCATTCGAGCAAAATCTCTGCAAGCTCAAGAGGATTCTGGAGACGAATACATCCATGGCTGAACGCTCGAGTGCTTTTGTCAAAAAGATGTTTGCTCGGTGTATCGTGGAGATAAACCAGATGCTTGTTAGGAAACATAAACTTGACACGCCCAAGTGCGTTGCTCGTTCCAGGTGGTTGACGTAACCGATAAGGCAACGAGCCCGCACTGTATGCGGCCCAGTCGATCGAACCGGAGTTTACCACGCGACCGTTACGGTCAATGACCTGCAGGTTATGCTTTGCAAGATAGTCGGGGTTTTTCTTGATCGCCGGCAACGCTTCCTTTCTCAGAATCCCCGGAGGAACGTTCCATGCCGGATTGAAGATGATATACTGCATCTCAGCCTTGAAAACAGGGGTTTTCCAGTAAGGCTCTCCGACAATGACCCTGGAACCCCATTTGTAGTTCCCGTCTTTCACATACTGAACAGTGAAACCTGCAATGTTGACAAGCAGAAACGTAGGTTCAAGTTTCTGAATAAACCAGCGGTAACGATCGAGATTGAGACGGATCTGGTCTACCCGCTGTGCAACAGGAATATTGAGTGCTCGTAACGTCCTGGGGCCCACAGCACCGTCAACCTCGAGCCCGTGTCGCACCTGAAAACGCTTAACAGCCTCCTTCAGCTCATCGCTGTACAACATTGCTGATGATGCAAATGATGTATCGACCTGAGACAATGCAGCGATCTCACCGGTTATTTCCAGACGCCGGCGCAATGCAGGAATCCTGTCGTCATACTGACCCGTTTCCTTGATGGAAGGCCCCTCGGGAATACTCCTCCAGCCGCCCTTGGCAGCAATCTGCCGGTATTTTGCAAGCCCTGCCTTAAGGCTCGTATACTTGGGATTGTTCGGACGAAGCTTCGAGATAACTGCAGCAAGGGAATCACCGTCAAGAGCGTTTCGGAGCCTGCTTACCAGACCATCTCCATTGACACCTCCGGAAAGGTTCCAGTTTGGATCGATTTTTTCAGGATCGACTTTCCCGTGCAGCAGGTGATAGGAAAGCTTGAACATTGCGTCTGTCAGCAACAGCTCGTACCGGGCTTTTAAAAAAGGTGAGCGAGGAGATTTGTCATAAAAATTCTGGATTCCTGAAAGATGATAGTCTCCCGGCAGAAGCCCGTCGGCTTCAACTGATCTGATCGCATCGAGCAATTCGGTAATCTGGGAGCGTTTTACCCAGACCGGGCTGAAATCGTTCGACCTGTAGAAATCCGCAAGCAGGGAGTTAAACGCAACTTTCTCTTTCCCGATCTGAAGCGCGACATCCTCCTCAAGCTGTTCGATATGACAGCGAATGTTCTCCCGAATTTCATAGTTTTTCACGGAGCTTCGCTGCACCTCTTTCACGGAAGGTGGGGTTACAGTTTTGTTTTGAACAGGAGGAGTTTTTGAACTGCCGGGACTGAACGCCAGAAGCAATACCAGAAAAGCTATCATAACAATAACTTGTACTTAAGAAAAACCTCCCTGCTGCATCGTGTGATCATTACTCACCATCATTTTTGTGAGCAACGACGTTGTTATCGGCTTAATGATAACAGCAAGAGAACTTGTCAGCTTGTGAATAATCCTTGATGGGAACGCAGAATCATGCGTTCAGAGTTCCCCCGGCATTACTCCGGGAAATCTATGCAGGATTGTTAAGCACAATTTCAGGATTCAGCAGGTTGGAACGGCCCGCATAGCTCTGGTCGCCTTGATATATAAAAAGGCATGAGCCTCCCTTGATAAGATCGATGACCTCCCTGTACTGCGAAAAAGGCAGTGCAGGACATCCGAGGCTTCTTCCCAGGCGTCCGTGGCGCCTGATAAAATCATTGGAAACGTAGTCCGCACCATGAATAACGATGTTACGCATGAGAGCGTTGTCATTGATACCGCGCTCAATCCCTCGCAACCGCAGCGAATAGCCGTGCTTGCCCTTGTAGGTCCTGTCGGTCACAAAAAAACCGAGACTGCTCTTAAATGACCCCGGAACGTTGGAAAACCTCACAGCGCGGTTCTGCCCGCTGTTCTTCCCGTGAGCAACAAGTGAAGATGCAAGTAAACGGTTTCGGGCCATGTCGATGACAAAAAGACGCTTCTTGACCGAAGGCTGATTGTAATCAATGATGGTAAGCACCCTGTCATTTTTCAAAGCCCCGTTCTTTTTCAGGGCATAATACCCCATCATGGCCTTCTGGAGAACGGAATAGTCAATATTGTTTCTGAGTTCGGAGGTCCGGTAGAGCGTCCGGATATTGCTGGAAAGCTCACTCTGTGAAGGAACACATTGGGCATTCAAGGGGAAAAACACACAAACCATCACAAGACAGATCAACCTTTTTGCCATATGCTCCATATGATTCTTCTCCTTTTTTGTTCGCTTCAGTCTATACCGGCACACAGTGAGTACCAAGTGCTCGTTATGCTTCGGACTTGCTCGTATTTTTGTATGGTTCCGGGCCTGATGCACGGCTTTAAGGAACAAAAAAACCTTGACACCAGGCAAATCGAGTTACCCGGCAGGCGGACTCACTACTGTTGCAGCAGACCGCAATATTTCAGGTATGGTGCTGCACCGACAGACGGCTTGCAGGAAATTTTAACTACGAAGATACAATTTTTTCCGGCATTATAACAAAAATATGATCGCGAACGGGAACTTATTAGCTTTTATCAACAAGTAACCACCTGCAGGAGACCGGAACTTCAATACTCTGTTCCCCCGGAGATATTTCAGTTGGAACCGCTGCCGCCATGGTTTTTTCACCCATGTCCCGAACCATATTTTGCAGAGGGTAGACAGGAGCAGAACCTGTCTGCATATCGAGAAGTTTTCCCAGGGACATGCCTGCCGCCGCAGCCATAACCTGAGCATCCTTTCTTGCATTCTGTACTGCTTCAGCCAGTGCTTCGCGGCGCTTCTCCTTATATTTCGAGCTTGCAAATCCTATCAACGGGATTTCATCGGCACCGGCCTGCACCGATGCATCGATCACACGGCCTGCATCGGCAAGACTCCTCACTGTAACTTTGAGCACATGCGCCGCAGTGTACCCCTTGAACATCCTCTTGCGTGTCGAGTTGTTCCATTCCCACTCCTGGCGCACTGTAAACGACTGTGTCACGGCATCATCCGCACTGACTCCCGTGTTTCTTAACGCCTGCTGAACCGCCCGGTATTTTTTGGCGGTCAGGGCTGTTGACTGTTCGGCCGTTTTTGCCGTGCTGATCAGCCTGACCTGAAACTCCGCCATATCAGGTTTGACCGAAACCGTGCCCAGAGCAGAAACAGATACCGAAGAGTCCGCTGCATAAAGAGGCAGGGCAAAAGCAAACAGCATAACAGGGAGTATAAAAGAAGCAAAGGATATCTTACGCATGATTATCTCCAGTTTCATTTTTTCCGTGGCTACAGAACCGAGACGTGTGACCGAACCAACAAAATTAATGCATTTTCGTAAATTGCGCACGTACATCTTTTACATTTCAACCATCAAACATATCACTACTATGCGAAAACTCACCCCTCTCCTTTTGCTCGTCCTGTTCCAGCTTTCGATTCTCTCCGCCTGCCAACAGAAAGCAGAAGACAAACCACAAGGAAGCGTTTCACCCGGGAAACCGGCCAAGTCCCTGACAGATGGGCTGTTCGGGAAAAAGTTCGAGGGTATCCTGCACATGAAGATTTCCGCTCCTGAAGGGTCTCAAGACGGCAGCCTGTATATTTCAAAAAACGGCACCCGGTTTGAAATGAACCTGGCCGATCCCGAAACAGGCAAGGTCATGATGCATGTTGTCACCTTCACTTCTTCCGATGAACCGAATCTGCTTTACACGCTCAATGAAGAAGCGAAAACATACAGCGTCATGGATATGAATGAACTGCAGGAGGAGCTCGCCGAAATTGTCGACGAAGAAGAGAAAGAAGATTTCAAGGTTGAAAAGCTCGGCACAACAACGCTTCACGGGTACAAATGCACTCATGTTCGCATTACCGACCGCCGTGGAGAAACGGAGATGTGGCTGACCAAGGACCTGATAAGTGCCGCCGATTTTGTCAGGCTTCAACCCGGAAAGAAAAGAGGCCCTGCAGCATTCGACATGCGTCTGAAAAAAGCAGGCCTTGACGGATTTCCTCTGAAAACATGGGACAAGGAATCGAACACGACCATGGAATTTGTCAAGATCGAGCGCAAAAAGCTTCAAAAGTCGTTTTTCCAGGTTCCCGCAGGGTATACGAAAAAAGAGTCCGCCCTGCAGATGATGGTTCCCGGAATATCCGATGAGGATATGAAACAGCTCGAAAAGATGCAGGACATGATGAACGAGGAAAACATGAAAGAGATGGAAGAGATGATGAAAAACATGCAAAACAAGTTCGAAGGCATGCAGATGCCGGGACAGTAACCTTTCCACAGGCTACATGGTAATAAAAAAGCCGTCTGACCCGGAACAGACGGCTTTTTTTTGTTATCCGATGTCAAACACAAGGCAACCTACTGCGTTGTCAGTTCCCCCGCTTCACTCAAACCGACAATGTCCCGATAAGCTACACAGACAGAACAAACGCTCAGGGGTATAGTCACCAGCAACCCGATACCCAATACCAATGCTCCAAGCAGATTGATCACGAAAAGCACCAGGACAAAAACAAACAGGGAAAACCAGTTTTTCGTTACTATTTGCCTGCTTGTTTCCATAGCCTGCCAGAACTCCATACGGTAATCGACGATGAATATGGCAACAAACATGTAGCTGACCATGAGATAAATTCCCGGCAAGATCAAAAGAAACATGCCGATGGTAATCAGGATGCTCATAACGATATTCGCCAGCACAAGAGGCAGGAAATAATTGAAACCTTTAAAAAAATCTCCGAACTGTACCTGTTGGCCCTTGAAAAGCATGAAAACAACAATAATGAACCCGGCATAGAGCGGTGCCATCACCACACTTCCGGCAAGAGATCCAGGCAGATGGAGCCGTGAGAAAACTGTCATCGCCACTACGATAACCAGAGTGAAAACGATAAATTCACCGGCACGGGACTTGAATATTTCCCAACCTTCCTTGAGGTATTTCGACGGATCTACCTCATAACCCTCATTTATCAATTTTTCAAACATCTTCGGGTCAACCTTGCGCCCGAAATCAAACGGTTGTGCTCCCTGTTCCATAAAAACCTCCCTTGTTTTTACCGGTCGATAGAAGTTATCATGAACCACATGGTCAAGATACACAGGTTTTTTCTTATACAATATTTCAAGTCCCGAAACAGCCAGGCACTTTCTCTGTCAATGTTTTGTTTTCTCTTGTTATCAGAGAAACAAGGCAATCATGAAACGCATAACAAAAATAATGCAAGCCGGGACAATACCTGTTCCGGGGAACACTATGTTTGGTAATATCTTCAACATTTCAGGCGCACTCGGCGCAACAGAAAACATGATCGAAAAAACATATTCTGTGCCTCTGGTTTCTGCTGAAGAACTTTCAACCATGCTTCAAAAACAGAAGAGCATCGTGCTCTTTGATACCCGTACACCCGAAGAGTATGAAAAAAGTCATATCGCCGGGGGATTGCTTCTCCCTCCTCAAACCCCGACCGATGACTTCATAAAAAAGTACGAGGCACTGATCCGGAAAAAAACGGTTGTCTTCTACTGCTCTGTCGGCCAAAGAAGCTCCGAGTTTCTGAACCGTGTCCAAAAGGTATGCAGGCAAGCCGGCGCTAAAGAATGCTATAACCTTCGCGGGGGCATTTTCGGCTGGTATAACCAGGGTCACCCGGTCGTCAACGCCGATGGCGAAACAGACGATATCCACGGCTACAATGCCCTCTGGGGAATGATGATCAAGAAGCGATAGGCTTTCCCCGGTTGTCGGTACGGTTTGCCTGTGTCTTGAACTTGCTGAGAAAAACCCTCACCGTTCCATCGCCTCTGACACCGGCAACTGCACCGTCCTGCCAAATACCGTTTTCCCTTGACCAGCGGCTGTCCGGAGGATCGCCCTGGTTCTGGTGTATATTATGCACACCCCTGCCTCTCCGGAATGGCTCTCCAAAAATCAGGAGCTTCACAGAACCTTCCAGCACCGGCAAGAGATCGCCGAAAACGTCAAAGCTCGTGCCGTACCTCCAGGGGGCACACTCGTCATCGTTTTCCTCATGCACACCAGCGGTTTCGTCCGCTTTTTGACACACATCTATCGGCTGCAGCTCGGGACTCCGCAGGTAATCGAGCGCCCCTGATTCCGGCTCGGACCTGAGATAGTGCCAACCGCTGCCAAGAGAGACAAGACCGTGCATGTCACTTTTGCCCAGCTCGACCGTCCTCCAGTGAAGACCGTCATTCTGATTTTTACTGTCAAGATCAACGGCACAACGATAGAGCCCTTTACGGGTTTTTACCCGTATATTGCAGTGGTAGTATTCATTCCTGCTACGGCCGTTGTCGCACAGGTAGCGGTGGAGTGTTCCGGTCAAAACCCCGTAACCGTCAATCAGTGACATAGGAAAACGTAAATTGAACTATTGTCTTGAACGGTTCTCACACATCAAATTACTTATCCTGCCATTACCAGACAAACCGGATGAAAGCTCTTTTCCACCGGTCAAGCCCGGCAAAGAAAAATAATTCATTAATGCTTCCGTGCTCAGGATAAAATCACTGTATATGCTACATTGTGTGAGTCAGGATTGAGGCATTTTGCACCCCATCCTGCCTGTTAGTGAAAACCATATGTCAATAAAAGGAACAGGTACGGCGTAAATCGAAAGCCTGTGTTTCCCTGATGACAACAATCCCTGTAAAGGAGCAATTCATGCATACAGATCCAATCGACCAGCTGGCCATCGACACCATACGCCTTTTAGCAGTAGACATGGTAGAAAAAGCACAGTCAGGACATCCGGGCATGCCCATGGGAGCTGCCCCAATGGCTTATGTGCTCTGGACGAAAATCATGAAACACAATCCCGATAACCCCGAATGGATCAATCGTGACCGTTTCGTGCTGTCCGCCGGGCACGGTTCAGCCCTCCTGTATACCCTGCTGCATCTTACCGGTTACGACCTCTCGATGGATGACCTCATGCAGTTTCGCCAGTGGGGGAGCAAAACACCGGGACACCCCGAGTACGGCCATACTCCGGGCGTCGAAACAACAACAGGCCCTCTCGGACAGGGGCTGTCCAATGCAGTCGGTATGGCAATAGCAGAGCGATACTGTGCAGAGCGCCTGAACAGGCCCGGGATGGAATTGATTGATTACAACACCTATGTCATATGCGGTGACGGCGACCTGATGGAAGGCATCACATCAGAAGCTGCTTCGATTGCCGGTCACCTCAAGCTGGGCAAGCTGATCTGTCTCTATGATCATAACAGGATATCTATCGAAGGATCGACCGATCTTGCTTTTACGGAAAGTGTCCATCAGAGATTCGAAGCATATGGATGGCATGTAGAGAACATCGACGGTAACGATACGAAAGCCGTAGAGAATGCCACAAAAAGTGCTCAAAAGGTTTCAGAGAGACCGTCACTGATCATTGCCAGCACAAATATCGGGTTCGGAAGCCCCAACAAGCAGGACAGCGCAGCCTCACACGGAGCCCCTCTTGGTGCAGAAGAAGCCACAATGGTAAGGGAAAAATTCGGTTTTCCCGAAGGCAGCTCTTTCCATGTGCCTGAATCGGTTACTGCCCACCTGAGCAATGTCCGCGAGAAAGGCAATGCCTCGGAAACATCCTGGAACAAGCTGAGCAATGTGTATCGCGAAAAATACCCGGACCTTGCGGCGGACATGGACAGAATGCTCCGGAACAAACTGCCTGAAGACTGGGAACAACTGCTCCCGGAATTCAACCCTGAAGAAAAACTTGCAACCCGTAAAGCCTCTTCAAAAGTGCTGCATGCAGTTGTCGGAAAATTGCCGTTTCTTGTTGGAGGTTCAGCAGACCTCGCACCATCGACCGGAACCGAGATGAAACATGTGACCGATTTCACTTCAGAGAATTACGGCGGTGCAAATTTTCGTTTCGGCGTCAGGGAGCATGCCATGGGAGCCATTATCAACGGGATGGCCCTTTCCCGGATGCTCATTCCTTATGGGGCAACCTTCCTTGTCTTCGCGGATTATATGAAACCCGCACTGCGCCTTGCGGCTCTCATGCAAGTTCCTTCAATTTTTATTTTCACTCATGACAGTATCGCCGTCGGTGAAGACGGGCCTACGCACCAGCCTATCGAGCAGCTTGTCATGCTGCGTTCCATACCGGGCCTTACGGTCATCCGCCCGGCTGATGCTCAGGAAACAAAAGCAGCCTGGCGCATTGCCCTGACGCACAACAAGCCGACCGTGCTTGTTTTTTCAAGGCAGACACTCCCCGTACTTGATCCGGAAAGCTATCCTGTCGCTGAAGGAACACCGAAAGGAGGTTACGTCCTTTCCGAATGGAGTGCCCCCTCGACCGATGGAAACAGGCCGGTGATCCTTATAGCAACCGGTTCAGAGGTACATCTGGCCCTTGAAGCCCAGACAGCTCTTGGAAAAGAAGGTGTTCCCACCCGGGTCGTTTCAATGCCTTCGAGAAACCTGTTCGAACAACAGCCGGAGTCTTACCGGAATGAAGTCCTGCCGCCGTCCATCCGCCGAAGAATCGTTATTGAAGCTGCATCTCCTTTCGGATGGGACAAATACGCAACAGACGAAGGGACCATTCTGGGCATCGACCGGTTCGGTGCGTCGGCGCCCGGAGGCACCGTCATGAAGGAATTCGGTTTTACCTCGGCGCATGTTGCCGAGGCGGCAAAAAAACTGCAGTAGACGTTCTGCTATAGAGGGCGAATCAGCTCATGCTGAAAACAGGAACCCAACCAGAGATCCTTTTTCAGGCAGCCGCCTATATCGGAAATTGTATTTTCAGGGCGGTTGAGGATCATAGAATCTGCTCGCTGGTGCTGGCCGGCGGGAACTCTCCCCGACAGCTCTATCGGATGCTGGCCGGGGGCATTCCTGTTTCCGCCCTGCAAAAACAGGGCTTCGGGTTCCCCGAAAAAGAGGTCATCAATCGCAATGGAACACCTTGCGTCATGCTCCCGTGGCATTCAGTCATGCTTTTCTGGGGGGACGAGCGGTGCGTCCCGGAACACCACCCTGACAGCAACTTCCGAATGGCCCGCGAATCGCTGATTTCAGCAGTAGAGATACCGGAACACAACCTTTTCCCCATGCCGCATGTCACAAAAAAACATCAGGAAGCGGCTCTCTCCTATGAAAGGGAGCTGAAAGACTTTTTTGACAAAAACAGGCGGGACCTCCGAGATTCTTTTCCGGCTTTCGACCTTGTCCTGCTTGGAATGGGCTTTGACGGACATGTTGCCTCTCTCTTCCCAGGAGACAAAGACGCACTGGCAGAATCAAGCCGCTGGGTAATACCGGTACATACCCCAAAAGGGACTCCTCCCGGCTACCGCCTGAGCCTGACACTGCCGGTCATCAACAGTGCTGACTCGGTTATGTTCTTCGTAACCGGACGGGAAAAAGAGAACATGGTTCGCGATATTGCAGCGAACCGGAGGCCCGACCTTCCCGCAGCAATGGTAAAACCGAAACAAGGTGAGCTTGTCTGGTTTTACGGAAAAAACTGACGGGTTCCCGTATCAAGCGCTTTTGAGCAACTTGTCACTCGTTTCTCGTCACTTGTCACTATTTCAGTTCCGGCCCCCAGGAATGCACCGGATAAGGTTCAGGCACAACACCTTTCATTGATTCACGGATACTGTCAATAACGGCCCAACTGCTCTCTACAGTATCCTGACGGACAAAATGCATCTGATCCCCAACCATTGCATCAAGCAGAAGACGCTGATAAGGCGACATCTTTTTGCTCTCGAAAGAAGTCTTGTAATCAAACTTCATAAAGACCGGATCGGTTACCAATTCTTTTCCGGGCCTTTTTGCACCAAACCGAATCGCGATAGTTTCTTCAGGCTGAACCTGAATGATGATCTGATTTGCCGTATAGCTGCAGCTTTCAGGGTGGCCGAAAAAGTTCTGTGGGGGACATTTGAAGGTAATAACAATTTCAGTAACACGTTTCGCCAGATTCTTGCCCGCTTTCATATAAAAAGGAACACCTTTCCACCGCCAGTTATCGGCATACAATCGTACAGCCGCATATGTTTCCACTATAGAGTCGGGGGCTACATCTTCCTCATCCCTGTACCCTTCGTACTGCCCAAGCACAACATTCTTCCTGACATTATCCGTTGTCAATGGCCGCAGAGACCGCAAAACCTTCTCCTTTTCGTCCCTTACCGCTTCAGCACTGAGATCGACCGGAGGTTCCATCACAATTGAAGCAAGCAACTGCAGGCCGTGATTTTGTATAATGTCACGAAGCAGACCGGACTTTTCATAATATGCCCCCCTGGTTCTGATACCGAAATCTTCAGCGATGGTAATGCTGACATTGTCGACATACTGCCTGTTCCATAATGGTTCAAACATACCGTTGGAAAAGCGGAAAACAAGAATGTTCTGAACAGGTTCCTTACCCAGGTAGTGGTCTATCCGGTAAGTCTGCTCTTCATGAAAAGCCCCGGCGACAATGGCATTGAGTTCACGCGCTGTTTCAAGGTCGAACCCGTAGGGTTTTTCAATAACAACTTTCCGCCACCCTTTACAGGTTATGCTTTTGCCGCCCAGCCCGTTTTTTTCAAGATTGTCAATAATGTGCGGAGCCAGGCCGGGAGGTGTGGAAAGATAAAAAAGCAGGTTGCTGCAGGAAGCCTCATGTGCAATCCCCCTGTCTATCTCCTCCCGCAAGGAAACATATCCCTCAGATTGTGTAAAATCAGCACAGACATAGTAGAGATTTTCGCAAAAAGAGTCCAGTTGAGATTCGTCGCCAATCGTTTCCGGTGCATGAGCTATGATGCTTTCTCTGGCAAGAGTCCTGAACGCAGCATGGCCGATATCTGAACGGGCCACACCTATAATCCTGTATTTTTCCGGAAGCTGGCCCCAGCGGGCCAGCCGATAGAGTGATGGAAGCAGCTTTCTCGAAGCGAGGTCGCTTCTCGCTCCAAACAAAACAAAAGTAAAATTATCCAGTTGCCTGTTCATAATGTTCTGCGCTACCTCGATTTGGCAGTAAAACCGTGGCCGCCGAATTCATGGCGCAGGGCAGCAACGACTTTGTCTGAAAAATTCTCCTGTGATCGTGAGCGATACCTTCTGAAAAGAGCATTGGCAATAACCGGTATGGAAACCCTCTGCTCAAGTGCTGTCTCGATTGTCCATCTGCCTTCGCCCGAATCGGCTATCTCCCCGGAAAGATAGCTGAGTTCCCCGTCCCGCTCAAATGCTCTGGCCACAAGATCCATAAGCCATCCTCTTATAACCGAACCGTTTGTCCATACTCTTGCAACCTCATGATGATCAAATGGAAACTCACTGTTTTCGAGAATATCGAACCCCTCCCCTATTGCCTGCATCATACCGTATTCAACCCCGTTGTGTACCATTTTCGCAAAGTGTCCAGCACCTGACTCCCCCATATAACCGTAACCACCGGAGACACAAAGGTCTTCAAAAACAGGCATCAGCAAGCCAAAAACATCGCGGTTTCCACCAACCATCATGCATGCGCCGCTTCTCGCTCCTTCCAGGCCGCCACTTGTGCCTACATCTATAAAATGGATCTCCTTTTCGGAAAGCTCCCCGCTCCTTCTCAGAGTATCATGATAGTTCGAATTACCACCGTCTATAACGATATCACCGGTTTCCAGTACAGAAAGAAGCGAATCCAGTGTTGCATCAACGGGTTTCCCCGATGGCACCATAAGCCAGAAAACCCTTGGACGTACAAGCTGAGCAGCCATATCTTCAAGCGAATCCGCGGGGTGGGCACCTTTCCCGGTCAGTTTTGCAACAGCCTCCTGAGAAAGATCGTAGACAACCACTTCATGCTCATGGTCAAGAAGATTTTCTACCATGTTCGCCCCCATTTTTCCAAGGCCGATAAAACCAAGCTTCATATCTATGCCCTCCCTTTTGCGGATTTCCCCTTTTTAATCCATCCCGCTTTCTCCATTCTGCGCATCAAAGCAGCAAACTGCGTCTCCATATCCGGTAGCAATCGCCCTGCCTCACGAAGATCACCCGACTTGGCTGCCATTTCGACTTTCTGTGCTGCTCTCGAAAGCATATTGCCTCCTACCATAAGGGCTGCACCTTTTATGGCATGCGCCCTCAGATGAACATCCTCTGCAGAACTTTCTCTGAGAGCATCTTTTATCCTGGAAAACTGCTGAGGAATGTCGTCAACAAAGTTTTCGATGATCACCCTGACAACTTCCGTATCATGCTGCAGCCTTTCAAGCATTTCCTTTTCCTGAAATATCGTACTGTTACTCATGCTGATAGTATGGGAATTTTGATTGTTGCTAACAAACTCGCGATTCCGATCTTGTCGGTCTGAGAATCTTCCATATAGAAACCTTTCAAGCACATTGACAATTTCTATTTTTTTGACAGGTTTTGCCAGATAACCATTCATTCCCGCCCGGAGGCACTTTTCACGATCTCCTTTCAATGCATTGGCCGTAATAGCGACAATTGGAACATCCGGGTTTTTCACGCTACTCTTCCCTTCCCTTATGTGCCCCGTCGTTTCATACCCATCCATTTCAGGCATTTGACAATCCATCAGTACAAGATCGTAGCGAACATTCTGCATTGCCTGAAGCGCTTGAACTCCATTCTCCACAACGTCGGCGTTGTACCCTTCTTTCTGAAGCATTGAAAGCACAACCAGTTGATTAACATGGCTATCCTCAACCAGGAGTATCCTGAAACCCTTTCTCTTCTTTTTCGAAGCGCCTTCCTTTGCATTACGTTTTTTTTCTTCCGATATCTTCGGCTGGAGCTTGCCCGGCCTCAACAGACCAGCAACACATTCATAGAGCTCTTTACTCCGAACCGGTTTCTGAAGCCGTGCCACAACATGTTTCCATGGAACCCATTGTAAACTTTCATGATCCCCCGACGGCATCAATGCAACAAGCACACTGTTTCTTAGCTGTTCATGAACCTTGATTTTTTCTATAGCCGCTTTCATCCCTTTTTCGGAATCCGTCAACGCTACCAGCACAATATCCCAGAAAACACCTTTCTCTGCCGTCCGCTGTAACTTCCTTAATCCCGAACGGCTGTCAACAGCTTCTTCAAAAGAGCAATTCCAGAGAGAAAAAAATATCTTCATAAGTTTCCGGGTAGCCTGGCAGGGATCAATGAGAAATACCCTTGTCCCGGCCAGCAGGGTAAACATTTCATCTGCAGCCGGATCAGTTTTGGGGTCCTGTTTGACAAAATCAAGCACAAACCAGAACATCGCTCCTTCTCCCGGCGTGCTTCTCAGATGTATTTCAGATCCCATTTTCCTCGCCAGTCTGTTTGAAATCGACAGTCCAAGCCCAGTACCTCCGTATTTGCGGATTGCTGAGCCATCCGCTTGAACAAAAGGTTCAAAAATCGCTTCCCTGCGGTCGCCTTCAACACCTATCCCTGTATCGGACACCGTAAAACGAATTCGAGCATGATCTCCCATATCCTCTTCAAGCTCGACATTCACGAGAATTTCACCTTCATGCGTAAACTTGATAGCATTGCTTATGAGGTTAACCATGATCTGCTTGATGCGGCCCGGATCCCCCTTCAAACGAAACGGCATATTGAAGTCAGGCAGAAAAGTATATTCGAGTTTTTTTTCCCTGGCTTTGTACCAGAACATCCCAAAGATCTCCTCAAGCAGGTCAAGAAGGTCAAAATCTATGTGCTCGATCTCAAGCTTGTCTGCCTCAATTTTCGAAAAATCAAGCACATCGTTAACCAGATTCAGCAAATTATTCCCGCTGGCGCTGATTGTTTCGGCAAACTTCCGCTGCTCCTTGTTAAGCCCTGATTCAAGGAGCAGTTCCGACATACCGATAACCCCGTTCATCGGTGTGCGGATCTCATGGCTCATATTTGCCAGAAATTCGCTTTTAGCCTGATTTGCGGCTTCTGCCTCTGCTGCCATTGTATTTGCACGAGCAATCGATTCCTCAAGCTTCCTGTTTGCGATCATAAGCTCGTTTCTTGCCCTGTTTGCATCCTCCACAAGACTTATGAGCGCATCTCTCTGCCGGCGCTTGAGCGTTTCCGGATCTACGGTATTCTGCGGTTTCTGCTTGTCAGGGTTATCGGCTCCATGCCTTCCCTGGGAATCCTGTTCAGCGACAAACGGAACAAAAATGCCTTTCTCGCTATCTCTGCTTACAGTATAGCGGGGAGGTTCACCGAGCTCGGCACACAGCAAGTTAACCTCCTCTTTAAGTTCCAGGTTTCTCTGCTCTCTGCCGACCATAAACCGGTTGAACCGCTCGAAATCGTCGAGAGAACGTTTAAGCTCTTTCTCTATCCTTTTTCGTTCGGAGATATCCGTGGATATCATCACGACAGAGGTAACAACACCATCCTGCACACAGGGGCCGAACCGTGACTCGAAATCGACACTCTTGCCGTCCGCCTGTACCACCCGGCTTTCAAGTTTGGCGGTCTTTCCTGTCCTGAATACCTTTTCAATCGTTGCATGGTAGATCCCATGCCGGTCTTCTGCGATATGCGTACATAAATATTCACCGACCGACATTCCTGTCTGGTATCCCGGCATACTCCGGTTAATGTAGATGATCCTGTATGAAGCATCAACGGCAACAATAGTATCAGGGCTGTTTGATAGCACAGAACTCAGGGTGTCTTCACTCTTGCGGAGCGACATAAGTGTAGTGTCGAGTCTTTCTGTCGACAGCTCCAGTTCATAGTTCTTGTCCTCAAGCTGCCGTCTCAAGTCGGACAGCTCTATAGACTTTCTGATAAGGTTGATATTCTGCTCCCGAAGAGCGTTTTGTTTTTCAAGCAGTTCCTGCTCGATCTTCTTACTCTCGACCGCCTGCCGCTTCAGTCCGGCAAGCTGCCGTTCGAGTTCCTTATATGAGGGTTTGCTACTATCCATAACGTTCAGGAAGGGTTATGCCAATCCTAATACCCAAAGAACAACGGTTTCGTTATGAAACTTGGCTTCGGCGAGCTTTTCAACCGACCTGTCGATAGGTCCAATCTCCCCATAGGTATAAAAACCGATAATCGGCACATCGTATCCAATGCATTTCCTGACAACATCAACCTCTTCAGGGGTTCTTCTGCCAAGCACCAGCTTACGACCCACACAACTGAACATAACGATTAATTCCGGCCTTGCGCCCCGAAGGCACTGCATTGCCTGTTCAGCCGCTTCACGTGCACCGTTGATAATATCTCCCCTGGAACCGGATGTAAGCGTAACGGCACTGCCTTCGGGTATCGAAGCTGCAAGGGTTATTGTCCCGTTCTTCTTATCCACGTTCAAACCGCAACGAAGCTGAAAATGCCGCTTGCCTGAGTGACCGGCGTCTTCATCAATAAGCCCGAACGGGTACTCCATACAGATCCCCGGCAGCCGCCCGGAACGTTCATCGCCAAGAAATTCCTTGTACAGCTCAAGGGCACTCACATTGTCGAATTCCCTGACAACATTTCCTTCCGAAGATGTACAATAGAAACTGTTCCCAATCGATTCAAACCCGCTTCTCACCCCTATACCGGTACGGTAACCCTCCTCAAAAGAAACAAGAAAGCCGACAATTGCATCCCGGTATACTTTGCCGTTATAATACTGAAATGTATGTTTGAAGCGCATATCATCACCGAGATACCCTCCGGCAATCTCAAAATCTCGTCCAAGCACGCCCTGAAGTCCTTTAAGAACATTCAAACCGTCTCCACCCATACCATTGGGAAACACCAAGAGGGAAGAAAAATCTTCAGTAGTAGCCCGGGAAAGAATATCTGCGATCAATGCTCTTGCACAGGCATCTTCATCCCTGCTCATACGCCGTCCGATGCCGGTATGGAACACCAATCCAGATGAGCGAATTGCCATAACGACAACCGACCCTTCTGAAAAACCTTCCGGAGAAATCTCTCCTGCCGTCGTTCCGCCAACCATGGGAACATCTCCGGCAACAGCCGTAATGCCTGCCAACAGGTCTTTATGATCAAATCGCATTGCTCCGAAAACAATCAGGACGTCAGCTTTTCCTTCGGTTTTTTCGAAAGCAAGACTGATTGCTTCACCACCGGCCCCAAAAGAGTCCTCGCGGTGACTAACCCCCACTCCAACGGTAGTTGCAGACATGTATCAACCCCGGTTGAGCGTTCCCCTCTCTTCAAGAAAAGAGGAATACAAGTTATGCTTACAAAAAAATACCCATTTTATGCATTATTCCCAGTTCCGGCTTGCCCCCGGGAATTCGGAGACTATCGTCAGAAGGCATAGTTGAGATACTTGAAAAGAATCATACGCCATTCTTTGGATGCAGTATACTGCAGAAGAGAGCGGTTGATCTTTTCCGTGAGGGGGCTGCCGGGCGGAAGAGCGATTGCATAATATTCAAGCCTGAAAGACTGCTCCAGAACCCGAATGCCTTTGAAATCACCGGCATCTGTCATATAACGCAGAATCGGTTCATCGTATACGACAGCATCGATATTGCCGCTCTGAAGAGCCTGCAACGCATCCTGAATTGTTTCGAACTCATGAAACGAGATATATGCTTCTGCAAGATATTGCATACTTGTAGAACCACTCACCGTTCCTGTCCTTACAGCGTGGAGATCATGCAGTCCTTTAACAGGGGTATCGAGAGAACCAACCGTAAGCGCAGTTGTAATCGCCGCAGTAAAACCTGAAATAATCACAAGACTCGCAAACATCCACACAAGAGCAACCAACCTCCCGCCTGGAGTTTTCGGAGCTTTGTCACCGTACCCAACCGTCGTCATGGTAACCGCCGCCCACCAGAACCCGGCCCCGATTCCCTGCGCCGGCGTTCCGCCGAATTGCTCCGGATTCTTAACCCGCTCAAAAAACCATACGAGAAATCCCGAAACAAGCAATACCAGCGAAAGAAGTGTAACAATCCGCAAAAATCCTGAAGAGAAAAAAACCTGAACCACGCGCCCCCAACTCGAACCTTTTTCCCTTACCGCAATCGCAAGTCCCGATAAAAAAAAGGGCTGGGAAAAATCAACAAGATGTTCTCTATCGGCGGTTACGGTTATTGCTGCAACACAGGCATCAAGTTTTTCGGCTGCTACTTTTTCAAGAAGATCAGCCAGCTCCGATTCCCTAAACTCAAATGAAAACCCATTATCCAGGGCGATTTTGTTCCACAACTCCACACCGATACCTTCCCAAGTTCCCTCTGCGTTTTTCATGGAAAAAGGGGGCGCCTGCTTGGTACCGATAACCAGCATCCTTTCCTCCTCCCCTGCCGAAAAAGCAAGCGACGGGAAAAAAAACAGAACAAGCGGCAGTATCCAGTTACGAATCAAAGCAAAAACCGTCTCAACACTCCTGAAGGGTGCAGAATACACTTTTCCTGATTTGAATGTTTGTTCGGGCATACCAAAAAGTCAAAAACGGCTTGATTGCCTTGCTTCCGGCCTCTAATCAACCAGGTAATATTCCAGTGTGGAAACCACCCTGACTTTTTTTATGTAAGGGGTATTGCTGTCCCTGTCTGTTATCGAAAACTGCCCCTGACTTGCCCGCTTAATCTTTCCAAGACGGCTGCCTGAATCTTCGGCAAACTTTTCAGCGACAGCTCTGGCATTGTTGGTTGCCTCTTCTATCATGTCGGGCTTGACCTCGTTAAGCTTTGTATACAGGTACTCGGTACGCGCTTCATAGTTTTCACCGGAAATGGCGATCCCCTTGCTCCCAAGTTCACCGAGATTACCTCTTGCAGACCTCACCAGCCCGATATTACTGGTATAGACGCTTACTGTCGAGGTACCGGCATAACGATACCGGTAACGACTCGCGTCACCGTATCCCCTCGCCTGGCGATCGATAACCGAGGGGGCCGATATTGAGATCTCCTCTTTTTTGAAACCTTTCTGCTGCAGAAAATCAACGACCACGGTATTTTGTCCTGCAAGCGTATCAACAAGAAGTGAAAGATCATCAGCCGCAACGGTAAAAGAAATCGGCCAGATGGCAACATCAGCAGGCACCTCCCGTTCCGACAAGCCCTTGACGACCACCGTCCTTTCATACGCTTTGAAGCGCGTGAACCCGTCGGAAACAACGTACGAGGAAATAACCAACCCGGCACAAAGCAGGGCTCCGAGTATAAAAGACTCGGCGATTCGTTTGTCAGCCATGAGATTTCAACCCGGTTCATAGAATAAACGATATAGCGACAAGTTAAAAAATTGTTCCTAACACATAGCACGGCAAATATTATTTCCGATTATGAGTACGAGTACAACTCAACGATTCAGCAACCCCGACAAGCCGGGATCGACAATATCCCCACGTCACTAATAATTTGCATCTCATCCGGCGATTGTTGAGATTTTCATATGTGATGCTGTATTCGTCGGTATTTGAGGATAAATAAACTATGGGCAGTAATATCGGGCGCGGTTTCTTCAGTGAATCGGACTTTCGCCAGTTCCGGGAAAACCTGAGAAAAGAAACAAAAATCCTTATGGACTGGTTTTCTTCGGATGTTTTCGAGAAAACCGGTGAAATGTGTGGTTTTGAGCTTGAAGGCTGGCTGGTAAACGAAAACTACATCCCGGTTCCCCGAAACGAGGAATTTCTTGAGAGGGTCAACAGCCGTCTCGTAGTGCCTGAGTTATCGAAATATAATTTTGAAATAAATACCAACCCTCATCCGCTTGACAGAAACCTCCCGGCCCACCTGCATACAGAACTCGCGAAAATCTGGAAGTCCTGTGTGCTCAATGCTGAAAGCATGGGTTGCAGGATACTCGTGATAGGAATCCCCCCAACTATCGAAGACCGAATGCTTACCCTGCAGCATATTTCTCCGCTACAGCGATACGCAGCCCTGAACCGCGAGATACTCCGTTCAAGAAAACGCAGACCACTGAAAATCCATATCGAGGGAGAACAGGACACGCTCAACGTCACCCATCATGACGTCATGGCCGAAGCCGCCTCGACATCCCTGCAGATACATCTGCAGGTCTCTCCTGCAACTGCCGCCCGCCAATACAATATTGCCCAGATCCTCTCAGCCCCTATGGTTGCAATCACTGCAAACTCTCCGTTTCTTTTCGGCAGGGAACTCTGGAGTGAAACCAGAATACCGCTTTTCGAGCAGGCGGTGAAACTGCCGTGCTTCAGCGACAAAAACGGCAGGGTTATCTCCAGGGTAACATTTGGAAGCGGTTATGTACGAAACTCCCTGAGAGAGGTATTTCTTGAAAATCTCGACGGTTTTCCCGTACTTCTTCCTCAGATATTCGATGAAGATTTTAACCGGCTGAACCATCTGAGACTTCATAACGGCACCATCTGGAGGTGGAATCGCCCGCTGATCGGCCTGAACGACTCGGGAACGCCTCATCTGAGAATCGAACACCGTGTTCCGTCCGCCGGCCCCTCCATTCCCGATATTGCAGCGAATATTCTCTTTTTCTACGGAGCGATGTACTCTCTGCTCGAACAGGAAAAACCGCCTGAAGCAGACATATCCTTTGAAGATGCAAGAAAAAACTTCTACATGGCAGCCAAAGACGGGCTTGATGCCCGAATCGTATGGACGGGAGGAAAACGATCTTCGGTCAGGGAAATTCTGCTGGAAGAACTTCTTGCCGGTGCCGGCCGCTCTTTGCAGAAAAAAGGCGTTGATCATGACCGGATCCGGTATAATCTCGACGGGATACTCAAACGCCGGATCATAACCGGCAGAACCGGCACAGCCTGGCAAAAGGAGTATATCCGCCGTCACGGCCCAAGATTTCAGGAGATGACACACGCCTACCACGAGAACCAGAATCAACAGATACCTGTACACACATGGAAGATTTAAACGAGGCAATACCCGCGCCACAACTTCATCTTTACAACGCAATTCCCGAATATCTTTCTGATATCCCGGTTGAAAAACTTGATTCGATCCTTCCCGGCCCCGCCCTTATCTACATCGAAGGCAATGCTACCCCTCCGATTTTCATCTCGGTGCTGTTACACGGCAACGAGACAACAGGTTTCCTTGCCCTCCAGCACCTCATCAAGGAACTCAACCTTGCCTCCAGGCCTGCTCCGAGAGGCATTATTCTCTTTATCGGCAATATTGCCGCAGCCAAAAAAGGGGTGCGCAGGCTTGAAAACGAACCCGACTACAACCGCATCTGGAACGGCGACAGTCTTCCGGAACACCGTCTTGCCAAAGCCGTCCTTGTGGAACTTTCCAAACAGCAGCTGTATGCAGCCGTCGACATACACAACAACACCGGCAAAAACCCTCACTACGCCTGTATCAACAGAACCGATGCTTCATTTATACACCTGGCTCGCAGATTCAGCAAAACAATCGTTTATTTCACGGAACCACATGAGGTCATTTCAATGGCTCTTTCACATCTTTGCCCGTCGGTCACTCTTGAATGCGGGTTTTCGGGAGAAGCCGAAGGCCTTAACCACGTGTACGACTACCTCGTCCAGTGCCTTACGCTACCGGCAAAGACGCTTTTCAGTCCTCCATCCGACAAACAGAGTAATATCTTTCACACTATTGCGAAAATAACCTTGCCTGACAACTCACACCTCGGGTTCGGGGACTGCCGGGACACTGTCGACATGTGCTTCAGAGACGATCTGGAAGAACTGAATTTTACATCCGTACCTGCAGGAACAAAACTGGGTATTTCAGGAAAAAACCGCTGCAGTCTTCGGGTGACAGACAACAGTAACAGAGAAGTGACCGATGAGTATATCCGCCTGGACAATAACAACATTGTAACCAGAAAACAGCTGATCCCTTCCATGTTCACGAAAAATGAAACGATTATTCACCAGGACTGCTTCGGCTACATCATGGAACCCTATCCATTGAAAAATGACTAATGAGAATAGTTGTCCCGGCTATCTAAACCCTTTGCTTTTTAACTTTTTACTTTTGCCTTTGCCTCTATAATCTCCCCGTACCGTTCAATAAGCGCTCCGTTGATAACAGGCCAGGACATTTTTTCAGCAAAATCCAGCCCGTTCTGGCGCTTTTTCACGTACAGTTCTCTGTCTCGGATCAACCGTGTGCAAAAGTTGTAAAACTGTCCGTGATCGCCCTTTTCGGCAATGAATCCCCCATCGGCATGCCGAACAAGCTCCTGGCACCCGCCTGCATTTGAAACCACCGCAGGAAGTCCCGATGAAAAACCTTCCAGCACGACGTTGCCGAACGCTTCGGTTGTGGAGGGAAAAAGAAACAGGTCACTGCTTGCATATGCTTCCGGAAGCTCGGTACCGACAAGGTAACCGGGAAAAACAGCTTCGGGCATCCGGCGCCGCAGCTCGGTCTCTTCAGGACCTGAACCAATCATGACAAACAGCACGTCACCAGACATATCGCTCCGGGAAAAGCTGTCATACACGTCCATGACAATATGGATATCCTTGTACCACACAAATCTTCCGGCATAGGCAATAACAGTCTTCTCTCCGGCTCCCCAGGAATCACGTAATGAACCGGACCTGCGGGCTGGACTGAACAACTCCCTGTCGATTCCCCTCCCCCAGACCTCAACGTTATCTATCCCTCTGGACCCGAGCCTGGATTTCATCTCATGTGTCGGGACAAAAAGGGCATCACAGGCATTATAGAATTTCCGTAAATACTTCCAGACAGCACCTTCGAACAACCCGAGACGATAATAACCGAGATAGGAAGGAAAATCCGTGTGATAAACGCTGACAACGGGCAGCCTGTGCTTCCGGGCATACTTTAGGAATCGATTTCCAATGATGTCCGGTGTTGAAATATGGACAATATCCGGCTCGAAAGCATCCAGTTGTTTTTCTGTTGAAGCCGTATAAAAACCAAGTTTGTAGTCGGAGTAAAGCGGGATGGGAACCGAGGGCAAAACGGTGACCTTTTCCTGGTGGCGGTCTGCAGGAGACACATCCGGCGACCACACCATCACCTCGTGCCCGGCACTCAGAAACGAGGCAACCAGTTGATATATGGTTTTTACAGCGCCATCCTTGTCTTTCACATATGTTCCGGCATAGAGAGCTATTTTCATATCTGCAATCGAAAAAAACCTGATCAAATAGTGCACCCCTGTCTTATTTCAAAAACAGAAGTAACGTCTCCTGGTTAATTGCAGAACAAAAGTAACATTTCCTGTCAATAAACCGAATCCTCTCCAAAAAGCCGGTTTTCAACCTTAACCCGGAAAGATTGATTGCCCAAACGCCGATACAGACAACGGCCCGAAAACAGAGACCGCCGCAACCTCGAGGCAGCGCCCTGTATGATACCATCAATCTATAACAGTAAGCGGCACAACAAGAGGCTTGACAAGCTGTTCGAAATCAGCGTACGAAAGACGAAGCAGTTCCATGTGATTGCCTGCATTGAAAACAATCTCCTCATCCTCGGCCAGTTCTTCAGCCACATAGGTTTTCATCCCGTAAAGGTTTCCGAAAGGAGGCATGGCCCCAACCTCACAACCCGGAAACATATCCGCGAAGTCTTCTTCCGAAGCCAGCAGCGCATCTCTTGTACCTGCAGCATCCTTGAGCTTGTCAAAGTCAAGCTTGTACGAAGCCGGAAGCACTGCCATTGCCAGCTTGCCGTCAATGGTCACCATAACGGTTTTAGCAAGTTCTTTTCCTGGAATATGGGCTGAGGCAGCGACTTCCTGGGCGGTGTAGACCGGGGAATGACTGATAATAAAATATCTGATGTGGTTGCTGTCAAGAAAATCTCTCAGCTTGCGTATCGGCATAATGTTCCTCCATTGACGTTTGATTACAGCTCTTTTCAGGGGACCTCTATTTATTCCGCGATTCAATTGCCTCGTTGCTCCCGACCTGTCGGAATCGAAATCCTCATCCCGACAAGTCGGGGTACTCTCCCGATTCTATCGGGACTCATGACAATAAATAGAGGTGCCCTTCACTATGCGCTCTTCGACGGCCTGTACATACATGGGGAAAAGAGCAGTCAATTGCAAGATTCAGGCATCGTAATAAAATAATTTACATGTCCCTGCAGAACAAAACCTAACAAAAAGGGATAAAAAAAGGCAACGGGAACCGTTGCCTGAATAGTCTCCATGCAATCGAAAACATCAGAAACCGATCCGCACCCCAGCTAAAACATTATGGCTTGCGATGCTGAATTCCATCCCTAAATCATCCGGATCGACATCTGCTGTAGCAAAGTAGCGATACCCGAGATCGAGCATAACATTCTCCGAAACCTCAACACCAATACCGGCACCAAACTGATAGGCAAAAGCACTATCGTCACTGCTACCAAATGTGTCGTCATAGGTAACATTGGCCATACCGATACCAGCCATCAGGTAAGGAACAACCCCTGCCCCTTCCATCTCGGTTTCAAGGTAGCCGTTGGCCATGAAAGACCAAATGGAGACATTGGCATCCCAATCGTCAGGAACAGGTATACTATACACCTTGTCTATGCCATTTCTCTGGTACCCAACTGCAGCTTCAACACGGTACATACCGCCGTCAAACCCGATAGCACCGTTTACAACAAAACCGCTATTGTATTCTAATGCATCATCAATTGTCACCCCGCCACTCTCAACTTCCGAATCAGTGAGAAATCCCATGCCTCCTGTCAGGCTCACATAGGGTTCAGAGGCTTCGGCAAATGGTGCCGATACAAGAAACACCATCAGTGCGGCAATAAAGCCGACGAATTTCTTTTTCATAACTAATCTCTGTTTTGTAGTGTTGCAGCTTTATAAAACACAATCCAAATACATCGCATTTTACGCATTTTTATCCCTTCTAACAAACAAAAGACATTGAAATTCTTAAACTTATCAGTATGGTCATTTATGTAATAAATCAGTGCATCAATCTGTCTCTTCCGGACGAGATCTGCAGCATCCCTCTCATATTTGCAAACACTGAACCGCTGCCTACTGCCTATTATAAGGGACCGCTGCTATTAAATAGCGGTCCCTTAACTGTCCGTTCGATTTTTCACATCAGAAACCAATCCTTACACCGGCCATAATGTTATGGCTGGCGATGCTGACATCAACATCTTCCTCAGGGCTCACATCTGCAGTGGCAAAGTAACGGTAACCCAGATCCAGCAAAACATTCGGTGCAGCATCGAATCCTATACCGGCTCCGAGTTGGTAAGCAAAAACCGTATCGTCTTCACTGTCAACAACATCATCGGCACTGAAATCCACGTTTGCGATACCGGCTCCCACCATCAGGTACGGAGTAATTAAAGAGGCGGGCATATCGATGTCCAGGTAGCCGTTAGCCATGAATGAGAGAATTGAAACCTCTGCATCCACATCATCACCATTAACCTTGTCCCAATCATTGACCTGGTAGCCGACAGCACCTTCGATTCGGTACATACCCCCACTCAGGCCAAGCGCGCCATTAACGGCAAAGCCGGTCTTGTAGTCAATTTCATTTATCCAGGACCCTTCGACATCAGAGTCGCTCAACAGGCCAAGACCCGCAGAAACACTTACATAAGGGTTAGCTGCCCCTTGTGCAAACGGTGTTGAAACCAGAAACACCAGCAAAGCAGCAATCATGCTCATACATGTCTTTTTCATAGGTACTCTCCATTTGTATTTAGCGTTATCACTCGGAATACAGTGCCCTCGAGGGTTGATTTTACCGAAAATTGACCTAATAATCAAGGCTTCGTCTTCCTTATAAACCGCTCCAGCAACGGCAGGGACTCCCGATACCCCGTCTCGATAAGTTCCGGCACCTGCTTTGTATCAACAAGGCTGAATGCCCCCAGATCAGGAACGATCATCAAGTCCGCTTCCTCCGTCTGCATGGCTGTTGTATTTTTCAACGCACTGTAGAACGCGTTAAGAAGAAGGTCTACAATATTGTCCGGTTTCTTGAAAATATGTCCCCCCATGAGATCCACACAGACAACAGGACGGATGCCTCCTTCGAGCAGGGGCGAAGCAGGAACATTTTCCATCAAAACACCGTCAACCAGTATGCGACCGTCAATTTCAACCGGCTTGAACACACCGGGAATGCATGAACTGGCCATAACGGCCTCCGCTACGTCTCCCGTGTTCAGAACAACCTTTTCGCCGCGGCTGATATCGGTCGCTACTATCGCCAGAGGAACCGGAGACTCTTCAATCCTTCTTTTTCCAAGTAAATCCTTGACGATGCGCCCGAATTTCTTGTTGGAAAGCAGGCCAAACTGCGAAAGGGTAAGCCCGGTAAGATCCAGCCAGTCAAGATCAAGCGCCACCGCCTCTACCTCACGCCAATCCATTCCAAAGGCACGAAGCGCGGCGATAAATGACCCTATGCTCGTGCCTGATAACGCATTTACCTCAACACCCAGCTCATCTGCAGCACGCAGAACACCAACATGCGCTGCACCGAGTACAGCACCTCCGCCGAGAGCGAGACCGACAGAGACCGCAGATTCGTGGTACATGCTCTGTTTCTGGTTCATGGGAAAAGACGGAACAGTCTCCGAAGCCATCTGAATTTTATTTCATTGAAAGGAGGATAACGCAAAACGTTTTCAGGGAACGCGCTTTTTACATGAACGCTTCTTGGCCGGGAAAAGGTTTCAAAACCGGCTCTTCCATGGTACACGCCCATTCCGCTCTCTCCAACCCCGCCGAAAGGAAGTGAAGGAATTGCAGCCTGAAACATGAGATCGTTGATACATACCCCGCCGGACCGTGTGTTTTCAAGCATATACCGCTGAAAAGAATGGTCCCTGGAAAAAATGTAAACAGCAAGAGGATGGCGGACCGAACGAATTACCCCTACCGCCTCCTCCGGTGCTGCGTAGCACAGCACCGGCAGGACAGGGCCGAAAATCTCCTCCTGCATAACACGGGAATCAGGAGAAACGCCCCGCAGAATCGTTGGGGAGCAATACCGGCGCTCAGGATCAACCGCACCTCCCGAGACAACGATGCCGTCATTGAGATATTCGGCTATTTTTTCAAGGCGCGAAGCCGTAATGACAGCTGGAAAATCGCTGCTGCAAGAAGGGTCAGAACCATAAAAAGCATCAATTGCTTCTTTCATGCATCCGAGCAGTTCATCTTCAACATCACGATGAACAAGCACGTAATCCGGTGCAATACAGGTCTGCCCTGCATTGAGAAACTTGGCCCAGACAATTCTTCTTGCTGCAACCGGAATGCTGGCAGACTGATCGACAACACAGGGATTCTTTCCCCCAAGCTCCAGGGTAACGGGGGTAAGATGCTCTGCAGCCCTACCCATCACCTGTTTTCCCGCTTTGTTCCCCCCGGTAAAGAAGATGTAATCAAAAGGCTCTTCAAGCAACCGGTTACTTTCTTCAACGCTTCCGAGCAACACTTTTACCGCCTTTTCATCGAGATATTGCCGAAATCCATCTGCGATGAGCCCCGCAGTAGCAGGAGACTGCTCGGAAGGTTTTACCAGCACGCAGTTTCCGGCGGCAATTGCGTTGACTGCCGGTGCAATTGCAAGCTGCAAAGGATAGTTCCAGGCTCCGATCACAAGAACAACGCCATAGGGTTCCGGATAATAGTAGCTTCTACCCGGCCGGTATCGTAGAGGGGTAAAAACCCTCCGAGGCTTCATCCATGCCTTCAGATGCCTGAGAGCAAAATTTATCTCCGTAGTCAGATAGTGAATTTCGGTAAAAAACGTTTCAGCACGAGACTTGCGGAAATCACTGTGCAAGGCATCGTAAATATCCTGTTCATGCTCATTGAGAAAACGCCTGAGCATACGGAGTTGGGTTCTTCTCCATGAGTAGGGGCGGGTTATGCCGCTTTCGAAACCTGCTTTCAGTTCCCTCAGCAGTTCGGAAGGGTTTTGACTGTCTTGCTGTTTTTCGCCCTGCTTCATTGCGATAATTTCCTGCTCCCCTTTGCCGACTGGCCCCCTTTCGACTTCGAAGCGCTGTCGCGCAGTGACAAGTGACGAGAAACCAGTGACAAGGGGTTCACCGTCGGTATCGGAATCGACCATTCTTAAATTGCCTGCTGCCAACTGTAGACTGCCGACTGATTATTTTGCCATCCAGCCAGCAAACCACCCAGCTATTGACAATCCGCTCATCTTTCAACGATTATGCCCCTCTGTTATCATTCATTACATTGTTGCATACTCCTTACAATGTATCAACAAACCATACAATTTCTGCACTATGGAATGGCTAACGCAGCCGGAGGCCTGGGTCGCACTGGCAACCCTCACCGCACTTGAAATTGTGCTTGGCATTGACAACATCATCTTCATTTCCATCATTGCCGGTCGTCTGCCGGAATCACAGAGGGGAAAAGGCCGGGTTCTGGGACTCGGGCTCGCCATGATTGCCCGTATCTTGCTGCTGCTGTCGATCACCTGGGTTATGAGCCTGACAACGGGTCTGTTCACGGTTTTTGAGCACGTGGTCTCCGGGCGAGATCTGATACTTCTCGGCGGGGGGCTTTTTCTGTTGGCCAAAAGCACTCATGAAATTCATCACAGCCTCGAAGGCGACGGGCATACAACACAAAAGTCCGGCACAATGAGTCTTGCATCGGCGCTTGTGCAAATTGCACTCATCGACATTGTTTTCTCCCTCGACTCGGTTATTACCGCCGTCGGCCTGGCTGAAGAAGTTGGTGTAATGATTACCGCCATTGTGATCTCGATTGTCATCATGATACTTGCCGCAAAATCCATCAATGACTTTGTCGATCGACATCCTACGATCAAAATGCTTGCCCTGAGTTTTCTTATCCTTGTCGGAGTAACGCTTGTTGCCGAAGGCGCCGGTTTCGAGTTTCCGAAGGGCTACATCTATTTTGCAATGGCCTTTTCCGTCAGCGTTGAAATGCTCAACCTCCGTTTGCGGAAAAAACAGGCCGAACCGGTTCACCTGCGCAAGTCCCCTGCCCTTGAACCTGTCGAAGAGCAATAGATAATCTTGTACATGTGTAACGGAACCGACAATGCTGTCAGGACGTTTTTCATTGGATAAGCCGTGTGTTTCAACCAGAGAAGAAAGGAGCCCACACCATGCCAACACCCGCACCCCTCAATCCTGAAGAACTTTACACTCAATGCGACCCGGACAGCTTTTCTTTTGCGAGTACCGAAGACCTCGACGGAGAAATAAAAATTTCCGGACAGGAAAGGGCACAGGAAGCTATTCGTTTCGGCGTCGGCATGAAGCACAACGGATTCAACATTTTCGCTCTTGGCCCTGCCGGCACCGGAAAACAAACAACCCTCGAACAGTATCTTCGGGAGACAGCTTCCGGGGAAGCTGTTCCCGAAGACTGGTGCTATGTGTATAATTTTGAAAACATGCGCCAACCCTGCGCTATCAGCATGTCTGCCGGTAAAGCCTGCATTTTCCGCCATGACATGGAACATCTCATCGAAGGGCTGTTAACGGTTATTCCCGGCGCTTTCAGCAGCGAAGAGTACCAGGAACAGGAAAAAAACATCAAGGAACAGCTCAACGAACGGCAGACATCGGAAATCGAGGCCCTTGAAAAAAAAGCCGCCGAAAAAAATATCGCACTTATCAGAACGCCTTCGGGATTTGCTTTTGCTCCGATAAAAAAGGGAGAAGTAGTAAATGCCGAGGAGTTCATGCGCCTGAAACCCGAAGAAAAAGAAACCATCGAAAAGGAGATCAGCACACTCAAGGAATCCATGCAGTCCATTATGATGCAGATTCCGAAGTGGCAAAGTGAAACGCAGGAAAGACTCAAGGAACTCAATCAGCAGATAGCCACTTTTGCCGCCAAACCTCTTTTTGCTGAACTGAAAACAAAATACCAGGATCACAAGGTTGTCACTGCATATCTCAAGGACGTCGAAAAGGACGTTGTTGAAAACTTCGGTCAGTTCCTTGAAAAAGAATCGCCTCCGCCGCAAATGCTCTTTCTGCCCGGGCAGGGAAAAAACACCGGGAACAGAAGCCTTAACCATTACCGGGTCAATGTTGTTATCGATAACAGCAAGACTGAAGGGGCGCCGGTGATCTATGAAGACAAACCTTCAATCCAGAACCTTGTAGGAGACATAGAGCACCTGGCCCAGATGGGCACCCTCGTCACCGATTTCACACTGATTAAACCGGGAGCACTTCACCAGGCTAACGGGGGGTACCTGATTCTCAGTGCAAGACGTCTTCTTCTTGAACCGCTTGCCTACGAGGCTCTGAAAAAAGCGATCAGAACCCGACAGATCCGGATCGAATCACTTGCGCAGCTTTACGGAATGGCAAGCACGGTATCTCTTGATCCGGAACCGGTCCCACTCGACACGAAAATCATTCTTCTGGGCGAACGAAGCCTTTACTATCTTCTCAGCGCACGCGACCCTGATTTTGACGAGTTGTTCAAGGTTGCCGCCGATTTTGACGACGAGATGGAAAGAAATCAGAACAGCCATCTTTCATATGCCGGGTTTGTCAGTTCAATTGTCAATCGTGAAAAACTGAGGCATCTCGACAAATATGCTGTTGCCCGCATGATCGAATACGGATCGAGGCTCTCGGGCGATTCCGGCAAACTCTCCACGCATATCCAGAGCATCACTGATCTTGTCAACGAATCAAACTATTATGCAACGAAAAACAACCATGACCTGATTACCCGTGAAGACGTCCAGCAAGCAATAGATGCGAGAAGATACCGTGCCGGACGCATTCCGGAAAAAATACAGGACGCTATTCTTCAGAACACCATCCTCATTGACACGGAATCGGAAAAGGTTGGCCAGATCAACGGCTTGTCTGTCTATATGCTCGGAAACCAGAGCTTCGGAAAACCGAGCCGTATAACAACCCGAATAAAAATGGGAAAAGGAGAAGTCATCGATATTGAACGGGAAGTTGAAATGGGAGGGCCTATCCATTCGAAAGGGGTCATGATCCTTTCCGGCTTCCTCGGCGGCAGATTTGGCGGGGAGCAGCCGCTGTCGCTTTCGGCCACCCTTGTTTTCGAACAATCGTACGGCGGTGTAGATGGAGACAGTGCCTCATCGGCTGAGCTGTACGCGCTGCTATCCGCCATTTCGGGAAAACCGATTAAACAGTGTTTCGCCGTAACCGGATCTGTCAATCAGTATGGAGAGATACAGGCAATCGGTGGGGTAAATGAAAAAATCGAGGGCTTTTTTGATCTCTGTAAAGAGAGGGGCCTGACAGGACAGCAAGGTGTGCTTATACCGGCAGCAAACACAAGAAACCTTATGCTTCGTGACGATGTCGTCAATGCTGTGAAAGAAAACAAATTCTCCATCTATCCCGTAAAGCATGTCGACGAGGGAATAGAAATACTGACCGGTGTCCCCGCAGGAATACAGCTTGAAGACGGCGGTTATCCCGAAGAGACAATCAACGGACTTGCCGTCCAAAGACTTAAATCCATGGCTGAAAAACAGAAAAAGCAATCGGAAAACTCGAGTAACAATAACCCGAAGGAATCATGACCGGGGCACCAAAAAAACTTACCATAAAAAGAATTGCCGTAGCGATCGACTGTTCCCCACACAGCCGAGCGTCATTGTCTGCAGCTGCCGAGATAGCCGGACTGCTACAAGCCGAACTGCTTGGCATATTTGTGGAAGATATTAACCTGATTCGAATGGCCGAGCTGCCGTTTTCACAGGAAATACATCTTCATACTGCACGTAGCGAACCTCTTGACTCTCTGAAACTGGAACGTCTGTTGAAACTTCAGGCAAAGGAAGCACATGAGCTTTTCATGCAAACCGCCGAACGTTTCGGTATTCCCCATACGTTCAGGAAACTTCGCGGCCTTGTTTCGGCAGAGGTATTGGCAGCTGCACTTGAAACCGATCTTCTCGCCATGGGCAGATCAGGAAGAACTCCTGTATGCCGCAAAGGACTTGGCTCAACCGCCAGAAAAGCAGTCAAGGAAGCAAAAACCAACATACTGCTGACCAAGTCAGGCTTTACTGTCAACAGCCCTTTGCTTGTTATCTACGACGGCTCCCCTGGAGCAAAACGTGCACTTGAAACAGCACTTGGCCTTGCTCGCCGGGAAACCGCGCTGCATGTATTTCTTGTTGGACAGAACGCCCGGAAACATGCCGTCCTGAGGGAAGAAGCTGAAATGATTATCGGTGAGAGAACGGCGAAAATTGAGTTCCATATGATTCCCTGGACAGACAGCACCATGCTCGCACAGTGTATACACATGACGGAACCGGGCCTGCTTGTTCTGAGTGACAACACGGAAACAATAGACTCTGAAATCATTTACAGTCTGATCGATACAACCGATTATCCCGTCCTGCTGGTCAGAGACTCCAGGTAAACCAAAGGAACCTCCACACCCGAGCCTACCGGTAACGCCAGTGACCGGGAATCCACCTGCCGCTTGGAGTCCTGTGACCTGGTATCCATTTTGTGCCTTTTCGTGGCGAGCGGAGCTTTTTCCAATGTCCGGGCACCCAGTCTCCGTAACGATTATAATGACCGGAAATCCAGACCTTGCTGTGTCGTGGAGTACCCACATACTTCCAGTGGCCGTGGATAAATACTCCTCTTGGGGTCGTGTACGGAGCAACCCACACAAAATCAGGCCCGGGCTTTACAGGACGGTTGACAACACAGGACTGAAGAGGAAGGATTACGATCAGACCCGTAATACACAGCAGAATTCTCAGTGACTTTTTCATGCATGCCTCCGCATATTGCTATTCATATTGCCTACGATGCAAGATAAAGAAAACAGCAGATACAGAAGACTGTGCAAATGCTCAACTCAAAAGCACTCCTATTAATTGTCGTGAGCATCTTGAGTACAAGGCGGACGGAGCGGAGAAACCGGAGTGTACATGCGAGTATATGAGGATTTCGAGCACCGCCCAGCGAAGTAACCAAAGCGCGGAACAAATAGAGATGCCCTTAAAACAGCGTCAGTTTCGCGAGAAATATTCCCGTAGAGACTGCAGCGTTCAGCGACTCGACCCCTTGCCCGGTTCTGCCACGGGGTATGGCCATATGATGATCGGCCATCCGCAAAACCGGTTTACTGACACCATTCGCCTCGTTGCCGATGACCAGTACCATTCTGTCAGGCCGTGCATCATAATTACGGAAGTCCCGACCCTGCAGTGACGAACAGAAAATCCCGAACCCTGAACGCTGCATTTGCTCAAGCTCTCTCTGAAGATTGTCAACGCTGTAATGATTCAAACAGAAAACGCTTCCCGCACCGGCCCTGATTGCTTTCGGATTATATCTGTCCGCTGTCCCCGGACCGCACAAGAGAGCAGAAACACCGAACCATGCCGCTGTCCTGAGAATAGTACCGACGTTTCCGGGGTCCTGTACATCATCGAGTGCCAGAACCAGCGTTTTACCCTCTGAAACCGAAGAAACTGTCTGGACTCCCGGGCCTTTCTGCTGGGCGAAGACACCTACAATACCCTGAGCGGTAGATGTCCCCGAAAGCCTCTTTCCCTCCTCCGGGTCTATCAGGAAAATCTTTCCCCTTACATGTTCTTTGTGCGGGATATTGCGTAACTGATCAGGTTCTACAAACAACGCGCTGAGGTAGCCGTTGTCGGGCATGTGGCGCAACAGTTCAGTAACAGTACGCAACCCTTCGGCAAGAAACAAACCCTCCCTGTCCCGGAATTTTTTCTGCTGAAGTTTCGCGAAACGTCTTATCTGACCTTTAGCGGCGTGCGGATGGAGCTCAGCCGTCATTTCCTGTTGAGAGCATTTTTGAAGCGGTTGATAACATCTCCCGGTTTATGGGAAAACTCATCAGAAGTCGGGGGAGCCATTCCGGTAAAATCATCCATCCTGATGTCAAGCGAACAGGATCCGTTATTACCTTCGTTCTGCGGCCTCTTTCCTGTCATTATCTGCTCCATGTACTCTTCCATCTCCTCATGATCAAGGCGCTCTCTCAATCCGGAGTTTCCACCGGCAGCTTCGATCAGAGCCTGTCTGACGGGCTCAAGAAACTGGTTTTTATCGATTCCCTGCATATCCAGTGCATATTGAAGCCGCTTGAATGCCACGGCATCCATAGCATCTATCTTGTAAAACATCTGCTCGTATCCACCGAAACTTTCTGCTAATTTCTGCAATTGCGGATCAAGATTCTCAAAAGGATCTCTCCGGTTTTCCGGCATCACGGGACGGGAAAAAGATTCAGTCCCTGCAGGTGCTGCAACGTGCTGTTTCTGCTGTGTTTTTTTCTTTTTGTTCCGCCTGCCGGGCAAAAACTCCTCATCCACTTCGTAACCATCAAGCAGCCTGCGCACTTTTTCATCTTTCATTGCACGGGCACGACGGGCAGAAACCGATTCGATTTCAGGACGCCTGCCTTTCAGCAGGACAATACCGAACAATACCCCAAGAGACGCAAGAAAAACGACAAAGGGCAGAAAAACCAGTTCAAAACGAATACCATACAGCGTGATCACTACGATCTCGGAAATGATAAGCAAAACCGACAAACCTATTACAATTCTCGCAACCAGACGCTCGTTCATATAACAGCTTGACCTCGATTATTATTCAACGACACAGACAACAGCCTTTTGGCTTTACCATAACATTCTACACAATTCCTGATAATTTTTATACACTATTGTCATATGGGACAATTAGCAAATACTGACAATGCCCACAACCCGCAGACTTGAACTCATTTCCCCGGCAGGTGACCGCACGTCGCTTCTTGCCGCGCTTCAGGGAGGAGCCGATGCAGTGTATTTCGGCGCTGAGGGATATAATATGCGTGCTGCCAGTCGCAACTTCACGAACGATGATTTTGCCGATATCGCCGGCCTTTGCGGGAAGTATACTGCAAAAGCCTATCTGGCACTCAATACCGTGATATATGATGATGAAATACAGGATGTTCAAAAAACGGTAGAGGCAGCCAAGGAATCCGGTCTCGATGCGATTATCTGCTGGGACATGTCCGTAATAGAAGCATGCAGGAAAGCCGGTATGCCGATTCATGTTTCAACGCAGGCATCCGTCAGCAATTACAGTGCTGTACGCTTTTATGCATCTCTCGGAGCTGAAATGATTGTTCCCGCCCGTGAGTTGACGCTCGATCAGGTCAGGAATATTGCTGCCGGAATAAGAAAAGACCGGCTGGATGTTGTCATTGAATGTTTTGTTCATGGCGCCATGTGCATGGCTGTCTCGGGCAGATGTTTTCTTTCGCAGGACATGTTCGGCCGGTCGGCCAATCGCGGGGCATGCATGCAGCCCTGCAGGAGAAGTTACAGGATTATCGATGCCGAAGACGGCCATGAACTGGAACTGGGAATCGATACCGTGATGAGTCCCAGGGACCTTTGCTCCATAAGCTTTATTGACAAGCTTATCGGAGCCGGTGTTACCGGATTTAAAATTGAAGGCCGGAACAGAAGCCCCGAGTATGTCCACACCACAACCGCATGTTACCGCGAGGCAATCGACTACACCATCGAACATGGCAATGAAGAAGATTTCGGGAAAAATTTCGATGCACTGACAAAAGACCTGACAAAGGAACTGGAAAAGGTCTATAACCGGGGCTTTTCAAAAGGCTTTTATTTCGGACAGCCCCTCGATGCCTGGACAAAGCAGTACGGGTCCCTTGCAACCGAAAAAAAGGTTTACGCCGGAACTGTCCAGAAATATTACCCCAGGGCAGGAGTTGCCGAAATACTGGTTCATACCCGCGGAATACATAAAAGCGATAAGCTGTCGATACAAGGCGCTACAACCGGACTTGTAACCTTGATCGCAGAATCGTTCCGGGTAAACGATCAGCCTGCAAACTCGGCATTGAAAGGCGATCTCGTAACCATACCCTGTACAGAAAAAGTCCGTAAAAACGATAAGGTATATGTGTTGGAAAACATCCCGAAAGGTCGGGATTGATAACTCGATGGAGAGGGAAACACTCAATGCATATGAGATGGAAACCTCTATTAATTGTCGTGAGTGGCTTGAGTACGAGGCGGACGGAGCACAGAAACCGGAGTGTACATATGGTACATGAGGATTTCGAGCACCGCCCAACGAAATAATCGAGACACGGAACAAATTAATAGAGGTTTCCCAACTGTCAACTTTCTGTTACAGAGCATTGTTCTGTTTTGAAGTGAATTTTTTTAATGTACATTGGTCACAGCCGACAATACATTTGAACCGGAGTCTTACCGATGATCTACAAAGTTATAGCAAAGCGGGAGTTCGAGAAGTTTATCGACGCCCTTGTCAGGGAAAACCTTTCATACGGCCCGAAACAGGTTGACACCGATAAAAACGGGGAACCGATATACCAGTTCGTAGAAGTTACTGCTGTCAGTGACATTGCGTTTGATTATACTGTAACCTATTCCTCGGCAAAACATTTTCTGCTGCCTTTCAGAGAAAATCTTTCGCACTTCACATACACCGACGGTGACTGGGAACAGGAAATCACCTATGACTCCAAACCCGTGGTTTTGATTGGCCTCAGGCCTTGCGACATAGGCGCCATAAACATTCTCGACAGCGTTCTGCTCAACGGGCATTTTCCATCACCACACTACCTTGCGAGACGCAAAAACACCTTTATAATCGGCATGGATCACCTTCCTCCTCCTGATTGTTTTTGCAAATCCATGAACCGCCACACAGTAACCAGCGGCTTTAACCTTTTTTGCTCGGACATTGGTGACAGTTACTACCTCTCCATCAACTCATCCAAAGCCTACAATTACCTGAAGGAATTTGAGGTAACGGATCCGACGGACGAAGACGACTGCAGACTTATTGAACGCCGTAAACTGATCAAGCAGAGTTTCAAAACCGATGTCGAGGTGACAGGATTGCCAAGCTTTCTTGATATCGAATTCGACTCCCCTATCTGGACCAAGTGGGGTGACAAATGTCTTAACTGCGGCACCTGCGCCATGGTCTGTCCGACCTGTTACTGTTATAACATGGAAGACCGCCCCGATACCGACCTGCAGGGATCGTCCCGGCAGAAACAACTGTACTCCTGCAACCTGGTTGATTTTGCCGAAGTCGCGGGTGGACATAACTTCAGGCCGAAAAACGGCGACAGGCTGAAATACCGGTATTACCACCACTACCTTGGATTTGCTGAAAATGCCAATCAGCAGATCTGTGTAGGCTGCAACAGATGCGGACGAGCCTGCCTGGCAGGCATTAACCCCAAAGATGTCATTAATGACCTCAGAATGGAGAAAGAATCATGCATGATATGCGTTTCACAATCCCCTCCCAAGACATAAACCGGGAACCTTTTGCAGAGAATGTCCCGGATTTCCACTTCAGGTCTTCAGTTATGCAGACCGAAAGGGGCTATAAATGCCGCATAACAAATATCGTCCACCTGACAGAGCAGGAAAAGCTTTTTCAGCTCAGGATTCTCGACCCTGACGAAAGGAATTTATTCAGGTTCCGACCCGGGCAGTTTCTCATGCTGCAGGTTCCGGGTTACGGCGAAGTCCCTATCTCGATTTCAAGTTCGACAAGCAATAACGAACAGGTAGAGCTATGCATCAGAAAAGCCGGACATGTCACCAGCGCTCTCTTTGAGGCCAAAGAAGGCTCCCGTGTCGCTATCCGGGGACCGTTCGGATCATCGTTTCCAATGGAAGAAATGATGGACAAAAACGTCATTCTCGTCGCCGGCGGACTTGGTATCGCCCCACTTCGCGCTCCGCTTTTCTGGATCAACGACCACAGAGATCGTTACCGGGATGTGCATATGCTCTATGGAACAAAAGAGCCGTCCCAGATGCTCTTCACCTACCAGTTTGAAGAATGGGAAAAAATCAACCATATCAATCTGCACACCATCGTTGAAAACGCATCACCGGAGTGGAACGGAAAAACAGGAATGATCACGGAACTTTTCAGCGAAATTACCATAGACCCTGAAAACACCTACGCCATAGTCTGCGGCCCGCCTGTAATGTTCAAGTTTGTCTGTAACTACCTCGATAAAAAGGGCATTCCCATGAACCGCATGTTTGTCTCTCTTGAACGGCGCATGCACTGCGGGATGGGCAAATGCTGCCGCTGTATGGTTGGATCTACATTTACCTGCATTGACGGCCCGGTTTTCGATTACTGGTCTGTTATGAATCTTAAAGAAGCGATTTAAGGAGTATGCCGTGCAACATCTCGGGTTCTCTCATAAAAAAATTAAAATAGGGTCATTTGATTTCACCTGTTGTGAAGGCTGTCAATTGCAGCTTGCCAACAAGGAATCAACTCTTCCTGCTTTCCTGGAACTGCTCGATATCCGTAACTTCCGCGAAATATCATCGGAAAGGCATGATGATTATGATATCGCTCTTGTCGAAGGGAGCATCACCAGAGAAGATGAGGTCGAACGCCTGAAAACCATACGGAAAAACGCAAAAGTACTGATAGCCTATGGCACTTGTGCCTGCTTCGGCGGTGTCAACAGTTTGAAGAACAACTTTCCGATCGAAGAAACCGTCCGTGAGGTCTACGGGAATCACTCTGTCGACACCCTGCCTGTCCGCAGGATAAGTGATGTTGTCGATGTGGATTTTTCAATCCCCGGCTGCCCGGTATCCAAAGAAGAAGTTGAACGGATTGTTGTCAGCATCGCTACCGGCTCGATGATCGACCTGCCAAAATATCCGGTATGCGTCGAGTGCAAGCAACAGCTCAACACCTGCCTGTTCGATCTCGGCGAGATCTGTCTCGGTCCCCTAACAAGAGCCGGCTGTAACGCCGTCTGTACTACCGGGAAAACCGCCTGTCTCGGCTGTCGGGGCCCTGCTGATGACATCAACTTCGAATCGTTCATGCAGTTGGTAGCCGACCATAAGCTGAGCTCTGAAGACCTTGATGAAAAGCTTGGATTTTATAACTGTTTCGAGGAATTCCGTCATGACAAAAGTTGATTGCAATATTGATGTCCACCACCTTACAAGGGTTGAAGGACACGGCAATATTCACATAAGAATAAAGGAAGGAAAGCTGGTCGAGGCGACCTGGGCTGTTGTCGAAACCCCGAGATTTTTCGAGATGATGGTCAAGGAAATGAGTGCAGAAAGGGTTCCTTTTCTCACCTCGAGAATCTGCGGGATCTGTTCGATCAGCCATTCACTCGCCAGTATAAGATCTCTGGAACGTGCCATGGACATTGTGCCTCCGCCACCGGCAGAGAAACTGCGCCTGCTGGCCATGCACGGAGAGACCCTGCAAAGCCACGCGCTGCACCTGTTCTTTCTTGCCATACCGGATTTCGTCAATACACCCAGCGTGCTACCGCTCATTACATCACACCCCGATATAGTCCAGTCGGGATTACGGCTGAAAGAAGCAGGAAATGCAATCAGCGCCCTGACCACAGGCCGCTTCACCCATCCGGTCAGCCTTGTTCTCGGCGGAGTCAGCAAAGCTCCCGACAAAAAGGGGCTTGCTGCACTCGGGAAACAACTCGAGAGCGTTCTTCCTGACCTCGACAAAACCCTGGAATTTTGCAAAACCCTTTCCATACCGGATTTTCAGAGGGAAACCGAGTTTGTCTCATTGTACAATGGAAGTACATACCCTTTTATCGGTGGGAATTTGCTGTCCACAGACGGCATCAGAAAAGACGAGAACGACTACCTCACAATGACCAATGAGTATCAGGAAGAATTCACAACAAGCAAATTCACGAAGCTAAGCAGGGAATCCTTTGCCGCCGGAGCACTTGCCCGGTTCAACAACAACCATGCATTCCTGCATCCGAAAGCGAGGGAAATTGCCGCTGTCTTCGGCCTTGAACCGGTCAACCACAACCCGTTCATGAACAACATTGCACAGCTGGTCGAATGTTACCATATCGTACATGACGCCATATCCATGATCGACACACTGCTCGATGATCCGCTCAAGGAACTGAAAACAGCATGGAAACCCAAAGCAGGGAAAGCAACCGGAGCAGTGGAAGCGCCGAGAGGTATTCTTTACCATCATATGGAAGTCGATGAAAGAGGCAAGGTTGTCAGAGGCGACTGCATTATACCGACTACCCAGAACAACGCAAACATACACATTGACCTGAAAGCCCTTACGCTCCAGGCTCTGGAAGAGGGGAAAACCGACAAAGAGATACAGCAGCTTTGCGAAATGGTTGTCAGGAGCTACGATCCGTGTATCTCATGCTCGGTTCACTGATCACCTTTTTCACCGGAAACAACCGGAGAAAAAGGTGCACTCCTTGCTTCAAAGAATTTCAACAAGCTCGATCGAAAAGGTCAGGTCCTGACCCGCTAACGGATGATTGGCATCGATTGTTATAGAAGCATCTGAAACATCGGTAACAAGGACAATAGCGTTTTGACCGTTCGCCATGCCGACCTGAAGCTGCTGACCGACGCTGACCTGAAGATCCTGCGGAAGCTGTTCACGTTTGACCTCGGTTACCAGATCCCCGTTTCGCTGACCATATGCATTGTCGGCATCAATGGTCGTCTCTCTGGACTCTCCCGGCTGCAGCCCGATAACAGCCAGTTCAAAGCCGGGAATTACCGCTCCCGCTCCGACTGTAAACTCAAGCGGCTCGCGATCCGCTGATGTATCGAAAACAGTTCCATCACCCAGTTTACCGGTATAATGAACTTTTACGGTATCGCCCTTCTTCGCTTCTGGCATGAAATCCTCCTCATTTTTCCTTTCATTAATAAAACCTTATACGATCAACCATCGCCAGTCCTCCTGTAAAACCAGAAACCTGGAAACAATCGATACCAGAAATAAGCTATACAAATATAATTAATTATACTACCGTGCCGCTTTCCCGGGAAACCCTGCGGCAACCGGATCACTGTTAGAATGCGAGGCAGCCTGTCAAAGGCACACCGACTTCATTTCAGCTTCTTCAACCGCTCGCTCTCACTGAGGGAACGGGACACGCAGTCCTCGATAGCCATGCCTCCAAAGTAGTTGCCGGTGAGGAGCAGGTTTTTCCCTGCAAGCATACCGTCCATCTTTTCCAGCCATTGGCGGTGACCGACACGCAATGAGGGAACCGTGTTCATGACCTCGAATTTATGAACGATTTTATCTTCTGCGATACCGAGAACATTGGTGATTCGCTGCATTTTTGTCTCGTCGGTTTCTCCCGGCTTGAAATGGAACGCGAAGCCCCGGTAATTATCATCAGGAACTGTATCGCGGGAAACAGCCGAAAAGAAAATATCATTCGGCGAAATAATGGCAGCAACAGGTTTAAGCGAAATATCATTTTTCCTGACAACAACACCGACGGAATCGACCGATGCAGCTTTGAGGGTTCCAAGGTGCCCGGCAATATCTGCCTCGATCGTCTGAAGCAACCGAGAGGAAATTGTCGAAGGAGTTGCAAGAGCAAGTGTTGCGGCTGAATGAGTCACTCCCGCTTGTGTCGTGATCGCGTAACGGCCGTCAAGCACCTCGATACCCGTAACTTCCTGACTGGTAAAAACGTTGATCCCTTTGCTTCTGGCAATCGCCCTTGCAATAGATTGCAGACCGTCCTTAAACGTATAGTTTTTGAGTACCTCTTTTCGTTTTGGCCGTGATTTGAACATCATGTCGGCGGGAAAATCACCTGTCGGCTGTGAAGGAACCGCATTGAAGAAATGACTGAGGGTGTTGTTGTAATTGCTGACTCCGACGATTTTGGAGTAATACTCACGAACGCTCAAACCCTCTTTCTTCAGAGAAAAGATATTCGGAATGGATTTGAGAGCCTCGAAAATATTGAGAGCCGAAAAAACCGACTTAAGCTGCTTGTCGACCAGTAATGTGAAAGGAACTTTCTCCCTGGGAATAATGGAATCAGTGAGATGACAGGCATCAACAATGTCCAACAGATTCTGATATGAATTATAACAGGTATGTGCTCCCATCTCAAGCCAGAACTGTGTGTCATTGTCCGTATAACGAGGCGAGTTGAACGACCCACCCGGACTGTCGTTTTTTTCCAGCAAAGTGGTTTTGAATCCGGCCTGCGAGCAGTAATACGCGAGACTGAGCCCACTGATTCCCCCTCCAACTACAACAACATCACTTTTCATTATTTGCCTGTTTGATCATTTCCCCGAAGGTGCTCCGAAAAATGTCGTGGGCGGCTCAAGAGCAAGACGACCGGAGTCCCGATAATGCCGGGATAGGTTTGAGAAACCCGGAGTCCCCCGACGAGCCGGGAGTAACAGTTTTTTCGAAATGCCTTTTAAATGTTTGTGGCGCAATTTAGTAAAATCAACACACTTTACCATGGTATTTGAGGCTGATCGGGGAGGTTACCCTCGGAACTTGCATCACTTGAAGGCCGAATGAAGGGAAACCACATTCATCTTAATGCCCGTCTTTGTCCTGAACCTGGAACACGCCATTTGCATCCTTCTTCAACTCATAGTAAAACCATCTGTTCACGCCTTTTGTCTTCTCACTCCGAAACGCAATGACAGCGGTCTGCCCGTCAGTCCGCAGATTGATCGCTCCATAAACACCTACGTTGCGCTTGAATACCTCGTCAAGGATTTTGGCCCGGTCTTCCTCAAGCTCTTTTTTCTTCTGGGCGTCGGTTTCCTTGTCGATTTTGGCAACAAGCTTGTCGAGTTTGTCGCGAAGCTTCAGATCCTCTTTCTCGCGGGTCGAACGTAAGATTTCGGTACAGAGCACCAGCGGCCTTTTTCCGCGGCCCTTTTTACCAAGCAGACCGAGGAGATCGGGGCGAGGGTGCACGTGGCTCTCTTCGTCCCCGGACGAAACTACGTAAGCCGCAGGCCTTGTCACCTCCAGAAATTCGTCAGTCACGTCGGACGACCCGTGATGGCAGCATTTCATCATGTCAACTGCGAACCTCGACCTTGCTTTTTCAATCATTTTCGCCGACTCGGCCATGGTGGTAGGTGCTTCACCTTCATTGCCGTAATGACGTATCAGGAAATGCTCGGCAGGCGTGTTGAGGTCACCGCCGAACAGAATGGAAAAATCGTGATACTGGAGCCGCAACAAAACCGAGTGCCCGTTCTTGGTTTTGCCCTCATTCATCGCCTTCGCCGTCATCGAACTTGCAAAGGTCCGGAGACCCTTCTTGCCGTCCGGCGCCCTCTCGATTACCGGGCCCAGAACCTCGATCGTGAAGTCCTCGTTGTTCGAGGGTGCGAACCCCGGCATCCAGGTATGCCCGCCCTCCTTCTGCCCATGCTCTGTGGAAAGCATCGAGACATTGCCGAACCTGTCGCTGTTGAGCGCAGTCCAGATCAGTTCCGGATACCATTTTTCGCCGCGCACCGCCGGGTTCGAATAGAGCTTTCGGGCCGCGGTCTTGCTGGCGCGAATGTCCGTTAGAAAACCGTCTGTCACCGGCCCCAGCAGATCGTCGCCAGTCCGCTCCATCAGGCCGTTATGATAGACATGTTCGAACGATATCCGTGGATTCTCGAAAATCTTCTGGAAACCACGATAGTGGTCACTATCAGGATGGGTAGCGACAGCAGCATGAAAAGTGAATTGTTTCTTGAAATCCCGAAAACGATATTCCAGATAACCTTTCATGTTGTCACCAACACCGGCATCGATGATCATGATCTTCTCCCTGGAGCCAAGCTGGGGAGTAGTAACGATACAGCCGTCACCCTGGCCCACGTCGAGGAAGATCATTTCGAGTACACGTTCCTCCTGATAATCCTCTTTCCTGATGGCGAAGGTATCCTTGCCCCACTTCACCTCATCCCAGTCATTGTTGATATTGTCACCGATCCGCAGCCAGTCACCCCAGAGAAGCTGTTTCTTCCTGGTCCTCAGATTACCCGTATCATAGAGATAAACCACAGGACCCTTCGCATATCGTATTGTTCCCATACGTTTGCTCCCGCTACATAAAACCCCTTTTTTGCACCTTATCTTTTTAATTTCTCAACAAATGCCGAAATATTCAAGCAAGACAGCCTTGCACCCTGATTGAAATCATGATTATCGATACCCTAAAACATGAAACTTCTGGTTATAGACCTGTAGCCCCTGCTGAGCCTTCATACCCTCCGTCGCGGTAGTTCTGAACGTAACGGACATAGTTCTCAGGCGATTCGCCAATTGTCCGGCGCTCGCCGTCTGTAATCGGCCGCATGATTTTTGCGGGAACACCGGCAACCAGCATCCCGGAGGGAACGGTAAACCCCTGCCTGACGAGGGAACCCGCAGCCACAATCGAGTACGGCTCGATAACGCAGTCATCGAGAAGCACCGCCCCCATACCGACAAGCACGTGATCCTCCACTGTACAGGCATGCAGCACGGCCCCGTGCCCTATCGTAACATAGCTTCCGATGTTGAGCGGCCCGGTGTCATGCGTGACGTGCAGCGTAGCGTTGTCCTGAACGCTTGTTTTTTCGCCTATCCGTATCGGACAGACATCTCCGCGAATAACCGTGTTGAACCAAACGCTTGATTGTGCGCCTATGGTTACATCACCGATAATACGCCCCCCTTCTGCTACAAATACCGATTCATGAATATCAGGCCACACGCCTTTATAGGGTAATACTGTTGCCATGTCTGAAAACTATATTTGAAGATTGAAAAACCGGAATTTCGCTATTGATGCATCCTCCACCCTCCACCGACATAGATGAGTTGCCCGGTCAACCAGCGAGCCTGTTCAGATGCAAGAAAAACAATCACATCGGCAACATCCTCGGGTTTACCGATACGGCGTAACGGTGTGCTGGCCGCAATATGAGTTTCTTCTTCAGGAGTCAGATAACCTGTCTGTATCGGACCGGGGGCAACTATATTGACGGTGATTCCGTATCTGCCTAATTCAATAGCTGCTGAACGGCTGTATGATTCTATTGCATGTTTGCTTGCCGCATAGCTGACATTGGCCTCATGGGCATGGGCGGCGTCGGTACTCAGGTTTATAATACGCCCCGTTTCGGCTTTCCGTTCAAGAAACCGCCGTGTATATTCGGACATCATGAGTGCATAAGAACGCGTATTGATAGCACAGTTCACATCGATGTCGTCGGCTGTTATCGTGTGAATACCGAATCCTTCAGTGGTCTCCTTTGCTGGATCGAAAGTATCGAGGGCACAGTAGGTATGATTATTGACCAGGATGTCAACCGGACCAAGTTCACGCTCGCAATCATTGAAAAGGAGAGGGATATTGCGAGTGTCCGATAAATCTATTTCTTTTGCCGCTGCTTTTCCATTGAGTGAAGATATTGACTCCAGAACCGACTTTGCTGTCTGCTGCTGATTGGCCCGATAGAGTAAAACACCGCCCGCACCTGACTCTTTTGCATCTTCCAATTCTGCAGGGGTATGCTCACAAGGCTCCCGGAAATACGTAAGAAAAACCTTTGCCCCCTGAGCGGCGAAACCCTTGGCCGTTGCCGCACCAATTCCGTGATTCGCACCGGTAACAAGAACAACTTTCCCTTCAATTTTAGGGTCGATCACTGTAATACCCTCATTTGTTTATATGGCCCAACTATTCTATGCAAAATCTCCTTTCTCTCCCAGTCTCCCTGACAATTTCACCTCCCCTACCGAAAAAATCAAGCAAATTCAGCACCAATTACAACACAAGAACCTAGTGCACTTGACACATGAAGTTTTGTTCCTTGCGAAACAGCAGAACTGCCTCATCTTTCAGCAGATCCTTGAGCTAAGATTGAGGGTTGCTGAATTGTTGATCCCGACTCGCCGAAACTGTTGAAAGGAAAAAACGAGCGTGCATTTGCCTTGTTATACGTTTCATAAATAATCTTCTCTTGGCGGAGTAAAAAAATCCAGTACCTCTCCCGCGTCAATGATCTCGATGCTATGCAGAACATCAGCCGGGATGGAATATGAATCTCCCGGACCAATTTCCCGGTCATATTCAGAAAACCTGATCCTGTATTTTCCACTCAGCACATAGCCACTTTGCTCTCAAAATACCTCCCTCATATCATTATTGTTCCTGACAGATAGGTCACCGCTCGACCTCCTATCGAGACTCTGTCACCGTTATCCTTACAAAACAACTCACCGCCACGTTTACTCAGTTGAAACGCATGGAGTTCTTTCTTGCCCAGACGCTCCGCCCAATACGGCACAAGCGTGCAGTGCGCCGATCCAGTCACGGAGTCTTCGGGAATCCCCGCACCAGGAGCGAAGAACCGGGAAACAAAATCGGAGTTCTTTCCGGGAGCGGTGACGATCACCGCGAAGCCGTCAAGCTTCGCAATAGCGTCCAGATCTGGATCGAGATTCCTGACAACGTTCTCATCATCAAATACAACCAGCAGATCGCGCGCAGCAAGAACGTCCAATGGTGGAGCACCAAGCATGGTGTCGAGACCTCCCGGAGTGACACATACTGCAGGTTTTCGAGATGGGAAGTCGAGAAACAGTAAATCGCCCCGTCTTTCTACTGACAAGCGTCCGCTCTTGCTCATGAATTCTACACGGTCCGAATCACTGTCTACGAAGTTGAAAATGACATGACCACTGGCAAGCGTTGCGTGACCGCACAGATCGATCTCCACCTCGGGCGTGAACCAGCGAAGATCATAGTGATCTTCCCGGCGGACAAGGAATGCCGTTTCGGGAAGATTGTTTTCGGTCGCTATGGACAGCAGTACCTCGTCTTGCAGCCAGTCATCGAGTAAGCAGACCCCTGCGGGATTACCGGCAAAAACCTCGGAGGTGAATGCATCGATCTGGTAAAATGGGATCTCCATCATCTCATCTTTCTTTCGAAGCAACTATTATATTGTGCAAAATATCTTTTTCGTAAGAACGCCCTTCCTTCCGACCCTGTCATGTCGAAAAAAGGGGCTGCATACAACCTACCTGCTGAGCAAACGAAAAAGCACTCCGGCAATTCCAAGCAATGCAAAACCATTCAAAATGTGTGACGGTAGCAAATTCCTCGTATAGAAAGAGTATGCAAGCGCTACGATTACCCCGAGGATCACGATTGGAGCGGAGAAATACAGGCTAAATTTATCTGGTGGACGTATATTCACTGGAAAGTAGATCGAAATTGCTGTGAGAAATACACCAACCAATGTAGCTACAACGGCTACCCAATCAGCGATACTCTCAAGCAACGGATATGGGCTTTTGGAAATAGCTGCAACTACCCCGTAAACAATTAAAACGATTCCGATAGAACCGAGAAAATTCAGCCCCCAGACAAGTATTTGGTTCAGCAAAATCATTATTAAATAATGTAACGCAACCTGATTATTGCACACAAAATCTCTTTTCCCGAATCTCTCTGACAATTTCACCTGCCCTACCGAAAAAATCAAGAAGTTTCTAACCGTACCTTGACCAAATCAGAAGAAATATGCCAATTAGCTGTGTTCCAGTATATGAGCAGCCTCCCCGAACATCTCAGGAATCTCTTATATTGATAATTGATTTAGTATCTGAAAAACTGCGACAACAACCATGTGGTAACGCATTGAAAGTAATGATATGGTATCGACACTCAGTTGCGACGGGCTGAAGAAGATCTACAACAAGCGTGAAGTTGTCAAAAGCTCCACCCTGGAGGTGAAACAGGGGGAAATTGTCGGACTTCTGGGGCCTAATGGCGCGGGCAAGACAACCACGTTCTACATGATCGTCGGGCTGGTCAGACCAAATGCAGGTGAAGTGTTTCTCGACGAACAAAACATTACCAACCTGCCCATGTACAAACGAGCGCGACTGGGAATCGGCTACCTTCCGCAGGAAGCTTCGGTGTTCAGAAAAATGAGTGTTGAAGACAACATTCTCAGCGTTCTGGAGTTCGGTCCTCTGTCACAAACAGAACGCTTGGAAAGGACAGAGGAAATGCTTGAGGACCTCGGTATAGCGAACATACGTAAAAGTATGGGTTATGCCCTTTCGGGAGGAGAACGTCGACGCACCGAAATCGCAAGGGCATTGGCGCTACAACCGAAATTCATTCTGCTCGACGAACCATTTGCCGGTGTTGACCCGATTGCCGTCGAGGACATTCAGGAAATTGTCGAAGGCCTTGTAAAACGCAATATAGGCGTGTTGATTACCGATCACAACGTGCACGAAACCCTCTCCATCACCAACCACGCATACCTGTTGTTTGACGGAACAATTTTCATGCAGGGAACTCCTGAAGAGATCGCTGCAAACCCTGAAGCAAGAAAGGTCTATCTCGGCGAAAAATTCTCTCTTGAACGCTATTGAGTTCCCAATCCCTGCCACAGAGCGATGATTCCTAAAAAACTCATCATCAGCAATTTTCAGAGTTACGGCGAAGAGCCTCAGGAACTCGACTTTGACCGTTTCAGAATAGCCTGTCTGACAGGCGTCAATGCCGCCGGAAAATCCAGCCTTATAGAGGCGATGGGGTGGTGTATCTGGAGCAAAGGCCGTACAGGAAAGGAGGGATTGATCAACGAGAACGCCAGCGAAATGCAGGTATCCTGTGTTTTCGAGACAAACGGAAAAACTTACAGGATAGTACGCAGGGCAACCAGGAAAAAAAACGGGGGGACAACCGAACAGGTCGATCTCCATATCTTTGACCCTGAAAACAGTATTTTCAAAAGCCTGAATGAAAACACCCTTCGCCTCACTCAGAAAAAAATCCTCGACCTTGTCGGCCTTGATTACGATGCCTTTATCAGTTCCTCTTTCATAAGCCAGGGACGATCAAACGAATTCACCCTTAAGTCCCCGAAAGAACGCAAGGAGATTCTGGCTCAAATCCTCCGGATTGACCGTTACGCTTCCCTGGCGGAGAAAGCAAGGGAAAAAGCAAGAGCGCTGGGCGAGGAAGTCACCTATCTTTCCGGCAGAATCAGCACCTTACGTGATGACCTCTCCAATTCCCCCGAATTACGAGCAGAACTGAAAACAAAAACTTCAGAGTCGAAAAAAACTGAAAAGGAACTCACTGCCCGTACCGTGTTATGCATGGAACTGGAACAGCAATTGACGACAATGAAAGGACTGGAACTTGAACGGAAGACTCTCAAGGCTCAACTGGCTGGAATCGATTCCCGCAAAAAAGAGCTTGCCGTCCGTAACGGAAAACTCCGGGATGAGGAAGCGGAATTGCGGACACTTGTCGACAGCAGGGATACTATCGAACAAAATATCAGTAAATTCAAACGGTTGAAAGAGCAGCTTGCCGCACAGGAAAGCGCTTCAAAAACCGTAGACAAGCTCCGCCAGAACAGCATGCGGATCGAATCGACGAAGACGCTTAAGACAGAGAAAGCCTCTCACAAGGCCGAAACCCTTGAATCGGCATTGCACACATCCGATTCGGCACTGCAGCATCTTGCCGAGAAAATAAAGACCCTGCAGACTGACCGCCAGACGGTTGCGGACCTTGGCAAACAGCAGCAAATGCTCGAAACGTCGGCGTTTTCACTCGAACAGGAACTTAACGGGAAAGACCGTTGCATGCACTCACTCTCACTGGTGGAAAACCGCATAAAAACACTGCTCGAAAACCTTGAGGAGATAAAGAAAAAGGGTCTGGAGTTCAAGGGCATCGAAGGGACGACCTGTCCGCTCTGCCATTCGACGGTTGATGACGCCCATAAGGAAAAGGTACTTGAAGAGTACCGTGTTCAGTACCGGAACACCGAGCAACAGCTTGCACAAAACAGAACTGAAAAAAAGCAGCTCGAAACGCTCTGGCGCGATCTCGAAAAAAAACAGCAGGAATCCAATGCAAAACAGGAAAAGCTTCAGACCGTTCGGCACAAGCTTTTAGTGCTTGAAGAACGGCTGAAACAGCTTGAAGAACTCGAAGCAACATTCGATGAAACCGGAAAAGCAAGGGAAGCCCAGGCAGCGGAGCTCCGAGAAACCCGTGACGCCCTCACGTCAGGAACTATCGCAGCAGAGGAAGTCCGCCAACTCTCGCAGATCAATGCAGAAATAGCTTCGCTGGGCTACAAACCTGAAGTGCACGAATCCCTGAAAGCGGAGCTGGAAGCCCTCTCGAATGCCGAAAGCCGTGCAGGTGCACTTGCGATGGCTGCCTCACGTCTTGAAAAACTGATCGTCGAACGCGATACCTGCCGAACAGAACTTGCCTCCCTTGAAAAAGAACAGAAAACTCTTGCCAACCGACTTGACGAAACAGCCTCTCTTCTTGCTGACAAACCGGAACTCGAAAAGCGGTTCGAGAGCGCAGAACAGGAGAAAAAAACAACAGAAAAGATGCTGCGGCAGTTCCTGGTAGAAAAGCAGAGTCTGCAAAACCATCTCGATAAACTGGCGGAAAAGAAAAAACAGAGAAAAGAGCTTTCCAAAGAGCTTGAAAAGAAAGAGGAGCAAAAAAATGTCTTCGATATTCTGCATGAAGCTTTTGGAATCAAGGGAATACAAAGCTTGTTGATAGAAAATGCAGTGCCTCAGCTTGAAGAACAGGCGAACAGTATCCTGGGTAAGCTGACACAGCATCAAATGGCATTTGAAATCCGGACACAAAAGCTTCGCATCAATAAAAATGTTACCGAAACCCTTGAAATAGCCATTTCAGATTCCCAAGGCGAAGTCAGGGATTACGAGAGTTTTTCCGGAGGCGAAAAGTTCCGTATAGACCTTTCACTCAGAATCGCCCTCTCGAAACTCCTTTCCATGCAAACCGGTCACGGCATCAAGCTGCTGGTCATCGACGAGGGATTCGGCACCCAGGATGAAGACGGCCTCGATGCAATTATCGACTCAATACATCGCATTACGGAAGAGTTTGAAAAAATCGTACTAATTACCCACCTTGAGAAGTTGAAGGATGCATTCGAGGTAAAAATCGCCGTATCCCGCCAACCCGAACAGGGGTCTGCCTTTTCCATAATAACCGGAGATCCTGCAGGATACTCCTTACCGGCATGAGTTGATCGATTTTTCCCGGCATACCTGAACTGCCGATGCGATGTACCAAACCCTGAAGAGATGCAACGATACCTCCCTGTTATATCTGTGGCGGAACGAACTATGTCTTCTGGAGGTTTGTATTTAATCGGTCTCATGTTCTGAAAGATCAGCACTGCCGGGAGCCTCCACCCTCAATGTGAACATTTCCGATAAGACAGATCGAACAAGCGTAACCATCATATTACAACACCATTTGAAACGATCGACCGAGGCATGAATATCCTGCTGCTTTATCCGGAGTTCCCCGACACGTTCTGGAGCTTCAAACACGCGCTCAAGTTCGTCAGAAAAAAAGCTTCATTGCCTCCTCTCGGGCTCCTGACGGTCTCTGCGATGCTGCCGCGACAATGGCAAAGAAAGCTTGTCGATCTGAACGTCTCCAAGCTTTCGCAAAAAGATATCGAATGGGCTGATATAGCATTCGTCAGTGCAATGGGTGTACAGAAAAGCTCCGCACAAAAGGTCATTACCAAGTGTAAAAACGCAGGCCTTAAAATTGTTGCGGGAGGACCTCTCTTTACTTCCGAGCCGGAATGTTTCCCGGAAGTTGATCACCTGGTACTGAATGAAGCGGAAATCACGCTTCCTCTTTTCCTTGAAGATCTTGCTCACGGCACTCCAAAAAAACAGTACCGGTCGGACGGCTTTCCCGATGTCAGAACATCGCCGGTTCCAGAATGGGAACTGCTTGACATGAAAAAATATGCATCGATGGCATTGCAGTTCTCGAGAGGCTGCCCCTACCGCTGCGATTTCTGCAACGTCACAACGCTGTTCGGGCATAAAATCAGAACAAAAACCAGTGAACAGATCATACGTGAGCTGGAATCCATCCACAAAAAAGGTTGGCGCGAGAGCATTTTTTTTGTGGATGATAACTTTATCGCTCACAAATCCTATCTGAAAAAGGATCTGCTGCCGAAACTCATCGAGTGGCAGAACTCAAAAAAAACAACAACGAAGTTCTACACAGAGTGCTCCATCAACATAGCCGATGACCCTGACCTCATGAAACTTATGGTCAAGGCCGGTTTCAACCAGGTCTTTATCGGCATCGAAACTCCTGACAGCTCTGCTCTTGAAGCCTGCGGCAAACAGCATAACACCTCACGGAACATGCTCGAAAACATCAAAAGGATCCAGCGGGCGGGACTGGAGGTGCAGGGAGGATTCATCGTTGGGTTCGACACCGATACCCCCTCTATTTTCCAGCAGCAGATAGAGTTTATCCAGAACAGCGGGATCGTTACCGCCATGGTCGGGCTGCTTCAGGCACTGCCCGGCACGAGACTCTATGAACGCATGGAGAAGGAGGGCAGGTTGCTGAGCAGTTCAACCGGAGACAATGTCGACAATACAACGAACATTGTGCCCAAAATGGATATTGCGATGCTTCGCAAGGGGTACAGGGATATGATGGACTATCTGTATTCACCGAAAAACTATTACCGGCGCATCAAAACGCTGCTGCTCGAATACAGGCCTCCGAAGTTCAAGTCCCGTTTCCGGCCAGGACAACTGATAGCCCTTTTCCGATCCATGATAGTCCTTGGCGTCGTCGGAAAGGAACGGCTGCACTACTGGAAAATGCTCATCTGGACACTTTTCAGGCAACACCAGTCGTTTTCTCTCGCAATAACCCTTTCCATCTACGGGCACCATTTCCGGAAGGTTTGTAACCTGCACCTGAAAACAGAAGAACATCACGCAACATCCCCGGTATAAACTTATTGCTGACACTCGTTCATGATTTCCGATAACGTTCTCTTCCGTTCTGAAGGCGGTTTTATCAGGATTCCTGTCTGGGGCCATATTCCACTCAGTGCACCATTAAAAAAAATCCTGACGCACCCTGCATTCCTGCGATTGAAAAGCATCCGGCAGCTCTCCTTCTCCCAACAGGTCTATCCGGGAGCAAATCATACCCGCTTTGAACACTCGATCGGCGTCTATCACCTCATGAAGCTCATTTTGCAGAGGATATTGACAAACCCTCTTGCAGAAAGTCTGCAGGACGATAACCTCCATTTCGATAACCATACCTGCAAACTGCTGCTTGCTTCCACCTTGCTCCATGACATCGGACACTATCCGCACGCCCATGTTCTTGAAGGACAGGCACCTGTCTACCAGAACAAGCCCGTTTTCGCCGCTCACGAGTCATTGATAGACAGGTTTCTCTTCGAGTCCTACGAAGGGTTTGAACCGGTTTCGGTGATCCTGGAGAACGAGTGGCAGGTAGATCCCATAGAGGTAACGGGCATCATTACCGGAAAAACCGAAAGATTCAAAAAGCTGATCAGTGGCACGCTCGATCCTGACAAAATGGATTACCTCATGCGCGACGCACACCACTGTAACATACCCTACGGCAGCATAGACATTGAACGGCTTATCGAGTCATTTGTTCCCGACCCCAACCTGCAACGCTTCGCCATCACTGAAAAAGGCATTGCGCCGCTCGAAAGCCTGCTCTTCACGAAATACATGATGATGCGCAATGTTTACTGGCACCATACCAGCCGCACGTTCTCGGTTATGCTGCGCAGGATGCTGCAGGATGCGGTTGATGCCGCGGTTATCTCACCAAACGAACTGAGGGCACTGTTTTACGACAATTCCGACGACAGGGTACTCCACGAACTGACACAGCGTCTGAATGCTGCATGGCCGCCATCAGGAGAGCTCTTACACAACATCATGCAGAGAAAAATCTATAAACGCGCTCTTACCCTATCCCCTTACCGGAACGGAGCAAACGAACAGGTATCATGGATGTTTGCTTACGCAACAGACCATGTTCACCGCACGAAAAAAGAAAGCAGCATCTGCGAAATACTCAACAGACATGGCGGCCTCGACCTGCAGGGTCATGAAGTGCTCATCGATCCGCCTTCACTGAAAGACGTTTTCGACTATGCCGATCTCAGGGAACTGCGCATATATCCTACACGCCGGGAACACCTGAATGATCCACGATCAGCTCCGGAACGCTATATTCGTTTTGATGATTTCGGTGAATCGGTCTTTCTGTCGGATTTTATTCTCTCATTCGAACGTTATACAAAAAAGTTCAGGATCGTCTGCCGTGATGATCTTTGCAATGCAATATTGATGCATCAGGATGAAATCATCGAGGCATTGAAGGAATAACGCTCATTCGCCACCTTTCCTTGAAGCTTTTTTATTATTTTGTAGTAATAATCAGCGTAAACAAAAGAGAGAAACCATGGACAATCAGGACAACTACTATAAAGGACTTTTCTACGGCGCTGCTCTCGGTGCCGCCATCGGCACGGTTATGGGATTGCTGTTCGCTCCGGACAAAGGTCAGGAAACCCAACGCATCATTACAGGCAAGCTGCGCCATGCCCTCGATCTTGCAACCGACAAGGCTGCAGAATTCTACGATGGTGACGAGCATGGCGAAATCTACGACAACGAAGCCGGTCAGCGGTCGAAAGAGATCATTGAAAATGCCAGAGATGAGGCACGCAAGATCCTTAATGATGCGAACACCATCCTCAAGGAAATAAAGAACCAGGCAAAGGGACAGCCGAAACCTCATGACCCTCATGAAAACTGAGGGAACCATGTAAGAAAAATAACAATCAAGCGAAGAAGAGCCATGCTGAGCTACAGGAGTGCCAATCTTGCCTCCGTTACCCCTTCCGGCCATGCCGTGCTTCTGCTGCACGCTTTTCCCCTGTCATCCGGCATGTGGGCTCCCCAGCTTTCAATGCTTGAAAAGCAGGGAGTACCCGCACTTGCGCCTGATGTGTTCGGCGTGGAAGGATCTCCGGAAAGAAACGCCTGGACTTTTCGTGATTATATTGAAGAGCTCGGCATGCTGCTTTCATCTCTGGATATCGGAACGGCAACCGTAGTCGGTCTCTCCATGGGGGGGTACCAGGCATTTGAACTCTGGCGGATGTTTCCGGAAAAAGTCGCGTCTCTTGTGCTCTGCGACACCAAAGCGGAACAGGATAACGAGAATGCTCTGGCCAGTCGCAGGGATTTCATTACTGCAGTAACGGCCGAGGGACCGGAAGAAGCCGTCGAAAGGATGCTGCCTAATGTGTTTGCATCTGAAACGTACACCTCCAGAACCAAGGTTGTAGAAACTTTCAAACAAATCGTCAGCAAACAGTCCGGTAAAGTTATTGCCGCAGCCATGCAAGCGATAGCATCAAGACCCGACTCGGTCGATACGCTTGCAACCATACATTGCCCCCTCACCTTTATAACCGGCAAGGAAGATAAACTCACCCCACCTCCCCTCGCGGAATCAATGCAACGCCATGTACCAGGCTCGTTACTGCACCTCATTCCAGAGGCAGGCCATCTTTCCAATATGGAACAGCCTGAAGTTTTCAACAAGTACTTGCTTGAACACCTGAAAAAAACAGCCTGATGGATTGCATCCGGTCAGGATGCAAGACTTTCGATAATCTCGAAGAAATTCGGGAAAGAAACTCCGATAATCCCTGCATCGGAAATGTCAAGATCCGCATTCAACACCCTGTCGGCTATCGCAAAGCTCATAGCTATACGATGATCATCGCAACTCTCTATGGTCACTTTTCCGGCCGGTCTGGAATCCTTTCCGGTAACGGCAAAACCGTCGGCAAATTCATCACAGGCAAAACCAAGTCGCTCCAGATTGCTCGCCACCGCGCTGATCCGGTCACTCTCCTTGGCACGGAGTTCTTCTGCGTTGTGCAATTCAAACTCTCCGGTGGCACATGCCGAAAGCACGGCAAGCATAGGCATTTCATCGATACTGTTGGCAACAATAGCTGGATCGCTTATCCTGAGAGGTTTCATGGAAGGGCTGTAGCGCACCAGAATATCGCCGATTTTTTCGCCTCCTGCAAGATGGATATTGTCGAGTGAAATTTCTGCCCCCGCCCCTGCAAGAATATCAATGTATCCCACGCGGGTCGGGTTGAGACAAACATCCCGAAGAAGAATCTCAGCACCGGGACTCAGAAGACCAAGTGCTATAATAAAACATGCTGCAGACGGATCTCCCGGAATATGAAACGGCTTTGCCGGAACCCCTATCCTTCCGGGCACAATAACCGATCTTCTTCCGTCAGAACGTTCTTCAACCTGCAACCCAAGCATGAGTTCCGTATGGTTTCGTGAAGGCAGAGTCTCGACAATACAGCTTTCGCCTTCCGCGTGCAGGGCGGCAAATGCAACGAGCGATTTCACCTGTGCGGACGGAACCGGAAGCTCATAACTGATCGACTGCAACTCTTTGGTCCCCTTTATGACAACCGGCGCAGTATTACCCGGAGAAAGACCAACCTCTGCACCCATCTGACGCAACGGATTCGCAACACGCTGCATCGGGCGTTTCATCAATGAGCTGTCACCGACAAGTGTAGATTCAAACGGCTGCGCAGCAAGAATTCCGGCAAGCATCCGCATGGTGCTTCCGGAATTGTTGCACATCAGCTCTTTTTCCGGCTTTGCAAAGCTCCACAGCCCGCGTGAATGAATAACAACTTTCCTTGTTTCAGCACCTTTGATAACGCACATTTCCTGACGGATGTCAATACCGCAAGCCCGCAGCACGTCAAGGGTCGACTGGTTATCAAAACCGCCGGAAAAATTCGATATTTCCGTTGTACCTTCCGCTATAGCTCCTATAAGGGCAGCTCGATGTGATATTGACTTATCCGGCGGCAGAGTACAAACTTCTCCTTTGTAGACTTGCATAAATTTCTGACGTGATTAAAAAAAAGCAACTCCTGAGGGAGTTGCTTTGCATCTTCTTTCCCGATCTATATGTCAATCAGGAGTTACGCTCTTCATTGGCTCGCTGAGCTCTTCGTTTTCCTCTCGAGCGTTTCAAACGCCCTTCGACCGATGGCTTCACAAAGTATGCTTTCTTGCGAAACTCTTTCAAAACACCGGCCCGCTCATATTTTTTCTTGAAGCGTTTGAGCATTTTGTCAATAGACTCGTTATCATTAGACTGTACACTGACCAATTCTTTCACCCCCTTGCATAATAGGTACTTACAGGTACTGTTATCGTTTTAATTTCATTTTTAAAATATCCGTCAATGACTCGGCCTGACCAGCCTTGCCCTGATTAACCAGCACGTTTTCAAGCAGTTGCTTTCTTCCGCTGTTGATAAACTCTACGATAATCACATGGGCACCGCTTCCGGTAGCGTTTTTCTCACGGACAACCCCAACCTCATCCAGAGATTTGTGATACACGGCATCTCCCTGCGCATAAATCCCGTGAGGAGAATACAACTGACAATCTTCGGGATTAAGTTCCTGCGGTTTCAGTTCCTTGTCTATTTGAATCTGCCATTCCTTCAACAGGTATACCTGGTTGCAGGAAACGCACCTGATCCAGTACTGATTCTCTGCAGCAGATTGCGTCTCTTTTTCACCCGGTTTTTTCTTCCCCTTTTTTCCGGCATCGGACTCACCCAGGACATCATACTCCTTAGGCTTGTCACAGGGCTTCCACTCCCCGACAAAAACTTTTTCGGTCAGTTCTTCACAGCCTTCGCAAAAACAAGCTTTTATCTTCCCCTGAAGGATGTAGTGCCTTTTTCTTGACTCAACTACCGGTATCTGCTGCTGGTCAGCATCTACAGGCTTCTCGGTATGCTTAACAGCTTTCTTTCTTTTCGTTTTCTTTTCAGCAGTCATACCTTTTTAAACCAAGTTTTCCTTATGGAACATGACAACTGGAACGGTCACTTCTCAAAACACCCCGTACGGGTTAATAAAGTGTGCTCAGGATTGCTTAGATAAATAAATCTCCCCAAAAAAACAACCACATAATTATAACAGATGGCCTAAATCAAGCAACCACCGTAAAAATCATTTATGCGTCAAAGCCTCAATAAGATCAGATTTGGTAAGCAGTTGAAGGCTGCCGTCGAAAAGAGTTATCAGTACCCCTGAAGCGCTTTCCTGAAGTTTTTCCGAAAGCTCGGAAATGGTTGCATGTGAACCGCATACCGGGAAAGATTGTTCCATGTAACCAACGACCTTGGAATTCATTGCCTCATCGTTCTCGATCAGAATTGATAGTATTTTATTCTCGCTGATGCTCCCGATAGGAGTCCCGTACGATACTACGGGCACCTGGGACACGTCATGTTGCCGCATCATTTCAAACACCTCGGAAAGGGTGTGCTCGGGATGCGCAAAAATAAGGTTTTTCCTGGTCTTCAGCCCGACGATATCTTCTGCCGTAATCTCATCTTTCGATGAAGAAGCTTTCCTGTAGAAACCCTTCTGCTTCATCCACTCGTCGCTGTATATCTTGCTGAGATAATATCCTCCGTAATCGCTCATAATGGCCACAATCCGGGAGCTGTCGTCCAAAAGAGCACCCGCCCGTAATGCAGCAAACAGTACCGCGCCGGAAGAACCTCCGGCAAAAATTGCATCATTTTGAAGCAGCTCGCGGCTACAGTTAAATGCGTCACGGTCACTGACCTGAACAATATCATCGACAACGGAAGCATCCCAATGTTCCGACGCCCACAACCCGCCGACTTCCTCAAGCTCGTAAGAGGCGGTCTCACCTGCTCTGCCTGTATGAAAAAGTTCACGGTATATCGAGCCTTCCGGTTCAACTCCGATAACCTTGACTTCAGGACGTTTGGCTTTCAGAAAGCGGCCGAGGCCGGAAATCATCGCTCCCGAAATAACCGGAACAAAAAGATGGGTAATCCCGCCTTCAGTCTGTTCCCATATCTCAGGACCAGTGCTTTCCATATGCACTTTGCAGTTCAGCTCGTTTTCATACATGTTGGTAAAATAGGCGCTCGGAAGGTTCTGAACGAGATTCTCAGCGACATTCACGCAGCTCCGTGGTTCACCCGGAAGAGCATCTGACGGAGTAATGACAATTTCGGCACCCAGTGCCTTGAGCACTTGTTGCTTTTCCCGCGAAATCTTGTCAGGAACAACCAGCAAAACCTTGTACCCCCTCGTTACCGCCGCCATGGAAAGAGCAATCCCGCTGCTGCCGTAGGTCCAGTCAACAAGAGTCATCCCGGATTCTATAAACTTTTCCTTTTCAGCATGATCGACAATCGCGTTTGCAACACGACAGTAATGGGTGCCTGAAGGATTCAGGTATTCCACTTTCACCATGATCTGCGGCTTGATATGCCGAGCCGAACGATTGATCAGGACCATCGGGGTCTGATCTGTCTTCATGAAAATGTTCTGCTGCCACATGTTGCTACAGAGAGATAAGTTGAATATAAAGGCGCCGCTTGCCTCTACAATGTAATGGACTTGAAAAACAAGAACAAAATATGTTTTTTACCTAAAAGGTGCGGCTGACTTCCCCTTGCACTATCATTCGTTTCATGAAACATCAAAAACAGGGAATACGCCATTGACAGCGGACACAACAACGTTTTCAGACAGTAGCACGTTTTCCGAAGAGCACCTGGCGGAAGCAATCATCTCGTCGTCAAACCTCGCACACAACCTCAGTATAATACGGGAAAAAATCCCCGAACATTGTCGTATCATGGGCGTCGTCAAGGCCAATGCATACGGACACAATGCCCTGCTGGTATCCAAAACCCTCGAACGTCTTGGTGTCACCGATTTCGGAGTTGCAAACATTGATGAGGCCATCTCGCTTCGGGAGCATGGTGCTGTTTCAGAAAGTTCGTCAATTCTTGCATTCTGCCCTCCCCTGTCTTCCCATATAGCCCTCTACCTGCAGCATGATATTGCAGCGACCATCTGTGATTTCAACATGCTTCATACAGCAGAGTCAATCGCCTCGGCACACAACATACCGCTCAAGGTGCACGTGAAGATCGATACCGGAATGGGGAGGCTGGGAACTTCACCTGAAACTGCGTTCCACCTCCTGAACGCAGTGGAAAAGAGCTCTCATCTCATACTTACGGGTGCCTACACCCATTTAGCCCAGAGCACACGGCAGGATACATTCACTGCCGGACAACTTGAAACGTTCAAAATGGTCTGCCTGGACTTTGAACAGCACATACAAAGAAGTATCTGCAAACACGCTGCAAACAGCGGTGCTATACTTTGCCGCTCCGATACCTGCCTTGACATGGTAAGGCCGGGAATAATGCTGTACGGTTACCCCCCCGATGACAGCGTAAAAAGTAACCCTGACCTGAAACCGGTGATGCAGCTGCGTGCCCGCATAGTTTTTATCAAAGAGGTAGAAGCAGGAACAACAATCAGTTACAATCGAACCTGGACCGCTCCATCGAGATGCAGAATAGCAACAGTTTCAGCAGGTTATGCGGACGGGTACCACAGGTCGCTGTCAAACCTGGCCAAGGTTTCCGTGATGGGTAAAACCTATCCTCAGATAGGGGCAGTCACGATGGACCAGATCATGATAGATCTTGGAAACAACAACGATGTCCGCGTCGGTGATTATGCCGTGCTTTTCGGCTGGGACGGCCCCTCCGCCGGAGATCTCGCAACAGTCGCAGGCACCATCAGTTATGAACTGCTCTGCGCCGTATCGTCAAGAGTCAAGAGAATATTTGTATAAACGCAGAATGAACATTCGGGACAAAATAGCAGTCAGGTTCAGTATAACCAGGACAGAGATAACTGTTGTATCGTGCCTGCTGTTTTTTTTCGTTCTTGGAATTTTCGTCAACAGCAGCCGCTCATTGCAGGAAGCCCGTCTGTTTACGGAAACAAAACAAACGGAGCACTTCACTGATGCCCAGGTAGACAGCCTTCTCAGGCAAGCTGCGCTCCTTGACACCGATCTTGCCAAATCCGGAGCGCAGGCCCCGCATGTCCGGGAACAAAGTGACGCCTCGCCAAAAAGAAATTTCGCCTCTCAAAAAATCGTATTTTCAAACGCAACAGCCGACGAACTCTCCGCCCTGCCCGGTATAAGTACAGTCCTTGCCGAAAGGTTGATATCTTTCAGAAAATCGAGACAGGGAAAGGTTGAAAGATTTCCGGATTTTTTGGAAGTTAAAGGCATCGGCAACAAAAGAATGGAAACCCTTGAACAGCATCTCATCCTTGATTAAATGAGCACCACCTGCCACGCGTGCGCAATAGACGCTTATTCGACCGCAATTGCAAGCATTGCATACGATACAGATTATGCAATTACGGAGTGCAGAACAGTACGCGTGGGCATCGGGGATTTTTCAGGTCCGAACGGTGACCGGGCCGCACAAAGAATTGCTTCGCTGTTCAGGAAACAGAAGATAGAAAATCTTGCCCTTTCCATTCAGACCCCGCGTTTTTTCCCCCTCGATACAGCTTCCTCCCGGAACATTTCCAATGAGTCTTTTGATACCCACTGCAGAGCCGAAGCATCTTTCTTGCTGAACAAACCGGGCGAATACATGCATGAACATATCCCTTACACCGCACGAGTGGAGGAGGAACCTGTGCGCAAGCATCTGCTGTTCTACTACCCTTCCGATGTGCTCGAAGAAGTGTGCCGGAAGCTTCGTGCGTTCTACCCGATCAGCAACCGATCACATTATCTGAAGCCGATGATCCTGAGCATTGCCGCAACCTGCCAGCCATTTATTCTTCTGGAACTCGAACATGAGTACCTGACATTTTCCGCAGGCAGCAACGGGGAACTCGAATATTTTAACTTCTGGCAGCTAAGCCACGGCAGTGACGCGGAATATTTTGCCCTGAGAGAGTTAGCATCAGATCAGAAACACCGTAACTATCCTGTTTATATAACAGGCAATCTTGCTGCTGACAAATCTCTCTCAGCAAGGATATCGAATGCAGCAGGAACAAGCTTTCACCCTTTCAGCCTTGTTGAACTGTTTGCAATGCAGCGCAATGTGCGCTCATCCTGCAATTCTCCAGTTGAACTGAAAGCGTTGAGTGCTGCTCTCGTGAATCTTTACGAGCAGCACCCCTCATAGAATCCCGACAAGCTGCTCGGCAATCTGCACTGCATTCGTTGCAGCGCCTTTGCGTAAATTATCGGCAACGATCCACATATTCAGGGTTTTAGGATGCCAGTAATCCCTCCGTATGCGCCCGACAAACACCTCGTCTTTCTCGTAGGAAGTGAGCGGCATGGGATAGATGTTTGACGAAGGGTCATCCTGAACAATGATCCCCGGTGATCCTGCAAGCAGTTCCCTGATCTCCCCGATTTCAAAATCATCCTCGAATTCTATATTCAGCGACTCTCCATGTCCCCCGTAAACCGGAATACGCACAGTTGTCGGGGAAACGCTCAGAGATTCATCGCACATGATTTTACGGGTTTCGCCGACCATTTTCATCTCTTCCTTCGTATAACCGTTCTCCTGAAACACATCGATATGCGGCACGGCGTTGAATGCAATCTGATGAACATGCACGAAAGATCCCGGAACTTTTCCCGCAAGCTCATCCTCGAGCGCGTCACGCCCTTCTTTACCTTTGCCGGTTACGGACTGATAGGTTGAAACAACCACTCTCCTGATACGGTATCTGTCGTGGAGTGGTTTAAGCACAATCACCATCTGAATGGTCGAGCAGTTAGGATTCGCAATAATCCCTTTCGGTCTGCCGTCTGCATCAACGATAACCTCCGGATTGACTTCGGGCACCACCAGGGGTACCTCAGGGTCCATGCGAAACGCCGAGGAGTTATCGATAACCACTGCACCTGCGTCCGCAGCCACAGGCGCCCACTGCCTGCTCGCCCCTGCACCGGCGGAAAACAGCGCTATGTCTGCCTTGCTGAAAATTTCGCGGGAAGGAACTTCCGTGACAAAAGTGCTCCCCCGAAAATCAATCTTTTTACCACGACTCCGTTCCGAAGCAAGCGGCATGATTTCTCGTACCGGGAAATTACGCTCATCGAGCACCTGCAGCATGGTCCTGCCTACGAGACCTGTTGCCCCCAGTATAGCTACACTGTATGTTTTTTCAGTACTGCTCATTCTATTGTTTTAATTATATGTGATTATCACCAACGAGTTATAAAAGAACAATGAGATCTTTTCCCTCATTGCCATCCAGCTTTCAAGCTGCTCTTGCCACAATCATTTCAACACCAGCCGCTTCGAGTGGTCGTTGAGGTATTCAGCGTATTCACGTATTTTCCCTTCCCGTTCATACTGCTCACACTCGGCTTCGTAGGCCCTGAGTATCTCGATGACGCGCAGCCAGTTACTCTCCCTGACAAGATTATCTCTCACGCGGGAAACCCTCGGTAACCCTTTCAGATAGGTTGCATAATGCCGACGCATTTCCAGAGTGCCGTACGTTTCCCCCTTGAACCTGACGGAAAGGCGAAGATGTTCAATAGCTACCGCGATTTTGTCCCTGAAATCAGGTAAAGTCGTCACCGAACCATTTTGAAGCAGTTCCTTGACCTGCTTGAAAATAAAAGGGTTGCCGATAGAACCTCGTCCGATCATGATACCATCAGCCCCTGTATGGCCAAACATGGCAAGAGCATCCTGAGCTGACCAGATATCACCATTGGCAATAACCGGAATTCTTGCGTGTTCTTTCACTTTGGCAATCCAGTCCCAGTCTGCAGTACCCTTGTACATCTCACTTCTTGTACGACCATGAACAGCTATCGCTTTTATGCCTGCATCTTCAAGTCTCGGGACAATATCAAGAATATTCACGGAATCCCTGTCCCAACCGATCCTGGTTTTCACCGTCACTGGAATCGATACCGCTTTCACCACCGCTGCCGCAATACCGGCCATTTTCTCAGGCTCCCTGAGCAGTGCCGCCCCTGCGCCCTTACCTGCGACCTTTTTTGCCGGACATCCAAAATTGATGTCAAGATAATCCGGATTGTACGAGGCAGCGATAACCGCTGCCTCGGCCATTGCTTCCTCGGAGTTCCCGAAGATCTGAATGACTGCCGGACGTTCGCAATCCTCGAAAAGCATTTTCTGCACCGATTTCTCGACCCCTCTCCGAAGGGCTTCTGCACTGACAAATTCAGTATAGACAATATCCGCGCCGAATCTTTTGCAGATTTTTCTGAAAGACCTGTCGGTAACGTCTTCCATCGGAGCAAGGATAACCGGACGCTCTATGTTCAGATCACCTATTTTCATATATCCATTTACACTGCTGTATCTCCGGAGACCACCGAAGGGTTCATAATATCCTTTACCTGCTGCCGGATTTTCCCGGCCAGCGCAGGGTCTTCGCGGAGGTGTTTTTTAACAGCCTCTCTGCCCTGCCCGAGTTTATCCGATTCATAACTGAACCAGGCTCCGGATTTATTCACAATACCGAACTCAACAGCAAGATCTATCAACTCTCCCAACATGGAAATTCCTTCGCCGTAAAGAATATCGAATTCAACGGTTTTAAAAGGAGGAGCCACCTTGTTTTTCACAACTTTCACTTTTGTTCTGTTGCCGATGATCTCGGCGCCATCCTTGATCTGGGCGGTTTTACGAATCTCCAGCCGAACAGATGAGTAGAACTTGAGTGCCTTGCCTCCGGTTGTGGTTTCCGGGTTGCCGTATACCACCCCGATCTTGTCACGAAGCTGGTTGATAAAAACAACAACAGAGCTGGATTTCGAGATAGCACCCGTAAGCTTCCTTAACGCCTGGCTCATCAAACGTGCCTGCAACCCCATAACACTGTCCCCCATCTCACCTTCGAGTTCAGCCTGAGGGACAAGCGCCGCCACGGAGTCAACCACCACAATATCGATCGCACCGCTTCGTACCAGAGTTTCAACGATTGAAAGGGCCTGTTCGCCCGACTCCGGCTGACTGATCAGAAGCGAGTTAATATCGACACCGAGCTTTCTCGCATACGCCTGGTCAAAAGCATGCTCAGCATCGACAATAGCGGCGATACCCCCTGCTTTCTGCGCCTCTGCTATTGCGTGAAGTGCAAGAGTGGTCTTTCCCGAAGATTCAGGGCCGTATACCTCGGTCACACGTCCTCTGGGAAAGCCTCCGACCCCCAGAGCAAAATCCAGAGAAATAGACCCGCTGGAAATAACCTGCACAGGCATCACCGCACCCTGATCACCGAGGCGCATAATAGAGCCTTTACCGAACTGCTTCTCCAGCGTCTCCACAGCGAGGTTAAGCTGTTTAAGCTTTGCCGGGTCCGCTTCCTTCTTTGTCTGTACTGTTTTTTTTGTTTCCATAGGTCTTGCTCGTGGCTTTCAAAAATGTTGATTTGTTTATTTTGTCAGCTTGTCGCTTCCCTGATTATCGGGACAACAGTCACGCTGTCACCTTTACGCTTTGGCCTTTTTCAGCCAACTATCGATTCTATTATTTCCTGTAGGGGACGGTACGTCATACCAAGATCATCGACAGATTTCCTGTTCGAATAGTAAAGGCTTCGCTTCGCGAGCTGCATACTCTCAAGGCTTATATAGGGCCTTCTTCGCGTGAGCAGGGCAAACAGCTCACCACCCGCACCGGCAATCCCATACAGCGGTTTTCCAGCTGAGACCGCAAATCCTTTCTTGCTTCCGGACATCTCCCGGATCATCGCGAACAACTCTCTGTACGATCTGTTTTCAGATACCACGATATACCGCTCTCCTGTGTTTCCTTTCCGCCACACCTCGATATGGGCCCGCGCCACATCCAGCACATCCACGAGGCTCAAACCGCCGGCGGGATAAAGCGGTATTTTACCTTGGTAAATCCCTGTTATTGCTTCTGTCGCACTGTTGACAGCCAAAGAATTATCCCCTCGCCCGATAACAACTCCGGGGTTTACCATCACGACATCCAGACCCTCGGCTATTCCGCGTTCGCCCTCCATTTCCGCAAGGCGTTTCGACTCCATATAGGCGATCCTGTGCTGCCAATCACAAAAAACCGTTTCTTCATCTGCAGGTTCACCTTTCTCTTTTACGCCTATTGCAGCAACAGAACTGGTCAGAACAAGACGGCTGACCCCCTGCTGGAGACAAACATTGACAACATTGGCGGTTCCTGTCACATTGGTATCATGAAGCATGTGGCGATAATTCCTTGTATAAGCGACAAGGCCTGCACAATGAAATACTGCTTCAGCAGAATGAAACGGCTCCAGAAGTGATACCGGGTTCATAATGTCACCCTGCACAATTTCCACCGGCAACCCTCTCAGAACAGACAGGTACGAACCGGCCCTTACAAGAGCCCTGATATGCAACGTATCACCGTACATCCTGTGAAGAGCATACACCACCTGCGATCCGATGTATCCTGTTGCACCGGTAACCAGCACAACCTGCTTCTTCTTGCTCAATCTCTTTGTTATTACAACTTATTCGGATGCTATTAGTTTCTGGTAAACCCTATTAATTTGTTACGCACCCTGATTACTTCGTTGTCCCGACCTTGTCGGGATCGAAACCCCCATGCGCCGACAATTTACAGAAGAGCTCTGTTGTTTTTAAAAATAAGAAGAAAAATTACATTGCATTCAAATCCAGCTACAGGAATCGGGATCGGTGTTGCGCACCCCGGCTAATATAATCAGACCTAAATAACCAAGCACATGCAGGGTGAGAACCATTTTCTTTCAACCAGTCCGTCTATTGAGAACAGTCTAACCAATGGGCTGCGCGTTTTCAGCAACCATGTCCCCCATGTAGACAGCATCACTCTTGGTATATGGATCAATGCCGGATCCAGGGAAGATCCGAAAGGTATGGCCGGACTTTCCCATTTTCTGGAACACGCTATATTCAAGGGAACACACTCAAGAGATTATGTAACCATCGCCCGGTGCATTGAACAGGTCGGCGGTTATATTGACGCATACACTACGAAGGAAAATACCTGCATCTACATCCGCTGCCTCAAAAAGCATAGTGAACTTGCATTCGATCTATTGGCCGACCTGGTCTGCAACCCTGCGTTCCCCGAGAATGAGATCGAAAAAGAAAAAGAGGTCGTCATCGAGGAAATTCACGGTATTAACGACACTCCCGAGGAACTTATCTTCGACCAGTTTGACAGTCTCGCATTTCCCCGTCACCCTCTTGGACCTGCAATTCTCGGCACGGAAAAATCCGTTAAAAACATAACAACGGAAGCTCTTCGCGATTTCATGCATCAGCACTATGTTGCGCAAAACATGCTCATCACCGCTGTGGGAAACATGTTGCACGAAGAGGTCATGCTGCTTGCGGAAAAAAGCTTTTCAGGGCTGAACAACAAAAGAACGTCACCCGGCATCGAACGGACATTTCAGCAGCGGGACTACAGTTCCTTTCACATCCACCTGAAAAAGCCGCTGTACCAGGCGCAAATGCTCTATGGTAAGGCAATTCCCCGCAACGACACCTATTTCTTCAGTCTGCTCCTTCTCAATACCATACTCAGCGGAGGCATGAGTTCCATACTCAACCTTGAGCTGAGAGAGAAAAGCGCACTCGCATACAACGCATACTCTTCACTCACTTTTTTCGACGACACAACGATGCTTAATGTCTATGCCGGCACCGATCCTGAACATACAAGCCAGACTTTGCAGATCATAAAGAAAGTACTCGATGCGGACAGTTTATCCCGGATCTCCCCGGAAGACCTGCTTGCAGCAAAAAACAGGCTTCGGGGAAGCCTTGTAATGGAAATGGAAAAAATGACGCATAGAATGTCAAAAGCAGCAAGGGACATATTTTTCTTTGGAAACGCCATTGAACTTGAAGAAAAACTCAGCGGCATTGAGAGTGTGACCGGCGATGACCTGGGAGACACTGCTGTTTATTTGCAGTTGGACACGGATGCCTCAACCCTGATATATGAACCAGGGAGCAAAAGCAGTGAGTTTTAAGGAAACCGGTAAAAAGGTCAACAACTTCAAAAAAAGTATGGACAGAGCCTCGGTGGAGGATGCTTTTCCAAAATCCGGAATTAATCGTATATTAGCGGTTCACGGGCAACCTCTAAGAATGGAAATTTTTAGAGGCGCTTTTTTTTATACTAAACCTGTTAACCAGAGAACACAGCCTTGCAAAAGAATATCAATAACGTCAGCGATACCGAGCAGAAACTGGAGATAATACTTTCAGCCGAGGAATTCACTCCTGAAATGGATCGTGAAACAGAGAGTGCAAGAAAAAACATACAGATCAAAGGGTTCAGGAAAGGACATGTCCCTGTCACCATGATTAAAAAAGTAATGGGACCGGCCATTGAAGCCTCTGTCGCCGAAAAGCTTGCTTCAAAATATTTTGCTGAAATATCTGAAGCTGAAAACATTAAACCCGCGAGTCGTGCCGCGCTTGAGGACTACTCATTTGAAGCAGACAGCCTGACTATTACACTCACCTATGAGATTCATCCCGAATTCGAAATACAGGATTTCAGTAACTACTCGTTTGTTCAGGACATATACACCGTAACCGATGAGGATGTTGACAGGGAAATCAACCTTATCCTCAAGGGACACGGCACTCTCGTTCCGGTTGACGAGCCCGCCGAAGCAAAGGATACTATTATTGCCGATCTGGAAAAATTCGATGCCTCAGGAAAAACCATGGAGGATCAGAAAACAGAAAACTATCACTTCAATCTTGAATATCTTCCTGAAGACAACCCTTTCTATGCGTCACTTCTCGGGAAAAAAGCCGGTGAAAGCGTCACTGTAAACATCGAAGCCAAGGAAGAGGGTGAAGAAGAAGCGTATCGTTACGAAGTAACAATAAAAGAAGTAAAAAGGCTGGAACTGCCCGAGTTAAATGACGAAACAGTGAAGGAAATCACACAGCAGAAATTCGAGTCGCGCGATGACTTCCGTGCAGATGTCAGAGCACAGCTCGAACAGCATTTCAGCAATAAATCCGAGCAGGATCTTCTTGAAGTAATCTCTTCAAAGTTTATTGATGAAAACCCTGTCCCTGCCCCGTCTGCAATGGTGGACTCTTTCGAAAACATGCTGCTTGAAAACGCCAAGCGGCAGATGGGTGGAAGCCTCCCTCCCGGTATGGATGAAAGCGAGCTTCGCGTTTCAATCCGTCCCAATGCAGAAAAGCATGCCCGCTGGATGTTGATCAGTCAGAAAATCGCTGAAATGAACAAGCTCGAGGTCAGCGACGATGATATTACAGCTTATGCTGAGAAAGAAGCGGAGAAAAATCCTGAATTGAAAGCCGAAGACCTCATAAATACCTATATGTCAACGGAGTTCAGGGATTATATGACCGACACCATTCTCAAAGACAAAATTTACAACATCATCAAATCCTCCGTCACCATTAATGAGGAAAGCAAACCGATCCCTGTTCATGATGACGCGTGAACAACACCAGCACAGGGAAATATTCACGGTAAGGGTTTGTGTGTCGTTTGAGCCTCAGCGACTGTCTTCATGCAAAATGTACGGTCATCGAAAGATCGAGGGCCTTGACGCTATGAGTCAACTCCCCAACTGATATATAATCCACTCCGGTTTCTGCAATTTCAGTAACATTATGCTGCCCTACGTTGCCTGAAGCTTCAAGATGTATCATGGGCACATTTTCCCTGGCGTATGCTACCGCTACGGCAAGCTCTTCAACGGAAAAATTATCAAGCAGGACAATATCCGGCCTGGCGCCGACTGCCTGGCGAAGCTCCTCGATAGACCGGACTTCAACCTCGATTTTCATGGCTACCCCTTTTTCCGTCAGATAACTTTTCGCCCGTTCTATAGCTGGAACAATACCTCCTGCCGCATCGATATGGTTATCCTTGATGAGAACCATATCAAACAACCCGAAACGGTGGTTCTGCCCGCCACCGATCTTGACTGCATCCTTATCAAAGTACCGCAAACCCGGAGCTGTTTTTCTCGTATCGAGAATTTTTGCACCGGTATGCGCCACCTGTTGTACATACAATCGGGTACGCGTCGCTATACCCGACATTCTCTGCATAAAGTTAAGCGCCGTCCTTTCGGCGACAAGAAGTGAAGCAACGTTTCCTTCCCCTTCAAGCACAACATCACCCTCAGCCACCGCTGCTCCGTCAGCGACAACCGGCTTAACCCGTAAATCCCGGTCGATCGCCTGGAAGACCTGCACTGCAACAGCAATTCCTGCAACAAAACCCGCATCCTTGGCCCGGATAACTCCATGTCCTCTTTGACCGGTTTCAATCGTGGCAAGCGTTGTCACATCACCGTCATAACGATCCTCTTCAAGGGCTTGCATGATGGCTCGTGCCTTGCACATAGTAAAGAAATCGTAAAAGTCTCTTTCTTTCATATTGTTATACATCAGAACACCGGGATCCTTTGTTGGAAGTCATTCAAATGGATAAAGGTAATACTTTCCTCATTATGATAAGGCGGGAAACGCCCTCTATCAAATTGTTTTGCGAACGTAATTTTAATCGTTAAAATAACTCTTTGAACATACCTCCCGGAAAATCCATCTGCAACAGCAACCGGTCAGGGAACAACATCCCTAAAGGTCAAATAGCCATAAACCTCTCCATGAACAACAATGCTTCAGAACTCTGTATCCGCCTTGTCAATCTGACATTTTATGCGCACCATGGCGTACATAAAGAAGAACATTTTGTAGGCTCAAAATACGAGGTAGACGCTGAAATGTATTTCAATTACAGGAAAGCTGCCGAACATGACGATATAACCAGCACAATCGATTACAGGCTTGTTTATGAAAAGATCAGAAACGTGCTGACACAGAAAAAGTTTTTCCTGATTGAAGCGGTTGCCTATTCCATTGCAACGGAACTTCTGGAAAACTTTTCTATACTCGAAAGCATCACCATAAAAATCAGAAAGCGTAATCCGCCGATCGGGGGAGTTTGCGATTACGCCGAAGCCGTCTATACCGCGAAAAAAGCCGAGCGAGCATGAACCCTGATCCTTTGAACAACGTTGTTTACATCGGCGCAGGATCAAACATCGGCAACAGACTCACAAACCTGCAGCAAGCCTGCAACATGCTCGATGAACTGTCGCAAACATCCGTGGAAAAGGTGTCGGATGTCTACATTTCAGAACCGTTTGGCTATGCTGACCAGGAATGGTTTTACAACGCTGTTTTTAAGCTCCGCACAGGGTTGACTCCGAAGGGACTCCTCTTGCATTGCCAACGAATAGAATTCCTCATGGGACGGCCATCCGATCATCCGAGATGGGGACCACGCATCATCGACCTCGACATATTGCTTTACAATGATATGACCTGCGATCTTGAACACTTGACGGTTCCTCATCCTGAACTGCATAAAAGAAAGTTCGTCCTTGTCCCCTTGCTTGATGTTGCAAACCCGGTACATCCTGTTCTGGGGGAAACAATACATGAGTTGCTGGAAAACTGCGGTGACAGCTCAGAGGTTGAACGCGTAGGAACCAAACAAAAGCCCCGCTCGGGGCCCTTGTTAAATCTGTAGCTTTTCTTTACAGAAAAAATAAATCCCTGCTAATTGGCAAAAGTAATATTGAGGTGACCTTCCTCGAAATCGGCTCCTTCCGTTTTTCTTCCTACCAGGATATTCGGAAGCACGATGCTTTTCCTGAAGTTGTTGATATCCACAAGCAGTTCATCTCCCTTGATGTTCACATTCAACTTGGTAATCTCGACATTCGGCATGTGCAGCCGCAGGACATACTTGCCGTCGACTTTTTCCAGTGTCTGGGTTTTATCGTCCTTGTAGAGTACCTCTGAGGGATTGTGCCCGTCAAAGATCTCCTGGCTCAAATCGTGGAGCTGGTCTGTCTTGATAACCTCACGGGCGACCTGTGACGCTCTGAATATCGGAATGGGGTAAAAACAGTCGTCAATGACTTTCAGGTACTTCTGCTGCAGAGAAATAAGACTCTTAAGATAATCGTCCGATGAACTCTGGGGCAGGATCTTGTTGACCACAACTGCATCAAGCTTGTAACCGAAAAGATTGAGATATGTCTGAACACGAAGAGCTTCCTTGATAACCATGTTTTCAGGGTTAACCACCACCCTGAATGTCGTGATACTTGTATCCTGAAGCATGCCGTGCAGTTCCTTCATGTGCTCATTGACCTCGGGCATGAGCTTGAAGATATTTTTCTTCGGCATAAAACGGTTCAGCAGAGGCGCAGCAAACCCGATTGCCTTTGAATGCCACCCTCCAATCTTTTCCGAATACCAGCCATAGGACTCGGGCATTCCAAGCAAACGCATGGTCTCCCCGGTCGGTGCCGCATCTACAACAACGGCATCGTAATTTCCCGACTTGGCTGCCTTCCAGATATAGCGCAAACTGATCATTTCTTCCATACCGGGAACAATAGCCAGCTCTTCAGCAACAATTTCATTGGCTCCGTCGCTCATCAAGATCGATGAAAAGTAGGAGTACAGCTCGCTCCAGTTTGCCCTGATCTCGTCAAGAACATTGACCTCCATTGCAAAGAGGTTTTTTTCCACCTCAACAGGCTTCGGAGACAGTTGAACCCCCAGGGCATCCGCCAGGCTGTGAGCAACATCGGTACTCATAATAAGCACTTTTTCACCACTACGAGCAATTGCCGTTGCTGTAGCGGCTGAAACTGTCGTTTTGCCAACGCCGCCTTTCCCCAGATAAAGAATAATTCTCATGTTTTGTACTGAAAAACTGTTGTGTGGATGTAACCTTTATTACTTGCTTTTTTTGAGAGGCTCCCTGGACCCGGAATTTGTCGCCGCTTTTTTCCTGGAAGTACTGAAACCACTCCCGGCTCCATCTTCCTGCCCGGATTCCGATTCGATCGTTCTGTATACCTTGGGCTTGCCTTTTTCTGCACGACTGTCATCCACCGATTCAGGCTGCTCAAGGCCACCTGCATCCCGCAATGCCTCCCTGAGCTGTTTCTCTACTGCCGGAGGAATATCATCCTCAGCTTTAACTTTTGTGTTTCCGGGTTGAACAGTGCTGTCGCCCTGACCATCCGGCAAAAAAACGTCAGCCGCCGGGGCTTCCTGATGAACATCCCCGATCGATGAATCGGATCGAGTATCCTCCGGCTCATCGGTCATGATTTTTATTTTCTTCGGCCGGGCGCCTCCCTCATTGCGGCCGGTAGCAGAATCAGAGTTTCCCGAAGGCATGTCAGACTCCAGATCATGCAAGACCTGATCCAGAGACCCCATGGACACATCAGCAGCAGCACCGTTGTTGTCCGACTGTATTTTCACCTTTTTACGACGAATTGACCCGCTATTGTCGTCATTAGGCAACGGCGAACCACCCTCACCAGATTCCCCGGAGCGAGTACCTCCCGCCGACCCCTTTGGAGGGGACTGCGATACGCCTGGTTTTTTCCCCATGGGACCGAAGCTCGTTGTCAGTTTGAGCATTTTCCCCATCGAGCCAAGAATACCGTCATTCTTTACTGCCGTCTGTATGGCGTTCAAAACAAATTTCTCAGCTTGCGGATTGTCTGCAATGTTCGACAGCAGCTCATTGACAGCCGAAAGCACAGTGGCAACATCGTTTGGAATATGCTGCAGATCTTTCATTACCTGATCGCGGAGCTTGAATGGCGCATCACCGATTGCGTCTCTCAGGTTACCGCTGATTCGCTTCAATGCTTCCGGATCGGTTGGCAAAATACCCTCGAGCCCTTTTGGTATACCCGGCGGCATCTGTTCCTGTGGACCGTATGGTTGCTGACGAGGCATTCTGCCCGGTGCAACAGGGTTCTCCGGAGTATACCCCATTGAAGCCTTGTACTGCTCCAGAAGATCCTGGCCATATCCTATCCGGCTGTTTTGCTCCAGCCCGGGAGCCTGATCTGTCGAAGGTTTGAAAGAAAGAGGAGAGGGAGGACAGATGTTTCTTGCCGACATGAAAATCTGTTCGGCAATCTCATCGGGAATCTCGCTTCTGAAATTGTCCCCCAGGTATTTTTCGATAATGGATTCTATAACCGTATGCAAGGTACTGATCTTCTCTGCCTCATCTGTTTCAACCATATCAAATATCACATAAACAGCCTCTTTCCCCTCCCTTCTGACTCGAAGATTAAGCGTAGCAAAATCGTTGTCCTTGTTTCTGCTGTTAATCGACACTGCTCCCAGAGTAAACCTGTCCAGATAGTCCTTGTTTGCCCCTCTGGCCCAGAGATAAACTGCCCTGTCAGAGTATATCAGGTAATCCTGGTATGCAATGTTGCCAACTCTTTCCTGATGAGATTCATAGAAAACCCCATCAAAAAATGCTATTGGACGTTCTCCGGCATTCAGTAACTGTTTTTGAAAAAACTCAGCGATATCTCCCGCTTCCGTGTGCCCCGATACATACGTAGAAATAGTAGCCATCTCAAACCCTGTTCTTTACACTGGTTAGCCGCACAATTCTGAAACAGTAAAAATATGAAAACAAATAGAAATTATATAATATATGCCACATAACAAACCCCTCTGCCGCCCCCGGCAACCGGTTCAGCGCTTTCAGGGAACAATCTTTGTTCAGCAAGGAGAGCAAAGCCGGAATATTGCAACAGGCAGAGTAATGAAGGAATGAAAATGAGCAGATAAACAACTGTTATTTGAGCACCGTAACAAAACAAAAAAAGGCAGTGGTTAGCACAATGCTATCACTGCCTCTTGAGTTCGCTTGCTTTGTTTGCTTACTTGGCAAACTTGGACTCAACCGCTTTGGTTGGTACAGCAAAACCGGAAACTTCAGGTGAAGAACCGCGAAGGCTTCCGCCGCCGCCGCCCATGCTGCCGTATGCATTACGATTGATTCTCATGGTACCTTTACCCAGAGAGTCAAATAACATACCGACTGTTTCCCAGTGACCCTCAACCATAACCTCGAAAATACGGCCGGCTGCGGCAAGGATATCGGTAAATACGCCTCCTCCACTCATAATTCCTCCTTTTGGAATTTAATTATTAGAAAATTACCGGAAACGGAAATAGATACTTTGAACTAATTTACGGTAAAATAAAAAAAACACAAAATAAAATCACCATTGAATCCCGGTGATCAGGATAGTTCACTTTTTACCGCCCGATTGCTGAAAAGAGCTTTTCACACCTTTCACGGTTTCGGAAGCGGACATTCCTGCATCACCAACCGCTGTTGCTGCATTTTCGGTAACATTCTCAACATTCTTTACCGCATCCGAATAAAGTTCACCAGCCGTTCTTGAAACATCTTTGACAGTAATAGCAACCCTGTCTATAGTGTCTCCGACAACACCACTGGTACTGCCGAGCATTCTTCCTACCCCGGTTGCGTCAACCAGAGAACCAACAGTGCCGGTAACGGTTTCCACAAGATTACCTGCCAGTTCAAGCCCGCCTACGATTGCACTCTGCCCGGTCAGCAATGCACCTTCAGCCAGAAAAGTCATGCGATCCGTCAGTTCGAGTGCCTTAAAATCCTTACGCAGCTTCTGATACGACTCACCCATAGTTCACCCTCCTTGCGAGGCATCTTTACAAGCCCCGTTATTATTATTTGATTGTTGTATGAAAAAATGTAAAAAAAAATCCATTATCAGCAAAGAACACCCCGTGCGATATCCACACAACCCGTGCCGATCAAACCCTGTTGTATTCCTTCTCTCTGTGATGCTCTCCCTGCTTGTTGAGATCAAAAGGGACATGCAGCCACTTGTCTTTGAAAACAGCATCTCCAGGATCAAGTCCTGTAAGGCTTATCGGGAGTGTAATGATCTTCCTCTGGTTTCCTATCTGAACGAACAGTTCATCACCGGTGACCCACACATCAATATCAACAGGATTCGCAAACATAAGCTTCAATTGAACCTCATAGGTATCCCCGCTTCTTTCAAACTTGATAGGAGGCTCATTGAACATCAGTTGCGAGGGATCCATATCTCCGTACATGTCTCTGGCAAACACCTCAAGAGCTTTCAGCCCGACGATTTCCTGCTCGTACATCTTGAGTTTCCTTACCGGCAGCGGGGTAAATCCCTGCTCGATCTCAAGGAGATACTTCTGTTGAATACCCTTCCATTTTTCAAGGTACCCGCTGTCTTCTTTGGCATCGAGCATTTTGTTCACCAGGACCATGTCCACATTGAAACCATAGAGATTCAGGTAGGTAAGGGCACGCATGGTCTCCTTGATAGACATCCTTTCCGCATTCATGACAAGCCTCACGGTAGAATTCTCGTTGTCGGTAAGAATTTCCCTGATATCCTCCAGTTCATCAAAAACCTGGTCTACAGAATCTATAGCATCTTCCGGCGGAATGTAGTAGGCTATCTTGTCGGACATCTTTGAAAGCGGCTTGCTGAGCGGCTTCATAATATATTTATTGACATTCTTCACCGCCTTCATTCCCCATGAAAGAGTATCGGGCAGAGAAAGAAGCCTGAGGGTTTCACCGGTTGGAGCTGTATCAAGCACAAGTGCGTCATATAGTCCGGCAGCCTTGTATCGTTTGATTCTCAGCAGCGAAAAGAGTTCTTCCATGCCTGGCAGGATGGTCATTTCATCAGCGACTACTCCGGAAACACCTTGTGCGGCGAATACCCTTGTATAATACTTCTGAACAGCTTGCCAGTTCTCTTTAAGATCAACATAGGGATTGACTTCAATCGCATGCAGATTATCCTTGATCTTGGTAGGTTCAGGCCCTAAAGAAATATTAAACGAGTCGGAGAGACTGTGGGCAGGGTCTGTAGATAATACCAGCGTACGATACCCCATTTCCGACAAACGCACAGCCGTTGCCGCAGAAACGCTTGTCTTTCCAACTCCGCCTTTTCCTGTAAATGTTAAAATACGCATGAACCAAGCATTGGATTTATGTTAGATCTTTCAAAGAGTACAAGATATAACTATCGTGTCATTCTACAAAAGGAGAAACGTAAGACAGGGTAGTGAATGTTTTCAGAATTTCAATACATTTTCTTTCTGCGCTCTCTTATTTCGCTTGCAAATAAGTTATATGGAACGTTAACTTTGCCTGCACAAGCCGCATTTCAACAAACAATCTTTCCGGGACTGACGATCTATCACGCATGCGCGCAGACTCAGCGATCACAGACAACACGGTAATCATCACGGCCAGCCATTGCCTTCAACAGGACGTTTCGCTCATCACGTTTCGCTGTCCGGAAATCGCCCGGGCTGCCAGACCAGGAAATTTTGTCAACATTAAAATCAGCCCGCACAAAGAGCCGTTGTTGAGAAGACCCTTCTCCATTCACAATGTTGATGGCGACAGTATTGAAATCATGGCAAAATCCGTCGGTTGCGGAACCGCCTTGCTTTGCAGTACGCCGGTAGGAGCAGAACTGCAGGTACTGGGACCGCTGGGCAATGCCTTCACTGTCGACACCCCGCAGTTTGAAATCGCCCTGCTGATATCCGGAGGTATCGGAACCGCACCGATGCGCTTTCTTGAAAAAACACTTCTTGCTGCAGGGAAAAAAGTCTATCATGTTATCGGAGGCAAAACAAAAAAGGATATTCAAACCAGGGGTCTGACAAATTGCCATATTGCTACGGAAGACGGTTCAGACGGGTTCAGGGGCACCGCCATCGACCTCCTCCAGGAAAGGTTTGATTTTTTTGCAGGCTCCGGTACGGTAAAACTCTTTTCCTGCGGCCCCAACCCCATGCTGAAAGCCCTTGCTGCATTCTGTAAAAAGAAAAAACTGCCCTGCGAAGCCTCTCTTGAATCGATCATGGGATGCGGCATAGGTATCTGTTACGGATGCACCGTAGAACTTAAAAACACGTCCGGCAGAGAAACGTCAATGATACTGCTTTGTCAGGAAGGCCCGGTCATCGATGCAGAAAGACTTCTGTTCTGATTTTTCCCAACACTTAAAGACACCTCTACAATTATGGCACGTGGACTCAACAAAGCAATGCTCATAGGACACCTCGGCACCGACCCTGAAATGCGGGTAACCCCTTCAGGCCAATCCGTTGTCAATTTCACTCTTGCCACAAACGAGAGTTTCAGAGACAGCAACGGCAATATGCAGGAAAGAACCGAATGGCACCGCATCGTCGCCTGGGGCAAACTTGCCGAAATCTGCAACCAATACCTCAAAAAAGGCCGACAGGTCTACGTTGAAGGCCGCCTGCAGACAAGAAGCTGGGATGACAGCAAAACAGGAGAAAAAAAATACACAACGGAAATAATCTGTACCGACATGCAGATGTTGGGGTCGGGCAGGGACCAGGGGCAGCACGACAACAGCACCTCATTCCGGCAGTCCCCTGCTCCTAAAAGCACCGACCGGCAGGACAACCCGGAGCAGGGAGGAGGCGCATCTGAAACCGAAAAGGACGACCTGCCATTCTGATACGGTGACGAGAGACGCGCGGACAATGAAGTAAGAATCTCTGTATTTGGTCTCTTTCTATAGGACTTATACTTATACGTCCTATGGGACCTATAAAGAAACTCATGAATCCTTTGCCGCAACTCACCGCATGTATAAAAGCATCAATTTCCGCAATGAAAAAACTTCATAAAGAAATCACATCGGGCACTATTGCACCGGTATATTTTTTTTACGGCCCCGAGAGTTTTTTAAAAGAAGAATTCACCAGTCTTATCAGAGAAAAAGCGTTCCCTAATGAAGAAGAAGCCACCATAAACACGACCGTTCTGTACGGCCAGGATGTTACTCCGGGCGAGATTGTCTCGATGGCGTCGGAATTTCCGATGTTCACCGCTCGAAAGCTGATAGTTGTCAAACAGTTCGAAAAATTCAAAAAACAGGGCTCGAGGGACCGCCAGAAACTGCACATCGAACAGTTTGCCCGATATATCCACATGCCGGCTGATTCAACAGTACTTATTCTCGATTCCGATCAGATTGAAAAAAAAGACATGCAGAAGCCTCCGTTCCGCGAACTGCTGTCTTTTCGACACGATTTTCCCCTGGTTAAAAATCCTGATATTTTCGCATCCGAGCGTGCATCCCGATACGGCTGGGAGTTCGACCCGGAAGCCCTGAAAGCATTCAGTACCTACGTACAACCCTCGGCGCGGGAAATAGCAAGAGAGATTGAAAAGCTTGTTCTGTATGCATCCTCAAAAAGCAACGAAAAACGCATTACAGGTTCCGACGTGTATGAGTGCGTAGGCATCTCAAAGCAGTACAATGTTTTTGAACTTGAAAAAGCACTCGCGGGAAAAAATGTAAGGCTTTGCAGCGGGATATCCCTGATGATCATGGATAGGGAGGGACAGAAAGAAGGGCTGATGAACATCGTTCGCTACCTGACGACCTTCTACATGAGAATATGGAAGCTCCATTCACCAGGCGCCCGCCGATTGCCGCTTTCCGAAACAGCGAAAATGCTCGGAATGTTCGGCAAACAGGAATTCTTTGCAAAAAATTACCTGCAGTATGCATCGCTATTCTCACAAGAAGAAACCGAACGGGCAATTCTGGCATTGCAACAAACCGATGCAGCTCTCAAAGGGCTGGAAACCTATCCCGACGAAAAGTATCTCCTCCTGCGCCTGATGCAACAGCTGTTAAGTCAAAAGTAAAAGGTCAAAAGTCAAAATTGAAGAGGAGAAGCCGCTTTATTCAGAGCTGACTTACCTTTTTTACTTTTGCCTTTTGCCTTTTGACTTTTGCCTTTTGACTTTATTCAGAGCCACCCCTGCTCTTTGTACCATGCTATAGTGGCATGCATACCCTGATCCAGTGGAATCGAGGCTGTAAACCCAAGCTCCCGCTCAGCTTTTTCCGGCGAGCAAACCCAGTAATCCTGCACCATCTCGCTAACCTTGTCCGGATTCAAAAAACCGGACCGTCCGGAAATCGAGCTTATCAACCCGGCTATATAACCAATAGCGCTTATCAGTGGTTTCGGCAGAGAAATTTTGCGGAAAGTTTGTACACCAAGCTCTTTGGCCGCCACTGTAGAAAGCTCCTCCCATGAGTATCCTTTTGGGGACGTGATGAAATAGGTTGCGCCGATCCCGGCAGGCGATTCAGAAGCCATGACAATCCCGCGAACAAGATCATCGACATGCACAAGGCTTAAACGCTGCTTTCTGACATCGCCCGCTGCGATTACCAGGCCCCTTTTAAGCATCACCAAAAACCGCAGTACATCCTTGTCACCCGGCCCGTATACCGCAGGAGGTCTGACAACAGTTACCGGCAGACGATCTTTGCAGGAGAAACAAATCTTTTCTGCTTCAAGCTTGCTGCGCCCGTAAATACTGACCGGTTTCGGAATATCTTCTTCCGTAATACCGGGATCAGGATTGCCCGCAGGGCCTGCTGCTGCAAGTGACGACACCAGAACAAAACGCCGCAGGCCGGGATTTACTTCCATAACGGCCTCAAGAAGATTTTTTACAGGCAAAACATTACCGTCATAATAACCCCGTTCATCGGCTGACTTTGTTACACCTGCAAGATGGATAACCATAGCGACGCCTTGAACGGCCTCCCTGAGTGATGCCGGATCGTTATAGCTGCCTTTCCGGATGTCCACCTGCATAGCCAAAACTTTTCTGATATCACTCTCCGGCCTTACAAGCACCCTGACGTTATATCCTCTGCTTTTCAGGTAGTCGACAACAACTGCGCCAATAAAGCCTGTCGCACCGGTCACAAGAATGTTGGGATCCATTAAACTCAGCGTTTTTTACATTCACTCAAGTTAGATATAAGGACATCGCGCTTTTAAAAAAGAAGATACAGCTTCCAAAAAAAAGCAAAATTTTTAATACATTCATTTTCTAACTTGTTGTGCGAGCAATCAGGTCTCCGGACAACTCGCTGAATAACAGAGTAGAGTAGAATGAGTTTCCGGCTCATCAGCGACTAATTATATACTGAAGCAGAATATTCAGTCCTGTGAATACACGCAAAGATCTCTTCAAAAAGTGCTACGATTTTACTCTGGCCGACGAAATAAAAGCACTGGGCATATATCCCTTTTTTCATCCGATCGAAGAAATGGAAGGCCCGGTAGTCTCATTTGCCGGCAGAAAACTTATCATGGCCGGATCTAACAATTACCTTGGACTGACTGCCGACGAAAGAGTCAAGGAAGCATCGATCAAAGCCATAAGAAAATATGGTACCAGCTGTTCCGGATCGCGATACATGACCGGAACCGTCAATCTGCATCTTGAGCTTGAAGAAAAGCTTGCGGAATACTTTGAAAAAGAGCGTTGCCTGCTTTTCAGCACCGGTTACCAAACCGGACAGGGAGTCATCCCGACACTTGTCCAGCGGGGAGAATATGTCATATGTGACAAGGACAACCATGCCAGCCTTGTCGCAGCATCTATCATGGCCGTCGGCCAGTCGGCAAAGTTCGTCCGATACACCCACAACTCAATGGAGGACCTTGAAAGGGTGCTGCAAACAATTCCGGATGATGCCGGCAAGCTGATCGTTGCCGACGGGGTATTTTCCGTATCCGGAGAAATCATCGAGCTGCCGAGCCTTGTCGAACTCGCACAGGAATACGGAGCAAGAATACTGCTCGATGATGCACATGCCGTAGGGGTTATCGGGCGGGACGGGCGAGGCACTCCTTCGGAGTTCAACCTTGTCGACAAGGTTGACCTCATGATGGGGACATTCTCCAAAACTTTCGGTTCCCTTGGCGGCTACGTCGTCGGCGAGCGTGATGTCATCAACTTTATCAAGCACAACGCCTCCTCACTGATCTTCAGCGCATCACCTACACCGGCGAGTGTCGCAGCGGTACTTACATCACTGGAAATCCTGAAAAAAGAACCTGAGCTGATCGAGAGGCTTATTGTCAACACCGACTATGTCCGTCAAGGTCTCAATGCCGCCGGCTTCAAGCTTATGCCGTCCCGCACTGCCATTGTATCGGTAATTATCGGCGACCAGATGAAAACCATGGTGTTCTGGAAAAAGTTGTTCGATGCAGGTGTTTATGTCAATGCGTTCATACGTCCCGGCGTGATGCCCGGCTACGAAGCGCTCAGAACCAGCTTCATGACAACCCACGAAAAGAAACACCTCGACAAGGTAATCATGGAGTTCAACACCATAGGCAAAGAACTCGAAATCATCTGACACACTTGTACCAAACTGTCTTGTTTCACTCCTGTCCCGGTATCGACAAGGCCGGAAAAAAGTCTCTTTGACTTTTTTCGCTCTCAGATTACCACATCACTGCTGCAATAATATTTATAAATTAATACGGTAATTATTGCACTTTCCTTAAAAATCTGATAGCTTTCCGGTTAGCAACACATATCCTTCCTGCATTGGGTATCCTATCCTGCAGGATTTTTCCGTAACACACCTAACAACAGAACGTCCATGGAAACCAAGCACTATCAGGAATTTCCCCCTGTACGTTTGCTCCTCGCCGTTTTTGTATTGACTGTCTTGCTTTTGCCCCTGCCTGCCTGGGCAGCCGATCCCGGTTCACTGACGGGCAAAATTACAGACAAAACCGACGGCGAAGCGGTAATCGGCGCTTCAGCCATGCTCGAAAACACAACCCTCGGCTCGGCATCCGACGTTGAAGGAAACTACACGATCTCAAACATTCCCGCCGGCACCTACAGGCTCAAGGTTAATGCCATAGGATACTCGCCGTTTTTCCAGACCGTTACGGTAAACGCCGGTGAGACAACAACCATCAACCCGCAGCTTGGACAGACAACCGTCATGGCCTCCGAGATTGTTGTCGGCGCTGCGCTCTACGAACAGGACCGGCTTGAGGTTCCTGTAACGGTTTCAGTTGTAACCGATGAAAAAATAAAGGAAGAACCCAACCCGACTCTCGACCAGGTTATCGAAGACGTTCCGGGCGTCAACGTCAACCGTTCCGCCGGCTACGGGACTTCTACTGTACAGATCCGCGGCTCGAACACCTTCCAGGGCGGTGCGATCGGTACCCGCGTTCAGGGCCTTTACGACGGCTTCCCGATCAATACACCGACAACAGGTGAAGTTGTCTGGACCAATGTGAACATGAACGCCGCCGACAAGGTAGAGGTCATGAAAGGCGCTGCAGCTACCCTTTACGGCTCGGGAGCCATGGGTGGTGTCGTCAATGTGTTCGGCAGCCTGCCGGAAAAATTCGAAGTAAAAGCAGGCGCAAGCGGTGGATTTTACGATGGCACACCGGACAGCGACCAGAGCGAATACCGCAAAGACTTTACACCCTGGCTGTGGAACAGCTATGTCGGCATCGGGAACAAAACAGACAAGCTGAACTACAACCTGCTCTACTCGCACGGCGAGGATGACGGCTACAGGGAAAACACCTGGTCAAGCATCGACGACGTCAAACTGAAAGCGCGTTACGATATCAACTCCGACCAGTATATCCAGCTCACCTCTTTTTACAATGAAACAAGAGGCGGCTATCCCAGTACCTGGCCTTATACCGCCGATATTGATTTCATGTTTCTTCAGCCAATAATCCCACTCCCTGACCCGCCTGGCGGTTTTATACCCGCTGGAGGAGTAGACGTAGGAGTAACTTTCAACCCGCTGACCCAGTTCGCCTATGATTCCGTTGATTCAGTATATGCTGATGATACAATCAAACGCAAGAACGCACTGATGGGCCTGAACTACGTCAACCTGCTGAGCGATGATCTCAGCCTTGACGCAAGGCTGTACTATACGTACAATCAAACGCGCATAGACTACAACCCGACCGGTGAGACGCAGGTGTTTGGATTTCCTTATACCATGTACATGGAAAGCCCTATACCCAACGGGCCTCCTATACCGCTTCCAATACCGGCTTTTTTAACAATCTACGATCGTGATCCGGGCGAGTTCAATGAAACCAAATCCAACCGTTATGGTGCAGGCGTAAAGCTCGACTGGCGTGCAAGCGACAAGCATCGCCTCCTGTTCGGCGTTGACGGGAATATTGTCGATGTACAATCAACCCAATACGTTGCAGTTCTTCCGATTGCAGGCGAACTCGGGGAAATACAAGAAAAGAATTTCGCCTTTTTTGCCCAGGATGAATTCAAGGTGACCGACCGCCTGACAGCACTTTTTTCCGTGCGCTATGACTGGAGCGATATTGATGCTGATCAAGTCACCTATCGGGATTATTCTGTAAGCCCAACAACTCCGGCTGCTGCACCTATTGTCACGGAAGATATTGAAAATCCATCGGTTGACGCTATCAGTCCTCGTGTCGCCTTGAATTACAAAGCAACAGATGACATGTCGTTCCGTGCCTCATGGGGCAAGAGTTTCCGCGCTCCGACACTTGCCGAGCGCTTTGTGCGCGACGCCGGGCTTTTTGTGGGCAACCCGAATCCCGACATCGACAAGGAAACCATGACCGCCTACGAAGTGGGCATGTTCAAGCAGTTTTCCGAAAAGGTGTCGCTCGATATCTCGGCCTACATCAACGATTATGACAACCTGATTGAATCGAGAAACCTCAACCCCGACTACTGGCCAATCGTGTTCCAGTATCAAAATGTTGCAAAAGCACGGATCTGGGGAATTGAAACCAGTTTGAATGTGCGGCCTGATCCCGACTGGAACCTTAACTTCGCCTATGCTTATATGAATGCAAAGGACAAGACTGGTGAAGGCAGTTCGCTTGCCGGGGAACTGAATCCCGATCCCGACTGGCTTGCCTACCGCCCGGAGCACACAGCGTCTGTCAGCGCCATGTGGAAAGCAACCGACAGACTGAGCCTGAACACAACAGGACGGTATGTCAGCGAGTATAAAGCTGTCAGTTCTTACCCGAACCCCGAAGGGGACAACTACCCTGGTGGATTCATCGTCCTCAATGCTGGCGCTAAATTCCAGGCAACGGACAACGTGGGAGTCTCGTTCCTCTGTAAGAACATCACAAACGAACAGTATTCGGAGGCAGAATGGTTCCGCGCTCCAGGCAGGAGCTTCATTCTCGGCGTTGATTTTGTCTATTAGACATCATCAAATTCTCCGTCATTACAAGCAAACAAGCCCCTTTTTCGAGGGGCTTGTTTGCTTTGGCATCGCAATGGCTCACGGGTTTTCTCACCGGGACTGATCATAAATGCTGATTTTTCAAACCTTTTTTTATTTTCTTACGGGATACTGCTGAAAATCTTACAGCTATTTCGGTTAGCAACACATATCCTTCCTGCAGGAATATTTTCTTGCAGGATTTTTTAGTAACACACCTAACAACAGAACGTTCATGGAAACAAAGTATTACCGAGAATTACCCCCTGTACGTTTGCTCCTCACTATTTTTCTACTAACCCTCATGCTCTTACCCCTGCCTGCAAAGGGGGCAGATCCCGGATCACTTAGGGGTACGATCACAGACAAAACCGACGGCGAAGCGGTAATCGGCGCTTCGGCCATGCTCGAAAACACAACCCTCGGCTCGGCATCCGACATAGAGGGCAATTACACGATTCAGAATATTCCTGCGGGAACCTACAGACTTAAAATCAATGCCATAGGTTACGCCCCGTTTTTCCAGATGGTTACAGTCAATGCCGGCGAAACAACAACCGTCAACCCGCAGCTCGGACAGACAACCGTTATGGCCTCGGAGATTATTGTCGGTGCTGCACTCTACGAACAGGACAGGCTCGATGTTCCGGTAACCACCTCTGTCGTGACAACCGAAGAAATCAGGGAAGAACCAAGCCCCTCACTCGACCAGGTCATCGAAACCGTACCAGGAGTCAATGTCACACGCTCATCCGGTTACAGTGCCGCCACGGTGCAGATCCGCGGATCGAACACTTTCCAGGGAGGCGGTATCGGTACCCGTGTCAATGCCTTTTACGACGGCTTTCCCATCAACACACCTGAGACCGGAGGCATTGTATGGACCAACGTCAACATGAATGCCGCAGACAAGGTTGAAGTCGTCAAGGGTGCTGCATCGACACTTTACGGTTCAGCTGCCATGGGCGGTGTTGTCAACGTATACGGCAGTTTGCCCGAAAAGTTCGAGGTTAAGGCTGGTGCAAGCGGCGGTTTCTACGACAACCCGCCGGACAGCGACAAGAGCGAATACTACAAAGACAACACCCCTTGGCTCTGGAACAGCTACGTCGGCATCGGGAACAAAACAGACAAGCTGAATTACAGTCTGCTGTACACCCACAGCGAAGACGACGGCTACCGCGACAACGCGCAAACCCTGCTCAACGACGTCAAGCTGAAAGTTCGTTACGATATTGATTCCAGGCAATATCTGCAGCTCACCTCGTTTTATAATGAAACAGAAGCCGGATATGTCAGTACCTGGCCATACGATCTTGGACCCGGCGGAACATTTATTCCTCACCCGGAACGAGCCTACGATCTTGTCCATGACGTTTACACAGATGACATTGTCAGCAGGAAAAATGCTCTTGCAGGACTCAATTACGTCAATTTGCTCAGCGACGACCTGAGCCTCGACGCACGAGTTTACTACACCCGCAACGACTACAGGATCGACTATAATCCTACCGACACAACACAGAGCTTCCCCCCATTCGGGCCATTCTACATCTATGACAGGGAGCCCGGAGAATTCAACGAAAACAAGACCGACCGCTACGGGGCAGGTTTCAAGCTCGACTGGCGTGCTAACAACAAGCACCGCCTTCTGTTCGGCATTGACGGCAACCTGGTCGACCTCGCCTCGACTCAGTACAGGGCTGACCTGCCTGTTCCCGGTGAACTGGGAAATATTCAGGAAAGAAACTTCGCACTTTTTATCCAGGACGAATTCAGGATTACAGACCGCCTGACGGCCCTGCTTTCCCTGCGCTATGACTGGAGCGGCATAGATGCAGACGAAGTTACTTACAAGGATTATTCGGCGGCTCCGTTCACTCCATGGCTAGCCCCAACCGTCACTGCGGAAATAGAAAATCAATCCGTTGACGCCGTAAGTCCAAGGCTCGCCCTTAACTACAAGGCTACAGAGGACCTCTCTTTCCGCGCATCTGCAGGCAAGAGCTTCCGGGCGCCTACTCTTTCAGAACGCCTCGTTCGTGATGCGGGCCTGTTTGTCGGCAACCCGAACCCTGCTCTCGACAAGGAGAGCATGACCGGGTATGAAATCGGCTTTTTCAAGAACTTTGGTGACAAGGTTTCACTTGACGTGGCCGCTTATCTTAATGAATACAAAGACTTGATCGAGTCACGCAACATAAATCCGTCAGGGGGGTTCCCAATAATTTTCATGTATGAAAACCTGGCAAAGGCTCGTATCTGGGGTATCGAGACCAGTCTGAACGTACGTCCGAACGATGCGGTGAACTTCAGCCTGGGATATGCATACATGAACGCAAAGGATAAAACAGACCGTGAGGCATCACTTGCAGGCAACCGGAACCCGGATCCCGACTGGCTGCAGTACCGCCCTGAACATACAGCATCCGTCAGTGCCACCTGGAATCCCACCAGCCGTCTGGCATTGAACACTAATGGCCGGTATGTCAGCAAATACAAGGCTGTCAGTACCTATCCGAACCCTGAAGGCGACAACTATCCCGGCGGCTTTATCGTTTTCAATGCAGGCGCCAAGTACCAGGCCACGGACAACATTGGTCTCTCGCTTTTCTGCAAAAACATCACGAACGAACAGTACGAAGAAGCCGAATGGTTCCGCGCTCCGGGCAGAAGCTTCATTTTCGGTGTTGATTTCGTCTATTAGCACCTGTCAGGATCACATCTCAACTGCCAACAAGCCCCTCGGGAAAAGGGGCTTGTTTGTTTTACTATTCATCAAACTATTATTACATTTGGTATTCTTGGAATTACCTTAACCAATGCTGACCTTCGTTTCCTATGCAGAGTAAAATCAAAATTGCAGCCATCGTCGGGATGGAACAGTGCAATCAGCGAGTATGGCGTGAAGTAACAGACAAAATCAGCCGTTATGCGGAACTGACCCAGTGGACCGACCAGGACCTGGAACATCAGAATCCTGAAGCTGCTGAAGCCATCCGCAATGCAGACTGCATCTTTACGACCCTTATTCAGTTCAAGGGACAGGCTGACTGGCTCAAGGAGCAGATCGACCAGTCGAACGTCAGCACCATTTTCGCATATGAGTCGATGCCTGAAGTCATGCAGATGACAAAGGTCGGCAACTATGTCGTCTCAGGTGACGGCAGCGGTATGCCGGAAATCGTTAAAAAGGTGGCGAAAATGCTCGTTAAGGGACGTGATGAAGATGCCCTCTACGGCTACATGAAACTGCTCAAGATCATGCGCACCATGCTGCCGCTGATCCCGAAAAAGGCGAAGGATTTTAAAAACTGGATGCAGGTCTATACCTACTGGATGCACCCTACCGCAGAAAACCTCGCCAGCATGTTCAACTATATCATGGCTGAATACTTCGAGGTGGCAGTGAAGGCAGACAAGGTCGTTGAGGTTCCCACCATGGGGTTCTATCATCCTGAAGCTCCTGACTATTTCAAGGATCTGAACCACTACACCAAATGGAACAAGAAGCGGGACAAAAAATCCAAAGAAAAACGTAACATAGGGCTGGTCTTTTTCCGCAAACACCTGCTCCAGGAAAAAGAATACATCGACAACACCATACGGGCAATCGAGGCCAAAAGGCTGAATGTGCTCCCTGTCTTCGTCATGGGGGTAGAAGGCCATGTGGCTGCACGCGAATGGTTTGTGAACGCCGATCTCGATATGCTCATCAACATGATGGGTTTTGGTTTTGTAGGAGGCCCTGCCGGAGCGACAACACCAGGTGCATCCGCCAGTGCACGGGATGAGATTCTCACCTCGATCAATGCTCCTTACGTTGTTTCGCAACCGCTCTTTATTCAGGACTTTAATTCATGGAAAACCGAAGGCGTTGTTCCCCTTCAGTCGGCCATGACGTACTCTCTGCCGGAAATGGATGGCGCGGTCTGCCCCGTCGTTCTGGGTGCAGTCAAGGACGGCAAACTCCAGACGGTCCCGGACAGGCTCGAAAGACTTTCCGGACTCGCAAGCAAGTTTTCCGAACTGCGAAACACGAAGAACCGGGACAAGAAAGTCGCATTCGTTGTCTATGATTATCCACCCGGTATGGGACGCAAAGCCAGTGCCGCACTTCTGGATGTTCCAAAAAGCATTTACAAAATCCTGCAACAACTCGAGGCCGAGGGTTACAATGTCGGCACTCTTCCGGAATCTCCGGAAAAGCTGCTTGAAATGCTCGACAAGGCAACCGACTACGAAATCCAGGCACACGAACCCGAAGCGTTCGGCATCGACAAGGATGCATACCAGCAAATCACCTCCATCCGTGAACGCGAACGCATAGAAGAACGCTGGGGAGGGTTCCCGGGCGATATTGCCCCGCTTGGCACTGACAGACTCTTTATCGGCGGCCTTACCCTCGGCAACATTTTCATAGGGGTACAACCGCGCCTCGGAGTCCAGGGGGATCCGATGAGGCTTTTGTTCGACAAGGAAAACACACCGCACCATCAATATATCTCCTTCTACCGCTGGATCAGCCGCAGCTTCAACGCAAACGCGCTTATACATGTCGGTATGCACGGCACCGTGGAATGGATGCCCGGCCTACAGCTCGGTGTCACGGGCGACTGCTGGTCCGACGCACTGCTTGGCGAAGTCCCTCATTTCTACATTTATCCGGTCAATAACCCGAGCGAGGCAAATATTGCCAAACGCCGCGGTTACGCTACAATGATTTCCCACAACATTCCTCCATTGGCCCGCGCCGGACTTTACAAGGAGCTTCCTGCATTTAAGGACATGCTCAACGACTACAGGGAACGCGACCTTAAAAAACTTGCCGACCCTGAAGCGGAAGAAGCCATAATCGAAAAAGCAGAACAGCTCAACCTGACGGATGACTGCCCGAGAGTTGAAGGAGAAAGTTTCAGCGACTACCTCAGCCGGCTTTACACCTATCTCATGGAGCTTGAAGGCAAGCTGATATCCAACGCACTGCATATCTTCGGGGAAACTCCACCGCTTGAAAGTCAGCTCACCACCATCACGGAATATCTGAAAGTCCGGGGTAACGAACACTCACTGCCGTCTGTCATTCTTGAGGCAATCAGTGAATCCCGTGATTATGGCGATTATGCATCTCTCGCCACACGCGCGCGCAAAGGGGAGCCTAAGGCGCTTGAAGTGCGCGAAAGGGTTGATGAGCATACGAAAGACTTTATTGAACAAACCATCTTCACCGGAAAAGGAAACCCTGCGGCAGCCTTCAAAGTGTTGACCGGAGAAGCAAAAATCACCGAAGAGATGGCGCAAGCGCTCAATACCTCACTGCAAGAGGGCGTAGCTCTCAAGCAAGCGCTGGAGGATAACAGCCGCGAGATGACCTCCCTCCTCATGGCCCTTTGCGGCGAATATATTCCTTCGGGACCGGGTGGCGATATTGTCAGGGATGGAGCAAGTATTCTGCCGACAGGACGCAACATGCATGCTATCGACCCATGGCGCATTCCTTCAGAACTGGCATTCAAACGAGGGAAGCAGATTGCCGAAACAATTATCAAACGACACCAGGAAGAAAATGAAGGCAGCCATCCGGAAACCATCGCCCAGGTTCTATGGGGTCTCGATACTATCAAAAGCAAAGGTGAGGCTGTTTCGGTAATTATCCATCTTATCGGTGCTGAACCGGCTTATGACGCTCAGGGCAAGATCAGCCATTACAGCCTTGTCCCTCTTGAAAAACTCGGACGTCCCAGGGTCGACGTCCTCATCCAGATCAGTTCGATTTTCCGCGACACCTTCGGTGTTCTGGTCGATCTGCTGGATAAACTGGTCAAGGATGCCGCAAAAGCCGACGAGCCGGCAGAGATGAACAGTATCAAAAAACATGTTGATGAAGCTGTTGCGAAAGGGCAGGATTTCGAGGCTGCTACTGCCCGGCTGTTCACCCAGGCACCAGGCAGTTACGGCTCTATGGTTGAAGAACTGATCGAAGACTCCGCATGGGAATCCGAAGAAGATCTCGACAACATGTTCATCAAAAGAACAAGCTATGCTTACGGAGGTAACCGCTACGGCGACCAGCAACCCGAGATTCTTGAAAACCTTCTCGGTACCGTGGACCGCGTTGTCCAGCAGGTCGATTCGGCCGAGTACGGCATATCGGACATCGATCGCTACTTCTCCTCTTCCGGGTCACTGCAGCTTTCCGCCCGGAGAAGAAACACCAAAGGCAACAACGTCAAGCTGAATTACGTCGAAACTTTCACAGCCGACGTAAAAGTGGATGATGCCGACAAAGCTCTGAAAGTCGAGTTCCGCACAAAACTTCTGAACCCGAAATGGTTTGAAAGCATGATCGACCAGGGCCACACCGGAGCAACGGAAATCAGTAACCGGTTTACCTACATGCTCGGTTGGGATGCCGTTACAAAGGGTGTTGACGACTGGGTCTACAAAAAAGCAGCGGAAACATACGCATTTAATGAAGAAATGCGGGAGCGCCTCACAGAGGCCAATCCCCAGGCAACCCTGAACATTGTAGGCAGGATGCTCGAAGCAAACGGTAGAGGCATGTGGAAAGCCGACCAGGACACCATTAACCAGCTTCAGTCAATCTATGCCGATCTTGAGGACCGCCTTGAAGGTATGCTTGACGAATAAATCGCTGAAAATTGCACAATCAGCAGCAAAAAGGCGCTAATAACACGCCCATATCACGCAACTCACTCCATATAAGGGAAAACCACAGCACCTTTGCTTTCATTATTCCAACGTAGTTTGATATATTTAAAAAATTGCTGTATGTCAGTACCCGGAAAGCACAACATATCCAGAAGTGTCTGGCGTTTTTTAGAAATCTCCCTGTTTTTTCTGGTTTCGGTTTTAGGTTACAGTTTCCTCGCCAAAACCTCAACGTTCAACGCCAAGTCGAAAAGCAAGGAGCTCTCCTCAGGGATTGTTGCCGTACAGGGCTGTTCTGCCGAAAACACATCGATGCTGTTTTCCTTTTGCGAGCGGTCACCAGCCAGTCAAACTCATAATACACCCTTTTACGTCACCCTCTATCAAAACCCTGCCCGTTTCATTTCACACAACAAGTTCATTCCCGAACAGGCACGCACTGCGCCCATCTTCCCATTCGCCTTAAATCTTTTCCAGCAGAATCAGGTACTGCTCATTTAATACCCTTATTCTTTTCAGGTTACTCTGTCAGGGTCTGTAATTGTCGAACAAACAGCCTTTATCATGGTAAAGGCAGCTTCAAAGGCATTACAAATTCCCCGCAGAGATATGAACCCGGAACCGTATTGCATCATGCTATTTAACGGAACCGGAAAGCTGCTCATATCATACAAATACAGAGAAGTGCCTATGCGATTTCTCTTTTTAACAATGGAAGCGACGAACAACAGCGCTCTGAAACATGCTGCTGCTGTTGTGAACCGTGAGTTTGACTGCCGGCTCGAGGTAATGATCTTCAACCTCGGCCTTCACAAGGGCGAAGAAGTCTGGCGGAAGCTTGAAAAAGTATTTTCCGGGGCGGATTTCATTTTCGGTGCCATGCTTTTCAGCGAAGAAATTGTCAGACCGCTTGAAGAGCTCCTTTCAGGAGCGAACTGCCCGGTCTGCATCATAACAAGTAACCCGGCTCTTATCCGCCAGACGCGTCTTGGCAAATTCACCATGCACCAGCCGGATGAAGAGCAAAAGAAAAAAAGTGTTTTCAGGGAATGGGCGGCAAGGCTTAAACCAAACAAAAGCCATGGTGAAAGCCAGCGCCAGCTTGCACTTGTGCGTAATATCAGCAAGGTAATGAAACATATTCCCGGCAAGGCAAGAGATATCCATACCTTTATTGCTGCTCACCAGTACTGGCTTAACGGTTCCGATGAAAACATGGAGCGCTTTCTCTGCCTGCTGATCGATCGCTATATATCCTCATTTACCGGACGGCTTCCACAGAAAGACCCGATATTCTATCCCGATACCGCCATCTATCATCCCGATGCGCCTGAACCTTTTTTCTCTGCAATACAGTTCAGAGAATGGCTCGGCAGGAACCGGAACGGTACAGATAAAGGGCAAATAGCAATTCTTGCCATGCGCGCCACAGTGCTCAGCAAAAACATGCAGCACCTTGAACATCTGCTCCGATCACTGGAATCCAGGGGACTCGATGCTTTTATCGCATACAGCGGAGGCCTTGATTTTCGACCGGCCCTTGGCAGCTTCTTTGGCAGCGAACGTAACGGCAGGCTCTCTCCTGACCTGATTATCAACGCCACCGGATTTTCTCTGGTGGGAGGACCCGCGGAAAACAGAGCTTCCGAGGCTGTAGAAGCTCTCAAGAAAACCGCGGCACCATATATTAATCTTGTTCCGCTTTCTTTCCAGTCGATACAACAGTGGAAATCCGACAACCTTGGACTGACTCCGCTGCAAACAGCGCTCAGCGTTGCCGTACCTGAACTTGACGGGGCCATTGAGCCACATGTTTATGCCGGAGCGGAGGAAGAAAGCGACAAAACAGTACCCCTGCCGAAAGAAACAGGGATTATCGCGGATCGGATAGTGAAACATGTGGCTTTGCGAAAAAAAGCTCCCTCGGAGAAAAAAGTAGCCATAATACTCTTCAACTTCCCGCCGAACCTGGGAAATGCCGGCACAGCGGCGTACCTCGATGTTTTTGAGAGCCTCTTCAAAGTGCTCAGGGAAATGCACCAAGCCGGCTACAGTGTTATACTGCCCGACAACGCAGCAGCGCTCAGGGATGAACTCCTTGAAGGGAACCGGAACCTGTTCGGAACCGACGGCAACGTCGCCGAACATCTGACCGTAGAAAAGTACCGGAAGGTCTTTCCCTATTATCATGAAATTGAATCATTCTGGGGCGATGCTCCGGGAGAGATACTTAACGATGGCAAGAGCTTTCACATCCTTGGCAAGACATTTGGAAATATCTTTATCGGGCAACAGCCGAGCTTTGGCTATGAGCGTGACCCCATGCGCCTTCTCAAAGCAAAAGATGCTGCACCAAACCACGCTTTCGCAGCTTTCTACGCTTGGCTCGAACATATCTGGCAGGCCGACGCGGTTATTCATTTCGGCACACATGGCGCACTTGAATTCATGCCCGGGAAACAGGTTGGACTGGGATCCTCATGCTGGCCAAAACGCCTGATAGGAAGCTTGCCTGATTTTTACTATTACTGTGTCAACAATCCCAGTGAAGGAGCTATTGCGAAAAGGAGGGGGTTTGCGACACTCATAAGTTATCTCTCTCCTCCTCTGGAACAGGCAGGGCTCTATAAAGGGCTGCGGCAGCTCAGACATCTTATAGAAAGCTGTCACCAAACATTGTCTCATGAAATCCTTGAAGAGATCTCCGCGCTGGCTGACTCCTTGGATCTGAACATCGAGCGAGAACCTCTCTCAACCGAGCAATACCTCACGGCCCTGAACAACGAATTGTACAAAGTTGAGGAGCGCATGATCCCTCTCGGCCTCCACGTCATCGGCAAAGACCCGTCGCCGGAAACCCTGGTGGACCAATTCACGTTGCTCGCCGGTCATCCTCTTGCCGAACTGCAGAACCTGTCCTTACCTGAATATATCTGCAAGGTTCGAAAGGTGAACTACAACAGCCTGCTCGAACAAAGCGGCAGCAACCGCGAGGCAAACCTCCAATGGCAGCAGATCATGAACATAACCCGGGAAACAGTCAGGCTTTTTATCGGCAGCCTCCCGGAGAAAAAGAGAGTACAGCATAAGCTTCACGACATTCTTGAGGCAACGTTTCCGGTACGGGTCTCTGCAGCCGAACACTACCTGCACCGGGAAGCGTCAATTAAACCCGGCCAGCTCTCCGGGCTTTGGAAGACACTGCAGCGCATACTTGTCGCGATGACGAGCAACCGCGAAATTACCGGCATGCTGGATGCACTGTCTGGAGGTTACATCGAACCGTCTCCTGGCAACGATCTGGTACGAAACCCTGAAATAGTCCCGACAGGCCGTAATATTCACAGTCTCGACCCCTTCAGCATCCCCTCGTTGTTTGCGCAGAAGCAGGGAGAAGCCTCAGCAGAAGAACTTCTGGCCCGCTACCGCGAAGAAAGCGGCTGTCTTCCTGAATCGATAGCGCTTGTCCTGTGGGGAACAGATAACCTGAAAAGTGACGGTGAAGGTGTTGCCCAGGCACTGGCCTTGATCGGTGCCCGCCCGAAAACCGATGAACTGGGCAAGGTCAGCGACGTCGAGCTTATCCCTCACAAGGAACTCGGAAGACCCCGAATAGATGTAGTGGTAACAGTCAGCGGAATATTCCGCGACCTGCTCTCCCACCAGATCATGCTGCTGGACAAGGCTGTACGGCTTGCTGCTGCTGCAGAGGAGCCGGAAACCGTGAATTTTATCCGCAGAAACGTTCTGCGACAGGCTGCCGAGCAGGGAATTTCCTTTGAAAGCGCAGCAAGCCGGATCTTTTCCAATGCATCCGGCAGCTACGGCGCCAACGTGAATCATCTTATTGAAAGCAGCAACTGGGAAACTGACAATGAACTGTCCGAAACGTTCATAAACCGGAAAAGTTTCTCGTTCAGTGCACAGGGGACCTGGGAAGAATCACCGGAAATATTAACCTCCGCCTTGCGTAACGTAACACTGACCTATCAGAATATTGACAGTTACGAGATAGGCCTTTCCGATATCGATCACTATTATGAATACCTTGGTGGCGTCTCAAAATCAGTGGAACAAATCAGCCGTTCGAAGCCCAGGGTAATGGTAGGCGATATCAACGGTTTCGGTAAAAAGCAGAAAATCTGTTCCCTTGAACACATGGTAGCTCTTGAAGCGCGGACCAAGCTTCTGAACCCGAAATGGTATGATTCAATGCTCGAGCACGGCTATGAAGGAGTACGGGAGATCGAGTCACACCTCAGTAACACCTACGGCTGGAGCGCAACCGCCTCAGCGGTAAACGACTGGACATACACGCAGTTTAACGAAACTTATCTGCAGGACAAGGAAATGCTTGAACGATTGAAAAGCCTTAATCTTCATGCAACCATGTCTATGACCCGGCGGCTTCTTGAAGCAAACTCAAGGGGGTTCTGGAAAACCGACAACGACACTATTGAAGAGCTGCAGGAACTGTACTCCGAACTTGAAAGCCACATGGAAGGTGCGCACAGCACCCCATAGTGGAAAAGTACCCATAACCTTTATCAATCAACAACAAACAGCATGAACAGTACACCATCATTCAATGCTGAAGAGCACCAGAAGATGCTTCGCTCGTACTTCAACGGCAACGGATTCAACCGCTGGTCATCGATTTACGGAAACGAAAAGCTCTCAACTGTCCGCACAACGGTCAGAGAGGGTCATGCCGTTATGATGGACAAGGCTTACGAGTGGCTTCAGCAGCTCAACCTGCCTGATGACTCGACAATTCTCGACGCAGGCTGCGGTACGGGCCTTTTCAGCATCAGGCTTGCCGGGAATGGTTATAACGTCAAAGCCGTTGATATCGCTGCCCAGATGGTGAACAAGTCAAAAGAAGAAGCCATTGCAAAAGGCGTACAGGACAGGATTGATTTCGAGGTAAATACGATAGAATCGGTCAAGGGAACGTATGATGCGGTCGTTTGTTTCGATGTACTCATTCATTACCCTGCGGAAGGATTCATCGAGGCGTTCAAAAATCTTTCCAGCCTGACCAAAGGCCCTGTCATTTTCACTTATGCTCCTTACAACAGAGTTCTTGCATTTCAGCACTGGCTTGGGGGGTTTTTCCCGAAAAAAGAGCGTCGAACAACAATTCAGATGATTACGGACGAAAACATGAACCGGGCCATGGAAGAAACCGCGATGGTCATAAAAAACAAACAAAAAATCAGTTTCGGGTTTTACCATACAATGCTCATACACGCCGAACGGAAGTAATGAGCAGGATTCATGATAATCTCGGAAATTAATTGTAAATTGTTTGTTCTTTATATTTTCAGAATCTATTAGGATCTTTTCTTTTAAACCGTTACCAGAAGAGCTCGACAGAGGAGGGCCCTTGTAAATGAAATGCTTTTTAAAAAGCACGTTTTGCAGATGCCCTAAAGCCAATAACAACACATATCAGGAGGGTGGATACCGATGAAAATTTTGATGGTTCAGCCAAATTATCACTCTGGAGGAGCCGAAATCGCCGGGAACTGGACACCAAGCTGGGTGGCTTATATCGGCGGTGCCCTGAAACAAGCAGGCTTTTCACAAGTTCGCTTTGTCGATGCCATGGCCGACGACCTTCCGGACGAAACCATTGAGGAAATTATCCGGAGCAACAAGCCTGACGTGGTTATGACCACCAACATTACTCCCTCCATTTTCAAGGCTCAGGATATCATGAAGATCGCCAAGAAGGTCGATCCAAAGATCAAGACGATCATGGGCGGCATTCATTCAACCTTCATGTATCCCCAGGTGTTGTCCGAAGCTCCGGAAACCGACTATGTTATCCGTGGAGAAGGAGAAGAGGTGGCCGTCAACATTATCAAGGCCATTGATGCCGGCACAGATATGAAAGACCGTGAAAACATTACCGGTATTGCCTACGTCAACGATGACGGGGAAGTTCATGCAACAGCCGCTCATCCCGTTATCGAGGATCTTGATGACCTGACTCCCGACTGGAGCCTGTACGACTGGGACAAGTATATCTATACACCGCTCAACTGCCGCCTTGCCGTTCCGAACTTCGCCCGTGGCTGTCCCTTCACCTGTACATTCTGCTCACAGTGGCAATTCTGGCGCAGATACAGGGCAAGGAGCCCGAAGCATTTCGTCGATGAAATTGAAATTCTTGTCAAGAAATACAATGTCGGATTCTTCATTCTTGCCGATGAAGAACCGACAATCAACAAGCAGAAATTCGTTTCGTTGTGCCAGGAGCTTATCGACCGCAAACTCAATGTGACCTGGGGTATAAACACAAGGGTAACCGATATCATGCGCGATGCAGACCTGCTGCCGTTCTTCCGCAAGGCCGGTCTCGTTCATGTTTCGCTGGGTACGGAAGCAGCCAGTCAGATGAACCTCAACCGTTTTCGTAAGGAAACAACCATCGAGGAAAACAAATACGCAATCAAGCTGCTGCAGAAAAACGGTATCGTTGCTGAAGCACAGTTTGTTATGGGGCTCGAACACGAAACTCCTGAAACCATCGAAGAAACCTATCAGCTCTGCAAGGACTGGGATCCCGATATGGCCAACTGGACCATCTATACTCCCTGGCCGTTCTCCGATCTGTTCAAGGAACTTGGTGACAGGGTCGAGGTTCGTGATTATTCACGTTACAACTTCGTCTCTCCGATTATCAAGCCGGACAATATGGAGCGTGAGGATGTCCTCAAGGGTGTGCTGAAATCCTACGGGCGGTTCTATGCCCGAAAAACGTTCTTCGGTTACCCCTGGATCAAGGATCCTTATGTCCGCAAATATATGCTCGGCTGTCTGAAAGCGTTTGCTCAAACCACGCTGACCAAGCGATTCTACGACATTGATCGGGTAAAAACCAAGAACCGCAAGATCGAGATTGATCTCGGATTCGACAAATCAAGAATTCTTACTCAGGAAGAGGTAAAGAATCTGAAGGAAAAACGGCCTGAAATGGTTGCTGATATGAGTTTCGGCCTGAAAGAAGCCGGTTATCAGCGTGAACACGATGAACACGACTGGGATGAGTTCGATGAAAGCACGATCAAGGATCGTACATCGTCAACAGTCAGAAACTGCTGACAATCCACAGGTTAAAACAACAAAAAACCCTCCGAAGCAGGAGGGTTTTTTGTTGTGGTGATTACTTGACTTCGATCTCTTTTGCTTTCTTTTCCGTAGGCTCCTTTTTCGGCATAACGATGTGCAGGACACCGTTATCATATTTCGCATCGACATTTTCAAGATCAACATTTTCACCCAACGAAAAGCTCCTGCTCATGCTGCCGTATGAACGTTCAACCCTGTGATAATCTTTCTTTTTTTGCTCCTCCTCATGCGTTCTTTCAGCTGAAATCGTCAGAACATCCTCATCCATGCTGATCTTCACCTCCTCTTTTTTCATGCCCGGCATGTCTGCATCGATGTAGATAGCCTCTTCATCCTCACTTACATCGACTTTGAACGACGGTGCCACCATAGACGAAACAAAGGGCGACACTGTTTCATTAAAGACATTTTCAAACATTTTCAGAGGATCGCGACCGTATAACTTGATTGCCATAATAACTCCTCCGCTACAGTATTTACGTTGAAACAGAAAACCACGGTAGCACAACAATAATACGCGACATACGCAAAATACAGTAACAATGAGAAAAGAGGAAAAATTCCAGCTCCGGCCACCTCGTGTGACTATGCCTGTTTTTTCCTTCCACCCTTCTTTTTAGCGGTCTTCAACACCGTGCCGATCCCGAAAATATCAGCGATATTCGCTTTGGGATCGACAACAGGCCTTATCATCGGGCCTGCACAGGTCAATACCGTCGTCACACCCGGACCGTGGCCGGCAACCAGAGAATCACTGTGAACAACGACACCGATGGAAATCGCACCCTGACGATATGCCCTGCCGTAACGATTGTCATGGTCCAAGAGGGCAACGAAGTCGCCGAACCGCATCCTGTCAAGCCCGTATTCCCTGACGGTCCGCTCATCACTCGTCATGATATCGTAATCGCCCTTTGCAACATGTGAAGCGCCAACACCCGATCCCATACAGGCAGCAGGAACAACAGTTGTGACAGGCACCTCAAGTGTGTTATCACCAACCTGCCTGATCTTCATCTTTTTCAGCAACTCGGGCGAAAGGTTAAATGGTACAATTTCAGGGTAGTCAATGAGTTTCAGTCCCTGCCCCCTTGCATGAATCACGATAGTGTCGCTGTAGGTAAGCTGTTCCTTGACCTTGCGTGAAAAATCGACAATCACATGCTCCGACCCGCCGTGGTGACCGAGTACGACACCTTTTTCCCCTTTAGCATCACCGGAAATAATTGTTGCTGTATTTCCTACGCAGGAGTAGATCTGCACGGAATTGTTCGGGTGATCGAACGGCTTGTGTGTGTCGGCGGTACAGCTCACCCCGGGCTCGACATGATCCCCGGCCAGGCCGAATGCACTGTCACCTGCCTGAACATTCAGGGTAATCCCCCCTATAGAAGGGAGCAGAAAAGGTTCTCCACGGTGATCAACGCTCCAGCTTGCCCTTGACTTTGGGGGACCTGGCTGGCACTGCAGTAAAAACTCTACAAGATCTTTTTCGTTTGTTTTCAGCATACGGCACTAATTTTAAGTCAAAATTCAACAATTCTCTGCCCCTCACCCAACCTCCGGCCACAGCCACAAAAGCGCAACACCTCCGGCGAGGGAAAACCCGAAAAGCACGACAATACGGGAAAAGAGCCTGCGATCGCCCAATACTGCAACAGCACCTGCTTTAAACAGGATGTTCGACATCGCACCAAGCATCATCATGCGCCAGCCGGTATCTATTTCAACCCGTTCCGCCTCGATCAACCTTGCGGTTGAAAGCGTTATGGCATCCATATCCGTCAAACCCGATATAACGGCGACAACGTAGAGCCCGTCATCACCAAAATATTCCTTTGCCGCAGCAACAGCAACCAGAACAAAAGCATACAATGCTCCGAAAGCAACCGCAGCCCCCAGCGCCGACGGGTCTTCTGTTTCAGGCAGCTCTTCCCGGTCGTCCCTGGCGAAAAACCAGGCAATCGCAGCAATAATCGACATATAGATGCACATAACCATAAACTGGGGCAGCACAAAAGGGAGAATTCCAGGAGCAACGACAGCAATTTCAAATGCAACACGAACAAAAACAATCGTCGAAGCAATCATGATTACCATCGCAGCCAGAGCAGATGTACCTTGGCCTTTTTTTGACCTGCTTGCATAGCTTATTGTTGTAGCAGTACTTGAAATAAGGCCTCCGAGTATTCCTCCAAGCAGTGAGCCTGTTTTTGCACCCATAAACCTGGCCACAAGATAGCTGCCGACGCTGATACCGACAATAAGCACAACCATGAGCCATATATGCGAAGGGTTCAAAACCCCGTACGGCCCGAAGTTTTTATCAGGCAGAACGGGAAAAACAACCATGGCTATGAGCACAAGCCGGAATATCGCCTGTATGTCAGCTTTTCCAATACGTTCCACGAACCCGTGCAGAGGCTTTTTCCACTGGAGAAGCACTGCCACCCCGCCACCTGTTGCTATAGCAGGCAAAATATGGCCCATGGCAAGCATAGCTCCCACAGCAAACATGAGCAATGCTGCTATGCCTGTTGTCGGACCTGCATGAGGTTGCTCGGAAACCGGGAGGTTCACGTTCATCATAACTCTCATCATGACCATCATCGCACCTACCACAAGAATTCCTCCTAACAGAACTCCTCCCCCGTACCGCTCTGCCAGGATCGCGCAGACAGTACCGAAAACGGTTATCATCGGATAGGTCCGGATTCCCGCTCCTTCCGATTTGGACCATTCCCGCTGAAGCCCAACCAGAAGCCCGAGTCCCAGCGAAATACCAATTATCTGCCAGACTGCCAGGTTCATACTTTAATGCTTTCGATTGCCCATTTTCCCCTCTGTCAATAATCCTGAACCGATAACACAACAGTATCAGGAAAAAACCTCTTTGTAAATGTAACCACAATCAAACTCACTTTAAAAAACCATAAAACACAACCCTATAGCGTATTTTTCTTCAAAAAAAGGCATTTTCCCTACTGTTTTTTTGCGATTTGAACATTTTACGTTTAAATTGTTGGATGCCTACCACGGAGATTGCTGAAAATCGGATTCATCCTCCCATAGCAAGACTGTCCTGCGGTCAGCTTCTGAGAAGAAGTGCTTTTGTTCGGTTTCTGACCAAGGGAAAAAAAATGCATGTGAACCTGCGCAAGGTATTCACTGAACTGAATAAACTATAGAGGATAGAGTATGATGGATAGTAAAAAACTGATTTCTGAAACATGGAACCGGTTTTCAAAAACAATGCGAACAAAAAAACACGCTGGACTGATTGCTGCCATTGCAGTAAGCGCAGCAGTTATCACCTCTGGCTTTTTCCTGCCGAATGTCTCTTCACTATTCAAAAGCTACGACGATGAACTTGGTATTACAGCAGAATCAGAACTGGCCGAAATAGAGGACGGGAGTTCGAAGTTCTCGAACTCGGTTATAGAGGAAACCATCCGGAAAGGGCAATCTCTTTACAGTATTTTTATCGATGCAGGGCTTACTCCAAACAACATTCACGAAATTACGGAACAGCTCAAGGGAAGCTTCTCGATCAGAAATTTCCGCCCAGGGAAATCATACCTTATCGAAAAAGATCCCTCGGGCAGCTTTCTTTGCTTTACCTACCAACAGTCTCCCTCAATGATTCTGCATGTCCAGAAAGATCCTGAAGCTGGCACATTCAATATCTGGCAGGAAACATTTGAATCCCAGAACAGGGTTTCCGCTCTTACCGGAACAATCTCCTCGACTCTTTCTGCTGAACTCCAGCAAAAGAAACGCTACGCGCTGATATCCCAGTTGCAAAAACTCTTCGCGTATAAAATTAATTTCAAACGTGATATCCAGCCGGGAACAGCCTATAATATTCTGTTTGAAGAACAATGGGTAGGAGATGAATTTGTCAGTGTCGGAAAAATCCTCGCTGCCGAGATATTTACCGGAAACACTCCCTCGACAGCATACCGTTTTACGGATTCAAAAGGAAATACCGCCTACTATGACGCAAAAGGCAAGTCGCTCAAGACCTCTTTCTTCGTCAGCCCTTGCAACTATTCCAGGATTTCAAGCCGTTTCGGATACAGAACACACCCGATCCTTAGAAAGCGTCATTTTCACGGAGGAGTTGATTTTGCCGCTCCAACGGGCACTCCGGTTTATGCCGTGGCTGATGGAAAAGTCATGTTCCGCGGCAGAAAAGGTGCTGCAGGCAACATGATAACCATAGCGCATGCAAACGGTTACCACACCAAATATCTTCACTTGAGTCGTTTCAGTGCAAACGCAAGGCGAGGAAGCAGGATTAAACAGGGTCAGGTTATAGGATACGTGGGTTCTACAGGTCGCTCCACAGGTCCGCATCTGGATTTCAGGGTTCTTCACAACGGAAAGCCAAAAAATCCTCTTGTCGCCTTGAAATCAGCCTATGAAACCAAAGGAATATCAAAAGCTGAAATGGATAATTTTCTTGCACAGATATCGGTTTTCCGCTCACAACTCGAATACGGGGACGTTTTTGTAGCAGGGCTTTCAAAAACTGCACCTGAAAACTCCACTGTCCTAAACTGATTCCGATCTTGATCTTACAGAAAAAAGGCAGCATTTTCGTGCTGCCTTTTTTCATTGTAGTGCTGCAGATGCAACGTTACACTCTGCGAATTCGTTATATTGCTTATATAAAAAAGGAAAAAAAGGATAGCTCCGCATGTTTCATTTTATCATTCTGCTCTGTCTGCTGTTGAGTTTTCAGGTCACTGCCATTGCAGAACAACAACCGTCTAAAACTGTTAGCTTCAAGGTTGTAACTGTTGTCAGAGGCCTCAACTATCCGTGGTCGTTGGCGTTCCTCCCTGACAGCAGCTTTCTCGTCACCGAGAGAGGCGGCAGGATGCTTCTCTTCAAAAATGATGGTGTCACGAGGGTCGTCCGGGGTCTTCCCCGAATTACAGCCAAGGTTCAGGGCGGCCTTCTTGACGTGATCCCTGATCCTGATTTCTCGACAAACCGGACAATCTACTTTTCCTATGTGGCAGGAGGATTTGGCGGAACAGGAACTGAAGTGGCCAGAGCGGTTCTTGACGGCACAACGCTCAAAAACATGAAAGTAATTTTCCGGGCGGAACCTAAGACCAAGAAACCCAAGCATTTCGGATCACGCCTGCTGATCGCTCCGGACGGAAAGCTTTTTATAACACTTGGCGACCGGGGCAACAAGGATTGGCATTCAGACTCCGGGAAAAAACATGTAGCCCAGGATCTCTCGAACCACCTTGGTACAATCGTTCGCATCAACAGAGACGGCTCCATTCCAAAAGACAATCCTTTTGTTGGCAGGAAAGGATACAAGCCTGAAATTTATACTTACGGCAACCGCAATGTTCAAGGTATCGCCAGGCACCCGGAAACAGGCGCCATCTGGTTCCATGAACATGGTCCAAAAGGTGGAGACGAACTCGGCATTCTCAAGGCCGGAGCAAATTACGGCTGGCCAATCGTCACGTACGGTATTGATTACAATGGAGACATCATCTCCTATAAAACTTCCGCCCCGGGCATCGAGCAACCCTTGATCCAATGGACGCCCTGCATCGCCCCTTCCGGAATGACCATTTACGACGGCAGCGCTTTCCCTGAATGGAAAAACAACATCTTTATCGGTGCTCTCGTTCAGAGACACCTCAGGCGGGTCATCCTTCAGGGAAACCGGGTTGTCGGCGAGGAAAGCCTGCTCAAAAGCCTTAGAGAACGTATTCGCGATGTCCGTACAGGACCTGACGGCTACCTTTATGTGTTGACGGACAGTCAGAATGGCAGACTGCTCCGTCTGGAACCCCTTTCCAGCCCCTGACCACTCCTCGCATACTCAAAAAACTGCAGGAGCACATAAAATGAGACCCGCCTCCCGTCCATTCTGACACAACTGTTGCGATTACGCCACATGCTTCACGTTGTACCATCCTGAATCAAGTTCCCGAAAATTCACGGAAAACCATCACAAGCTCAAAAAAAACAACAAGTTACAGAAAAATATTTTGTGCTGACTCTATTGTGGCATGACTTTTGACCATACATAGTCAGAGTTACAACCAGTTATACCTTATTTCACAGCAAAAAAGGAGACAATCATGAACATGCTCAAATCGATGCTTTTAGGTTCTGCAATCTTGGCGGCAATTGCCTTGCCAATGAATGGAAGTGTTGCACTGGCCGCTAAAAACGCCTCTACAAGCGGTGAAGCAAAAGTATCGGCAACCCTGCCGGAGTTCATTATCCTTCACTACTACTCAACGCTCGAACTGAATTTCGATAAACCGTCCTCGGAAACAATCGATGAGGGAGATAACACCATGAATGTTACATGGTCGGGTATTGTGAATGGCAACGATGAACTTAACCCTAAAAACCTCCGGGATGCAAAGACCGCTCTTGACAACGATCGGGTTAAGATTACCCTTCCAAACGTTTGGGCGGTAAGAGGATTCACACCGAATGGTAAAGCACAGGTAAGCATAGAAGTACCAAAAAGCGGTGAGAAGCTGAAAAGGGGCACATCTGTCATTAATATGTCGAACGTAAAGGTAACCAACGGGAAAAGATCAGGAAAATCCATCAAGGTTGATCTCAAGGGTATTGCCAAAAACCGTGCAACTACAGGGGGAGTCGCCATGGACCTCGACTTCATCAAGACGACCCGTTCAGGTAAGCATACCGGTGGCCTGTACAAGATTACAGCAAAAACCATCTGAAGATTTCACACCATGCTCCGAAAAAAAGGCTCCAAATTTGGAGCCTTTTCCTTTTAATCATCAACGTTTCTTCGCAAACTTTTGAGTCGACTCCTCCGGGCCTTGTTTTCAAGCCGCACTTCTTTTGAAATGCCGGTGGGACGCGTTGCTTTTCTTGTTTTCCGAACCATCATCGCTCCCTGAACAATCGCTTCCAGGCGGTCGAGAGCCTCCTGCCGGTTTTTCTCCCGGGAACGGTGTTGCCGGGCCTTGATAATGATAACTCCGTCCTTCGTAATTCGCCTGTCACGAAGCGCGAGAAGCCTTGCCTTGCAGACGTCCGGCAAAGAAGATGCATGAATATCGAAACGCAGGTGAATCGCCGTGGACACCTTGTTGACATTCTGCCCTCCGGGCCCTTGTGACCTTACAGCCTGTATGTCAATCTCCGAATCTTCGATCGTTATGGTATCGGTAACTCTCACTGCTCCGGTTTCTCTTCTGTTCAGCAAATGTCAGGCCTTGCCTGTATATCGCTCCAGTCTGTAAAAAGTATGCTCTCAATACCGGCTTTTCGACAGGCCAGACAGTTCTCAGGTTTATCATCGATCAACAGGAGTTCATCCGGCTTGTTACCCGACGTTTGCATAACATGGATAAAAGCCTCAGGGGAGTTTTTCAGAAAACCGTGCTCGTAGGAAAGATAGAACTGTTCCATAGTCCGCAAAACAGGAAACCTGTTCAAAAGGACAGTAAAATGCAGAGGATCGGTATCGCTCATGATCCATACACGATGGCACTCTTTCAACCTGGCTACCCCTTCCGCTGCCCCTGGTTTCAGTGAAAAAATGTTCTGCCATGCGTCCTTAAGCTCCCGAAAAGAAATATTGCGGACAAGTGGATCGCATGCCATTTGTTCAAGAAAACCAACAATGGAAATGGCACCCCTGTCAAACTCGTCTTTAAAATTCCCGGCACAAAATTTCTCAAAAACTGCCTGTTCATCGCCGGACACGGCTGCCACCGCCGAGCAGAAAGCCCCAAAATCCACATTCACAATGACATTACCTATATCGAGTAATATGACCTTGTCTGGATCGGTGAACATCTTCCAAAGTTCTTTACAATTGAAGTCAAACCGGATATATTCAAAAAGTGCTTTTCTTACCTTGTCCTTGTTTTTTTCTTTTCAACCCGAAACGCAACCGACCATGAACATTGAGGAACTGCTTAACCTGGGTGCATCGGTTATCCGCAGCAACAGCGATGATGCAACAACGTCTCTTGATCCGGATCAGCTTTCGTCAGCTCTGGGCAATCTTTTTGGAGGAACAGGCGGAAAGCTTGATTTTGGAACGCTGCTTGGCAAAATGAAGGAATCCGGGCTTGATGATATTGTCGCATCATGGCTTGGAAACGGCAAAAACGCATCAATTTCAGGCGAAACCATCAAGAACCTTCTCGGCTCCGACAAAATAGCCGATTTTGCATCTATGCTCGGGCTGAGTGAAAGCAGCGCTGAGGCCGCCATTGCCGACGCCCTGCCTGAAATGGTCGATAAAGCAAGCCCGGAGGGGTCCCTGCTGGAGAATATCATTGACAATGCCGGAGGCCTTGATGGATTACTCGGTATTGCCAGGAAATTCTTCTCATAAGAGCAGCAACCGTTTCCCTACTTCATCCCCCATAACTTTATCTTGCGGTCATCACTGCCGCTGACGATTATTTTGCCGTCAGGCGAAATATCCACGGACTGAACTTCAAGCACATGACCCCGATAGGTGTGCAGAAGCTTCCCAGTCTCAACATCCCAGAGACGTACCGACTCGTCGTTGGCTACACTTGCAGCTTTTTTGCCGTCAGGGCTGAAACAGACGCTGCGGACACCATCTTCATGTCCCTCCATGATATGCTTGATTTCTCCTGTCCCGGCGTCGAGTATCTTGACAGCCGCATCCCTGCCGCACAGAATGATCAGTGAATCATCCGGACTGAAACTGACGGAATAGGAGTGCCTGTCGCGTGTTTTGTAACTCGCTGTGTTTTTTCCGCTTTCGACATCCCAGAGCAGAACCACCGGCTCTTCACCGCAGCTGATGAGCTTTTTCCCGTCGTGGCTGAAAGCAACGCACTCGATATAGGAGGTGTGGCCGGTCAATGTTTTCAGCTCTTTTCCCGACTCGACGTCCCAGAGCTTGATCGTCGTATCGCGCGAACAGCTTGCGATTGTCTTGCCGTCAGGGCTGAATGCAACCATACGCACCTCGGTATCGTGCCCCTTGCACTCATGAAGGCACGCTCCGGTTTCAACGTCCCAGATTCTCACAGTACTGTCGATGCTACCGCTTGCGACCTTGTCCCCGTTGGGACTGTAATCAACGCACTTGACCCAGGTTGTATGCCCTGACATGGTATGCAACGCCTGACCGGTTTCCACATCCCACAGCATGACCTTTTCATCAAAACTGCCGCTTACCAGTTTCTTGCCGTCGGGACTGAACCGGACACCGAGAACCCTGTCTTCGTGTCCTTCAAGCGTCCTGATCAACGCTTCGTCCTCCCTGACCTGGGGAAGCTTCAGCTCCTCTTCCTTTTTTCCGAACAATTTTGATAATAAACCCATGACACAGTTGAGGTTTAAAGTGGTTTACAATTGAATCAGCTCTGGATAGTAAGGTCTAAAAATAAAAAAAATGCTGGATTGTTTGCGGATTATCAGCGCCAATAAAAATGCCGGTTATCACTTGGCTTCATGGCCTGAATGTTTTTAGTGGGCTCAGTTTTGGGCCGTCTTGCCTTGCTCCCATGTGCTGGTGGCCTGCGCAATTTTACATCAATTGAAGTCCTAACTGATCCTCTCAATTCTTGGGAGATGCATCAGGTGGAAAAAGCTTTATCGTTTCAGCCTCACCCGTATCCGTTCGGCTCTCAACAACCTCAGCGTAAAACATTCGTATTCCTTCAAGCCAGTCCTGATGAATCTTGTATTGTTTTCGAGGAATGTCGATGTACTTTCCGTTCCAACCGCTTACCCTTGCTTTGACTTCCGATGCTTCAGCAATTGCCTGCAACTGATCCTGTGTTAGATCAAACATGGCATATTCGCTGTATTCACCTCGGGTTACACTCATTTCAGAAAAATCATTTATAGCTTTAAACTCGATTACATCTTTTCCATTAAGCCTAAGCTTCAATGTGCTTTTCCATTCCCTTGATATCCTTAAAGGGAAAAAATTCCTTCTTGTAAAATGCCACTGCATCCAATCAATACTTCCATCTGGCTTTTTGGCGACCACTGGAGTAAGCCATGCTTTAGACTCAGAATCTATCATATATAACCTACGTGCAAATTTCAGCGGCTTTTTAAACGTCACCATTTCCAGCCCAGTAAACTCGTCAACATTTCGAGTGATCTCGTTATCTGCATACAAAGGAACCGCAAGTAACAGCAAAAGCACAATAATTAACAATACTTTCCGCATAATCTCCATGGTTTGGATTGATAATATACGTCAAATATACGTTTCTCAATTATAATAGTGAGTATGAAATTTTTATTACCACCTAAGTCGTAAGTTGTTCGTTCTGGCATTCCACGCCTCGCTCTCATGGCCCTCAAATCCCGGAACATTTTCCATCGTGACCAATTCGGGCAGATTTCACGAACGACCTTGGAAAAATGGCTAAGAAACCTCCCCCTTTTCCCCGAAAAGCTGTACCGTCATCCCTCCCACGGCGATCCTTTGCCGAACGTTACCAAGTAAAACAATTTTGCGACTTAACTAATACGAGAAATAAATTTTTCAATTTTGCTGTAAAAAGTATAAGGAAAAGTGTAACTATGAAGTATATTTTCCCATAAAGGTATTAATTTAAATATGGAACTTTTATTTATGTTAAGTTCCCAAGAAAGCAAAAGATGCCACTCAAAAAAAAGGAACGAAATAGTCAACATGGAGAAGATACATCGCAGGTTCTATTAGGAGAAAGCAATGACGAGACTACGTTTCTCCAAAAACCCCTCCAAAACATAAAATCCTCTGCAGAATTATCAGATAACTGGATAGTTAATATAGTGATAGTACTATCTCATTTTCTGTATTCTTTTGGCGGCTTGATCTTCGGTGTAGCATGTATTGTTGGGGGCGTATTACTTTTCATCAATGGTATCAGCGGATCAACAAATTGGACTACCAAACTTCTCGGTGTTGAAAGTGAAATTACTGATGCTGCTCCAGGAGCAATTCTTTTTGTTTTAGGGTTACTCGTGGCATATGCGACTCGTTTCGTCATTAAGAATCCAAGAAAAACTGGATAACAGCAACTACTAAAGACTTCATCCCCAAAAAAGAATATCATTATATCTATACAGTATATAATCAGATACAAACCATATGCTGTTGTTTCCAACTATCCCCCTTCCCTGAAAAGTTGTACCGTCTCCCCTCCTACAGCGCACCTTTACCGATGCAGAGAGGTCTTCGTAGATCTTGCGCCCTACCAGATCGTTTGAACCAGTTTCGACTGCCGGAGATTTTGATCGGCTGTTAACAGCGGGGTTTTTGTGACAAGGGACGAGGCGCAGATGATTCTGTCGGCAGGATCACTGTTGATTTCATCGGAAAAAGTTGTTGAAAGAAGGGCTATTTCCGGCGTTATTTCCTGAAAAACATACCCACTGGACAAAAACAGCAGATCAATAAATTCCATGTATGGCACCTTGACCTCGATCCTTTTTTTCCTGATCAGCATGGCTATTTCCCAAAGAGAGATCGAGCAGAAAAGAATGCCATCAGACTGATTTGCATCCTTTAACGCTCTTTTCGCCTTGCCACTCAACATCTCCGGCTGCAGGGCATCCCATAGAATCACATGTGTATCAACGGTGATCACTCCTTTTCAGCCTCCCACTGTACATCAAGAGGAGAAAGAACATCACGCAGAACAGCGGTTGCTGCGATCTCTTTCAGTTTCTTTCTTGCTGTTTTCTGCTTGTCTTCGGAAGGAACAAGGCGTGCGACCACTTTTCCCATAGAGGTAATCTCAAGGGTTTCACCATGCTCGACACGCTGCATCACTTTTTTGAGATTGGCTCGCAGTTCACTTACTGCAATGGTTCCCATGGTTGCTCCCTTCTTTTTTTCTGGATTACCACTATACTTGTACAAATTAATTGTACAAAACACCATTCTATTTTCAAAACTTTACCGCACGGAAAAGCTAAACCCGTTTTCCCGAAAAGTTGTACCTCCTGCCTTTCCACAGCGCACCTTCGCCGAACTTGACAAGGTAAAACGAGTTTGCAGCAATGACGAGGAGTACTATCTGTGAAAACACATGCAGCAGTGCTCCGGTCAGGGGCTGGCGAAAGCGGCCGGCTATCAACAGCCTGCACACGAGGGCAATGAAAATTTGCAGCAAAGGCAGCCAGAAGTATACAGGAGAAAAATCAGCGCTTGCAGCGGAGACAATAACAAAACCGTAAGGAGCTATATAGACAAGAACCGTGATGAGCATAAGCAAAAGCAAACCTGAAGAATGGTAACTCAATCCTGCAAAAAGGTTTTTGGAAAATCCTTCCCATACCTCGGAAAAATTCCGGTACATCCTGCAGCTCACGGTTTCCATCCCGTTATAGCTCAGCACCTTCCCGCCATTTTTCTTTACCGCCCTGCAGAGCCAGACATCTTCGACAAGATCGCTGCTCACTGCTCCATGACCAGCGATGCCCATGTACATCCTGCGTCTGAACATCATAAACTGGCCGTTTGCAAAACAGAGCGAAGGAGTTGGCGTGGCATGAACAAGCTTCAGGGGAAGATAGCAAAGCAGGATAAAATAGATCAACGGCACTATCAGCTTTTCCCAGAATGAGTTCATTTCCTGACGTGGTGTCATGGACAGCAAATCAGCCCCACTCTCCTGCATGGCTGCGACGGATCGGGCCACGCTGTCCGGGAAATGAAAGGTGTCGGCATCGGTAAAAAGCAGGAAATCTCCCCCTGACGCCTTTCCCAACTGATCACACGCCCAGGCTTTACCGTGCCAGCCCGATGGAAGAGGTTTCCCCTGAATGATCCGGAGCAATGAACGGTTGTCCGAACGCGCCAATCTCTCCAGAATCTCCCCGGTACGGTCACTCGAACCGTCATTCAGTACGATCAGCTCATAATTATCATAATTCTGGCACAGAAGAGAAGTAATACACCGCTCAATGTTGTGCTCTTCATTGCGGGCGGGAACAAGCACGGAAACAAGAGGAGAATTGCCTTCCGGCTTGTGTTTCGGAAGAGATGGAAGCTCTCTCATGTTCCAGAGCAAAATAGCCAGGAAGGCAAGAAGGCAAAAAAGAATTATGAGCTGATAAAAGAGCATCGATATGAGTAGTGACAAGTGGGCACCTCTCTTTATTTATTCCGCGATTCAATTGCATCGTTGAGCGGTGCTCGAAATCCTCATGTACTCAGTGTACACTCCGGTTTCTGTGCTCCGTTCGCCTTGTACTTGAACCGCTCATGACAATAAAGAGAGGTGCTCAAGTGACGAACAAAGCTTTTAAGATCTGAAACACTCTACAATATAATGTCTTAAAAGCACTGTTATATCAGTTCTTGACTTCCACACTAAAAACCTCACCCTGCATTGAACAAGCGTTGAGCATGCCGGAGATGCGAGGCACAGGGAACGCAGCTGTAGTGAACTACCGCAAGTTTCCTGCAACGAAGCAAATTCGGTATGATCGGCTATTGCTCAATTCAGGAATTAATCGATCAGCTTGCTTATATCATACTCGAAAATACCCTCTGCTCCGGCCCTTTTCAGCTCCGGGATGACTGAACGCACAACCCTTTCTTCCACGATAACTTCAAGCGCAACCCAGCTTTCGTCGGCAAGATGCGAAACAGTTGGCTGGCGAAGAGCAGGAATAATAGTGGTAATCTTCTCAAGTGAAGCCTTGGGAGCGTTCATTTTCAGGCCAACCTTGCCCTGCGCATTGATAGCGCCCTGCAAAAGCATGGCCATGTTCTCGATTTTCTCCCTTTTCCAGGGATCGCTCCATGAATCTCTGTTGGCAATCAGCTTGGTGTTCGATTCAAGCAGCACATCGACGACACGAAGCTTGTTGGCGCGAAGTGAACTCCCTGTTTCGGTAACCTCGACAATAGCATCAGCAAGTTCGGGAGGTTTTACCTCGGTTGCACCCCAACTGAACTCCACATGGGCATTGACCCCGTGTTCCCCGAGATATTTTTTGGTGATAGTGACGACCTCGGTAGCGATATGTTTACCTTCGAGATCCTTTACGGTTCTGATCTCTGAACTTTCAGGAACAGCAAGAACCCATCGAACAGGCCGCATGGAAGCTTTGGAATAAACCAGATCGGAAACCTCGACAACATCTGCATCGGTTTCGATAATCCAGTCCTTTCCGGTCAGCCCGACATCAAACGCCCCAAGCTCGACGTAATGAGCCATCTCCTGGGCACGAATGAGTATCGCTTCCAGTTCATCATCATCTATAGACGGAAAGTAGGAACGGCTTTTCACGGAAAAATGAAACCCTGCCTTTGCAAACAAATCCAGCGTCGAATCCTGTAAGCTTCCTTTTGGCAGACCTAATTTCAGTATCCTTTCAGTTACACTCATTGTAAGTTCCTGTGTTGTTGTTGAACAAATTATTTAAAGGGCATCTCTATTTATTGTCATGAGCGGTTCAAGTACAAGGCGAACGGAGCACAGTACACAAAGTACATGAGGATTTCGAGCACCGTTCAACGAAGCAATTGAAGTGCGGAATAAATAAAGAGAGGCTCCCTAAAGCTGCTTCAGGGAAAATGACCCTTTTTCAAACACACCATAAGGATATGCCCCGTTAATCCATGTCCCGAGATTGATATACTCGCTGCGTGCATTGGACAATGTTTTCTGGCCCAGTACATGACTGTGGCCGCACACAAAATAGTCAAAATCTCTCTCACCGACCATAGCATCGGCATACTGCATTAAAAAATCAGCTTCCCCATGCATATTCGATCGCCCGTGCTTCCGGCTCAGACGGGAAAACTTCCGCATAACGGCAATGGCAAAATCAGGCTGGAAGTTTGACAGCAGTGACAGATTAAACCGGTTACGGATAAGCTTGACAAAGAGCCGGTAGCGGATATCGCTCCTGTCAAGCCCGTCACCATGAGCGATGACAAACTGTTTTCCGTCGATGAGAGTTTCCTGCATGCCATACCATGTTTGCACCCCCAGTGACTTGTTGAAAAAGCCCCCGAGATAAAAATCATGGTTACCTGCATAGTAGTGCACTTGGATATCTCGCCGGACAAGTCCCTTCAGCAGGCAGAGAAAACCGTTGAAGTATTTCGGAATAACATGGCGAAACTCCATCCAGTAGTCGAGAATGTCGCCTACCATATAGAGTGAACTCCCTTCTTCGGCAATAATTCCGCAGAGCTGTTCGAAACGCTCCATCTTGACATCCTCTTCCCGACCGGATTGCAGTCCAAAGTGAATATCACTGACAAAGAAGCTTTTCGACATGCAAACGTGTGTGTGTTTGATCCCCGTCGTTCAAAGAAGGAAAACAAGAGCTATTACCGCCAGGGGAATGAGGATATTGTCAACTTCTTTCGGGCTCAGCCCCTCTACAATCGTTGCGGCAAGAGCAATGATGAGAATAGTTGAAAGATCAAATGCTTCAGGGATAATCAGCCAGACAAAAAACATTCCGGCGAGAACGCTGCCAGCAAAAAACGCAAGACTGCCTTCAACTGTCTTCTCGCTTAAAACCTTGTATTTCATTTTCCCGAGTTTCATACCAACAATAGGGGCAAGCCCGTCCCCCCAGCCGAGAACCGCCATGGCAAGTACACCCGGAAGCTGTTTGTAATATACCGTACCGCAGATAATACCCACGATCACAAAATAAAATGTGCCTTTCAGCAATTCACGCTTGTCCCCGGTTCGCGTCATGGTCTTTATCGCCTGATCATCATCAGCGGCAAAAAAGCCTTTCTGAAGAAAGAGCAGCGCCCAGACCACATAAACGGAAACATTCAGATACTGGCTCCAGTGGCCATCGTGGAAAAGGGGAAGAAATATGATCACCGATCCAGCGCAGATATGAGTGATTTTCCGGCTTATATCCCGCGACAGATTATGTTTCGTCACAAGATAATCCATAAGGGGCGGCACACTAAAAACATAAACGAAGGTTAGAAATGCCACAAAAACATTGTGCCAGACCACCGGCAAACCAAAGAAAGTTGTGTCGAGAGTACCCATGGACAAAACAGATAAGTGTATGAAGCCGAACTACCCGTGCATATACTTTATACCAATCATGCCCCCAGCAACCAGCAAATTGACAAGGAAGAGCAGGTTGTTTGCAACCTGGTAACGGAGAAATGAGTTATGCTCATCTACCTCGCTTTTCCCGATGGCGTTGCCGAATCCATCATCAACAGCATGCTGCATGAAGGACAGTCCCCCCTTGGGATCACGGTAAAGCATAAACTGAATGATCATGCTTATGAGAAGACATGCGATCACCATGTACATGAGTATGGTAAAATCCCAGGTAAAAGCGAACCATGCAAAGACGGCAAAAACCATGTCGATGAGGATAAAGGCCACCAGAAAAGTACGTTTTGCCCCGATCATTACCGTCAGGGACTTCAGACCGCTCTCCTCGTCACCTTTTGCCGACTTGAAATCATTCATGATAATCAATGCCATTCCCATGAAAAAATTCATGCCCGCCAGCCAGAGGACTTCCGTATGGATTTCACTGAAAAGAGCGTTGGCTGCAAGCATTGGAAGCATGCTGTATGCGATTCCTACAGCGGGAGCAGAAGTAAGTATGTTTTTTTTCAGTTTCAGCGGCGGTGCGGAATAGATATAAGCAAGAGTCAATGATATTACAATGGAGGCTGTAACGATCATGCCTCTTCCACCTCCAAAATGCAATCCGAGAAACACCCCTGCACCCAATGCCAGGAGAAATACCACGACACTGTTCCATATGGCCTCTTTTTCTGTCAGGCGTCCGGAAGGAATAGGACGGTCCGGCTCGTTTACCCTGTCAAGTTCGAGATCGAAGTAATCGTTGATAGACTGGCTGAATCCCGTTCCCAGAGGGCCAAACATCGCAAAAGCCAGGAAAAGAATAAGAAAATCATGAAGGGTAGGCTGCATGGCTCCGGAGGCCATAGCACCCACAGCGACAGAAGGAAAAACACTGATCCAGGTAACCGGATCGAGAATCTCGAGATGGGCTCTAACTTTATCGGTAAAACTTAGATTGGCTGTAACTGACATGGCATTCCTGGAATACACTCGTGCAAGAGCATGATGTTCATAAATATCTTTATTTCAAGAAGCTAAATTTACAAATACACCTTGACATAAAAAAGAACAGTTATCATCATTCAGGGCTGCCGATAAGTGTTGCCGAAGTTGACGACAGAATACGCACCGTAACCAGATTACCCGGTTCATGCCCGTCGCGGTCGAAGACAACAACCCGGTTTGTCCCGGTCCTGCCCATAAGCATCTGGTCAGACCGTTTGCTCTTCGTCTCTGCCAGAACTTCCACAACGTTTCCGATCTCGGCCGCATGCAGTTCTCCTGAAATTCTGTTCTGCAGTGCGATGACCTCTTCAAGACGACGCTTTTTCACCTTTTCTGAAACATCATCCGGCAGATGCTTCGCCGCATAGGTACCTGGACGTACCGAATAGTAAAACATGTAGGAGAAATCAAAACGGACTTCTTCCATCAGGCTTAACGTCTCCCGGTGATCCTCTTCGGCTTCACCGCAGAAACCGGCAATCAGATCGGTCGAGATCGTAACACCTGGAATACAGCGGCGTATCATGGATATTTTTTCAAGATACTCCTCCCTGCTGTGCCCCCTGTTCATAAGTTTCAGCATTCTTGTTGAACCTGACTGAACGGGAAGATGGATGGTATTGCAGATATTTTCACGATCAGCAATAACACGCACGAGCGATTCTGAAATATCCTTGGGATGTGATGTGGTAAATCTGATACGGATGCCTTCTGCCACATGGCTTACCCTGTCGAGCAGCTCGGAAAAACCGCATCCAGTATCATCGTCGAAGTATGAATTGACATTCTGCCCGAGCAACGTTATCTCCTTGTACCCCGAAACGGCAAGACGCTCAACCTCGTCAATCACGGATTTCGCCGACCGGCTTCTCTCCTTTCCCCTGGTAAACGGCACCACACAGAACGCACACCTGTTGTTACATCCCCGCATCACGGGAACAAAAGCGCTGATCGACCCGGTACGTACCGGTTCTACCCCGGTATAGGTTTCCTCCGGTACAAAACCGAGATTGGCTCCGCGAATCCCCTGTTCTGCATTTTCTATCAGCAACGGAAGCTGACGATAGGTATCCGGCCCGGCAAGAAAGTCGATACCATCAGACATTGCGAACATTTTTTCCCGGTAATACTGGGGAACACAGCCGATTACTCCGACAAGCAGACCCGGTCGCAACCGCCGCTTGCCTTTCAGGTTATCCAGCGTGTTCATGATCTTTTCAACCGCGTTTTCCCTCACGGCACAAGTGTTGAGTATCACAAGGTCGGCGCTGTTCTCAGCATCCGTCATGACATACCCTTCATCCTGCAGCAGTGATGTGATAATTTCCGTGTCCGCCTGGTTCATCTGGCAGCCGAAGGTTCGTATGTGTACCTTTTTTGCCATCACGTATTGTCTCTATTGCATTTCTGTTACAGCTCCCCACACCTTGGGGTCAACGAAAAAACCCGCTTGCAAACCGTATTCGTTCTGCAAGCGGGGCACATGAAACATTCAGGGAATGCAGGATTCTACTCACCGAAATGGAGGTGCTTGTATTTCTCGATCAGCTCTTCGGCTTCATCCTTGCACTGCCCGCAGACCGTGCCGAGCTTGGTATGCTCCTGCAATTCGTAAAAGGTTCGCGCTCCGTCAAGAATGGCTTCTTCGATCTCCGCATCGGTCACGTTCATGCACTGACAGATTACTCTGGTTTTCTCCTTGCGGACACGGTCCTGCATGCCGTTTCGATCGAAGTAGTTGTTGATGGCGGCACGAAGCGCCTTGTCACCGAGCACGGAACAATGGATCTTGTTTTCAGGCAACCCGCCAAGCTCTTTGGTGACATCCTTTGGTGAAACGTCGAAAGCCTGGTCAAGCGTCATACCTTTGACCATCTCGGAAAGAATCGATGTGCTGGCAATCGCACTTGCACAACCATAGGTCTTCCACTGACAATCGGTAATAACCTCTTTCTCCTTGTCCACTTTGATGACAACCATCATCTGGTCGCCGCAGGAAAGGTTGCCTTCCATACCTATCCCATCGAACTCATCGGTATTTTCACCCTGAAGAATGTTCTTCGGGTTCATGAAGTGCTCCTTCAGTGTATCAGTGTACACCCAGTCACCTGGCTGCAACATGTTCTCCTCCTCTTACATAAGCTGTTGACATACTTCTTATTCTTGTTATGATCCCCGGCAGAACATCGAGCATATACTCGATTTCATCCATAGTTGTCTCCCTTCCCATGCTGATCCGGATAGAACCGTGTGCGCGTTCCGGGCTTGATCCCGTCGCAAGCAGGACATGGGACGGGTCAAGCGATCCCGACGCGCATGCCGAGCCGGTAGAAACCGCAATGCCCTGAAGATCGAGGTAAAGCAGAATAGCCTCTCCCTCTGCACCTGGAAATGATACGTTCACTGTGTTCGGAATGCTCAATGTCGGATGACCGTTGAAAATCACATCATCAATCGACTTTTCGATACCGTTTTTCAGGACATCCTTCATCCCGGTCAGCCGTTTTACCTCTTCATCCATTTCCTGCGCCCGCATTTCCAGGGCTTTCGCCAGCCCGATAATCCCCAGAGTATTTTCGGTTCCCGCGCGACGTCCTTTCTCCTGATGTCCACCACGAATAAAGGGACAATAAGGTGTACCTTTGCGCACATACAGTGCACCAATACCTTTCGGTCCGTAAATTTTGTGGGCACTCATGGTAAGAAAATCAACCCCGAGGCCATTGACATCCATAGGCATCTTCCCGATTGCCTGAACCGCATCGGTATGCATAAGTGAACCGTTTTCGTGTGCCATCCTGGTGATCTCGGCTACATCCTGAATGGTACCGATTTCATTATTCGCCGTCATCACAGACACCAGACCGACATCATCGGTCAGGTACTCCTTGAGCTGATCCATGTCAATCCGGCCATACTGATCGACATCCAGAAACCTGACTTTTGTTCCCTTGTGGGCAAGGCATTCAGATGTTTCCAGTACACAGGGATGCTCAATTCTGGTTGTGATAATGGTTGTCCTCGTCTTGAAACCGGGCAAACAGAGGTTCGAAGCACAGGCAAAAAGGGAAAGCACGGTATTGTTCGCTTCCGAACCGCTCCCTACAAAAACAATTTCATCATCGTGTGCCCCGATGAATTCAGCAACTGTGTGCCTGGCATGTTCGACATTGGCTCTGGCTTCTCTCCCGAAAGCGTGCATGCTCGAAGGATTTCCGAACATCTCCATTGCCTCGATCATCTCC